>Ga0209079_10000612_pt1 | contig 14135 bp, 10 predicted proteins | sample PPLLaktember2015_2_FD_187259 | JGI IMG/M metagenome (GOLD analysis project Ga0209079, IMG submission 187259) | Freshwater sediment microbial communities from Prairie Pothole Lake near Jamestown, North Dakota, USA - PPLs Lake P7 Core (6) Depth... | ecosystem: Environmental > Aquatic > Freshwater... | reverse complement strand
TTGAGGAAGAATGCCGCCGCCGGCAGCAGGGTCGCGACGACGCCGGCGTGTGCGAGCTGCTCGGCGTGCGGTGCGTCGACGAAGATCAGGTGATCGGCCGAGCGGGCGCCCACGCGCGCCGCCACGGCGGAGCCACCGCTGAGCGCCAGTTCGTCGGCATGGATGCGCGGCTTGAGCCCCCTGGCGAGGCCCGCCCGCAGGATCGCCTCCGATTCCTCAGGCGTGAAGACGCCCCGCTCGCAGAACACATCGCACCACTCGGCCAGGCCCTCGGCGGCCACCGCCGGCACCATGGTGTTGATGAGCAGGTCGACATAGCGGCCGGGAGCGGCGCGATACTCGACGGGGAACTCGTGGGCGCCCATGAAGGTGGCGGTCAGGGACACGGGCTGCTCCGCGCCGAGCCGCCTGATGGCCCGCAGCATCTTCAGCTCGGACGCGAGGTCGAGACCATACCCGCTCTTGACCTCCGCGGTCGTGGTGCCCTGCGCGAGCATCGCGGCCAGGCGCGGCCGCGCCGCCGCCGCCAGGTCGGCCTCGCTGGCCTCTCGCGTCGCCGCCACCGTCTTGACGATGCCGCCGCCGCCCTCCGCGATTTCGGCGTAAGTGGCGCCCGCCAGCCGGCGCTGCAGCTCGTCCCGGCGATCCCCGGCGTACACCAGGTGGGTGTGTGAATCGACGAACCCGGGGATGATCGTGCGGCCGTGGCCGTCGACGACGGTGGCGTCCGGCTTCAGCGACACCTCGTGCCGGCAATCCTGCGCCCGACCGACGAACACAATGTGCCCGTCGAGCGAGGCGATCGAGGCGCGTGTCAGCGCGGCGATGTCTCCCTGCGCGGCGCCCACCCGCGGCGCCGGCCCGGCGCAGGTGGCGACCAGGTCGGCGTCTTCGATCAGGAAATCGGCGGAGATCACACGGTCACTCCGAGCTTCTGCAGGGCGGCGTCGCGCGACAGCCCGTCGACGCGCACCCGCTTGTTCCGGGAAGTCGTCCCGCTGGTGATGGTGAGCGCGCGCCGGGGAAGGTCCAGCGCGCGGGCCAGTGTCTCGATGAGCTCGGCGTTGGCGGCGCCGTCAACCGGTGCCGCGCCGATGCGCACCAGAATCGCGTGGTCGCGCGTGCCGGCGACGCCCGCTTTCGACGCGCGCGGCACGACGCGGACGGCCAGCTCGCAGGTCACCGGCGTCGGTTATCCCTGGGACGCGCGTTCGTCGGGTTCCACCACGGCGCTGGGCGCGGCCGGGGTGGCGGTCGCCGTCTCGGCCTGCTTCGGCCGGTGGAGCAGCAGCACCTTGTCCTCCCGGTGCTTGGCTTCCTGCTCCTTGATGAACGCGAGCGAGGTCTGCAGCGACTTCACCAGCTCCTCGACGTCCGCCTCCACCTCCCGACGCTTGACGCGGAGCCCGTCGATCTCGCGCTGGATGTCCTCGAGGCGCGACTGCGACTTCTGCACGATCAGGTCCGCCCGCCCTTCGGCGTCTCGCAACACGCGCTGCGCCTCGTCGTTCGCCTGGTCCTTGATCTCGTCGGCCACCTTCTGCGCGGTGAGCAGCGTGTTCCGCAGGCTGCGCTCCTGTCCCCGATGCTCGCTCAGCACCGATTCGAGCTTGGCCACTTCCTGGCGCAGCTTCTCGGTCTCCCGGAGCGCGTTTTCGTAGTCGTCGGCCACTTCGGTCAGGAACGCCGTGACCTCGCCGCGGTCGTAGCCGCGCATCACGGTGTTGAATCGCTGCTGCCGGAGATCGAGCGGAGTTACCTTCATGTGCTGAAAACCTTTCACTGCCCCTGCGAGGCGTAGACCCTGGTGCCGAAAATCGCGCTGCCGACCCGGACCATCGTGGCGCCCTCTTCGATGGCCACCTCGAAATCGTGGCTCATGCCCATCGAGAGCTCGCGCAGTTGTTCGGCCGGCGTGCCGTCCTGCAGCCACCGCTCCCGCAACTCGCGCAGACGCCGGAACCACGACCGCGCGTCCTCCGCGTGCTCGACGGCCGGCGGCAGCAGCATCAGGCCCGCGAGCACCGCTCCGCGCATGCCCCCGGCGGCGGCCAGCAGCTGCGGCACGTCCTCGACGCGGGCACCGTGCTTGGTGGCCTCGAGCGCGAGATCCACCTGAATCAGCACGTGCACCGACCGGCCCTCGCTCGCCGCCACGTCGTCCACGCGCCGCAGCAGGTCGAGGCTGTCGATCGCGTGAATCCACTGCACCCGGCCAGCGGCCTTGCGGACCTTGTTCGACTGCAGGTGGCCGATGAGATGCCACCCAATCTGCATGTCGGACGCAGCGTCGATCTTCTGCAGGGCCTCCTGCACTTTGTTCTCGCCGAAATCACGCTGCCCGGCGTCGTAAGCCTCGCGAATCGCCTCGATCGGAAACGTCTTCGACACTGCGATCAGCCGGACGTCCTCCGCGCGGCGGCCGGCCCGGAGCGCCGCGTTGCCCATGCGCTCGCGCACCTCCGCGAGCCTGGCCGCGATCGCGCTCATTTCTTCAGCTGTTCCACCATCGTCTTCGCCTGCGTGGCGAATTGCCCGGTGGGGGCCAGCTTGAGGTACGTCTCGAAGGCGCTGACCGCCTCGGGCATCTTGCCTTCGTTCAAGAGCGCCATGCCGAGCTGGTAGTGCGCATCGGCCATGTTGGGATCGGCCTTGATGGCATCCTCGAACTTGGCCTTGGCCTCGGCGACCTTGCCCTGGTTCCAGAGGATGATGCCCTGGTTGTAGACGGCGTCGGCCGAACCGCCGCCGCCGCCGCCGGCCGCGCCCGCCTTCGCGCTCATCGCCGCGGCTTCGTCGAACCGCTTCTGGTTGTTGTAGAGCGTGGCGAGCGCGTTCATCGCCTCGCCGTAGTCGGGCTTCAGCTCGATGGCCTTCTTCCACGCCTCTTCGGCCGCCTTCTCGTCCTTCTTCTGCATCTGCGAGACGCCGATGTTGTAGTAGCAGTCGTGGCAGCTCGGAATCAGCGTCGCGGCCTCGGTGAACTTCGCGATCGCCGTGTCGTGATCGCCGGCCCGGCTGGCCGTCACACCTTCGTCGAACGTCTTCTTGAGCGCCGCCGCCTTGGCCGTGTCGGCGCCGCCCGGTCCCCCCGGCGTCAGCGTGACGTTCACCTCGGCCGGCTGGCCAAGCCGCACGCGGACGTTGGCGGTCTGCGACCCCACCTTCTCGGCGCTCACGGTGACCTGGTAGTCACCCGATTCGGTGAGCAGCTGCACGAACTCGCCGCGCCGATCGCTCTTGGCCTGGAACTTCCGGCCCGAGCCGCTCTGGGCCTCGATGGTGATGGCCGCACCGGCGATGGGCTTGCCCTCGCCGTCCACGACCTTGCCCCTGATCATGGTGGACTGGGCCAGCGCGCCGGAGGCGAGCACCAGCACCGCCGCCAGTGCCAGAAATGAAGTCGTCAGTGTCTTGGACATGTGGGCACCCTCGTCAAGAGTGTAGATTACTCCGCCAGAAAGCGGTCGATGGCGCCCAGATCGTAGGAGATCGGGGCCGGCGGGAAGGAATCGAGAAAGCGCCGTCCGTACGGCATGGTGCGGAGGCGCGGATCCAGGACCACCAGCACTCCGCGGTCGTCGCGATGGCGGATCAGCCGACCCAGGCCCTGGAGCATCGACAGCACCGCCAGCGGCACCTGGTAGTCGTGGAAGGCGTCGCCGCCGTCGGCCGTAATCGCCTCGACGCGGGCCGCCGTGATGGGGTCGCCCGGCGAGGCGAACGGCAGCTTGTCGATGATCACGCAGCTCAGCTGTTCTCCGGCCACGTCCACGCCCTGCCAGAAGGACGACGTGGCCAGCAGGACCGCGTTCGGGGTGGTCCGGAAGCGCTGCAGCAGCACCGTGCGCGGCGCGTCGCCCTGCACCAGCAGGGGATAGGGCAGGGCGTGCGTCATCAGTTCCTGCACCTCGCGCAGTACCCCGTAGCTGGTGAAGAGCACGAATGCCCGGCCCCGCGTGCGGCGCAGGATCTCGAGCACCTCGCGGGCGGCGGCTTCACCGAACCCGGGCATCTTGGGTGATGGCATCTTCCGCGGGAGGTAGAGCATGGCTTGCGTGGCGTAGTCGAACTCCGAGGGGATGGACACTTCCTCGGCGTTCCGCACGCCGAGCCGCCCGCGCACATAGTCGAACGACCCGGCCACGGTCAGCGTGGCGGAGGTCAGGATCGTCGCCCGCATCCGCTCGAACAGCATCTCCTGGAGGATTTCCGCGACGTCGATCGGCGCCGCGCGCAGGAACACGCCACGCCCACGGGTTTCGACGAAGTAGACGTGATGCGGATCGGACGCCGACATCAGGAAGCGCAGGTGGTCGCGGATGTCCGCAGCGCGCTTGCCCACCGCCAGCGCGTCTTCGCTGCCGCCGCTCGAGGTGGCGGTCGACGCGGCCAGGCTCATCGCGCCCTCGAGCCCGTCGAGGGCGCTGACGAGCGCCAGGCCATCGTCGAGAACGTCGCCGAACCAGGCCGGCCCGATCCTCAGGCGCTCGTTGGCGTTGCCCCGGCTGGCGCGCGCCAGCGTCAGCCCGCCGAAGAACGCTCGGGCATGATCGTCGACGCGCCGCACCTGCCGGCGCAGCGAGCTGTCGTCGTCGCTCACCACGCCGGCGTTGATCAGCCGCTCGCAGTCGCGCCCGAGTTCATCGAGCCGGTAGTTGCTGACGGCGATGCCGAAGTACTGCGTGGCAACATCCTCGAGCTGGTGCGCCTCGTCGACGATGGCGTAGTGGCAGGTGGGGATGACTTCGCCGTAGGAGCCCTGACGCACCGCGGCGTCCGCACACAGCAGGTGATGGTTCACGATCACCAGGTCCGAGGCGGCGGCGCGCTGCCGCATCCGGGTGACGAAGCATTCCTGGTACTGGGGGCAGTCGCTGCCGAGGCACGTCTCCGCGGTGGCCGAGATGTCGTGCCACAGCGGTGAGGATTCCGGCAGGTCCTCGAGCTCCGCGCGATCACCGGTCTCCGAGGTCTCGGACCAGGTGGCGATGCGCTCCAGTTCGGCGCTGGCCGCGGGACCGCTGCGCGCTTGCTGAAGCCGGTGCAGGCACAGGTAGTTCGCGCGCCCTTTCATGTAGGTGGCGGTGAACGGGACACCCAGTGCCTGCTGCAGGACCGGCAGGTCCTTGAAGTAGATCTGCTCCTGCAGGTTCTTGGTGCCGGTGGACACCAGCACGCGGTTGCCGCTGAGGATCGCGGGCACGAGATAGGCGAGCGTCTTCCCGGTGCCAGTGCCGGCCTCGGCAAGCAGCACTCCGCCCTGCTCGAGCGTGTCGGCCACGGCACCCGCCATGGCGCGCTGACCCTGGCGCGGCTCGAAGTGCGGCAGCTCGCGCGCCAGCGGGCCGTCGTCTGCGAAGACGGCCTCGGCCGCGGCCCTCAGGCCCGTTCCGGGTACAGCGGGAACTTCCGGCACAGCGTTTCGACTTCTGCTTTGACCATCCCGATGACCTGCGTATCTTCCGGCGACGCCAGCACGCGCGCGATGAACGCCGCGATCTGATCCATCTCCGGTTCCTTCATGCCACGCGTCGTGACGGCCGGCGTGCCAACCCTGATGCCGCTCGCCACCATCGGCGGGTTGGCGTCGAAGGGAATGGCGTTCTTGTTCACCGTAATGCCCGCCTCGTTCAGCGCTTTCTCGGCGACCTTGCCGGTGAGCCCCTTCGAGAACACGTCGACGAGGACGAGGTGGTTGTCGGTACCGCCACTGACGAGGCGGAAGCCGGCCGCGGCCAGCCCCGCCGCCAGCCGCTGCGCGTTCTTCACCACCTGCGTCTGGTACTCGACGAACGCCGGCTCCGACGCCTCCTTGAAGCAGACTGCCTTGGCGGCGATGACGTGCATCAGCGGGCCGCCCTGAATGCCCGGGAACACCGAGCGGTCGAGGTCCTTCGCGTACTGCGAGCGGCACAGCACCATCCCGGCGCGCGGTCCGCGCAGCGTCTTGTGCGTGGTCGTGGTGACGAAGTCGGCGTGCGGCACGGGGCTCGGGTGCACCTTCGCGGCGACCAGGCCGGCGATGTGCGCCATGTCCACCATCAGCAGCGAGCCCGCGTCCTTCGCGACCTTGCCCGCGCGCTCGAAGTCGATGACGCGCGGATAGGCGCTCGCGCCGACGATGATCATCTTCGGCTTGTGTTCGTGCGCCAGGCGCTCGAACTCCTCGTAATCGATCCGCTCATCGTCCTTGCGGACGCCGTAGGGGACGATCTTGTAGAACTTGCCCGAGAAGTTCAGGGGGTGGCCATGCGTGAGATGGCCGCCGTGGGCCAGGTTCATGCCGAGGATGGTATCGCCGGGCTGGAGCACGGTGATGAACACGCTCATGTTCGCCTGCGCGCCGGAGTGCGGCTGCACGTTGGCGTGCTCGGCGCCGAACAGCGCCTTGGCGCGGGCGATGGCGAGCGACTCGGCGACGTCCACGAACTCGCAGCCGCCGTAGTAGCGCTTGCCCGGATAGCCCTCGGCGTACTTGTTCGTCATCACCGAGCCAACGGCCTCGAGGATGGCCGGGCTGACGAAGTTCTCCGAGGCGATCAGTTCGAGCCCGGTTTCCTGTCGCTCGGTCTCGTGCGCGATGGCGGCGGCAATGTCGGGATCCATCTGGGCGAGCGTCCGGGGCGCGAGGCGTGTGTCGGTGGACATCGTGGCTGAATTGTACTGCGTCTGGCGCGCCCGAATGGTCACCTCGATCCGGCGAAGCTGCTACCATGCCGCCGTCCGGAGGAACCCTGCCCATGCGATACGTCCCGACCCTGGTGTGTGCGCTCTCGCTGTCCGTCGGCCTCGCCGGCCAGGCGCAGCCGCCCGCGCCGTTGCAGCGCCTGCTGCAAGCGGAGTTGTCACGCATCCCCGCGAAGGCCGGCATCTACGTCAAGCACCTGAAGACGGGCGAGACCGCCTCGGTCCTGCCGGACGAGAAGTTCAACAGCGCCAGCGTGATCAAGATCCCGGTGCTGGTGATGGCCTACCAGATGGCCGAGAAGTCGACGCTCGACCTGACCGCGCGCGTGACCATCGCCAAGGGCGACAAGCGCGGCGGGTCGGGCGTGATGCGCTATCACGACGTCGGGCTGCAGCCGACGCTGCGCGACGTGATGATGCAGATGATCATCACCAGCGACAACACGGCCACGGACATTGCGATTGCGAAGGTGGGGGGCGTCCCCGCGGTCAACGCGTGGCTGCAGACCAACGGGTATGCGCCGGCCCTGAAGCTGAACGGCACCATCCTCGAAGTGTTCCGGAATCGCTACATGCTGGCCGATCCCAAGGCCTCGGCGCTCACAGCGGAGGACGTCTACGGGCTGGGCGCCGGCGATCTTTCCTACGGCACCTCGCCCCGTGCCTTCCTCGAGAGCATTCAGAGCGGCATGCAGAAGCCAGAGGTGCAGGCCGAGAACGTGCGGCGGCTGAACGAGGATCCGGGGAGCTGGCTGGGCGAAATCACGCCGGCCGGTGTCGGCCGGATGCTCGAAGCGATCGAAACCGGGAAGCTCACCTCGGCGGCGTCTGCCGACGAGATGAGCCGCGTGTTCCGGTGGCAGCAGTCCGGGGCGCGTCGACTGCCGCACTTCATCACGGTTCCGGTGGGGCACAAGACCGGCGACTTCGCGCCGGCCGTGGCCAACGACGTGGGCATCATCTACACGCGGTCGGGGCCGGTGGTGGTCTCGTTCCTGCTGAACGCGATCCGCGAGCCCTACGCGGAGGCGGAAGACCGAATGGGCCACGTCGCCCGCGTGATCGTCGAGTACTTCGACGGCAGGCCCTGACCCTACCCTTGGCCTTTTGCACACTCTCGTCAGGGGTGAAACGCCCTTCGACAGGGACCACGCCCCATTTCCGTGACATGAAATGACATCGTCCCAGGCGTTGATCGCTTGACGACGCCAGGCTCAGCCGTTACCCTCGCCGCATCATCCCGGCTCGACCCTGCCTTTGTCCGAAGTGTGAGTTTTGTCATTGCACGATGTCTGGGAGGACCCCACTATGCTGTGGATTCGGAAGAGTGTGTGCGTATTGGCGCTGGCCGTGGCGCTGTTCGGACTGTCTGGTGTCGCTGCCGGACAGTCACAAACCGGCAACATCACGGGGCGGGCCACCGACGAGAGTGGCGGGGCGCTGCCGGGCGTCACCGTCACGCTCAGCAGCCCGCAGATGATCGGCCAGCCGCGCACTGCGGTGACTGACGAGCAGGGGGTTTACCGCTTCACGTTGTTGCCCACGGGCACCTTCACGGTCAGCTTCCAGCTGCCGGGTTTCAACACGCTCAACATCGAGGGCGTGAACCTGCCGACGGGCGTGACCGCCACGATCAATGGGCAGCTGAAGGTCGCCACGCTGGAAGAGACAGTCACCGTCACCAGTCAGTCGCCCACCATCGACCTCCAGGCCGCCAACGTCCAGGTGAACTGGGATCAGCAGAAGCTCGACGAGATCCCCTATAGCCGCAGCCTCACGGGGCTGGTGGCGCTCGTGCCCGGCCTCTACGCGACGTCGTACGATGTCGGCGGCTCGAGCTTCGCGACCGGGTCCGGTCCCGCGGCGCGCACGTTCGGCCGCGCCGGCGGCAACGTCGTGAGCTACGACGGCATGATCTGGGATCAGACCTACGGGGACTTCGGCTCCTACGAGGACGCGCAGATCACGACCGCGGCCAAGGGCGCCGACGCGATGAACCCCGGCGTGACAATGAACCTGGTCGTCAAGTCGGGCAGCAACCAGTTCCACGGCGTGGGCTCGGCCAACTATCAGGACGGCGCTTTCCAGAGCAACAACGTGGACGACGAGCTGCTGGCGCGCGGGTATGCGCCCGGCACCAACAAGTTCACCAGCCTGAACGACTTCTACGCCGAGGTCGGTGGCCCGATCGTGCGCAACAAGCTCTGGTTCTACGTGAGCCATCGGGACTCCGAGTCCGGCAATTTCATCCCGGGCTTCATCAGCCTGGCGACGGGCGAGCAGCAGGAGTTCTACAGCAAGCTCCAGAACCCGACCGGCAAGTTCACCTGGCAAATCAGCCAGAACAACAAGTTCGAGGCGATGGCGCAGGTGGGCCGCAAGTGGCAGCCCTACCGCGGCGCCAGCCGGTTCGTGCCGCTCGAAGCGACGCAGAACCAGGACTCGTGGTCGCTGATCGGACCCTCGTTCAAGTGGCTGTCGGTGCTCAGCCCGAACCTGACCTTCGATGCCAGCATGCAGCGTGGCGGCTACTGGTGGCCCGACGTGCCGTGGACGACGGATGTCCGGAGAGTCGACCAGACGACGGGCACCACCTACGGCGCGTTCCTCGAGAGCGACCGCCAACCGCGTCGCTGGCAGTACGGCGGCACGATGACTTACTTCACCGAACTGCTCGGCAAGAACCACGAGTTCAAGACCGGCTATCTCGGTTGGGACAACCTGACCGAGACCGAGACGATTGGCTATCCGAACCAGCAGCAGTATCGCTACCGGAGCCTGATCAACGACACCGATCTGTTCGCGCGGCCCGACTCGGTGATTGTCTACGACTACCCGTTCACGGTGGCGGCGGGCGAGAAGTACCACTCGCTTTACCTGAACGACCGCATCACCCTCAGTCCGAAGCTCACGCTCAACGTCGGCGTGCGGTGGGACCGCTACTCGAGCTTCCTGCCCGAGCAGGGGAACCCCGGCACGGGGCCCTACTCGGAGGAGCGCATCACGCCCTACCAGGGGGAAGGCAACTTTCCGATCTACTCCACCTTCGTCCCGCGCGTGTCGGCCATTTACGACGTGACGGGCCAGGGCCGCTTCGCGCTGCGCGCCAGCTACGGCCGCTACGTCGGCGGCAGTTCGGGCGCCTCGGCCAACCCCGCGCCCGGGGCGACGGACGTCAACCCGAACGCGTCGCTCCAACGCACCTACTCGAACTGGGACGGGACCATTCCGTACGTTCCGAACCCGGCGCAGCTGACCTCGGTCACCGGCGGCGGAACCAACCGCACCATCGACCCCGACCTGAAGGGGCCGTATGTGGACGAGTGGACGGCGGGCGTCGATGTCGGCCTCAGCCGGGTCGTCACGATGCAGTTCAACTACGTCTACAAGAAGGACGGTCTCGCCAATCAGCGCCTCAACCTCGCGACGCCGTACGAGGCGTTCACGGCTGTCAGCACGGGCATCGACCCCGGCCCCGACAACCGGCTGGGCACGGGCGATGACCGTGCGCTGACTGTCTACGCCGTGCCGCGCAGCTACCCGGGCTTTGGGCAGATCGCCGAGCGGATCGTGCAGGCTGGCGATGACGAGGCCCGGAACGATTACACCGCGTACGGCATCACCCTCAACAAGCAGCAGTCGGACGGCTGGTCGTTCCTCACCTCGTTCAATGCCGACTACCGCGACCTGAAAAACTTCGGGGCGCGCGATCCGAACGAGGCGCTCTATGGGCCTGCCAGCAACACCGCTACGAACGGCGGCGCCACCACCGGCAACCCCTACCAGTCGCTGCGGTCCGAGTGGAACTACTCGTTCCGCATGAGCGGCACGTATCAGCTGCCCTGGGGTATCCAGTACGGCTCCGCCTTCACGGCGCAGAGCGGCGACTGGTACGGCCGCGACGTTCAGGTGCGGAACGCCCTGAACGCCGTGGTCAATATCCGTGTCGAGCAGCAGGTGGACCGCTACCCATGGGTCAAGCTGTGGGACAACCGGTTCAGCAAGCGCTTCAACCTCCCGAAGAACCAGTCGATCGAGGGCATGTTCGACCTGTTCAACTCGCTGAACATCAACGCCGTGACGGAGCAGGTGACGCGCAACGGCTCCACCTTCGGCCAGCCGACGGAGATCATCGCGCCCCGCGTCTTCCGTCTGGGCGTGCGGTACCGCTTCTGATCGGCTAATTCGCGCTCATCAACGGCCCGAGCGCTGCACGACCCACTGCGTGCAGCGCTCGGGACCATCGGTGAGGATTCGCTCGACCTGGTCGCGGGAGACGCGGCGACCCGCCACTTTCCGGCTCGACTCGTGACGGACGAATCGCGTCTGGTAGTAGTCCACCAGATGCAGGTACAACCACTCCCCAATCACGCCCTGCTCCAGCGTCCGCAACGAGCGGTAGCCATCCATCAGCTCCCTGGTCGCCCTGCGGGTCAGCATCACCCAGGGGCCGGTCAGCTCGAGGCAACGAAAGTGCAGGAGGAGCCGGCTGAGATCGTCGGGCGCGAAACCCGCCCCACAGTTCTCGAAGTCGATGAATCCGACCCGTCCCCGATGACACAAGATGTTCGTGAACGCGAGGTTGCCATGAACGAACTGGAGCGGGGCGGCAGCCGCTTCCCAGCGTGAGGCCACGTGGCGGGCCTCCGCCAGCAGCGCTGGCTCCCCGCCCCATTCCAGCTGGGCCAGGACGCGCAGGTCCGTGCGGCGGTCGGTGGGCACCACCAGTGCGCTGGGGGACTGATGATCGTGCAGCAGGGCCAGCGCTCGGCCCAGCGCGCAGAAGGTCTGCGTGAACCGCCACGGCGTATCCGCCAGGAAGCCGCCGTACAGGTAGCGATTGAGTGGCAGCCCCGGAAGGCGGCTGACCAGTTCCATGCTGTCATCGCCCACTCGGTCGAACTCGGGGAGGTGCGCCAGGGGCTCGGCACCGAGGGCTGCGCGTGAAGCGGCGAGTCCGAGAGCGGTCCGGCTGATGATTCCGTCCGATGGCAGCCGCGCCGGCAACTTCAGGAAGAACTCGCGCCCGTCGGCGGTGACGAGGTGGAGAACATGATTGCGGTCGCGCTGCACCTTCGTCGCCGTCCAATCGGACTGCGCCAACGAAGCGCCAAGAGGCAGTTCCAGCAGCCGTTCGCGGTGCGAGACCACGCCTTCCCAGAGCGCCGCCGCGTTCGAGAAGAGGTGCGGCACGAAACCCGTTTTTCAGTATATGGACTCCTCGCATCGCTCGCACCACGAAGGCGTAAGCGCAACCGTTGTCCGACGGACGCCTCTCGAGCTCAACCACGGGGCGTATACTGGCGCCCTCGTCAGAACCGAAAGGGGCGGCCTGTGCACGCGGAGTTCGTGATCGTCGGCGGCGGCATCTACGGTGTGGCGACGGCGCTGGCCCTCGCCAGGCGGGGAGCCGAGGTGCTCGTGCTGGAAGCGCGCGACATCGCCGCCGGCGCCTCGGGTGGACTGGGCAAGCGCGGCGTCCGCGCGAACGGGCGCGACATCCGGGAGCTGCCGCTGATGCGGCTGGCCTATGACCTGTGGCCCACGCTCGACCAGGAACTGGGCGCGCCCACCGGATACGAACGCATAGGCCACCTGCAGCTGTACGAGCGACATCACGACATCGGCGCCGCTGCCGTGCGCGCGCGTGTGCAGTCCGCCATGGGCATCCCCACGGAGCATCTGGCAGGAGGACGGGTCCGCGACATCGAGCCGTGTCTCGGCGCGCAGGTGCTGGGTGGCCTGCATGCCCCGCTCGACGGCGTCGCCGATCACGAGGCGACGACGCGCGCCTATGCGAAGGCCGCGGAGCGGGCCGGCGCCACGATTCGTACCGGCGCCCGTGTCGTCGGCATCTCGCACGGCACCGGCCGCGTGCACGGCGTCACCCTCGAGGACGGATCGTCCGTCGCCGTGGGTCGCGAGCTGCTGCTGCTGGCCAACGGTGGCATGAGCGGTTTGCTCGAGGAGCACCTCCAGTGCCGCCTCCCGGTGTGGACCGTGTTTCCGCAGGTCGTGCGATCGACGCCCGCGCCCACCGCACCGTTCCACTCGCTGATCGGGCACATGCACAGGCCCGTGGCACTCAAGATGATTCCCGGTGGTTCGGTGATGCTGTCGGGCGGATGGCGCGGTCGCTGGAACCCCGAGAGCGGACGTGGCGAAACGATGGCCACGTCGGTGACCGGCAACTGGGCAGAGGCCGTGTCGCTGTTCCCCCCGATGGCGGAACTGCAGATTGTAGAGGCGGTGGCCGATCGGGCGGAGACCACGTGTCTGGATCTGGTGCCCGTCATCGACCGGGTGCCTGGCGTGTCGAACGCGCTGGTCGCATCCGGATGGTCCGGCCACGGCTGGGCGATTGCACCGGCCGTGGCGCCGCTGCTCGCCGAGTGGGCGCTCACGGGCGACGCCCCGGACATACTGCGGCCCTTCGCCCTGTCGCGCTTTCCCGCGCTGTAGCGGATCGCTACGTCGCGACCGGACGTCGGCCGGGCCAGAAGTAGAAGAGCAGCGTCGTGACCGTCACGGCCGCCAGCACGGGCCACAACCCGAACTGCTGCAGCATCAGCGGCATCGTCGCGGTCACGAGACCGCCGCCCAGGAGCGGCGAGGTCACCATCGACCGCGCCGCGAATGCCTGCGCGGCCGTGGTGCGGTTGTGCGGATCGACGATGCGCAGGAGCATCAGGCCGACGGCCGCCACCCCCGTCTGGGTGCCGTAGACCACGAGGCCCTGCTCGAACCAGAACTCGCGCAGCAGGCGCGGCGCCAGCACCAGGAAGGAGGCCACGCACCAGGCGATGCCCGCCAGCATCAGCAGCGTGAACGGCACCACGTTCTGGACGAACAGATCCAGCTGCATCGAGGCGATGGCCGCGACCACGAGCAGATCCAGGCACAGGCCGGTGATGCGCTGGAACGTGCCACGATCGAAGTAGGCGGCGGCGCCCAGGCGATCGGACAGGCCCTGGATCAGCATGCCGCCGATCATGGCCAGCGGGAACAGCGGGAAGCCGCCGAGTGAAGGATGAACGGCGCGCACGCCGAGCAGCATCACCCAGCCCGCCAGCGCCGCCAGCGTCACGATGGCCACGTGCAGCGTGAACGGCTCGAGCACATCGCTGGTGATGGTCCCCATGGCAATCGGGCGCCGCGATGCCGGCGGCACCAGTCCGGCCGCGCCAGTCGAGACGCCGTCGGCGTCCGTGCCGATGCTCGTGAAGCCGCGTCGCACGCCGTGTTGAATCAGCGCCACCCCGCCGACCACACCCGCGATGAGCCCGACGGTCGCGGACATCTGCCCAAGCGGGCCGCCCGCGGGAAACCCGAGATCCACGAACACACTCGTCATGGCTCCGGCGGTCCCGTGGCCGCCGGAGAAGCCCACTTCAAGCAGGCACGCGAACAGCGCGGGGGTTCCGAACACCGGCGTGAGCACGAGC
>Ga0209079_10000610_pt1 | contig 14151 bp, 20 predicted proteins | sample PPLLaktember2015_2_FD_187259 | JGI IMG/M metagenome (GOLD analysis project Ga0209079, IMG submission 187259) | Freshwater sediment microbial communities from Prairie Pothole Lake near Jamestown, North Dakota, USA - PPLs Lake P7 Core (6) Depth... | ecosystem: Environmental > Aquatic > Freshwater... | reverse complement strand
GGCTGCGGCTGATTCTCCTTCTGCTGACCCCGAATTCCAGCAGCTCACCCGAGATCAGATCATCGAGAAGGTCAAGCAAGAACGCGATGCTCTGGCAAAGACCAAGGCCGAGGCCACAAACAACGCCGCGCTCAATCAGGTCTTGAAGGAGCTTAAAGACCGCCCACAGGTTGTCCAGCAAACCCCTCAGGTGCCTCGTGAGACCGAGGAAGAGTTCAAGAAGAAATTCAACGAGAAGTTCTACGACTCCCCTTATGACACCATGATGGAGTTCCAGCAGAAAAAGCTCGGCCCCGAGGTGCAGCGTATGATGTTCAACAACATGCAGCTTGCCAGAAAACTCACCGCTCTCGACCCTGACAAGAGGGACACGTTTGCAATGTACTCAGCCGAAATCGACGACTTCGTGGCAAGGCTACCAGTGGAGCAGAAGCTCTACGATGCCGATGTGTTCAGCAAAGCACATGACGCCATCATCTCGCGCCATGTCAACGAAATCGTAGAACGCAAAGTCCGCGAGGCTGTGACCAAGCAGACTGGTGGACAGACTGGCACCCGACCTGCGCCCTTTACCGAGGCTGGTTCAGCCCCGAGGCCCGCAGGAGGCTCCCGGCAGACCGTTGTGCTATCGAGGTCTGAGCAGCAGTGGGCTGCCGACCACGGCATGACGAAGGAATCCATGGGGGCATATCTGCTGAGACATCCTGAAAGGAGGATGAAGTAATGGCCGACGAAAAAGCCGAACTTGGCATGCTGATGGCTGAGGAGAATCCCACTCCCAAGCCTGAGCCTCGAAACATCATCATCACAGTTGACAACTCTATCGAAGATGTTGTACGCTTTGACACAGAGGGGCACAACGTCGCCTTCGACGATAGTCTTGGGAAGTTCCTTGACATCCCGGACGAAGTGCTCAAAGGCTTGTCTGCCATGACGCAGACTCGCTACTTGGTTTCGTACCGGTCCTATACGAAACTCAAGGAGCGTGAAGCCCACCCGGAAAGGTTCGCAACCCCGGGCATCGAGGTGTCACCTCGGCTGGCTTCCGCGACATCAAGGCTTGAGGTCCATGGGAAGGACCCCAATAAGGACTACGTCTGGAAGAGAACCGACGAACTCCAGACGTCAGCTTATGAGGGCTGGAAGGTTTCCTCAGATCCCAACCTGCAAACCTTCGGGGGCGAGGTTGGAAGCAGCAGACAAATAGCTGCGGCGGGGAAAACCGAAATGGTTCTCATGGAAGCACCCAAAGGAACTTCATTAGCCCTGCAACGGGCAGCGGCCGAGAAGTCACGAAAAAGATCCGATGGAGTCGAGAGGTCCACGGCAGACGACATGAAGCGCTCCGGCGGGATGCCCTTCAAGCCGCAGGCAGTGGACAAGAACTTCTCCTGAGGTCTTTGAGGAGACTTTATGGCCAATATCGACAACCCCAACGGCTTTAAGTTCATCTACTCCATGCTGGGGCATGGTGAACTGGTCGAGGGGGACAGAGTGGCGAGCGGTGGCGCCATCGCAAAGGGCGATGCACTGATTATCAGTGCGACCGTCCCTGATGTGCAGATCGCCGTTGCCACTTCAGGACTTCTGCATGGTGTCGCGGCACAGGACGTTGCCACGGGCACCACGCAGGTTCCGATCTGGTATTACCCCGCGCTTCCTTGGAACGTTTTCGAGGGACAGTGCTCGGGTACTTTCGCAACGACCATCATAACGACCGACGTGGACATCGAGGGGACCACGGGGATCATGGAGGTGAACGAAAACGCCACCACTGAGGGCGTCATTCAGATCATCGGCTACGATCCCAACAGCGCAGTGGGTGCGAATACCCGGGTGTATTTCTTCATCCTGCGTTCGTCTTGGATGCCCTTCGCGGCGGCACTGTAAGGAGCACGAGCAATGGCTATCACCAATACCAAGATTTTTGGCAAGCATCTTGATGGGGACATCTCCAGCATCTTCTTCGATGACTATGCTGCGTCCCCGAGCGAGTTCGACAAGATTGCCAAGGTTTCGAATGCTCCCGCAGGCAACCACCTCACCGAAGCTGAGCTGAGCCCTCTTGGGGCTCTGAAGGAAATCCCTGAAGGCACCGGAGTCACTTTCGATCTGCCTGAGGAAGGCCACGAGAAGACCGTTTACTACACCAAGTTCGGTCTCGGCTTCCAGATCACAGAGGAAATGATGAAGGACGACCTCACGGGGAACTTCAAGAAGATGCCGTCCAAGCTGGCGAAAAGCGCTGCTTACAAGCGCGAGACTGTCTTCTGGGATCTGTTCAACTCGGGCTTCACGACCCACAAGGCATGGGACGGTGAGTACGTGTTCGACACCGATCACTCGACCATGAAGGGTGGGAATACCATCGCGAACGAGCCTGCCACGGCAGGAAGCCTGTCTGAGACCACTCTACAGGCCGCGTTCGAGTACTTCGACACGCTGGTTGACGAAGCTGGCATGCCGCTGGACTTCGATGGTCCCAAGATCCTCGTCGTTCCCACGCAGCTCCGTTACACCGCTTTCAAGCTCATGGACACCTTGCAGAAGGTTGGCAGCGCCAACAACGACCTCAACGTCATGGCCCCGGGGAATAACTACGTAGCTTACTCGCTGCATGTTAGCCGGTATCTGACGTCGAGCACCGCGTGGTTCCTGCTCAGCCCCATGCACGACTTCCGCTTCATCTGGAAGGATCAGGCAAACCTTGAGTCGAGTGACGACTTCTACACCGGCAACGCGCTGTTCAAGGTCACGATGCGCTTTGCTTGTTCAGTCTTCGACTATAAGGGCGCGTACGGAAACCCGGGCGCGTAAGGAGGCGCAAAGTGGCTTTTACCAGATACGGTGATCTGTCGGGCGATATCTTCACCAAGAAGACTACCGTCACGACGGACTCCACAGCCGGAGCCCTCACCTACACCGCCGCTCAGTTGCTGGGGGGTCTTATCCTCCGCGACCCCAACGGTGGTGCAAGGTCTGATGTGACTCCGACCGCTGCGCTTATCGTGGCGGCCATTGACAACTGCGCCATTGGGGACAGCTTCGAATTCACGATCCGCAACACGGCTGATGCTGGTGAAACCATCACCGTGACTGCGGGGGCGGATGTCACGCTGTCGGGAACCATGACGATTGCTCAGAGCAACTCGAAGCGTTTCTTGGCTGTGGTGACGGCAGTGGGTACGCCCGCTGTGAGCGTCTACAGCCTCGGGACCATCGTGACATAAGGTGGACGAAGGGGAGAGGGTAAAACCTCTCCCCTTTCCACACAAAAGGACGAAAACATGGCAGTCACACGGAGACCCAACGTCATCAATCACACCGCAGCAGGAGATGCCTCTACGGGGTCGTATCGAATCTACGCCCTCGTGTGGACAGGGGCGACAGCCGCTGGCGACGACATCGCCTGCAAGAACGGTGCGGGAACGGTTCTCTTTGAAGCCAAGGCGGGGGTGCCGCTCAGGCTTGTCATCTATTGGCCCTTCGGCAGGGATGTTACCGTCAACGGACTCGAAACAGACGTTCTGGACGCGGGGTCTGTTGAGTACATTCTGGCGTAGGAACGTCTCATGCCTGTACACAAGGTCAAAGGGGGTTGGAAATGGGGCTCCAAAGGCAAGGTGTACAAGTCCAAGGCGAAGGCCGTTCGGCAGGGTCGAGCGGCTTATGCCAACGGCTACAAGGGGCGTAAGCACTAATGGCGACACAGTACGTTACGACTACAGTCACCTCGGTGCCTCATGGACGTGCAGTACCTGAGCCTGCCGCTGATTTCGAAATGATCGAAGTGCAATTCACACCTCGCATGAGGCAGACTTGGGAAAAACACCATGTCTGCCCGATATGTAATTTCACTTTCCCTGAGAGTGAAATGTCTCGGGTAAACGGTGGATGGTTCTGCAACAGGTACAAACACGCGCAAGAGGAAGCTCTGCGGTGAGTTGGTTGTTTGTTGCAGCCTTAATCGGCGTGATAGGAGGGATACTATGGGCGACAATTTGCTCCTCGCGGAAGACAAAGCTCCGCAGGAGACGGGAACGTTACCAGCAGCGACTCCGCAGGGCAATCCGGGGGGAACCCCGCGGAAGGATGTCGTTGTAATGGTGCCGGTTTTAGGTGGGGGATCCAGAATGATCCCTCTCGGAGGAAGGAGCTAGAGCATGGCGTCAGTTGTTTACAGCAGGTTTTTTCTTCAGCTTGCCCTTGGCAACATCGACTGGGATACGGATGACATCAGAGTTGCACTTGTAGATGCGACGTACACCCCGAACAAGGACAACACGTACTGGACGACTGGGACTGATCCCGGAGCCAGCGAAGTCACGGGTGATGCGTATACTGCTGGGGGCGCAGCGCTCTCCGGCGGCACCGCCACTCAGGACGACACCAACGACCTCGTGAAGCTGGACGGAGCGGATGTCGCGTGGCAGACGAGCACCATTTCGGCCAAGGCCGCAGTGGTTTACGACAGCACTCTGGGTGGCAAGGATCTTATCGCTTGCTACGAATTCACCGAGACCAAGTCATCTGCGAACGGGACGTTTACGATTCAGTTCTCGTCGAGCGGAATGATGGAGCTGAAGCAGGGGGCATGATGAGAGTAGTTTTTTGCCTGCCCGGGCATCACTACTCCGGGAGGTTCCTTGAGTGTTGGAGCGATTTGCTGGCTTCGTGTCTCATGAAGGGTGTTACGCCAATCATGAGGCGCGAGTATTGCAGCAACGTTTACCTTGTAAGGAACCTCCTTCTTCAGCCGCACCTGCTGGAGAGAGGGATACCCGTAGGGGATGTGAAAGTCCTCGAAGGAGCGCCGTACGATTATTTGATGTGGATTGATTCGGATGCTGTCTTTGACCCGGATAAGTTCTGGATGCTGCTCAAGCACGATGTTGATATCGTGGCGGGGAGTGCAATCACCAACGCCACTGAGCATCGTGTGTCTTGGGGGATGCTGAACGAAGTCGGTGCGTGCGATTTTGCGGTCAAGGAAAAGATCCCCGACTACCCTAAGAACGAAAAGGGTCTGATCTCGGTGGATTTTACCGGCTTTCATTGGGTGCTCATCAAAAAGGGCGTCTTCGAAAAGATGGCGTATCCTTGGTTCCAGCCTGTTGTGAAAAGGCGCGGAAAGAACATCGTCTTCCCGGGTGAGGACATTTCGTGGAGCGCGTTGGTGAAAGACGCTGGTTTTGAGATCTTCGTCGACCCTGAGTGCCGCATTGGACACGAGAAGTCTCTCGTGCTGGTGGCGTGATGGGAGCTTCCTGTGCTGAGGTTCGCGGCTACATGATGCAATCATTGCAGCATGTGAGGCCGAAGAGCATTTTGGATCTTGGCTGCGGAGTGGGACTCTACGGACAAGCCATACGCAGGGCACTAGGACCCACCGTCAGACTTTACGGTGTTGACGGGTTTCTGCCGTTTCTTGCGGGCAAGCTCGCAGGCGTCTACGATATCCTCGTCAAAGCACAGATAGGCGAGTTTGTTGCAGGGACTGTGAGCATAAAGGCCGACTGTGTGATGTGCATGGATGTGGTAGAGCACTTCGAGAAACCAGCAGCACTTGAGCTATTGGGGTGGCTGTTGAAGCAGCCGCTTGCGTATATGTCTACTCCGATGTTCGAGTACGAACAAGGAGCCGTAGGGGGAAACGAACTCGAACGGCACAGGTGCTGGTTTGAGTTTGACGAGCTGGTGAGCATGGGTTGGAAGCCTCTTGTAAAGGTCCAATGGGATGAGCGTGGATGGATAGGAGCGTTTAATAATGCTTGATAAGCTTTCAGATGCATCGAAAGATTCACTCAGTTTTCGTAAGGCGCTTGAAAAGCGCTATTCAGATCTGGGGAGCTTGGAGCAGATCCGAGGCTTGCTGATGGATGTGCTCAACATGCTGTACACGGAGTTCTATATCCGACCCCAATTCAAGGATGAAGAGCATCCTGACATAGAAGCTGCTGAAGACTAAGGGAGGGCATTATGGCCGCGAACTGTAGCAGGACGACCGGTGTAGCTCCGTTCAGCGTTCATTTCGACGCTGACGTAGCGGCTAGCACTCCAACCGTAAGGCATTTCCACGACTACGAGTACAACTGGGACTTCGGTGATTCTGCTTCTGGGTCATGGGGAACTTCCGGGAAATCTAAAAATTCCGCAAAGGGACCGGTCGCAACTCATATCTATGAAACCGCTGGAACATTTACTGCATCCTATACGGTGCATAACGTCGACGGCGATTTAATAACTTCTGGTTCATTTGAGATCATCGTCACTGATCCCGATACTGTATATGCAGGGACCCTTACGACCTGCGTGTCGGATGTTGCGCATGATGATTTCACTGGTGCGCCAGCCGGGTCGACTCACGTAACGACTGACACCCTGTCAACTATTGCTGGCTATGCTACCGCCGGTCATCGTATTCTATTCCACCGTGGATCGTCTTGGACTACATCGGCAGAAATAGCTTTCAACAAGAATGCTGGACCCGTAACCATCGGGGCTTATGGGGCGGGCACCGGCGCAGATGAACTTGGGATATATTCCAACAATCCACAGTTCACGATCACTGGAGCATCGTTATTTGATGTGAGCGATGAACAAGACTGGCGCATCATGGATTTGCATTTCGTTGATACGACCCGGTCGTATGGGGCACTTGGTGGACTCAGCAATATGAGCCGCATCACGTTCCTGCGATTGCGTCTTGAGGGTTTCAGTGTTGCACTGGGATGGGGGCATTGGAATACCTCTGCTATGATTGCCATAAACGAGATGGTCATTTCTTGTTGTAAGGCGAATGACAGCGATGTAAACGTCGTGTACTTCGGTGCAGAAAGACTTGCTCTCCTCGGAAGCGTCATATATGACGCAAGAACGTCCCACGTTGTGAGATGCTGGCAATGTTATAAGGGAACAATACAACACAACATTATTTCGGGTTCGAGTCTGGACAATACGAATGCCAGACACGCTCTCAAGTTTCATGGTCCCGGTGATGCTGAGTGGGGTGTTCCACCGACTGTCTACACCGGCGAACTCGAAATGCAGACTTCGTTTGCAGTTATTTCAGATAACGTGTTCGGATCGTCTGGAGTATGGCCGGTGGGTATCGGACCGCAGGATTCAGGGGCCGAGGAGAACTTGTTCGATATCTTGTTTGAAAGAAACAGGATTGTTTCTGGATATGGGAATGCAAATCCGACGCCGGTCCAAATCGCATTGGGCATATGGGCTTGTTATGTAACGGTTCGAAACAACATATTTGATGGGAGTTCGGCTTTATCGAACTATTACACGGGAATATCGGTAACTCGGCGTGGCGTAGAGGCGGCACCGACCGGTGTTCATGTCTATAACAACACCATCTATCTTGCCGATGATGATGAATGCTCTGAATGGGTTGGGATCAGTATTGGAGCAGATGCTACAGCCACGATCGTCAGGAACAACCTTATCTCATTCCCGGGTGCTGTTGGGGAAATTGATATACTCGATGCGAGTGCTGACTTGGTAGAAGACCATAACCTGATGACCGATACTCCCGGATTCATTGATCCTGATAATGCAACCCCGCTGTCGAGGGACTTTGGGCTTTTGGTGACGTCTCCGGCAATCGACCAAGGATCGTCTTCGGTGGCTGTGTTCGAAGACTTCGGGCAGAACGCGAGAGGCGCAGTGCTCGACGTGGGGGCCTATGAATACCTCATAGGTGACGGTTCGACGATAGTATACGTCGGGCGTTTGATAGGGAATGGAAACTTATTCTCCCCGACTGTCGAGACAAATGCTGAAACGGAATATCCGTTTGAATTCCGTACTTCAGTGACGATGCGGTTCTAGAGGAGGAACACTATGGCTTTTACGTACGTTGCCAATACCACCATCACCTCGGGGGAAGCAGTTTCCACGGTGACCACGACTACGCCTTTGACGGTGCTGGCTGGAGATCTGCTGGTTGTCTACTTCGCGCATGCAACGGCAGGTTTAGAAGTCAACGTGACTTCGATCACTGACGGAATCGACAATGATTTCACTGTAGGGTCGATACTCCGGGGCGGCACGACTTATCGTGACATCGCGTGTGGGTATGTGCTGTCAGCCAATGCAAACTCAGAGGCGTATTTTACCGGCACCTTGGACACTGCACGCAGCTATCTGCGTCTTTCGGTCTTGCAATTCAGGCCGGGCAGTGGAGAGTCTGCTGCTCTTGATCAAGCAGAAGCCACAGGTACTGGTACAGGGACCTCTGCTGCAACGAGCGCTGTCACGACTACTGGCGCGAGTGGTGTTGCGACAGGGACTATACAGTCCCCGGATGATTTGAGTTCATATCAGATCGACGGAGTCGCTGTAGATGCGTCTTATGGTGGTTCTAGCTCTTGGGCGTACTTTTACAGAATCCTCGAAGATCCCATTACTACCGGGGCAGCCACGGCTACGGTTTATTCTTCTTCTGCGTGGATGGCCATGATGGACACGTTCAAGATATCTGCTGCCTCGGGGCTCGTGTGGACACCTCATGTAAGCCGGACGATGACGTTTGGTAGAGCGAGCTAGAGGAGCCCTTCAATGGCGTGGACGTATGTAGGCTCGGCCACATTCTACGACGGAGGTACGGCGACTACCGTAGATACTGATAGCACGCTTCATCTGGAAATAGGGGACGTCCTTGTTGCCTACGTGGCTTGGTTTGGAGCCACTACTACCGTTGCTGTGGCAACAACGGCACCTGCTGATTCGTTCACGATGGAAGCCGTCAACATGGCCGGTACAAGAAACGGAGGATGTATCGGCCGCGTTGTAGTGGGGACGCACAATGAAACCGCGACGTTGCGAGCTACGTTGGGAGCAGCGCGAACGAAGGTGACCATCGAGGTCATGCAGTTCAGACCCGGAAGCGGAGAAACGGTGACAAAACTCACCGGGCCGTCGTCGGGGAGCGCCACGGGTGGGAGTGCCCCGCAGAGCGCAAACTTCTCTCCGTCTGGGTCTTCGATTCTGTGTGTTGCTGGGGTGTACAACGCTGCTGGAGTAGCGAACGCGAACGAGCAGATTGCCGACGCCACGTCAACGGGAGCTGTGGACCGGCAGATGTCGACGATACACTACAGCGTGTTTACTTCCGATCAGACGAACATCCACGCGCAGTCTACCTTCGGAGACGACGATAGCTGGACATGTGATGTTCTTGCGCTGAACTCTGCATCAGGCGCGACAAACGTCACAGTGTCTGCTGATCTCCTGTCGGGGACTGCTGTAATGCAAACGCCTACTGTGTCAACGACAGGTGCTGTGAATGTTCTTGCAGGATTGCTCATAGGGGCAGCTACCCTGTTTGCGCCCTCTGTTGGAGGCGCAGTCTCACGGACAGTAGCAGCGGACCTCTTGCAAGGAGAAGCAACTCTCTATGGAGACCATGTCTCCACGCAACAGTCGATGCTTCTTGAGGCAGGTAGTGCCTTACAGGGCGAGGCGATCCTGTACGAGCCTACTATCTCGGGGTCTTCAGCGTATGGTGTTACAGTTGCAGTAGACTTGCTGGTTGGAGAGGCTGACCTCTACGAGGCTGCTGTTGGAGAAGCCACGTCGGCGACAGTACTGGCAGACCTTTTACAGGGAGAAGCAGATCTCTACGGCGATCATGTATCTACACAGCAATCAATGACTCTTGAGGCAGGTAGTGCTCTACAAGGCGAAGCTGTTCTGTACGAGCCTACTGTCACAGGAGATGTACCTCCCGGCGACTCGGTCAGCGTTGCAGTTGATTTACTGATTGGTGAAGCCGATCTCTACGGGGACCATGTTGGAACAAGTCTCTCGACTACCATGGAAGCCGGTTCTGCCTTACAAGTCGAGGCTACGCTGCATGATGCAGTGTTCGTTGCAGGAACTTCAATCGTTGTCGAGCCGGAGCTGCTGACTGGTATAGCGACTCAGTACGGTACCAATCTCTCGACCGACATCACGGTATCAGCAACGAACGCGCAGATTGTACACGCAGTCCTTTACGAACCTACGATAGTCACCACTGGTAGTTTTAGCGTCACGGTTGCGGTGGACTTGCTTGCAGGAGAGGCTGTCCTGCACAGCCCCACGATAGTCGCAGAGGGAACCACGGATGCCACTGTTGACGTCGAGGTGCTTAGTGTCGAAGCTGACTTGTATGATGTTACTGTGTCTACCGGGGGGGTCGTAGATGTCACTGTGACTGTTGATTGCCTCCAAGGCGATGCGGTCCTTGAAGACGCCGTCATCAGCTACGGCTCTGGTTGGACATGGGGCGAAGAGAGTCCCACACCTGAAGCTGGACTGCCGTGGAGCCTTTGGAAGAAATCCACAGGCGACACTGCTGACTACGACAGCATCTGGGGGCTGCTGACGCTCGAAAGCGGCGAGACCTTCTACAGCGACGTAAGAGACTTCGGGAACGACACCTTGAAGTCGTTGGAGATTCTCACCGACCAGTACCAGACTGGCTCTGGTTCTGGGACAGTCGAATGGCGCGGAAGTGCGACTAGCTTCACTTGGGACGCAGCAGCACCCTCGTGGGAAGCCTATGCTCCCGGAGCCAAGGCTTGGAGGTACGTACAGGTAAGGGTGACTGCCTAATGGCGTGGAGCGTAGGCGACTTCACAGCGAAGACTTCTCAGGTTTTCCGGTTTCTGGGTGATCTGACTCTGAAGCTCGGAACGCAAGTGGGGTACGCTCTAGGCGATCTTACAATTCGCCTCGGGCAGGCTGGCCATACTCTGGGCGATCTTACTCTTAGGCTTGGTTCTACTTTCAGCAGCATCGGAGATCTGACCCTCAGGATAGGCGCGCAAACCGGACGTGCAATAGGCGATTTAACTCTGAGGGCAGGCCGCGAGGTGTACTTGCTTGGCGATCTGACGGTAAGGATCGTCTCCGATTTTGTTCGCAGGCGGTACTGGCGCAGGAGAGGAAGAAACTTGTGTTCAGCACATAGGAGGACTTACTAATGGCAGTCACAGACACAGGGACGTCTCCGATCAAAATGACCGACCCCGGGGACAGCGTCACGGGAAGGAAAAGGATTGCATACCTGCGCTGGGTTGGTGCTACGACCGCAGGTCATGTACTGGTGGTGAACGACGGCAACGGCAATCTTATCTGGTCTGGTGAAGCTGACGGACCGCACTTCAACGACATCCAGCCGATCTTCGAGTCCCGTGATGGCATCGCTATTGCCACGATACAATCGGGATATTTGCTGGTATACCTGACATGAAGCTACGAAAGAACATCTACATCCTCGGCAAGGATGTTGACGTTGAGTGGAAGAGGGACACAGGGAATTATGGAACTTGGTCCGAGGCCATGTTGAAGATCGAAATGGAAGAGGGACAGCCTGTAGACATGGCTGAGAGCACCATGCTGCATGAGATTCTTGAAGCCCTCAAGGATCTTCTCAAGCTTCAGTTCTCACACGATGATCTTGCCAGACTTGAGAACGGGCTGTATGCTGTGCTTAGCGACGCAGGGGTGGATTTATCTCCACTCATAAAGGAGAAAGCATGATCGTACAGCCTTTCATGAGCCGCGATTTTGATGATTACGACTATGTTGCAAGTGCTTCCGGGCAGGTAGCCATGGTTGCCAGCAACGGAGAGCTTTATTTCTTGAATGGCAAGCAGGTCACAACGAGCAAGGGTACAGTGCTCAAAACGTTTTCGCGGCCGGGAAGTTCCAATGTCTCTGCGGGAGCGTTGGGTCACTATGCTCACAGGGGTTGTGCATGGCGTGATTGGTTCTATCTGGGGCTCGATGGCTGGACACAGCAGTCGAATGATTATTACAGGCTGTACGCTTACAATCCTGTCACCAATGTCTCAGCGACTGTCTGGAGTCTCAACGTCGCAGACACAACGAACTACTGGCCGGAAGAGTTCTCCAACTGGGACGCTACAGATGTCAGCGTGGACCCTGTCAGTGGTCTTGGGTTGTTCATTCAAAGCTGGTGTCTGGCAAACTACTCCACGAACAGGGCTGGGCGGCTGAACATGGGTACGTTCACAGCAGGAACCGAAACGACTGCTCCTTCAGGAGCAGCGGTCTTTTACGACTACGACGTCGACGATGATAACTCTAGTTACTCGCGGCCAATATATGTCTCGTGTTCGGCGCACAATAGCACAGGCGCTGTATGTTGGCACCTTTGGACCGACACTGACACAGCGTATCACCGCAGGATAGCTGATCTCACCAGTCCTGCTTTGACTACGGCTTATACAATGTCAGCGCGGCTCGGTGCACATCTTGCTGGACCACATCTGTTCGTTGATTACGATACTCCGACGTACATACGACAGGCTGATTCAGCAAGCCTGTCGTGGGAAATGTCCTTCGCAACAAACGTGACCCACGTGGAGCTTCTTGCTGAAGACAGTCTTTATTGGTACGTGGCTGTTATAGACTATCCCGGCGCGTACAGCGGTCGCCAAGTGGCTCTCCTGAAAACCGGGACAACCATAGTAGAAGGCTCAATTTGGTCTCAGATGTATTCTTGTGATGCGCCGTATCATCCATACTCCGGCTACCACCTGCAAGGACGCCAATCGACGTATCCTAGGTGGGAGATACCTCCCGTGCTGCTCCCGGCGCGGGGCATGTCTTGTAGCTATACCGGAGCGCCGGGAAGCTCCATAGGGCACATCAGATTCCAGACACAGGAGGTAAACTGATGACTCTCGAAGAGATACGAAATGAAATCTGGCAGCAGATAGGTGAGCCCACAGATCTCGATCCGGCTACTGACGTCCAGTATGGTGGGCTTCCTCTGCTGACATGGGTAGCGAACGAAGGCCAGAGACAGATTGCAACGTGGAAAGATGGCCCTCGCGTCTACAGACATCCCCAGCTCTACGGTGAGGTGTTCTTCAGAACATACATGCTCACCGACACGATACCCGATCAGACAGGGCTGAACGCGAATGAACTTCTCATGCCTGCTGCGTGTGGCGCGTACGACGACGAGTACAACGGTTGGCTGGTTGAGTGTGATGGCGTACAGCGGGTCATCATGGACTACAATGGTGGAGGCATGGTGGCGACTGTCGACAGTGACTGGGATACTACACCCGCGATGGGTGGTGTTTTCAAGCTTATGACGAGGGCGTATTTGCTTGTAGACTCTACGCATCCATGGGCCGCAGAGAACATCATACTTCCAGCGGTCTCTGATCGTTGGAGGTCCGAGGGAAACTTCGTTGAGATCTTAAAGATTGAAGACATTGTCAATCAACAGGAACTCGTGAGGGCTCCAAGAGTTGAAAGCTACCTGACCAACATGACGTCCACGGGAAATCCTGCGGCGTACTTCAGGCGCGGCAACAGGCTCTACTTCGACCGCGCACCAGATTCAAAGCTCTGGCTCAGGATGGAGTACTACAGGACTCCTACGAACATGACTCTTGCTACGAACTCTCCTGAGATCTCGGAGCAGTTCCACTATGCCATCTGCCTCTGGGGGCAGTGGTGGGGCTATAGACGCTCAGGCGACAACGCTGCCGCTTACAGCGTCAAGATGGACTTGAAAGACTACATGGGTCGCGTCATCGTGCACGACGACATCAAAGATGACAGGCGAAACGACGCCGGGACGTTGAGGAGGTCTTAGCAATGGCAACATGGAACAGTTCCTTTCAGCAAACACCGAAGCCTACTGATAGCCCTACGCAGGGTGACGATACTATCAGAGGTCTTGCAGCAGCTATCGAAGAGCGTATGAAGAACGAACACACGACGTATAGCGGTGATAGCACGCTAGGTGTGAACACTGCTGACTGGCTGCATAAGGCAGGAAGCGCTGTGGCGTTCTATCAGGCCGCAGAGCCGACGACGCGGCTTTCGGGTGAGTATCTCATACAAGGCATGCTCTGGTTCAACTCGACCTCGGGGGTGCTGTATGTCTGCACGACTGGCGGTGCAAGTCCTGTGTGGACGGAAGTTCCTGCTCAGCTCAGACATCTGACCATACAAGGACCGTTGGTCACTGGAACGAATCTGATACCGTTTATCCTCTTTCCGAAGGCTTGCACGATTGTCAAGGTATCGGCGAGGGTAAAGACAGCGCCTACCGGTGCAGCGCTCACGATAGATCTCAATGTGTACAACAGTACTGGTACTCTA
>Ga0209079_10000609_pt1 | contig 14165 bp, 9 predicted proteins | sample PPLLaktember2015_2_FD_187259 | JGI IMG/M metagenome (GOLD analysis project Ga0209079, IMG submission 187259) | Freshwater sediment microbial communities from Prairie Pothole Lake near Jamestown, North Dakota, USA - PPLs Lake P7 Core (6) Depth... | ecosystem: Environmental > Aquatic > Freshwater... | reverse complement strand
TCAGCATAAATCTTTTTGGTCAGATTCGCCTGCACGAAAATATAAATTCTTTCCTGCGAGACGATATGTATCCTCCGGCCTTAATCCCGTTTCAAACGACAGCGGGTTATGGTTGCAGGGAGCGATTACGATGCCCGACCAGGACCCTGACGATACCGGTGAACCCGGAAGTAATACCACGGTGTCAGACAATCGGACGGTTCCTGCAGGACTGACCCTCGAGAACATCATCGATTTCTGTGAAGAATTCGAACACCTGAATGAACTGGTTATGCTCCATCTGGAAACGGAGGGGGGCTTTACCTGCACGGAATCATATTTTGATACCGTTCATCCCATCCTGGACCTGCTCGAAGTAGAAATACGGATCCGATACCATACGGGCATGAGCAGACAGGAGATGAAACTGCTCATACAGGACTGGATAGATGAAGAGATCTCGCTCCTGAAATCCGGAAGAAAATGATAAAAATACATCTGTTCCTTTATATCCAGCCGGTGGCAAAAACCCACATGTTGTGGAGACCCGACGAGATCACGATCCGGGGGTCGATGCCGAGTACGGGGAAGATGATGATAAAGTAAATAACCGTGCCTAACATGCTCCCAAGGTTCGCAAGCGCGGCTACCAGCACGACCCGGAAGAGCGGGATTTTTGACATGTCCGTCAGGTTTTCGGCCTCATATATCTTCCGGAAATCTGAAACCGGGGGTTTCCTGACCTTTGCTTCCACATATGCACCGATCCAGCCGGCGTGGATCATGGGGTTCAGGGAGGTGAACCAGGCAACACAGAAACAGACAAGCGCTGAATACGGGTGACCACCGGCAAGGAGGGTGAAGAGTGCAGCCAGTACGCCGTGAATGATTACCCAGAAGAGGAATGCATAGAGCAGCACATTCAGACCGACACCGGAAAAGGCAATTGCAGCGAGGAGCAGGAAAAAGACTGCGGTCACGCCAAAACCGAAGACCTTGCCCCAGGGAAATGATTTCGGTTCCCTTGTAAGTGGATCGAACGGGGGAAGGGTCTGTGGGTTGTCAAGATAATCCGATATTCCCTGGCGGTGCCCGGCGCCTACCACCGCGAGGATACGCCCTTCCGGCCTTTGCGCCTTCAGCAGGATAAGCTGGTGTGCGATGTATGCATCCCTCTCGTCAATGAGAGCCCGGGCACCATTGGGCGAGAACTTCCGGAACTCTTCCATGACCACGTCGATCACATTCTGGTCCTTGAGCGACTCGATGTCGATCTCCTGGCCATCGTCAACTTCGGCGATCGACACGATGAGTGCCCAGAACATCTTGATCTTCTCGATGAAACCCAGCGAACTCCAGAACCTCAGGAGGGTGAGGCGGATATCACGGTCAACGAGAGCGGTGGGGATGCCCCGTTGTTCCGCCTCAGCAATCGCAATCTTCATTTCGGCGCCGGGTTCAACCCCGACATCAATACCGATCTTTCGCTGGAGGTAGGCCAGCAGCCACTGGACGAGCAGCGAATTGAAGTTCCGGACTTCAAGCACATCGCTCACTGAAGGATCCCGGCCCTGTTTTTTCAGTGCGGTAAATCGCGCAGGATCGAGTTCAATTGCAACGACATCCGGCCTGAATTCCTCGATAGCTGTCCGCACTTCGTCGACACTCTGTTGCGAGACATGGGCTGTCCCGACTATTTTGATCTCTGCCATTTAACTCCGGTATTCCACCATTATTTGCGCTTCATCCTCATTAAGAATGAGGTGGGACAGCGCCCGAGCGGAAGTCAGACATTCTGTCCTGCAGCGGAACGATAGGCGGGTTCCACTTTCATATTTCCTATTGTGGATATCCCGAAAAAGACCGGATATTTGTCAGAATTTTCGAACCAAAAAAAAGTACTTAACATGTGCAGTTTAGAAAAATTTTTCTATAAACATACTTCAGAGATTTATATTTTTTATTCAATAACATTTATAATATCGCAACGGTAGTATTCAATCAGTGGTGGAACTACATGACATGTGAGCAACCAAAATCATGGGATTATTATTCAAGTGGAGGATCAGCAGGAACATTCGGCACTCCTGATGTCAAAGATCCGGTACAGGGGAAATTCCTCAATAATTGCTCATTAATCGCTGCTTTGGCATCCCTTGCCTGGAAAGGGAAAATAAGTACCCAGCCGGCAGGCCCTGCATACACTTACACTTTCCAATTCTATGGTGACCCGGGTGGAGCACAGAAAACAGATGGCAAGCTCCCGCTGGATTCCACGGGAAAACTGATGCATGCAAAATCAGATACTCTGACCGAGATCTGGCCTGCCCTGTATGAAAAAGCGTATTACCAGTGTCTGGATAAGCTGGGACTCGCAAACGCATCAGCACGGCCTGATTATTGCAGGCATACCGAATTTCAAAGCCCGGTCACGGTTTTATTCCAGCTCACAGGAAAGGCGGTGAACCAAAAAAGTTGTGCGGGTGCAGACACGGTTTTTAACGATATCGATGGATTCTGCGCGAATTGCGGCAGAAGTACAACGAACCGTGCAATAAACTCCCCCGCGGTTGCATGGACATATGATCCAGCGGTATCCAATCCCAACGGTGCAGCATATTCTGACACAACAATCAGAGGTCATCATACCTATTCTCTGCTTGGTGTCGCCGGGAAGAAGGATGCGACTGGAAAATGGACTGAAAGATATATCGTATTACGCAACCCGTACGTAAAAGGTATAGGGGATCCGAAAATGGACGGGCTCTATACCGGTGCACTCTGGTGTAATAATATCAACTTTGGCGATGCAGACGGGATTTTTGCGCTCCGGATCGATCATTTCGTGAAATATTTTGCAGGATATGCGTGGGTAGTCTGATTATTCAGGAGCAAAGATGATCTATGCAAACAACCGGAGGTGGGTGTGAAAGGAAACCTCTCCAGATTCATACATCCGTTGTTTTTTTTGCATCTGTTTTTCTGGTATTCTCATGCGTCGTTTTTCCGGTTTCTGCACTACTGAATGGCACAGAAACGCTTATTTCAACAGATATCTACAAGACTTTAACCTATCCCCCAGCGATTTACAAGGACCTGGTTGCCTGGTCAACACAGGATATCAATGATGATCCATCTTCAGGCTACAGCAGCAGATATATCATAATTACGAACATGACCGGTGGAGATCAATATGTAATCCCTTCACCAGTCACTTCATGGAATTCTGCACCTTCCCTTGACAACAATACCCTTGTCTGGATGCAGGATCCGGATGGTGCGAATTTTAAAATCATTGCTTACGATTTGGCTTCCGCCACCCGGCTTGCTGAAATACCGGTAACTCCGGGTGATTACTATAGTGACCCGAAGAATAACGTCCTGCCAAAAATTTCCGGCACTTCCATTGTCTGGCAGGATTATGCCAACAGCAACTGGGATATATTCTATTATAACCTGACCTGGGAGACGGGAACACCCCCGGAACAGATTATTACCGGTGGAGAGGACCAGAAAAATCCTGCAATTTATGGAGATTACATCGTTTATGAGAACTGGAGCGGACTCAGCTCCTCCCTGTATCTTTACAATCGTTCGAACAGCACATCAGTGCGGATTTCGCTATCTGATAACGAGGCAAATCCTGCCATTGAAGGCAAAAATATCGTCTGGCAGAACCTCAGTCCAACAGGTACTAAAAGGATAATCCTTTACAACATCACCACCGGAGAGACCATCCAGATACCTCAGGCAGGCACATCATCTGACCAGGCAAATCCCAGAATCTCCGGGAATTATATCGTCTGGGAGGATACCCGGGATCGCGTTCCCTACACTGATATTTATCTCTATGACCTCACCGATGGTTCTGAACGTCTGCTCACCCCAGGATCCCCCGGAAGTAAATCCATGCCGGCAGTCTCTGATAATCGGATTGTCTGGCAAGACACCCGTGCGATGTTCAATGGGGGATACAATGAAGATATTTATCTGCTTACCCTGGGTGCAGCTGAAACCTGCCCCGGAGCAGATTTCACCGCAGATTATCTTGTGGACCCCCCCGGGGGTCTGGTAACATTCACCGATACTTCCTCTCAAGGTACGACTCCCCTAACCTACCGTCTCTGGAACTTCAGCGATGGATCTGCATGGGAAAATGACCCTGCGTCCGTCACTGCCCGCAGCCACACATTCAGCCAGGATGGAATATTCACGGTAAAAATGACCGCGGGAAATGCAAAATGCAGGAATATTTCTTCAGCAGGTCCCGGCCATACCATCTTTATCAACAGCCCACCAGTCGCAGATTTCACCGCAGTACCGCCTGAGGGATTATCGCCACTAACCGTTACCTTCACTGACACCTCCTCAGGCGCCCCCACAAATCTCTCCTGGGATTTCGGCGATGGAAGCCCGATATCTGTGGGCAGTCCGGTACTACACACATTTACCGAAACCGGAAAAGAATACCGTGTGGTATTAACCGCCACGAACGGACATGGATCCTCATCAGCGACAAAAAATATCCGGACCCTGATGGGAGCTTATACTGTCGCAACGACACCGGTCAATGGCATCTCCATTGATAACCGGTTCGGCGGACAATTTCTTACCTATGACATTGGTTTGCTACCGGATTTCTCTTTATCGGATTCGTCCCTGGTATCCCATCCGCCCCCACAGTCCGGATGGCAGAATATTACCTTTGTGGCTGCGGATGGCACCGGCATCAGCACGGATCCGGCAAACAGCACACATCACGCAAATATATCACGGTTTTATCTGACGTCGAACAGTACAATTGCCACCACCACCGGCTCGATTCCGGGTATTGGCAACAACTGGGGTGTCACCTGCCAGATAAATACTACCGATTATCCGTCAATCGCTTCACTCCAAACCGATATCCGGGAAGGTGCATCGGACCATGATAGTGCGGTGTTCGATGATTTAGCCTCAAAAGTCTGGCCTTCAGGGACGCTGGTACGGGATATCGCCTACACCGCAACCTTCACAAAACAAAATATCACCAACGAAGGAATTTCCCTTATCCAAATGAGTGTCGCGGAAGACTGGGTAAAAGGCCCGGCCTCATCCGTTACCGAAGGCCGGAATTATACCTATATCATTGCCTACGGGTATGACCCTCAGGGGAACAAGCGTGGTGCGATACTTTCCCGGCGGTATATTTCTTCCCGGAATGGTCTGGATTATTACGAAGCTGAAGTGCCGGAATCTGCCGGGTATCTTTCCACCTTTGCCCTGGTAAAACTCTCCGGCTCGGGGAACCCGATCCAGCTGGTTACCCTCACCCTCGTATCGATTATCAGTCCTGAAAGCGACACCGGCGGTTCAAGTGACATCGTATATACACCAGGCGATGTGCCGAAGACACAAACCCCTGAGATCAAACCGACGTCATTACCAGAAACCGGAAAAACCGCCAGACTTTATGCCAATGACCATGGCATCATAACCCAGGCGACGGCCCTGCAGGCAGCAGATGGTTTTGGCAGTGTATTCATCAGGAGGGGAGTTGTCATAAAAAACAGCACCGGCGCAGTGCCCTCGTCAATAACAATCGATTCTGTGCCGGTGAACATGCTCCCCGACATTCCCGATGGTTCCGGGTTCAGTTACGCGGGCATGGCATATGACCTTCAGCCTGATGGATGCACGTTCTCTCCGGCAATTTCTCTCAATTTCACCATCCCACAGGCAAGCTGGGGACAGGATTTTATGGTCAAAACGTATGACGAAACAACCATGACGTGGCTGGAAGTTCCCACGACTTACCATCCAGACACCGGAATCGTAACTGCGGAACTATCCCATTTCTGTCCTGTTGCGCTGTTTGCCAGAGCAGTAATTCCGGCACCTCCCGATGCAGCAACAGAGATGCCAGCGCAGATCCCGGCGACGCCAGGCGCTCCCCCGGCTCCTACGGCATTTTCCACGTTTTCCAGCATGATTCTGTGGTTCATTGATAGTGCGATAAAAAACATGGTAATCACCGCAGGGCTGGTAATTCTTGTCGTGGCTGTCATCCTGTACGGCCGGAAACGGCGGCGTGATCGGATCATGTATCTCCTCTAGTCGAGTTCCTGGTGATCGTACACAAGAGGCGCGGGTTTCTGTTTGGTAATATCCTCCTGAATACCCTTTACAAAACCCATGGCAATGATAATCACCGGAACGATCTCGAGTCTCCCCAGCCACATCAGCAGGATAAAGATCCATTTGATCGAAAGCGGACTTGCTGCCGAGATGAAACCGACCGTGAGCCCGACATTGCTTAACGCAGAGACCAGTTCAAAAATCACCTCTTCGAGGCCGAATGATGTAATATACACATGCAAAGAGACGACCGTGGCAACGAATATGGTCAGCACATAGACAACGATGACGAGCATGTTCCGGGAGATTGCCAGGTCAGAGATCTCCTTTGAAAGAGTCCGTTTGCCAAAACGGAGAGGTACCAGCACATGGCTGCTCACGAAGAACCGCCGGAACCACCACTTCACCCCTTCGTACGCGAGCATCACCCGGTTTATCTTGATCCCCCCTGCAGCACTCCCCATGGCCCCGCCGATGAACATCATCATCCCCACAACTGCGATCGGGATCGCCACCCAGGTATGGGGATCTGAGTTCTGCAGACCACAGGTGCACAGTCCTGATACCGCTGTGAATACTCCCTGCCGGAGAGCAGTGCCGAGGGACAGATTGCCAAAGAGAAAGAGATCCCATGATGTCACAAGGGAGCCTGCGAGCGCAATCAGGAGCAGGACTTTTACGGTGGGGTCGCGGAACATATCCCGGATTTTTCCATTGTAGAGAAAAAAGAAGATCTTGAACGGGATCGCCCCGGCAATCATCACCGGTATAAGCAGCATTTCCAGGAGGGGATTATTGTAGAATGCAAGCCCTCCCGTGTGGATCGTGAAACCTCCGGTGGCAATGGCAACCATTACAAGGTTCAGCGAATCCCAGAGGGGGATTCCGGCAATCATGATCATCCCGGTGAATGCAAAGGTCAGGACAAGATAGATCATCCACATCCGCCGGCTGGTCGTCATCGCAGAAGTTACCAGCTCTTCTTCCCGTCCCTCGGCGCGGTACAGCCGGAAGAGCGAGACCCGGGTCTTCCTTCGCAGGGAAATGCCGAACGCAATGATGCCAATCCCCCCGATCCACTGGGTGAATGATCGCCAGAAAAGGAGCGTTCTGGGTGTGGTGTCGAGGGATGTAATCATGGTGAAGCCGGTGCCTGTCCAGCCTGACATCGCCTCAAAGATGCTGTCGGTATACGACATGTTCAACCCGAATACAAAGGGGAGTGCCCCGATGAGCGCAATGGCCAGCCAGGAAAACGCGACGGCGATAAGGGTACCGGAGAAGGACGGTTCGAGATCCTCATACGAGATGCGGGAGAGTAATCCGCCCAGGACGAGGAACACGAACGGGGCGGAGGCGACAGGAAGGAGCATATCCCATTCCCGGAAGATGACGAGTACAAGAAACGGCAGCAGTGAAACGAAGCCAAGAAATTCAAAAATGAGACCCATGTCGTGCGCGATCATGGCGATATGCTCGATGCGCTTCATCTGATAACCAAACTGATTGGTCTTTTTATATTGTTATGGGTATCGATTTTCAAAGTCCCGTTTTTCCATGAGTAACCGCACGTATTAATTTCAGGGATGGTATAATAGGTATTCAGACATGAAGACGCAGCGAGGTGACCTTTTTTTATTCGTGTTCATATTCATCCTCTTCATCTTTGCTTTTTTTGTGTTCTGGGTAGTAACCGACATGGTCCTCCTCGGGGCGTCACTGGCGGTTGTGCTCATCCCGCTCCACCGCCGTATTTCCGGCTTTACCCGGCCGGGGGTATCGGCCGCATTTTTGACATTTTGTGTTTTCGGCATCGTGTTCATTGTAACAATCGGTTCGTACTTCATCATTTCTTCAAACCTTAACGTAATCCTTGAAATGTTCACGGCGATCGGTACGTGGCTGAACAATCCTGCCACAAATCCCCTTGATTTCGGGATCCCGTTCACCAAGGCAAATATGTCAGGCCTGCTCTCCCGGGGAACTGCATTATTTGTGGATTACCAGAAAACGCTTCTCGATAATCTCGCCCTCATCGTTTTCAAGATATTTGTGTTGTTTTTTTCGCTGTTCTCCCTGCTTTTATGGGGAGATGAACTCAAACGGAAACTCACCCGCCACGTACCCTCACCATTCAGTGAATACGTAAAGACCCTGTCCAGGGTGACGTCAGATACCCTGTACGCAATATACGTCGTCCAGATTGCTATTGCAGTCCTTACCTTTTTTATTTCCCTGCCGGTTTTCTACCTGCTGGGCTACGGTAATATTGTTTTCCTGTCCTTCCTCGCCGCATTCTGTGAACTGATCCCCGTTCTCGGGGCATCGGTCGCATTTCTGCTGGTCGGGATGTATGCTCTCGCCATCGGCGATATGTGGGGAGTATTCATCCTTTTTTTCTTCGGGTACGTGGTCGTTTCATGCCTGCCGGAAATTTACATCCGCCCTGTTCTGGTGGGAAAAAGGGTGAAGATCCACCCGGTGATCATGTTCATCGGGATTATCAGCGGCATCCTGACCCTGGGAATTGCTGGTTTTGTTCTCGGACCGCTGATCATCGTCCTGCTGATCACCACCTACCGGCTCTCCGTGCAGGAAAAAAAGGATCGGGATGAGCAGGTCATACCATCCTTAAAATAGCGGGAAAAAAGACAATTTCCTCGCGTAAAAGGGAAAGGATTATACCTATTTCTGATGACTGGTATTGAAGAAATGATTAAAAATTATTTCGCGATGCCGGGAATTGTCAAGTCAATGGGACTTGTCTTCGGGGATATCGGGACGAGCCCCATCTACACCCTGACAGCAATTTTTCTTCTTATCCCTCCCACCACGGAAAATATCATGGGCATCCTCTCGTTGATCATCTGGACGCTTACCATTCTTGTCACCGTCCAGTATACATTCCTTGCCATGCACCTGGGCAAGAAGGGTGAAGGAGGGACGATCGTGTTGAAGGAGATCCTCCTCCCCCTGTTAAAATCCGGTCATAACGTGGCTTTTGTATCCCTGCTGGCAATTGTCGGCATCTCGCTGTTCATCGGTGACAGCGTGATTACGCCGGCCATCAGTATTCTTTCCGCGGTTGAAGGTATCCTGCTCATCCCGGGATTTGGGCTCACATCGCAGTTTACCCTGATGATCCTCGCCTCCGTTATTGCGGTCGCACTCTTTTCCATTCAGGTACGGGGAACAGAAAAAGTTGCATGGGCATTCGGACCTGTCATGGTCATCTGGTTCCTTTCCCTTGCCATTGCCGGGTGCATTGCACTCATTGCTGCCCCCCAGGTCCTCCTTGCCATCTCCCCGCTGTACGGGATCAACTACCTTCTGAATAACGGGCTCGCAGGATTTCTTATCCTCTCATCGGTGATACTGTGTGCAACCGGTGGCGAAGCCCTGTATGCTGACATGGGACACCTCGGCAGGGAACCGATTGTCCGGGCATGGTATCTTGTTTTCATTGCACTGACGATAAATTACCTCGGCCAGGGTGCATTCCTGATCACCCATCCGGGATCAAAAAATGTTCTTTTCGAGATGATCTTCTCCGAGATGCAGATGCTGTACATACCGTTCCTTCTCCTTTCCATCGCAGCAACGATCATCGCTTCGCAGGCGATGATATCGGGCATTTTCTCCATCGTTTACCAGGGCATCACCACCCGCATCATGCCGCTCATGCGCATTGAATTCACCTCGCCCCAGCTCCGTTCCCAGATCTATATCGATGTGGTCAACTGGCTGCTGCTCTTTGCTGTCCTGCTGATAATCGCAATCTTCAGGAGTTCCAATAATCTGACTCATGCATATGGCCTTGCCGTCACCGGAACAATGGTGATTTCAGGGATAATGATAATCTGGATTTTAGTCCTCCGCGGGGAGCTGGTGAAGACCCTGATCGCCGGTGTTGTGCTGTTCACTTCCTGCGTGTTCCTGGTCTCGAATTTCAATAAAATCCCGTACGGGGGTTACTGGTCCATTGTTATCGCATCCATCCCCCTGGGTGTAATTCTGATCTACGTGTACGGCCAGAGAAAACTGGCTGCGGCACTTCGCCCGGTTCCCCTTGACGATTTCCTGAAACAATTCAATGAGGTATACCAGTCCGTCAACAGGATCTCAGGATCAGCACTTTTCTTTGCCCGCGACTTCCGCAGGTTGCCCCAGTACATCCCCCGCATTATGTTTACCAACAACATCATCTACGATGACAATATCATCGTTTCGATTATCCGCACCGAGCAGCCGTTCGGGGTAACATGGGGAGTCACCCGTGAGATAGCCCAGGGCCTCTCCATCTTTGAGATCTACCTGGGGTACATGGAAATTGTCGATATCGGTGCGATACTCAAGGAAGCAGGAATCGAAGAAAAGACGATCTTCTATGGCATGGAAGATATCGTGACCCGCCATCCGGTATGGCGTATCTTTGCTGCAATAAAACGTCTCACCCCTTCCATGGTCCAGTTCTACAAGCTGCCCTCCGATAAGATCCATGGTGTCGTGACCAGAGTGGATCTGTAACCGGCTCCCGGGAAAGAACCGGTTCTTAATCCATCATGGAATTAAATCAAAGAAGATTCCGAAAACCCTGGGTTTTCACGACTTCACAATCCACCAATTGGATTAATTCTGGTTGGGTGCTGACGATACGCTCATATTTTCACCGCACCTATATATCCGGCACACGGGGGTTACGACCAGATCAGCGATGCCAGATTCTGGCGTCAGGGATTACCTGGAAGTCCTGCAGTGAACAGGTACCGCATCAAATCTGAGGAGTGGGACCAGGCTCCGCCGTGAAAATTTCACTGAAATCCAATAGAAACACAAAAGAACAATCTTGAGCGAGGATCGCCGAGCCAGGTCAAAGGCGATGGATTTAGGGTCCATTCCCGCAGGGGTTCGCCGGTTCGAATCCGGCTCCTCGCATCTGTTTTAGGGGATAGTAGGGAAGCGCGAAAAAGGAAACCCTTTTCCGCTGCGGATTATTCCATCATCCCACTAATATTTGCCGCATAATTTCCTGAATCAGTAATTGAAACATAAGTAGTTCTTCCTTCTTTGGTTCGTGAAATAAATCCATTTCTCTCTAATCGTGCAAGAATAGTTTTATCAAGCTTCATCAGTTGCCTGCTTTGAACACTTCTTTTTTTCTTTGATTGTCTCATTGTCTCAAAATCTTCTTCGAAACCTTCGATATTTTTTGTATGCATTATTTCCAAAATATTGCTCATTTTGGCTTTATTATTTTGAGAAAGGAACAAAAGTATTTCTAAACCTGTTGCGTCTGGCATAACAATTTTAAAATTTGTTAATGGAGTTATTTCTTTTGAGGAACAAACGCTTAAGCCATGTAATTTTCTAGTCTCATCATCATCCGGATATTCATCCGCATGAACGTAGTACACTTGAACGTCGTGTGCCATCCCAACAAGTGTTGCTGCTACTGATGTTAATCTCCCAGCAGCGGACATATTTACAAAAATGCGGTTATTTTTTGCTTTTTCTTCAACTATGATTTTAGAGATCGTTTTCATCGCTTCGCGTAAATCGAAGAGATTTACATGCTTACAAGTAACGCTGATGCCTTTTTCTGCTAGTTTCCTTCGCACTGTTTCAGCATAATATCGTTGTTTTTCACTCATATCTCTCCTGGAATTCGATTCGTTGAGTCCTGTAAGAATGTATATGTGATCAGCCTTTGTGATGTCAAAAGGGATTATAGCTCGATCAATTTCGTGACCAAGAGGGATAATGTGGATGGTTCTTTCAATTCCCGCCATATGCTCACAATGCTAAATATGATAATTATGCTATAATAAAAATTTTGATTATTATTCATCTATAATACTATGATAGGAAAAAAAAAAGAAAAGGAGGTGAATATGACTCAAAGTATTTTTGGACTTGGAATCGGCGGAACCGGAATTGTGACTGTCCTTATCATCGCTGGGATTTTTTTAAATGGCCTCCAAATTAACGCGGCAGCTGGACAACTTGCAATTTGGGGTGGAATTGGTATTGGGCTTCTCTTTGGAGCGTTTGGAGTATTAGGAATCGCTAGTCGTTACATTTGATTCAAGGCGGATAAAATATAATTATTTTTGGTAATTGCACCTTAATTCAAAGAAGGGATAGAAATTCCACTAAAAGCAATCCTAAATGGTGATCTCATTTTTGGCCCTGAAATTAGCCCAGAAAAGTGGAACGAATTAAAAAAATTGCAGAAAAAAGGCTCAATTGTGACAATGGATTGTTGTCATAAACCAGGGTTTTTAAGAAAAACAAAAGGTACTCAACATTTCTATCATAAAGCAAAACATGACATGTGTTCATGGAAGGACGAATCTCCAGAGCACGAACGATTAAAGTATATGATCTACAAGATCTGTAAATCAGAGGGATGGGATGTCCAAACTGAATATCGATCAGAACTTGGCGATTGGATAGTAGATGTCCTAGCAAGAAAGGATGATAGGGTTATTGTATTTGAAGTTCAGCTTAGTAAAATAACCTTAACCGATCTCGAAGAACGCGATAAAAAATATCGAAAACGAAAAATTGAATCCTATTGGATCCTAAACAAATTTCTTAATCAACCTGAGATCGATTATTTTGATGAGATAATAAAAAAACGATCTTTGCTATCAACGTTAGATTTTAAAAAAGACCTAGATCTTCTACTAAAATTTGAGGATTTCTTCTATCACTTGAAAAAAATTCATAGCATTGGCATTGATTTTCCCTTTGAAACTTTGTATGCAAAAGATCGAAATAATATAACATTGAAAGATTGGGTAATAAATGTTATAAGCGGTGATTATAGAAACGAACTAAATCGTCGTTCATCTTTGTTTTCTCAAAAAACAGATCTTATGGAACGTGCGTTACCACTTTTGGATAATATTTCTCGATTTAAAAATAAATTGGCTAAATACGAATTTAAATTAGATGTTTACTCCAAATCGAATTATTATTATAATCACAAAATTGAGTTTGATGCTGCATCGAAATGCATTCTGAACCTCAATGAGATTCTACAGGAAATTGTATGCGAAGAGAACGGATTTTCTCTTTCCTCAAATAATAATTTTGAGTTTAAATTAATCTCTTCAGACCAAATTGAGACTATTGAACATTTAATAAAAAAAATTCCCCCGCATGAAAAACAACTGGAATTTTGTATTTCGGAAGTTCAAGAAAAAATCCTTCAAAGCTCACATAATGCTTTTAAGGAAAATATTGATTTTTCCTGGAAAAGAGAAAGGGAGGAAAATAATGGACTGAAAGTAAAATTTTGCTTTAATGATATTCTTCCTCAATTAACAATCGAATCTTCTCGACCATGGAAATATCAAAATCCAGCCGGATGCACATGGGACATTGATGAACGAGATGCGTTGGAATTTGAAAGGAGAGGACTTGGGAAGATTATACGATCATTAGAAATTAGTAAAACCCCATTCTACAAAACTGAAGAATCGGTAGCCCCTATTATTGAAAAACAAGCAAGAGATGCGATTGAAAGTAGGGATAAAGAATTAATATTAGCTAGTAGAAAATTAGTTCTCAAACCCCGATATCGTCGAATGTATAAAAAACGTTTTTAATATTCACTGTCGGATTATATCCTGTTGAATTTAATATTATTTCACTTGTTCATCATCAGATTTGTTCAGAAGTGATCGGCAATCGGTTCTCATTCGCCCAATCTTTCTCGAACATGCTTATTGAGGTTAAAGGGTTTATTTTCTTGTGCGTTCTTTTTCATGTAATACAACGTTCCTTTTGAAAACCCCATCTTTTGCCATTCGGTGTAGGAAATGTTAAGTATTTTTTGTCGAACTTGTTCTGAATCGTTTCGTCTAACGTTCAGAACAGATGTTGACACGTCGAAAGGCACGTTACACTATATGAAAAAGAATGCAAAAACGAGAAACCGTTTACTCCGAACAAGCATGTTAGAGAAAGATTGGATCAATGGAAGGATGACGTAGTCGTATAGAAATATGGAAAATATTATTTTCAAGCGAATATAATAGGCTACATCTCTCTTCCGGAAG
>Ga0209079_10000607_pt1 | contig 14180 bp, 11 predicted proteins | sample PPLLaktember2015_2_FD_187259 | JGI IMG/M metagenome (GOLD analysis project Ga0209079, IMG submission 187259) | Freshwater sediment microbial communities from Prairie Pothole Lake near Jamestown, North Dakota, USA - PPLs Lake P7 Core (6) Depth... | ecosystem: Environmental > Aquatic > Freshwater... | reverse complement strand
TTGTCTCATTTGAGCATTAGTATTTTCTTCATTCTGTAGAAGTTCAGCATTCTGTTGACCAAGTAATCTATTTGCTCCTGTATTAGCAGCTAAAGTATTACTTAAAGCAACGCCTGAATTCATACCTGAAGATCTTGCAGCTGTAGAAGCCATTGCTCTTGCAGCCGCTGTATTACGAGTATTGGCAAGTCTTTGTTTAGCCAAACTAATTCTTTCAGCTCCAACTCTACCTAATGATAGATTTGTTGGTTTAGCTTTCTTCAAAGCAAAGTAATCTGCTAACATTCCAGCACCACTAAGTAAATGCCCTGCAGGATTTAACCAAGTATTACCCATAGTTTCTTCTTGTTTAAAAGGATTAATCCCCTGTCCAGCTATTACAGGATTTGTTGGTAAATTCATATTGTCTACTCCTTGTTTAGATGCTAAACTACCATAATCAGGCATTTGCATAAGATCATTTGGAGCATTATAAGGTTCGATAGAATTAAAAGTTCCTCTTGGAATTCCACTATTAATGGATTGTTTGCCTTGAGGTTCCATATTACCAATACTATAAGGTCTAGTGAATCCTTTATTATAATATCCTGGGCCAGCATTAGAAGTCTTTTTATCATATAGTCCACTAACATTTGCAAACCCAGATGGCATATTTAATTTTGGAGTTGGTGGTAATATTTTACTTGCAAAAGGTTGTCTTGGTGCAGTATCAGCAACACTTACATCAGGTAATCCAACAGGATTACTTCGTGAATTTCTTACTCCATTATATCCACGAACATCTACTTGAGGAAGTCCTATTGGATTATTTGCTCTTGTTCCTGGATATGGAGTTCTATTTCCATTTATATTTACAGAAGATAATCCATATGGATTACTCCTTGAATTAAGAATACCTTGATATGCTGGTATATTAACTTGAGGAATTTCAAAAGGACTTAAATAATTACCATCTCCATCATTACCAAATTGATACTTAGGAAGATTACCTCCCATAGCATAGGTATCTACTATCTTACGAATCTTAGGATTAGTTTTTAACACACTATCTCTAAGGTTAACTACTCTTTTACCATATACTGGATTTACATTCATATCTATTGGTTCTTTAGAAACATCAATTCCATATACTTTAGTGGATCGTAAATCGTTAGTATTTCCTACTTTACCGTATCCATTAAAAGCTTGTATTATTTCTTCATCAGTCTTCTTACCACGTTTTTTACCTATGTCAAATCTTTGTTTCATAAATTTTAAGGATTCTCCAACCTGATCATACCCTTCATTCCAAAAGTTAGGATCAGTATATTTTATATAATTAAAAGGATTACTATTCTTTCCTGCTTCAAAACGAGTCTCTTGAAGATTTATTGCTAATGCTGTATAAGGATCTATTCCATGTTCTTTAGCTTTATCACGAATAAGTTTAATATATTCAGAATCTACTTGTGAATGCATACGATGAGTATCCTTCAAAGGTTGTCCAGTTACCATATCTATCTTTCTCTTATCTGGAACACTTATTAATTCTCCTCCATCTTCCTTCATTCCACCAGCTACCCAACCAAAATACCTTTTCTGCTTAGAAGTTAATTTCTTACCATGTGCAGTTCCATCTCTCAACATCTCTTTAGCTTTAGATGTAGAAAGTTGACCTCCTTTTCTAAACATACCAATAGCATCTTTAGAATCTGTATCAGTCTCTTTAGCAAACTCTTGTGCAGTAGTAAGGTTTTCAAACTTTTTCTTTACCATTGTTTGAGTAAGCAAATCATTTTTATATTGCATATACTGTAAACTCTCAGGCTTATTCAATTTATATTTATTAAGAAGACCATTGGCTGGTTTTGCAAATTTAAGTGCGTCAGAATAAATATAGGTACTACCAGATTCGGGATCATAATATGATACTTCTCCTTTCTTATTTTTACCACCACCTTCAACAGAAGCAATACTTTCTCCTTGTGATACAGCAGTAGGATTACCAAACTTATCAACTAATATTCCACCATCAGGGCCTTCATGCTTTTGTCCTTTATAGGCTATAAAACCACCTTGTCTTGCAACTGGTGAATATGTAGGTGCTTGAGACATAGTAGAAAATCTACTTGCAACATCTCTATTCCTTTGTTGTTTTGTAATGTTTTCATTAAATTCTTCCGCTTCCAATCTGGCTTTCTTTCTACCACCTATACCAAAACTTAATGGATTCTGAAGAAATGATTGTAATCCAGCGCCTTTAGTAACTTGATTTACATCTACTTGTCTCATTTGTTCACCAGCATCTTCATACAATTCATTTCGTTTCATAGCCATATTCTCTCCAATAGAACCTGTTATTGCAGTAAGAGCTTGTAATCCCATACTTATAGGATCAAAAGACATTTTTAATCCTCCTTTTTTACCACCAGGATTATTAGTTCCAACTAATTCATTTGGTTGTGAAAGATTATTCATCTCAGCAAATGAAGATCCTAAATTAACTAAACTGGTAGGATCTCCACCCCATTCTAACATAGGAAGTATACCACCATCCTCATGCTTCCATTTACGAGCATTAATAGCAAAGTTCAGTTTCTTTCTCATAGCTGGACCAGCATTCTTCATCTTTTTCTTCATCTCAGATACTGAAAGTTTATCACCTTTCTTAGCCCCCATAGCTTTCCTTAAGCTACCTCTTTTTGAGGGCTTGATGTGGATTTTTGATTTGGTAGCCATTATAATTAATAGTTATGCAAAGTTATATTATATATTCTTTATTACAAAATAAATTCTTAAAAATTATCTATCGTATCTTAGTAGGTAAGTATAAATAATCTATTGGATGAACAATCAGTTTTTTATTGTTTACATCCTGTGTCCAAGTAAAATATGACTTAATCCAAGAGTCTCTTATTCTACCTTCATCTACAACATCTCTGAAAGTATTAATTCTCCACTTTCTAAACCTACGAATTAAATCTTCTCTTGTAGCTAAAGTCATAGTATCAGTATCCTGATGAGTATTGCTTATTCTAAGAGTATCAAATGTATGAGTAAGATCATCTATTCCTGCAATTGTAAGATCAGTCAACCAGTCTACAATATGGAAAGTAACTACATTATTCTTCATTGGATTAGTAATTAAAGTTAATGTACTTGTTTGATAGTTTCCATAATACTGATTATAGTTACCTAAGTTATGTATATAAAATATTCTACCATCTAATGAAGAAAGTAAATATCTGTCAAATGAAATATAATTCTTTACATAAGTAGCTCCACTATTAAAAGTATAGAATCCACTAAAAGCATCTGTATAACCAGAGAAACACAAGGTACGATCAGTATATACAGAAGCAGGGCTGAATAAAACCTCTCTATTGGCCTTATCGTAAGCTGAGATCAACGATGTATACGCCTTGGCATCAAAGTATGACTTCATACCCTTAGTGTCTGAAAGTGGCTCTAAACCCTCTGTAATACGATATGCTGCTATATTCTTATCATCATAGAAGTATAATCCACTTTCTGTACCTGTAATAGCATCATATAAACTTGACCCAGCTAATCTAGTAACATAATCATATCTACTTAAAATACCACCAGTACCAACAGCAAGTGATGCTACATTATTAGTTTCTACAAGTTCACGTTCAAGAACTGATAGTACTGCAATTGCTCTTGGTTGAAAAGCAATTAATCTTTCATTATTATTTATAAGTCTTGTTATAGCTCCATACTCTCCTTCAAGTTCAAGATAATTGTTAAACTTAAACTTTAACCAGGAATCTGAGTATTCACCATTATACTTCTTCTCACTACTAGTAACCATAACATCATTAAGCTCAACAGCACGATAGTCAAATGGTTTTGATATAAAAGACTTAGCTATATTCTCTGCTGAATATGCTGAGTTATATCTATATAGATCATATCCATCAGGATATCCATTAGGATATTGTGCTATACCTATACTATATTTTTCAGCTAAATAATATATTGGAGTAGCAATAGGAACTGTAAAATATTTTGGAATATTATCTAATTTGTAATTAAGATTAATCCTACTTTCAGTTGGAAATGCCACTAATACTTGTCCACCATGTTCTCCAGGAGTTGTTGAATATTCTCCATTATAATCAAAGAATAGTTTCAGATAATTAAATGGACAGATATATGTATCTCCACCATATACATCATAATTAGTAATTGCTAATGGACTAGGTAATGTTTGAAATGCTTTTGATGCACCTCCATAGATTCCCATAATAGAAGAATCATAAATATTGGCCGATATATATGTTGTATAAGATCTTTCAGTATAGGTTGCTCCACCATAAGCGGAATGACCTAAACTTCTTCTATATCTACCATACATAGCTTTCTCATCAGCGGCTATACTAGTACCAACTATATCTGTAAAAGCTGCTGATATTTCAGCAACTAACGAAGTTCCTTTATAAGTAATAATTGGAGGAGCGGCATTAACATCATCATTATATCCTCTTGGAGTAAAACTCATACTTCCTACCATCTTTGATGTAGGAGACTTAGCTTCTGGATATGATATATATCCACCAAGGATAGTTTTTCTACGACTTGTTTTATATGCAGGACTAGTAGCTAAAGAATCTACTGTCATTGCGGTAACTGTATAGGATACCTGATCAGTTGCTTCTACAATTGCTCCTGCTGTTACATTATCCAAATGTCCTACTATTTCTATAAAATCATCTGAGGTATCTATAGTAAGATCTTTATTGATAGCTATCTCAGGACTTATTAATTCAATTAAGGTTTTATTTACATCTGCATTAGTTCCTGATATAGTTGCTCCAAGAGATGTAACTGTTCCTCCAGCATCATAATCGAAGGCTCCTGTAACATTAAATGAACTATAGTTAGAATCCTTAAGAGGAGGATCACTTGGAGTATCTACAGTATGAGTTGGTACAACTATTCCTTGAGCTTTAATAGTACAATCTAATTCTGTTCTGGGAGCTCTTACAATCTGGAATCCACTTAATTGTGCAAGTAGTCCAGGAAAATTAGTTTCTATACTAGTCCAGTTAATAGTAAATCGTATTCCTAATGCAAGTCCATTCATAACTGTAGAAGCACTTCCTGCATCTACTGGAGATATTTCATAAAAGTCACTACTATTAGAAGAATCAGTATACATATATTCATTAACATCTGGAAATCTTATATCAGCAATCCACTTGGCAAAACTAGGTCTTCCTTTAAGATCATAGAATACAATTGCAAATCTATATACTTCATCACGTTGATAACTAGTGAAATCCATAACTGTTTGTGGACTTGCATAACTATCACTGAGAGCATAGGGATCTACTAAGTAATTACTTGAAGGTGCTCCTGCTATTGCTCGTTGTGTACCTATATCATCCAGTTGTTCAGTAATAAAACTAAAAGATATATATTGTCCTGTGCCTCCCAGATCTGCATAGGTAGGAGCTCCTGCGACTCCTTGTTTAAATTTAAACTGATGATGATTTAAAGTTACAGTATCATTTGAAATGTTATTATAAGTATTAATAGCATCATCATTTTCAGGAACTCCATTATATCCAACTCCTGCACCTAATCCATCATCTATAACTAATTCATTTGAAATTCCGGGAGTACCCAATACTGGATCACTTTTATTAATAGTACATTCATATATTGATGCACCCCCAGGAAGTACATAAGAATATGTGTATGTATATGAAAATTCTGTTAAAGCTTTTGCATCAAAATCTGTTGGATATGAATGAAAATATGGTGTATCAGCTAAATCATCAGGAGAATAAAACCATTGACTTCCTCTTATTTTAAGAGATCCAGTAGTAATATCCCATGATTGAATAGTTGCTCCTGTAAAACTTAATGTCAATCCACCACCAGTAGTCCAACTACTATCTTCTATATGTCTTAATCGTATATTAGCACCTAATCCATTGATCGAAGATATTCCAGTAACTGTCCTTGCAGGTACTTGAGCAGCTGCATGAGCTACTGCTCCTAAGGAAATATTTATTTCCCAAGCAGTTTCAAATAGATGTACATCAGCAAATTCAAAACAATCTAATCCATATCCAGTACCTCCTGCATCTCCTATGGCAGCAGGATCTGTAGTTTCATTAAGTGTCTGTGATCCAGAGGCTAATGCACCACCACCAGGTTCAACATATCTCCAACGATATACTCTGGTATCCAAGAAAGCTCCAGGAGTTATTTCATCAACTAAATCATCTATATCAAACTTAGATTGTGATATATTAGCTGCAAATAGATAATTGTTTTTTGTTTCAATAGTTTTAGGAGTAATTTCATTTCTAATAGTTTGAAATTCTTCCAATACTAATTCTGCTATTGTATTTCCAGAGTCTACAAATGATACAACACTAGTACCTAATTCTAATTCAGCTACTACTCTTACTGTAGGTACATCCCCATAAGTTTCATATTCCAATGCAACTAATCTAATTCTATTAAATGTAGCAGTTACTAATGCTGGTAGGGTAATAGTTACTCTAATTGATTTGTTTATTTCAGTCTCTATCTCACTACCTACAAAGTCTATTCCATCACTCATCCCAGAAGATGATAGATTATATAATGGACTTGGAGGAGCAAACATAGTTTCAGTTCCTGACAAAGAATATAATTGATATGAGTATTGAATCCTACCAGCTTTTAAATGACCACCGGCAAGTTCAGATAATTCAAATGTACCATAAGTATGATTTGGAATTATATTAAGTAATTCAGGATCTAAAGTACTTAGATCATTATAAGTTGAATTAGTTACTATATTAAGATGCCTTAATGGATTAAGTCCATCAACCCAATAAATCTTCTGTACATCTGCATTTTCATAATTACCAACAATTCTAATTGGATAATTTATGTTAAAATTTAAATCTTCTTCATATACTAAATGAGTTCCACTAACTATTACATTAGTTCCTGCTATAACAGATGCTATAGTTAATACATATACTTTATCAGGAACCAAGTCTAATACAGAAGTATTTTTAGCAAGAATAATAAACTTATCTCTTAATACCGTTGATCCTAAATATATAGTAGTAGCAGGTAATGTAAAGCTAGCTATATTACCTTTAGGAGATGATAGTGCAGCAGTTCCAAGACCATCACTATTATCTACAATGACTCTTAGATTCTGAGCATCTAAATAACAAGTATTGGGGTATTCATTTGGTGATATGTCTTTATTCATACCACCTTTAAAACTATTAGTGAATCTTGGCATTTCCATATTACCTCCTATTCCCTAGAGCCAAGATGTTTGTAATATGTATCGAAGTGTTCTGGCCCTAAATAAGTTGACTTCCATCTATTAATAAGAGTCTCCATTCTATTTACATCTGGCATTATGCAAGCAGATTTAGCTGCCCCAATATTAAAGAAATAATCTTGTCTTATTATTTCATATTTGCGTTCTGATAACATATCTTTAAGCATCATTCTAAATGCTATCCTCTCTGCTATAAAACTAACAATACCTCTTATATATTTTGCATTATCTGGTATAGTAGGCATTCCAGTAACTATATCAATTGGTATGGCTTTGTATTGCATTTCAACTGTACCAGTTTCCATACCAAAGTATATGAAATTTCCTTGTGTTTTATATGTATAATAATCTGAACTTGTATCTGGGCCAATTATAGTATTATAATATTCTACTTCATTTTCCATATCACTTACATATGGATAAGCTGGTTCATAATCTGCAATTATCTCAGTTACTCCTTCATATGCAGTATCTCCAAATTTATTTAATAGATTAGTCATTTCTCTAAGAGGAATTCCACTAGTCTTCTCTCTAAGCATACTCATACTATATAAATCTAATGGAAGTTCTGCTCTGAAATCAACAATAGTAATCTCCTCTGTTTTATCTTCATAGGGGTATGGAGTTCCTACAATACTCATAGAAGTCCAAATCCATTCTACTACTTCTGATTTATTAACAGTCTCAAATCCATAATCTCTATAGAGCATCTCGATTAGCATATCAACTGAAACAACTCGCCCGCTTAACATAGTTATAAATATTATTCGTAAAAATTTAAATTATTCATCTTAACTCCCCTACTTAATATTCTGTCATTATCTCTTGTTACATCAATATAGTAGGCATCTTGGTTCTTAATATTACAAGTTGTCTTATCCCAATACCAGACAACTCTGTATCCATTATAATCTTCATTAAGTTCCCTTACTAATGGTTTATCTTTTATAGCTTTAAGTTCATCTTTATTCTTACCTGGAAATAATTTATCCCATAATCTCCTAGTCTTCTTCCAATCTATTGATAACCTTCTAGTGTCTAAATTACCATTCTCATCTATCTTTGGCTCTACAAGTTTTTTCTTAACTCTAATATATCCTAATCTGGCCGGCATTCTAAAGTCTAATGTATCGAAGACAATCATTTTAATTATAGAAGGGAATAATCTTTTGTATATTTCTTTTACAACAGATTTTGGTAAAGCTTTATTACCATTGACTTCCTTATAAAATTTATATATGTCGTTGAACTTATAGTCAGCTATTACCTTGCGTGGCCCTCTTTTGTAATTCAGCACTTCCTTCTGGATCATCTTCTTTATTATCACGTTTGTCATCAGGTTGAACTAAAGTAAGTCCAAACTTTTCTTTAATTATTAAAACTTTAAGTTGATCTATCATCTCCTTATTAATAGGATAGTCATTATTATATGTCCACGTTGGTGTCTTAATTAATGCTGCTGCAATAGGATCTTGGAATACTCCACGTATATCTAGATACTTAATTGTAAAGTGTAATCCACTTTGACTATTCAGATAGACTCTATCACCTAATACAAAAGCATATATAGCATTATAATTAAACTTACCATATCCTAACATTAAAGCTTTATTATGAGTAGTTAATTGGTAATGATCTGATAATCTATCTACTGGCCCTATTCTTGCAAACATGCCAACTCCATCAGCAGACTCTATGGTTCTTGGAATATCTATAGAAGTTCTATACATGTAATCATAATTCTTAATCTGAGGATCTATAATATTAGATAAATACTTCTCCATTGTAACAGCTCCAAGATCTTGAACAAAATGATCATCAATAGCCACCATAGGTTTTTTTCCCTTTTGTTCTAATAATCTAGCTCTCTGTGATTGTATCCAATCAATTACCAATCTCTTAGGTATAGGATCAGTTTCTTTAAGATATGATCTCCTTAATTCTAGAAGTTCATATACAAGTTCATTTAAGGAAGTTGTCTTCATTATAATTAATATTTAATAATTGGAGGAAATCCACCAAAGAACCAAATAATATGAAAGTCTAACATTACCCAATTATGAGGAGAACCATCCATAAGTAAATAAGATTCATATGGAAATATATCAACATAAGTTATATCAGTATCCATTACATCTTCTGCATCAAAATAAATAGTAAAAATAGAACCACTATCATTTTTAATCATATAGGTATTTCTAGATCCTGTAGCACTAAACATTCTAATTGATATATCAGTTGCAGCTTTTGATATAACAATAGAATCATTTAAATTAAGTGCAGTATCAGCATATAGTATTCTGACTTTACTAACATCTAAATCGTCTTTCTTATACATGACTATGCGAAATTATTAACCAAATAGTAGCTTTATAATCTACAATATTTATAGATTCATATTGAGCTAATACTACAGTACCTGCTCCATCTATTGTATCACCAGATTGTGGAGTTACAGTTATATCACCTATTCCTATATTTTTAATATGATAACTACAGTGTGTGCCAAGAGCAAATCTTATAAGATTTACTGCTATTGGCCCAGAGGAATTACATACTAGTAATTCATTTACTCCAGTTACATCTGCAGCTTGTTCTATATCAATTATTCTCATTTTCTAAAATGATTTTTAAACCAAGTATAAAATTTTATAATAGAGATTATATTTATCTTTATAATAATTTTATCATTCCAGACTATTTGTAGTTGTGGAGGATTTTTCTTCTTCGATCTCTTTGAGTATGTCCTCGGTTGCTTCAATTGCTCCATTTAATTTTTGGTATAATTCAATGTACTTATTAATTAATGCTTCTATTTCATCTCTCTGATTTACATAGAGATTTAATTTTTCTTTAACTATCTCCTTCTCTATAATCTTCTTTGCCATAATAATTAAATTAAGATGATAAAGTAGCTCCGTAGAGCTACCATCATCCATTAATACTTTATTTTCGTTCTGCTTTAAGTATTTCTCCCGTTGAATTAGTGAAGAAATTCTTAATTAAATAAGCTAAAGCAGCTCCAACTCCAGCCATTACAATTGGTTTAAATGTAAGCCAATCAAAAGTAAGTACCCATCCAGATTGAACAAGTTCATATACACCAGTTACTAATGCTGTAAGAATTGCCATGATAAGCCCCTTGATAAAATCAGGTACGGCTAATGCTAAAAATTTTGATCTCATATTATATATATATATTTAAAAATTACTTTGTTGCTTCAATTTTAGTTCCACTATCTACTCTATCAGTAAAAATTCTTAATGGACTATTCTCTAGAAAAGTTGCCAGAGAGATAAGAACAAGTACTACTAGCATTCCTATAAATAATTTAGGATGTCTTAGAAAAAAATTAACATCTTCTAAACTCTTTTCTATAGTTTTAATTTTATTACCACACCCTTCTAATTCTGATACAGAATCTTCCAATGCAGATAATTTACCATTTAATGGACAAGATAAAATATGTGTAGGGATTATATTCTTTTGTTCTTCTCTATTTCTAGCTCTTTCAATCAATGCTTCTGTTATTTGAACATCATGTAAGGCTACTTTACCATTAATTTTATCTAACCTCTCATGGACTTCTTGAAACTGAGCATTAATTAAAGTTGTTAATCCCTTGAGTTGTTCACTAAGAACCCTATATTCATTATCTTGTACCATATTATTAATTATTTATTTCCCCATTTAGTTAGCCACGCAATACCCCAGATCAATGAGGTAAGTTTAAGTATAAAAACAAATGCTCCGAGTTGTGTCATTATCTTGTCATAAAGTTTAGTCGTGCCATAATAGAAGATATCCTGACCTGCAGCAATGTTCCAGACTGAATCAAATAATGCAAATCTTAATAATAGATATCCAATAAGTATCTTTATGAATGAGTATAGATTAGGTTCTTTAAAAACATACTTTCTATTAAGAAATGCTAATACCATAAGTGTCACTACTGAAAGATAAGTAAACTCTACCATCTCAGAGGCAATATGCAATCCCTGAGTTTTCAGTCCTTCAAAGACTGCTTCAAAAATTATTAAAAACAATGCAAGTAATAAGTTCATAATTTATATTATTTATTGTTCGATCCCTTCTTTCATTACGATGTTTGCGATGCGGTCTCCTGCATCAATGTCAATTCCTAAATATTCTGATGTAGTATAAGTATTATCTGTTACTGGGTTTGTCCCAGTACCTCCTGCTGTAGAAACCAAAGTCCAAGTAGTATTTCCAAAAGCTCCACCTTTAATATAAACTGTAAAGATTCCAGAGAGAGATCGAGTTATTTTAATTCTATACCAAGTATTTAAAGCTATATACCCAGCCACCGTATTTAAAGCAGCAGTCGAACCAGTTCTTTGCAAGTATATGCCTTCAGTAGAAAACATAAATAAAGTCCAGTAATTTGTTTGTTTTCCTCCAAGAAGATAAACAACAGTGGTATTAAGATCAGCTCCTTTATACAAATCAAACTCCCACGTTCCATAAGCCTGCTTGCTTGGAATTGATAACACACCAGCCGTTACACACTCCAGATATTTAGTACCATTCTTGAAGGTTTGGAGAGGGGGGATTTCTTTTATAATTACATTATCTAAAAACATAGTAGATTCCACAGAATGATTAAACCTAACATAACAACCATTTATACTCTGAGCTGTAAATTCCAAAGTTATTGTTTGCCATAAATCTAACGTATCATAAGCAGTAGAAACAGAAACAGAACCATCATATATCCTAAGAGATACTCCACCGCCACGTGTCTTTAACGTAAGAATTACTTTATATCTTGATCCTATTTTTAAATTTGTTCTACAATCGTGTGCAGAACTCAAATATAAAATACCAAGAGTAGAATTATCGACATACGTGAATTGTTTTGAATGTGATCCAGTATAATATTCACTTGTAGTTACTATACTTATATTTGTACCATAAGTACCCCATGTACCCGGATGAGTTTCAAAATCACCTCTTCCGGCAATCATTAAATCATATGGATCTATAACAGTTTCTCCAATCTTAAAACTCCCACTCGTCTTACTCCACCCACTCGGAACTTTAGCAACTCCGTCAGCACCTTCTGCTGCGAAATCTTCTCTGAGAGTTATACGTTTGGCGAACTGATTGTGGTAGTTTTTTACTTCTTGGAGAGATAAGATTCGGTTATGCATTCTAAAATCTTGCATCTCACCCTTAAATGCAGCCCATCCACCATGAGCATAATCCCCAATAGAAAATGCCTCAGCATTAGATATTGCTGTTACACCAGTTTTTGATACTCGTTCTACAAATATTCCATTAAGATAAAAATCAACATCGGTAGTTCCTCCTACAACAATATTTATATTTATAGTTATAGTATTCATTCTATATGGATAAACATAATAGCCAGCGGTGATAAATCCAATGCCATTAAGATATACAGTAAACTGATAAACATAACTACTAAATAACCCAAGCGAAATAGTAAAACCATTGGTGTAAGCAGTCTGTTTTTTACAGATATTATAGTTACTAAGATTAGTATCTGATTGAAGTCTACAACTAATTGAAAATGGACTTGATCCCGGATTATAAAAATTTGAAGTTGAAGCACCTACCGTCCCTATAGCTCCACCGGGGAAACTCAATCCATATTTTGATGATATTAGTTTCTTTGTTGTCAAATTATACCCATTCCCACTAATATCCACCAGCGTATTGCCATTCGGTATCATGTTGTAGGCAGCTACAAGACCTGTTTTAACATGTACTGAATATCTTGTAAGTATGCATACACCTCCGCTACTAACTGCTCTTATCCCAATAGGTTGATTTGCTACTGTTATCAGAACTTCTCTTCTGTTAGCTCCAATGTTTTGTGAGGTATTAGTGAGATAGGCTCCATTGACTCCAATATCAAGTCTTGTGCAAGCTTGCTCTACAAAATAATCTATTATTACTGTTTGTCCAATAGCTGTTACTGGAGTTGGATTAATATAAGCAGTAACGTTCCCAACAGATGTATCACACGTAAGTTTTCCATTGGCAATTGAAGCACCTGCATTTAGTAACCATGAAGTAGGAACATTAAATTCTGGATCAGGAGTTATGTTTGTTAGATTATTTTCCTTCTCCCTACTCAAATCCATTGGCTTCAGTGCTGTATAGTCAGGAGTCTTTACGGAGTCAATAGGATAGGAGTTCAGGAAGTCTGAATAGGCTTTGGCACGTTCGGCTTCGGTAAAGACGTGATCGTAGATGGCAATGTAAGCATAATCATTATTGCCATAAACAACAGCATCCGTTCCACCTATATATTTCATTGTTGATCTGCTAAGAGGAGCAGTTGTGGATTGCGTAGTTGATGCATTTAACTGAACACCATCTTGATATGCAGCCGAAAGCAATATATCTGTTTGTGCCGAACCAGGCATTGTTAATATTATGCATGCCATTAACCTATTAAATTGGAGCGTGTTGGCCTCAGTCATTATTAATGAAATTGTTTCAACATTCGACGACCATTGTTCACCAGAGCTAAACAACCTTAAACCTCATTATGGTCAACAACAGGTTGCCCGTGCGATGTATTCAATATTTGAAAAAAGCAGCCTGACATCGAGCCGTAGGGATACTTTATTCTCAAATAAAGAAAATGGAAGTTTTATGATTGAGAAAAAAGTACAAGAATATTATTCCCTGCGTTGTGTCCCTCAAATTCTGGGACCTGTTTACGATACAATAAAAAATGCTGCGCAGATAGTAATTGGAGAAGCTAACAGTGTAAGCGACAATCCAGTTATTGATATAGAAAGCAACTTTGTGTATCATGGAGGAAATTTCCATGGCGATTATGTTGCGTTCGAAATGGACAAACTGAAAATT
>Ga0209079_10000599_pt1 | contig 14259 bp, 9 predicted proteins | sample PPLLaktember2015_2_FD_187259 | JGI IMG/M metagenome (GOLD analysis project Ga0209079, IMG submission 187259) | Freshwater sediment microbial communities from Prairie Pothole Lake near Jamestown, North Dakota, USA - PPLs Lake P7 Core (6) Depth... | ecosystem: Environmental > Aquatic > Freshwater... | reverse complement strand
CATCGACGGACCGCCGGCCATTCGTCGACAGCGGGTCGTACAGGCGATTCATGGTCAACGCAGGAAAAGCATGCGCCGATGAAACGACGGCCGACGATACAAGCGCTGCCTGAAGTGTTGAAGCATCTGGTACAGGACCTCGGCATCAGTCCGAAGTTGGACGAGTACGAGGCTGTCCTGCGCTGGGAACATGTGGTCGGCCCGCGGATCGCTGAGGTCGCACACGCCGAGCGTATCATGCAAGGGGTGCTGGTCGTGAGAGTGGCCGCGAGCACATGGAGGCATGAACTGAACATGCGAAAGCCGGAGATCATTGCGCGGCTCAACAGCGCGTTGGGAGCGGAAACGGTGAAGGACATTCGATTTCGGTAGAACAAGATTCACAAAGGACGCAACGTGGCAAAGAAAGACGCAGAGCTGAAGAGTTCGAAAGCACCGAAGAACAACGGTGAGTATACGGCCGACGATATCACCGTCCTCAAGGGACTGGAAGCGGTTCGTCGTCGCCCGGCGATGTATATCGGCGATGTAAGCGCGCGCGGGTTGCATCACCTGGTGTACGAGGTGGTCGACAATTCCATCGACGAAGCGCTCGCCGGGTACTGCCGCAACGTGAACGTGTTCATTAACCTGGACGGGTCGATCACGGTCACAGACGATGGTCGCGGCATTCCGACCGACATTCATGCGGAAGAGAAGCGCTCGGCCCTCGAAGTCGTCATGACGGTCCTGCACGCGGGCGGCAAGTTCGACAAGAACACCTACAAGGTCTCTGGCGGCCTGCACGGCGTCGGCGTTTCGGTCGTCAACGCGCTCAGTGAGTGGCTTGAGGTCGAGGTCACGCGCGACGGAAAGGTGTTCTATCAGAAATACAAAAAGGGCGATCCGGTCGCGGCGGTGAAGTTGACCGGCAAGGCGCCGAAGGAAACGACGGGAACGAAGATCACCTTCATGCCCGACGGCTCGATCTTCAAGAACCGGACGTACAAGTTCGAAATGCTTGCAGAGCGCTTGCGGGAACTCGCCTTCCTGAATCCGGATGTCACGCTTGTCATCAGCGACCTCCGCGGGCGAACCAAACAGGAAGAGACGTTCCACTTCAAGGGTGGGCTGATCGAATTCGTCAAGTACATCGATGCGACGCGCCCCGCCATTACGAAGAAGGTCATGTATGCCAAGGGCGACGACAAGGACGAGAACGGCCGCACGGTTGAAGTCGAGGTTGCCTTCCAGTACAACGATCAGTACAACGAGAATGTGTTCACGTATGTGAACAACATCAACACGCACGAGGGAGGAACGCATCTGGTCGGATTCCGCTCTGCCCTGACGCGAACGCTGAACAATTATGCGTCGAAGGCCGGATTGGTCAAAGAAGGAGGCGTTCAGCTGACGGGAGACGACTTCCGGGAAGGATTGACGGCCGTCCTCAGCGTGAAGGTCCCGGAGCCGCAGTTCGAGGGACAGACGAAGACGAAGCTGGGCAACAGCGAAGTGAAGAGCATCGTGGAATCCACGGTCGGGCCGGCGCTGGCGGATTGGCTGGAGAACAACTCTCCCGATGCAAAGCGCATCATCGACAAATGCTTACGGGCGGCGGAAGCACGCGAGGCCGCACGAAAAGCACGCGACATCGCACGGCGAAAGAACGCCTTCGATTCCGGCGGACTCCCGGGAAAACTCGCCGATTGTTCCATCGAGGATCCAGAGCATTGCGAGCTCTACATCGTTGAGGGAGATTCGGCCGGCGGGAGCGCCAAACAGGGACGCGACCGCCGTTTCCAAGCCATCCTCCCGCTGAAGGGAAAGATCCTGAACGTCGAGAAGGCCCGCCTGCACAAGATCCTGGAGAACGAGGAGATCCGGGCGATCTTCACCGCGATCGGCGCAGGCGTCGGCGAGGACTTTGCGCCGGAAAAGGTCCGGTACGGCAAGATCATTCTCATGTGCGACGCGGACGTCGATGGTTCGCATATTCGCACACTACTGCTCACGCTGTTCTTCCGCTACATGAAAGAACTCATTGAGCTTGGGCATCTGTACATCGCCCAGCCCCCGCTGTACAAGCTGAAGAAGGGAAAGCAAGAGCATTATGCGTTTGATGATGACGAACGCGACGAGCTCCTGAAGCGCATCAAGAGCGAGAAGAAGGGGCGGCCCGAGAAGGAAGAAGAGCCGGTCGACGTTGCCGCGGCGCTCGAAGAAGGTGCAGTCGTCAAAGAAGGGGGCGTCACCATTTCGCGCTTCAAGGGATTGGGCGAGATGAATCCGGAGCAGTTGTGGTCCACGACCATGAATCCGGAAACCCGGACGGTCCTTCAGGTGACGATCGAAAACGCGGCCGATGCCGACCGGACGTTTTCCATTCTCATGGGAGACGAGGTCGAACCCCGGCGCGACTTCATCGAGAAGAACGCGAAGTATGTGAGAAACCTGGACGTGTAGGAATATCCCATGGCCCACGTAAACGAAAAAATCGTTCCTGTTGATATCGAAGAAGAAATGAAGGGATCGTACATCGATTACTCGATGTCGGTCATTGTCGCGCGCGCGCTGCCGGACGTGCGGGACGGATTGAAGCCGGTCCACCGGCGTGTGCTCTTCGGCATGCAGGATCTCGGCCTCGCGAGCAACCGTCCCTATAAAAAAAGCGCGCGTATCGTCGGTGAGGTTCTCGGTAAATACCATCCGCATGGCGACATGGCCGTGTACGACACCATGGTCCGCATGGCGCAGGAGTTTTCGATGCGCTACATGCTGGTCGACGGTCAGGGAAACTTCGGTTCGGTCGACGGCGATTCTCCCGCGGCCATGCGCTATACCGAGGCGCGACTGACGCGGGTTGCAGAAGACATGCTGCGCGACCTTGATAAAGGCACGGTCGACTTCGTTTCCAATTTTGACGATACGCTGAAAGAGCCAAGCGTTCTGCCGGCGCTCGTGCCAAATCTGCTGGTCAACGGAACGAGCGGTATCGCGGTCGGCATGGCCACCAACATCCCGCCGCACAATCTGCGCGAGGTCGTGGATGGCTGTATCGCGTACATCAAGGACAACGGCATCAGCAACGAGAAGCTGATGAAGCTCATCCCCGCACCAGACTTCCCCACCGGGGGCATCATCTACGGCTACGACGGCGTGCGCGAGGCGTACACCAAAGGAAAAGGACGCATCGTGGTCCGCGCCCGCGTAACGATCGAAACGGGCAAGGGAGAGCGTCAGCGCATTGTGGTGAGCGAGCTTCCGTATCAGGTGAACAAGGCCAGCCTCATCGAGAAGATCGCGGACCTCGTGGGCGAGAAGAAGCTTGAGGATATCGCCGACGTGCGGGACGAATCCGACCGCGACGGGTTGCGTGTGGTCATCGACCTCAAGCGGGAAGCCACTCCCGAGGTCGTGCTGAACAACCTGTACAAGCACACGCAGATGCAGACGACGTTCGGCGTCATCATCCTGGCGCTCGTCGACGGCCGTCCGCAGATCCTGCAGCTCCGCGACCTCATCCGTCATTTCATCGATCATCGGAATGTCGTCGTCGTCCGACGGACGAAGTTCGAGCTGGATGAAGCCGAAAAGAAGGCGCACATCCTTGAAGGCTACATCATTGCGCTGGACAACATCGACGAGGTCATCGCGCTCATCAAGAAGTCGAAGGACGTCGAGAGCGCAAAGCTCGGGTTGATGAAGCGGTTCAAGCTGTCCGAGATCCAGGCGAAGGCCATCCTCGACATGCGGTTGCAGAGGCTGACCGGCCTGGAGCGGAAGAAGGTCGAAGAAGAGTACCGCGAGACGATCAAGCTGATCGAGAGACTGAAAGCCATCCTGAAGAACAAGCAACTGCAGCTGAAGATCATCGAGGAGGAATTGCAGCAGGTCCGCGAGAAGTTCGGCGACGACCGACGGACGGAGATCGTGTACAAGGCGGAAGAGTTCAGCATCGAAGATATGATCGCCGAGGAAGAGGTCGTCATCACCATCAGTCACAGCGGTTTCATCAAGCGCTTCCCGGTCTCCGGATACCGTCGTCAATCCCGCGGCGGCAAGGGGGTCACAGGCGCCGCCACGCGCGAAGACGATTTCATGGAACACATGTTCGTCGCGAGCACGCACGACTACATCCTGATCTTCACGGACAAGGGACGCGTCTACTGGCTCAAGGTTCACGAGATCCCCGAGGCGGGACGAACGGCCAAAGGAAAGTCGATCAGCACGCTGATCGCGAAGACGCAAGACGAAAGCATCGCGTCGTTCATCGCGGTGAAGGAGTTCGATGAAAAGCACTTCGTTTTCATGGTGACGAAAGAAGGATTGGTCAAGAAGGTCCTCTTGTCCGAGTTCGACAATCCGCGGCGCAGCGGAATCGTGGCGGCCAACCTGAAAGGAAAGGACGTTCTGACGGACGTACGCTTGACCGACGGAACGCAGGACATTGTGATCGGTACACGGAACGGCATCGCGATCCGTTTCCATGAGGACGAGATCCGGCCGATGGGCCGCGCGGCCGCGGGTGTTCGCGGCATCAAACTGGGCAAGACCGACGAGGTCGTCGGCATGGTCAACCTTCGCCGCAAGGGAACGAGTATCCTCATTGCGACCGAGCGGGGCTTCGGCAAGCGGAGCGAGGAAAAAGAGTACCGCATCAGCCACCGCGGCGGCAAGGGGATCATCACGGTCAAGACGTCGGACAAGGCGGGCAAGATGGTGACGATCAAGGAGGTCGTGAACACAGACGACATTGTGATCGTGACCTCGAACGGCATGGTGATCCGTCAGCATGCCTCTGACATTCGGGTGGCGGGCCGCAATACGCAGGGCGTTCGGCTCATTCGGTTGTCCGGTGACGACAGCATCGCAGACGTTGCGGCAGTGGTTGCGGAGGACGAAGAAGAAAAGAGGCTTGCGGAGCACGAGAATGGCACGAGGCCCAAGGTAAAACCACAGCAGGACGACACACCGGAAACCCCGCCGGCCGAACAGAGCGATCTGTTCGATGACGGGAAAAAAAAAGCCCTGAAAGCGGGGAAGACGCCTAAACCGGCGCTCAACGTTCAGCCGAAGCGGGCCGAGAAGAAGTCGCCGGCGAAGAAAAGCAAGGCAGTCCCTGCGCGCACAAAGGCATCCGGGAAAGCAAAGGCGAAACCGGCAAAGAAGAAACGCTGACCATTGACACGCATGAACTCATCGCGCATTGAACAAGCGGTCGAGATGTTCAACAAGGGATTCAGTTGTTCCCAGTCGATCGTTTCGACATACGGTCCGCACGTCGGCCTTTCCGGGCAAGACGCGCTGAAGGTCTCTTCCGCGTTCGGCGCTGGCATGGGGCGGTTGCAGGAAACATGCGGAGCGCTGACCGGCGCATTCATGGTTGCGGGCTGTAAGCACGGGATGACGGATCCCGGCGACAAAGAGGCGAAGGAAACCACCTACGCGATCGTGCAGCTCATTGCAAAACAGTTTCAAGAAGAACACGGGGCGACGACGTGTCGGGAGCTCGTGCGGTGCGATTTTCGGACGGCCGAGGGGAGCGAGGAATATCAGGCGTCGGGAAGGAAAGAAGATGTGTGTGTGCCGTGCGTACGAACGGCGGCGCGGTTGCTGGAGGAATTTGTAGTGCGGGGTTAACGCAAGAATATTCATGCACTCTTCCTGGGAAATCGTCCAGCAATTTTGTCCGCAATCCCCATCGTGTATCCCAACCTAAGGAGTTCAAGGTGAACCGCCGACCGATCGCCGTCTCCCTCACCCTCCTCGCTTCCCTTCTTCTTCTCACCAACGCATCTGCTCAGATCGATACCGCTCTCTTCCACGGCTTGAAGGCCCGCAGCATCGGACCGGCAGGCATGAGCGGACGAATCGCAAGCATCGATGCCATCGCCTCTAACCCCGACATCATCTTCGTCGGCGTCTCCATCGGCGGCGTCTGGAAATCAACGGACGGCGGCGTCCGGTGGAAGCCCATCTTCGACACTCAACCCGTTTCGGCCATCGGTGCGGTCAGCATCTTCCAGCCGAATCCCAGCATCGTCTGGGTTGGGACGGGCGAGGGAAATCCACGCAACAGCGCAAGTGTCGGTAATGGCATCTACAAATCGCTCGACGGCGGAGAATCATGGAAGCACGTCGGCCTCGAACGGACCGAACGTATCCATCGGATCGTCCTCCATCCCTCCAACGAGAACGTCGCCTTCGCGGCAGCAATGGGACAAATGTGGGGCGAGAATCCTGACCGCGGGGTTTTCAAAACTACCGACGGCGGAGCGACGTGGCGCAAGGTCCTGTACGTGAACGAGAAGACCGGCTGCGCGGACCTGGTCGTCGATCCGAACAATCCCAACAAGCTCTTTGCTGCAATGTGGGAATACCGCCGTTGGCCCTGGTTCTTCAATTCGGGCGGGCCCGGAAGCGGCCTCTACGTTTCGTATGACGCCGGAGAGACGTGGAAGCGCCTTGGCGTCAACGAAGGCCTTCCCGCCGGAGACCTCGGCCGCATCGGCGTCGCCGCGTCCACAAATGTTCCCGATGTTGTCTACGCGCTTGTCGAAGCGACGAAGAGCGGACTCTACCGCTCCGACGATGGCGGCAGGACGTGGAAACTCGTCAACAATTCGCCCAACATCGCCTCCCGCCCGTTCTACTACGCCGACATCCGGCTTGATCCCCAAAACGAGAACCGTCTCTACAAACTGGAAACCTATCTTGCCGTCAGCAATGACGGTGGAAAGACCTTCTCACCGATCGCAACAAGCATCCACGTCGATCATCATGCGTTGTATATTCATCCGAGGGACGGCTCCTATCTCGTCAATGGAAACGACGGGGGACTTGGGATCAGCCGAGATCGCGGTCGCACGTGGCGATTCGTCGAAAACCTTCCCGTCGCGCAGTTCTATCATATCAACGTGGACATGGAAACGCCGTACAACATCTTCGGCGGGATGCAGGACAACGGAAGCTGGCGCGGACCGAGCGAAGTGTGGGAAAGCGGCGGCATTCGGAACTGGCATTGGAATGATGTCGGCGGCGGCGACGGTTTCGCGGTTCTGGTCGATGCGTCCGACCCCAATTTCGGCTACGGAATGTCGCAGGGGGGCGCACTGTACCGCTTCAACTGGAAGATCGGAGGCCAAACGTCGATTCGTCCCTGGGCACCGGATGGCGCGACGCTGCGATTCAATTGGAATGCCGGCATCGCGCAGGATCCCTTCGAGCCGAAGACGATTTATTACGGGAGTCAATTCCTTCACAAGAGCACGAATCGCGGCGACGACTGGAGCATCATCAGTCCCGACCTCACGACGAACGATACGTTGAAACAGCGTCAACATGAAAGCGGCGGGCTGTCAAAGGATGTGACGGCCGCGGAAAACCACTGCACCATTCTTACGATCGCGCCAAGCCCATTGAAACAAGGCGTGATCTGGGTGGGGACGGATGACGGAAATGCGCAGCTCACCATCGATGGTGGCGCATCCTGGACGAATAGGTCGGCGAATATCCCGGGCGTTCCACAGAACGCATGGATTTCACATATCGAAGCATCAAAGCACGACGCCGCAACCGCGTACGTGGTGTTCGACGATCACCGCAGGAGCAACTGGAAGACCTATCTCTACCGCACGACGGACTATGGTCGTTCATGGACAAGCCTAACAAAGAACGATCCAACAGCCGGCGCGATCGACCATAGTCAATGGGGATATGCATTGGTTGTCGAAGAAGATCCGGTCAACAAGAATGTATTGTATCTCGGGACCGAATTCGGGCTCTGGATCTCCGTCGACGGCGGAGCGCGCTGGATGAAGTGGACACACGGCGTCCCGACCGCGTCCGTGATGGCGCTCATTGTTCATCCACGCGAGCACGACCTCGTCATCGGTACGCACGGGCGCTCCGCGTATGTGCTCGACGACATCCGCCCTCTCCGGACGGTGAATGCAGAGCTGTTGAACAAGCGATTGCATGTATTCGAGATTCCCCCGGCAGTTCAACACCTCGTCCGTTCGATGGATGGCTATGGCGGACCGGGCGACGCGATGTTCCGCGGTGAGAACCGGTCGTACGGCGCATTGATCACATACAGCATCAATCCGCCGAACGAAACGTTGAAGGATCCTTCTGCGGGGGAACCCAAGACCGACGCAACAGAGGAATTGGAGACACGCAGGCGTTATCATCCCGACAGCATCCTGGTGAACATCGAAGTACTGGATGAAACGGGAACGGTGGTGCGGAAATTCGAGGACCGCGCAAGACGAGGCATCAACCGGACGAGCTGGAATCTGAGAACGGACGGCGTTCGCATGCCGCGCATTCCAGTGTCCGGCGCCGGACAGCGCGATGAGCGCGCTCCGCAGGGGCCCGAAATGCTTCCAGGATCGTATACCATACGATTGATAGTGGGAAAGGACACGGCGGCGCAGACGGTGCAGGTGATCGCGGATCCGCGCGTTTCGATATCACAGGAAGCAAGGAAACAGAAGTATGATCAGATCCAAGCGATCTACCAACGCGTCGGTGTCGCGTCGGAGGCCGTCGACCGAATCGTGAAAACGCGTCGAGCGATCGACCAGACGCTGGAGCTTCTTCGAGACAAGCGGGATAGCACTGCAAGGGCGCTTCGGCAAGAAGCAGAGTCGTTGCGAACGCAATTGACGCGCGTGGCGGATCTTTTCGTGGACGAACCAAACCGCGTCCAAGGGATCACGCGCAATCCGAAAACCGTTTCGGCGCTCTTCGGCGGCGTGATCGGCATGATGGGAAGTTCGTGGGAAGCCCCCACGTCGACACACACGACCTATCTGCGGCAAGCCAATGCAAAACTTGAGGACGCCCTGAACGAATTCAACGCAGTGTTCAGCGGTCCCGTTCAAGCATTCCGCACACAGGTGGATACGTTGCGCCTTTCGGCGTATCCCGCCATCGAACCGTTGAATGTGGATTGGAAGGCCAAGCGGCCAACGCGGCCGTGACGTCGGTCACCGAGGGTTACAGCAGATCGTCGTACCATGGCAGTCGACAACAGTTGAACGCAGGCAATCATATTACCGTGAGAGAGAGAAGGGAGCATGATGATGAAGCACGCATTCACACGAGCACTCATCTTTTTCGTTGTGTCCGGGTTCGTTCTCGCGTCGAGCACGCAGGCGGCCGATCTTTCGCTAAGCTTCATGGGGGGACTCAAAGGCGGGCTGGGATTCCGCGGCGGTCTTCTCGCAAAGGGATTTGCCAAGGGCTTTCCGTTTGGCGTGGAGATCGGCGCGGGGTATGCACAGCAGGATCCTGGCAATGCGGCGGGAGCGCGGCGTGTCTTCATCAACGATGCGACGAACGGAACGCCGGAGCAGAGCGGCCGGGTCTGGGACCTTCGAATGGATATTCTCTATGACCTTGAGGTGCTGCGCGAGGCCGATGTGCATGCGTATGGCGGAGTCCGCTATTCCATGTTCACGGGGAACTTCGTGTACGTCGGCGGGAATGAGGATTTCGATGTATTAACGAACCAGTGGGGAATCGGTGCCGGTGTGCGCAGCCAGTTCAGCATGTCGCAGCGGCTGGGCTTGGTGATCAGCGCAGGACTGGACTACTACTTCGATGCGGGGATGAAGGGACACGACACGACGTACGAGCCCGATGGAGACGACGTGAATCCGCGACAAGGGTATGCCTTCAAAGACGCCGATGCGGCGATCAACCAGCCGAAGCTGCAGCCTGTTGTGATGATCGGGATCAACTACGCTCTCTAGAATGAAACAGATTCCCGGGCTGCCGGTCGACCCCATCGAACGAATTGCGCCGGTCGCGATGCGCGTAGCCGCACTGTCGTTGGCTGCGATCATGTTGTGGCAGGCCGCGGACAGCGCTTCGATGTTCCCGCCCGGGAAGATGTCCGTACCATTCTATTTCTACTACATGTTCATCATCCTGCCGATCCACGAAGGGGGACACTTCCTCTTCATGTTCTTCGGACGCGTGCTTCACATCTTCGGCGGAACATTCTGGCAGGTGATGATGCCTCTCTTGCTGTTCATTGTCGCGTTGCGACAGCATTCGTGGCTGGCATGGGTCTGGCTGACACTCGTCGGCGTTCATATCATTCCGGCGAGTCCGTATATCTACGACGCCCCGTATCGCACGTTGCAGCTGCTTGGACCGAAAGATGGTCACGACTGGTACAATCTCTTCACGATCTTCGATGCAATGGATCTTGCGGAGGACCTGGGAAATGCCGTGTATTGGATCGGCATCCTTGTGGGATTGGGGGGATTGGTCGGCGGCGCGATCGAAGCGGTCAAGCGTTACCAGCAAAAACCGGCAAGCTGGGCGCCTGTCGAATAAGGGTGGCGATCGCTGCGGGCTCGGTGCCTTTTACTTCAGTATCTTCTTTAGCGCATCTCCTGCCTTTTGCTTCACCGTATCGGTCTGCTTCTTTTTCTCCGCTTCGATCTTGTCTTCGAGCTCTTTCTTCTTCCCGTTCACCTGGGCCAGCTTTTCGTTCACCATCCCCTCGTATTGCTTCACCTTCGCCATCACCTCGTCCCGCTTCGCTGCATAGAGCCGTTCGACTTCCTGCCGCTTCTGCGTGATCTGGTTGTTGATCTTCGCCTTGATGTCGTTCTGAATCTTGGTCAGCTCGGCGCCGAGAATCGCCTTTGCACGCGAGGCGAGTTGATCGTCAAGGTCGGTCGCAAACGCGACATCAAACTTGTTCGCGTCCTTCCACATTCGCAGGTCGATCGCGAATCCGGTGATGGATGCAAACACGTCCCGGACGAGCCGCTCCATGGTGTTCTTCGGGTCGCGCTCGAATGTAATGACCATATTCCCCAGAACGATGGACGCACGGGAATCAAAACCTTGTCCGGGAACGCGAACGCTCACACCACCTTCCAGTGAGGCGTTCGTGATCTTCGAAGGAAGAAAATCCGCGCGCCCCAACGTCATGGCTTTGACGGGCACACCGGAGATGGTTGCCTTGTATTGATCCAACGGCTCCGCTTTGCGTCGATCAACGCTTGCGGTCAGGTCGAGCATGGTGCCGCGCCCCTGAACGGCCCGAATGTCGGCAGTGATCGGCGCGCCGGTGATGCGCTGATCGTTTGAGATGTTCAGGATCTCGCCACTCGCATAGAAATAGTTCGCGTCGCGTTGCTGGTCGGTTCCGCCAGAAAGGAGGATCTTCTTGACCCAATACTTCGGATACGACCGCTCAACCGGGAAGTGAATGGTCTGCCCCTCGAACCGCTTTGGCGTTTCTAACGGCGGCTCGGATTTGAACTGCGGCGCCTTTTCACGAACCATCTCGACATAGCCCAGATATGTGTAAGCCCGCGACAGAACGTCCTTACCAAGAACCATCTCGGCCAGTCCCGTCATAGAAATGTCGGGAAGGCGTGCGAGCGAGATCGCACGCTGATAGTCCTGTTGCACCAGATCATCGACGGCCTTGATCGACGTCGAGAACTGATTGACGCTTTCGGTGAGCGTCTTCTTGCGCTCGCTGAAGCTTCCCACGACCTCGTTGGCGGTCTTCAAGGTTGTATTGACCGCGTTGAGGGTGTTCATCGCCGTCGGAAGGTCTTTGATCGCGCCGACATTGATCGATTTGACGGACGATTCGATTTCGTTCAGTTTGGCCTTTGAGGCATCGATTTCATTGAGCGTTCTCTGCCATTCGACGCTCGCCTCGTTCACCTGGCGCTTGAGCGAGTCCAGATGCTTGAGCGACGAGAGGTTTTGCGGGTCGAGCAGGCTGTCGATGTTCAACGACTGGCGGAGACTCGCAAGGTCGAACGAAGGAGTCTTTGAATCCTCAGGCAAAAGGACCGCCTTCGCCTGCTCGGTCAATCCCGGCGATTCGCTCTTGTCGGGTTCTTCAACGGGCTCCTTCGGCAGCGATCCATCTGTCGAGCGCTTGGTGCCGAGGATGACGTTGTTCACTTCCATCGTCTCGATGATGTATTTGCTCCGGAGAAGCTGGCCAAAGTCCAGCGCGAACGCAACGCGCCCTGTTTCGAACAGATTGAACCAAGGGTCCGAAGGATCGGCAACCTGCAGACGGTCGAAGCGCGCGCCAACGGGCATCAGCGTCAGGCTCAGATTGTCGATCTCCACACGCGCACCAACCGCCTGCTCGCCGGCGTATTCGAGACCAGCCTCAACCCAGGAGTCGAGGAAGAAATAGAGGAGAAGGAAGAACAGCAACGCCGGAATGACGGCAAACAGAACGAATTTTGTTCTCATGTTACACTCCCAGGTCCCGGACCTTCAGATACCAGCGAACAAGGAAATTCTTGCTGAGAACCTGATAGATCTTCCATTGTTCAATCCGGCTGCCGATCGTCGTCCGATACGCCACCACAAACCGTTTCATGCCGAAATACACCGGGACAGCGAGCACGAACGCACTCAGAAAACTCCCGAGCACCACCGTGTTGTTGAATCGGGTCAGCGGCGCGATGGGGGCGTTGTACAGCATGGTCCACAGCCCCTTCAATGCCTCAACATCGACGAGCAAGGCATATCCCAGCTGATGAAAGAGCGGGTCGAGGAGGAACGCAAAAAGGCTGAATAGAGTGAACGCAAGAAAGGCGGCGGACAGGTTCACGTCGAGGACGAAGATGATAAGCCAAATTGCGAGCCCCTGCAGGGTCAGCGATGGCGAAAGTCCGACCATCGAGCCAAGAGCGAATCCGCCGGCCACCTGGCGCGGCGTTTGACCCTCACGCAGGATCTTGATGAAGTTCGTGAGAATGTTGAACCAGAACATGGGGAGCTCCAAGAGCAGTAGTCAGGAGTCGCGGTGACAACAAATTCGTCGCTTTGTGCCGAGCTATGGCGTCAGTCTGAGCCGGTCGAAGACTGACGCACAAGATGGGTCACGCTTCGACCCCGCCTGCCGCATGGGACCTTATTCGCGGGGCAGGCACGCTCAGCATGACCCATGCAGCTTCGCATACAGCTGAATTAAAGATACGGTTCTCTGCGGAAAAACAAAAACCCCGCGGCACCTGTTCGGCACCGCGGGGCTGGTGATATCAGACTCTCGTCTGAGGGAAACGTTTACTTCAACATGACCATCTTCTTCACGGAGGTGAAGGAGCCGGCATGGATGCGATACAGATACATGCCGCTGGCCACATGCTCACCGGCCGCATTCGTTCCATCCCACACGACCGAGTAGTTACCGGCGCCCATCGTTCCGTTCACGAGCGTCTTGATCTCAACACCGGAAATGGTGTAGACGGTCACGCGCACGTGTTCGTTCTGCGGGATGCCGAACTTGATCGTGGTGGAGGGGTTGAACGGATTCGGGAAGTTCTGATTCAACGCGAAGTCCGTCGGGACACCGCCATTCTCGATGACATCGTTCGCCTGGTGCATCGCTTCGGCCGTCAACGGGCTCTTGTTGCCGGACGCATCGACCGCTTCGAGGCGATAATAATAGGTGGTGCCGTTCGAGATGTTCTGGTCCACGAACTTCGTGTCCTTCACCTTGGTCGGGGTCACGCTGGCCGGGTTGAAGCCTGCCACGGTGCCGCGATACAGGTTGTAGTACTCGACATCAGGCTCGACCGGGGGCTGCCATGCCAGGTGGATACCGCTCTGGACGTTGCTGAACGGCAGGAACACCGGCGTGACCGGGCTGATGTTGTCGACCGAGTAGCCGCTGTCGATTGGTGACGCATAGATCGTCAGGTTGTCGGACGCATAACCGGCGATGTAGTATGCTGACCACTTCTGACCGGAGGTCACCGTGGAGTCGAACAGCGTCGGCGCGACGAAGGAATACAGTGAATCCAGCTTCGAACCCTTCGGCACGGAGGCAACATAGGTCCATACATCACTGCCCAACAACGCCGACTGACCAGGCACAAGGCTCTTGATCATCTCGGTGTAGTTGTCGAACCGGTTCATCTTTCCGAGCTTCAGGTTCGGATCTTTCCGCCAGATTCCGTAGCTGACAACAGCATTGTAGCTGAAGTTCTCGGCGGGGAACTTGTTCCAGATGATCTGGACCTTTCGGCCCTGGTCGCCCGGGATGTCCTTGATCGAATAGATGGAAGCCGCCGCGGAGGTCAACTTCAACTGTTCGATGGATGCCTCAAGCAGGCTCTTCGAATAGAGGTAGTTGTGCGAACCATAGCTACCGTCGTTCAGCACGAAGTAGTAGTTGTAGGCACCGGCCTTCTGGATCGTGGTCAACGGGGGCTTCGCAGCGCCTGCCGGACCGTTCGCGCGCCAGATGGTCGGATCCTGCGG
>Ga0209079_10000597_pt1 | contig 14330 bp, 11 predicted proteins | sample PPLLaktember2015_2_FD_187259 | JGI IMG/M metagenome (GOLD analysis project Ga0209079, IMG submission 187259) | Freshwater sediment microbial communities from Prairie Pothole Lake near Jamestown, North Dakota, USA - PPLs Lake P7 Core (6) Depth... | ecosystem: Environmental > Aquatic > Freshwater... | reverse complement strand
CCCCGCCAAGCCACGGCAGTTCCGGCGGCGGGTTTGGCGGCGGGGGTGGTGGTTTCGGTGGTGGCGGCGGATTTGGCGGCGGCGGGGCTGGCGGGAGATGATTTTGTCCCCCAAATTTCCCAACGCTCCCTTCGAAAGGATCGTACCTGCAGGATAAATCGGGAACCTGCCCTGAGTATATAAATTATAAATCCGCGTATACCATATCTTAACCGGAACGGGTATCTGATAACATGCAATATACAGAAGGGCAGATTGGCCGGGTCTTTGTTGTCAGGATTGACGACGGCGAGGACATGCTCCTTGCACTGCGCCAGTTCATCCTTGACCGGAATATCCAGGCCGGATCCATCCATTTTCTCGGTGCCCTGATGAACGGGCGTATGGTCACCGGCCCGGAAGAGCCGGTGATCCCCCCGGTCCCGCATTTTGTCATGTTCGAAGGCGGGTGGGAGATATTTGGTGTCGGAACCATTTATCCCGGGGAGGGTGGCCCGCATATCCATTATCATGCATCGGTTGGCCGGTCAGGCCATGCCCTCACCGGCTGTCTTCGGGAAAAAGCCATTACCTATCTCATCGTGGAAGCGGTTATCATGGAATTTACCGGTCTTTCCGCCCGACGGGAATTCGATCAGAAGATGCAGGTGCACCTGCCGGTCTTCGGTCAGGACCAGGTTGCCGCAGCTGAGCCGCAGGACGATAAAGCATCCGATGAAGAGGAGCAAAGAAGCTCGAGCCCTGAGAACGATGAGAAATCCGATGAAATACCCGGGAGTCTTGCAGAGATAATCCGCGACCTTACACGCCGGCCGCCCGGCTGAGGCATCCCGGGTCTCTTCCCTGTCCCGGCACTATCCTTGTTTTTTATGTCCCGGCAACCGCAGTTTCTCCCGATGTCGCTTAAGGAAGGGGAACAACAGGGCATCCGGCAGTTTGACATTATCCTCATAACCGGGGATGCCTATGTGGACCACCCCTCGTTTGGCACTGCCCTGATCGGCAGGGTCCTGTGGGATGCAGGGTTCTCGGTAGGGATTATTGCACAGCCGCAGGTAAAAACGCCGGAGGATTTTGCGGCTCTGAAAGCACCGCGTCTTTTCTTTGGCATCTCGTCGGGAAACGTTGACTCGATGGTGAATAATTACACGCCGAATCTCAAACGAAGGAGCGACGATGTCTATTCCCCGGGAGGGATCCCGAAGCGGCCGGACCGTGCCACGATTGTCTACACGAACCGGGTACACGAACTCTTTCCCCATATCCCGGTTGTCATCGGGGGCATCGAGGCAAGCCTGCGCAGGTTCGCCCACTACGATTACTGGAAGGACCGGGTGCGGCAGTCCATCCTTGCCGATGCCCCGGCAGATCTTCTCGTATTCGGCATGGGCGAACGACAGGTAGTTGAAATTGCCAAGCGGCTCGCGGCCGGGGAATCCGTACGTACCCTCCGGAACATCCGTGGCACTTCCTATAAAATGGATATTGCAGAATGGCGCAGTGACCGCCCTGAAGGAATCGTTGAACTTCCCGGGTTTGTACAAGTCGCAAAGGACAAATCCGCGTATGCCCGTGCATTCGCACTCCACTATTATGAACAGGATCCGGTACGGGGGAAGCCGGTTGCCCAGCCCCACCCCAAGACCGTGGTGATCCAGAATCCGCCGGCTTGTCCGCTGACAACGGAAGAACTGGATCATATCTACGAGCTGCCGTTCAGCCGCCGTGCCCACCCATCGTATACACAGCCGATCCCCGCTCTCGAACCTGTCCGGTTTTCGGTGACCAGCCACCGCGGATGTTTTGGCGGCTGTTCCTTCTGTGCCCTCACGCACCACCAGGGCCGTATCATCCAGAGCCGGAGCAGCGACTCGATCATACGTGAAATAACCCGCTTGACAACGATGACCTCTTTCAAGGGTATCATCCAGGATGTCGGAGGGCCGACAGCGAATATGTTCTCTCTCTCCTGCGACCGCTGGGGAACCTCGGGAGCCTGTGCAGATAAACGGTGCAGCCCTGCCTGTAAAAACCTTCGGACGAATCATGGAGAACAGTGCAGTCTGCTCTCCCGGGTTCGTGGTATCCCCGGTATCAGGCATGTTTTCATCGGTTCCGGCATCCGCTATGATCTGGCCCTTGCCGATGATTCCGGATACCTGGAGATGATCTGTGACCACCATATCTCCGGGCATCTCAAGGTAGCCCCGGAGCATATAGCCCGGAATGTCACCAGGATCATGAACAAACCGGGCAGGGAGGTCTTTGACCGGTTCTCTTCACAGTTCGAAACTTTACAGAAAGGCAAAAAAAAGCGGCAGTATCTCCTGCCGTATTTCATGTCAGGGCATCCCGGATGCACAATACCTGATATGGTTGAACTTGCTCTCTATATCCGTGATCACAACCTGTATACCGAACAGGTGCAGGACTTTACCCCCACCCCGATGAGTGTTTCGAGCTGCATGTATTATACCGGCCTCAATCCTTTTACCATGGAACCGGTGCATGTACCAAAAGGACAGGAAAAGAAGATACAGCGGGCGCTGATGCACTATCGCGATCCCCGGAATCATGAACTTGTTATTGAAGGACTCAGGATAGCAGGCAGGGAGGACCTGATCGGAAGCGGGAACCGATGCCTCGTGACTGCTGGTAATCGGCGTTCCGGACGGTCCGTAAAACAATACCCGGCTTGAGAAAAAGGAGTAACCCCACCGCGTTCTTATTACCCGGAGGTACGGGAGGTCTCCTGGATGTTAGTCCCGCCCGTAATCATCTTCAAACCGGACAATGTCGTCTTCCTTAAGATATTCGCCCAGCTGCACCTCGATGACTTCGAGGGGTATGACACCGGGATTTTTCAGCCGGTGACGCATCCCGCTGCGGACGAATGTGCTCTCTCCCTGGTGCAACAACCGGGTCTCGGTATTCAGGACCACCTCCGCAGTTCCGCTCACCACAATCCAGTGCTCTGATCGGTGGTGGTGGAGCTGGAGGGAGAGTTTCTGGCGGGGTTTGACGGTGACCCGCTTGATCTTGTAAAAAGGGGTGTCCTCCAGTACTGTATACGATCCCCAGGGCCGGTGCACTTTCTGATGGAATTTGGTCACATCCAGGCCCTGTTTGTTGAACCGGCCAACCAGCTCTTTCACCTTTTCTGCCTGTGCAGTATCGCAGACCAGCAGCGCATCGGCCGTGTCAACAACAACGAGGTCACGAACACCAATGAGGCCGACATGTTTTCCCGGTGCATGAACAAAATTATTGCAGGCAGAAAGGAATTCTGCCTTCCCGACGTTCCCGTCCTGGTCGTGCTGATCAACATCATAGAGCGCCTTGAACGTCCCGAGATCGCTCCACGCAGCCTCAAGGGCAACGACGGCAACATTTTTTGAATGTTCCAGAAGACCGTAATCGATGGATACCGGTTCGAGATCTGCATAATTCACCGGGGCGTCCCCGGTGAATGCTTTATAGAGTTCCGGGCGGTATTTTTTCAGTTCCCTAAAAAAACTGTCCGTTGACAGGAGGAATATGCCGCTGTTCCAGAGATACCCTTTCTTTACATACTCACTTGCGGTCTTCTCATCCGGTTTTTCCCTGAATTCATCCACGACACTGCCCACGGTCAGTCGTCTGCCCGGCCTGATATACCCATACCCTGTATGCGGGGAGGCAGGCCGGATGCCGAACGTTACCAGATTTTTTTTCGCAAGCGGCTCCGCTGCACGGATCTGGTCGATCGCTGGTTCCCCGAGCAGGTGGTCGCTCGGAAATACGACAGCAGTTGCACGAGGAGAATTTGTTCTGATTCGCTGCATTGCCCATGCTATGGCAGGCAGGGTATTTTTTCCTGCCGGTTCAGCGAGGAGGTGGTCATCAGCAATCGTATAACCCAGTTCCTCGATCTGGTTCCGGACAAGATACCGATGGATCTCATTGGTCACGATATAAATCTCATCCGATCCTGAAAGACGGGTTGCCCTTTCAACCGTCTGCTGGAACAGTGACGGACCATCCAGCTGGATGAACTGCTTGGGATAATATTCCCGGGAGAGCGGCCAGAGCCGGGTCCCGACACCGCCTGCAAGGATGATGGATTTCATGATATATCCGTTTTTACCGTCTTTTTTCCTGACTCGTTGGAAAAATACTACTTAAATCTGTCCTAAGATCCCATTTATAGAATTCGATCCCGCACCGTTATACCCGGCTTTCTGTATGGCATACTCCGTGCTGCGGGGAAACGGGCGTACTAACTACTGACGGACTCTGTTTTCCGGTCAAAGAACTTCACAAGCCAGAGTTCTGTACATACAATCCGCCATATCTCGGGGGAATATGCCGACCTGCCGTCAAGAAATGCCATATAATCTTTCACTACTGCCTCTGCATCCCAGTACGGTCGTGCCCGGAAACTCTCAGAACTGAGTACAGCCAGCACGAACGGGCGGAGGGTATCCTTCATCCAGAGCTCTTCGGGAGTGACAAAGCCCATCTTGTCCATCCGGCAGCGGATGGATTCGGGAATAATACCCTTCACGGCTTTCCGCAGGACGATTTTTGTCACTCCGTTCCGGATCTTCTGGTCAAGAGGGAGTGAGGCTATGTATTCCACAAGACGGACATCGAGATAGGGTACCCGGGCTTCAAGGGAGAATGCCATGGAGTTCCGGTCTTCGTAATGGAGGAGTGCCGGCAGGTTCGTGGAACAGAGTTCGCGCCGGAGCACTTCAGCGAGATTGCCGGAATAGCGATCCACCGGTGGAACCTTAATAGTCAGGAAGTTTCGGCGGGTCTGGCGGACACGGAGTTGTCCTGATGCCGACCGGAAAAAACCACGATGGTTCCTGAGACTGCCGGTAATCTCCCGGAGCGCTTTTACGGCATGGAACGAATGGAGAAGCCCCCGGATATAGCTTGCCTGGTATGCGAGATATCCACCGAGGAGTTCGTCTGCCCCCTGTCCGTCCAGCACGACTTTTACCTTTTTTCTGGCAAGCCGCATCACGCAATACTGGGCATAAATGGAAAGCGACCCGAACGGCTCGTCCTGCACCCAGACGAGCCGGTCGATATCATCCCACAGCTGTTCCGGAGCAGGCTCGATCCGGTAGGAATCAACACCGGTAGCGTTCACGATCTCGTCAATATACCGGCTCTCATCGAACCGCTTGTCGGTAAATACTGCCGAGAAGGTTTTCTGCCGATCGCTGACACTTGCAGGGGCTTCGTCACGGATAAGGTTGTTGATGAGGACGGTAAGAATCGAGGAGTCGATTCCTCCTGAGAGACAGGTGCCGACAGCGACATCACTTCTTACGTGAATACGGGTAGCGTCACGGAGCAGGGAAAGGAAGCGGTCTGTTTTCTGTCCATCACGGGAATCTGACCGTACTGCACCATTGATCGTAATATCCCAGTACTGATACGGTGGTTGTGGCCCCTCCCGGGTTATGACCATTGCATGAGCCGGTTTCAGCTGGGCTATCCCGGTAAACATTGTCCGGGCCGAATGGTCCTGCACCCCCCATGCGAGGTACGTGCCCAGTATCTCTTCATCCGGCGTTTTTCCGACTCCCGGGTGCTCAAGGAGCGCTTTAATCTCGGAAGCAAACAGGAACGATCCATTGATCTCTGCATAATAGAATGGTTTGATACCGAACCTGTCCCGTGCACAGAAGAGCTGCTGCGATCTCTCGTCCCAGAGGGCAAATGCCCACATACCATTGAACCGCTGGAGGCAACCGGTACCCCACTCCTCATAGGAATGCAGGATCACCTCGGTGTCAGACTGTGAATGGAAGCGGTGCCCTTTCTTAATCAACTCCTCGCGGAGCTCGACATAGTTGTAGATCTCGCCGTTGAATACCAGCCAGAGCGTTTTGTCCTCACTGGTCATCGGCTGGAGACCCTCATCTGAAAGATCGATGATGGCAAGCCTGCGGTGTACCAGTCCCGTGCAGCCACGGATCTCGGTTCCTTCGCCGTCCGGTCCCCGGTGTATAAGCTGCCCTGACATCCGCTCCAGCAGTTCCCTGTCCGGTGCTAGATCCAAAAAACAGTACTGCCCCGCAATGCCGCACATTATGGTAAAGGTGGGTGGTTAGGGATTAAAAAGATGTGAGGGTTACACTAATTTTCAGCGCATGATGTTCCTCGTACTGATGGTATGAGCAGTACAGGTTGTAAGCGCGGACGGAGGGACTCAAAGGACTAAAACCGGAGTCTGTGTATAGTTTCTCTGGTGTGATGGATCCCGAAGTACTGTATCCGTATGAAGAAGGAACGGTCTCCATAACGCTGTCGAATGCGGGTAGTGCTTCAATCGGGGTCTCAAATCCGAGCATTGTCAGTGATTCCTGGTTCTGCTCCAGTCGCTCCTGCCCTGGAATTACCGCTTCAATCCCCATGAGATTCATCCCGCCAGATGAAGTTGCTCACCAGCACCTCAGGTGCATTTGCGTTTTACGTTTATATACGATTTTTTATTTTCTCGATCGCTCCCGTATGCGTTGGTTGCTTTGAGTCTAACCGTCTTAAAACCACCCCTGTCATAGGTATGTGAGGGGTTCTGCAATGTACTAGTTTGACCGTCACCAAATTCCCAGTGCCATTCGGTCGGGTTGTTGGTGGATTCATCCGTAAATGCAACCGGAACACCGGCACAGGTGGTACGGTTATCGGCGGAAAACGCAGCTACGGGTTCCAGGGATATTGTGGGTGTAGGTGTGGGTGTCGCGATCGTTGTCGGTACCGTGATTGTGGGTGTCGGGGTCGGTGAGCAATCGGAAACGGTAAGGTAACCCGTTTTATTCTTCCATGAAAACCCGTACTCATTCATGGCCTTGAGATTGACCGACATGAGCCCGGTCACGTCATAGGTGTGAACCGGGCTTTGCTCTGTACTGGTATTGCCATCGCCGAACTCCCAGTACCAGCCGGTCGGGTTGTTCGTGGATTCATCCATAAATGCAACCGGAACACCGGCGCAGGTGGTCAGGTTATTGGCAGAGAATCCGGCAACCGGAGAACTACCGCACATGGCAGTTGTGACCGTCCTGTTCACCCATGTGGAATTTACATTGCCGGAAAGGTCTGCGGTCTTTGCTGAGAAGGTGATTGCGGTTCCTTCGGGGAGACCTTCCCAGAGTACGGAAGTGGTCGTATTGGTCAGGTTGGACAGGGCCGTATTATTTCTCCACACGAGAAGTTCCCCGTAATCTGAATCCGGAGGATTATCCCATGCAAAGGTGACGTTGCTGCACGTCGGCGTAGTGTTGATTAAACGGGTGATACTCTTTGGGGGTGTCGGCGGCGGTGTTGTACCTGTGTGATACGTTACTTCAAGGAAAGGCGCTTTTGAGATTCCTGCCGAGGTATCATACACATAACAATAACTACTTTTTGACGCGGACCACGCCGGGGCATTATTGGTAAGGGGTCTCCAGAAGTTTAAGGCAATGGCTGTATTGCCGGTTTTGTTGATAGCGGATAACCCAGCAGCATTTAAGGTAAAATTTTTGTATCCGTCAACATTCCACATCGTTATTGACTTTGACTCCGAAAGGACCAGCCCGCTTAAGGTATTATAATCATCGGCGGTAAGCCCGGTTCCGGTGTCAGCCTCAGTGAAATTTGAAAGGGTGATATTAAACGAACCTAATCCTGGATAACAATTGCTGATGGAATTAAACCCCATCTTGGCAGAGTCAATAATTGCATTGTCCGGGATGCCTGCTGTTGATGCTTTCCAGTAAAATCCACGCATGGCTGTCCATGTCTCTGATGATGAGCCGGTAGTAAGGAGAAAACTCGTTTCAGTAGCGCCACTGGTGCTCGCTTCTGTTCCAGCTCCACTCCGGATGTCTGAAAATGATTCGGTAACACCGGTACGACTTAACCGCCCGTCATCTACGGTATTTGCGTAAAATCTTGCGGGGGAGGGTGGCGGTGAACAGTCGGAAACGGTAAGGTAACCCGTTTTATTCTTCCATGAAAACCCGTACTCATTCATGGCCTTGAGATTGACGGACATGGACCCAATCACGTCATACGTATAAACCGGGCTCTGGGTCGTGCTGGTATTGCCATCACCCAACTCCCAGTACCAGCCGGTCGGGATTTGGGTGGATTCATCCGTAAATGTAACCGGCTCACCGGCACAGGTGGTCAGGGTATTGGCGGAAAAAGCTGCAACTGCCTGTAATCCGCAGGTGGCGGTAGTCACCGTTTTGTTTACCCAGGTGGTGTTACAATGCCCTTCACGATCACACGTGCGTGCACTGAACGTATATTCTGTGGTCTCCGGCAGACCATCCCATACGACAGATGTCGTTGTCTTGGAATAGTTGCCAGCCCAGACATTGTTTTTCAGGGTATATGTGTGGTTGAAATCGGTGTGAAGCGGGTTATTCCATGAGAAGGAGATGTTGGTGCAATTTGCTGTACTGTTGGTAAGGTTCGTACTACCCATTGGGACAAGCACTTCATTCATGGTGATGTTCTTCGGGACGATGAACGCGGACCGGCTCCCGTGCATCCAGTAACTCTTTGAGATTGCACCCAGTTTTGTCCAGCGATAACCACCGGAGCGTACCTCCCCCCACGAATTAAGAACGTATACCAAATCTTCTGTATTGTTGTAACCAATTGCTGCGAGAGCATGAGCGTTGGTGGCGGGTCCTATCGGTTCTGCCATTTGAATTGCAGTCTCACCATCGATGATAACTTTTTTGGACGTGTCGTTGCCGCTGCCAAAATAGTAATCGAGCAGGATAACAACTACGCCATTATCGGAGATATTGCGCTTCAGGGAATCCCAGGAACTCTGGGTACCTCCACGCATGATGGTATACCGGGTTATCGGGTTGTAACGGTGCGATGTTTCGTATGCAGCCCCCATTGGATAATAATAATTCACGGGGCCGCCACTTTTTGTCGTGATTTTGTCGGTCTGCAGGTTATACCCCCGTTTCATCGTTTCGGCGAGGGCAGTAACATTGTCATGATCTCCCATCGACAGGTTATCAAAAGTCCAGTAAATACTCGACGCCGATGGCGTATAATCAACGTGGTTATCAGAATACACCGGAACTCCGGAAACGTAATACAGGACATTCCGGGTGAATGGTTCCGGAGTTGCTGCCGGGGGTACGCCGAGTGCAGTATACCGGAGTATCATAAATGCATTTGTTGCAGCGAACGCAGCACACCATGACTGGGAGCCTTGCTGGAGCCACGGGATCATAACGTGGTAGGGATTCACATAGGTGTCCGGACGGGTATCGATGCGAATATAATTTGTTTTAACCCGGGAATCTGATGCAGTTGAATTCGTCACGGTGAGATTAACGGTATAGGTGCCCGGCCGGGAATACACAAACAAGGGGTTTTGCAATGTCGATTGGTTGCCATCCCCAAAACTCCAGTGATACGACTCGATAAATCCGGTTGAACTTTCATTAAACCGGATCGGTGCATTATAGCCACCGGATGTCCGGGATGCCGAGAAGTCAGCAGCAAGCGTGGCAGTATTGATGTGATAGGTGACATTTAAATACGGGCGGGTTGCTGTTCCGTTCGAGGTATCATACACATAACAATAACTGCTTCTTGACGCTGACCACGCCGGGGTAGTATTGGTGAGGGTATTCCAGAAGTTTAAGGCAATGGTTGTATTGCCGGTTTTGTTGATTGCGGATAGACCATTAGCATTTAACGTAAACTTTTTGTATCCGTCAACATTCCATTGAGTCATTGTCTTTGTATCCGAAAGGACGAGCCCGCTCAAGGTATTATAATCATCTGCGGTAAGCCCGGTTCCGGTGTCAGCCTCAGTGAAATTTGAAAGGGTGATATTCAACGTACCTAAGCCTGAATAACAATTGCTGGTGGAACTAAACCCCATCGTGGCAGAGTCAATGATTGCATCGTCCGGGATGCCTGCTGTTGATGCTTTCCAGTAGAACCCACGCATGGTTATCCATTTCCCTGATGACGATCCGGTTGTAAGGAGAAAACTCGATTCATTAACATTACTGGTGAGGCTTGCCTGCGTTCCAGCTCCACTCCGGATGTCTGAAAAATTTTCGATAACATCAGTACGACTTAACCGTCCGTCATCTGCGGTATCCGCGTAAAATGTTGTGGTATCTGCCAGTGCTGGCATTACCAGCAGTGTGAGGGCACATAGAAAACAAAGAAGTTTTTTCATCACGTTCTCCTCCGGTTTTTTCTGCGATTCTTGCTATTAGTACAGAACTGAGTAAGGTCAGGATCGACCCCCTCATCTATGATATCGTTCGCCTGCCTGATGGCAAAATTTGGATATTCTATGTTCGTGTATTCCATAGCCGGCCTGTCAACGTATTTGTGGCTGTCTCAATTGCCGAGACGGTGTTAAGGGTGCTGTACCTGCGCTACCTGCAGGCATCACAAAAGCAGGTAGGAGAAATCCCAACGCTATAGGTCGATAAGTGTTCATCCCTGCACGCTCACCACACTTTTGAATTTTGCAGACGCCAAGTCTGTGAACATCGTTCCTTACAATGTATTTCTGGCGCGGTTGCTCTGGTGCCGTTATCCTGATAATGTGAGAATTGAAGGTTTCACAGGTTGACTGTGCGGCTATGCCGATAGATAGTTCACACAGACTTAGGATGAAAATACACTGCCAGTCAGATTTAATAAATATTACCCCTCTTTCTAGTATTTGATTCGAGTAGTGTGATATCCTGAATTCATTTCACTCATTTGCAAAGAAACGACTCATGGGGCTAAAGGCGGATAAAAAACCTCGTTTTTCATGTAAATTTTCATGTTGATCGCATATCTCAGATAATCCCAATAAAAATCAATACCCTACTGCGATCCAGACACCCTTGGAACATCGCAGGATCCCGGAAAATGATCTCATTGGATGAACTGAAAAATATCGCAGGAACGAACGGCCTGACCACCGCCCAGGTCGCAGAGTTCCGCTAAAAGTACGGCGGCACCCCCCACCCCCATGAACAGGGGGATGGTTCCCGTTCCGGAAAAATGATGATGAGAATGTCCGGATGTGATATAGGGACGATGAACAACAAATCCCCGGTACAACAGGTCAGAGAGGTACGGATACCGCCCGTTTCTCCTCTCCCCCGCAAGGGAATCTGTGACCTGTCCCACGGTCCCCGGGGGTATCTTTTCAAACGGAAGCGACCTGCCGGACGGGACAACATCGATGGTCGCAATCCGTGAAAGCAAAAAGATCCAAGACTGTTCGCCAAGGTTCCTGAACCACAAAGGACTCTATCCATTATCTCCCACTTCTGGGTTATCATGACACTCAGTGATTTTTTTTACCATGTGTTCGAGTTCCTGCCCCGGCAGGGGCCTGGCTGCACGGGTGCGACCGGGAAAGCATTCTCGTACCTGCCGCCCCTTCCTGCGGATGCGAAGATCCTGGATGTGGGGTGTGGTTCAGGCACCCAGACCCGGGACCTGGCCACGCTGACGGGCGGCACCATCACTGCGGTGGACAACCACCAGCCGTTCCTTGACATGCTTATGAAACGGGCAGAGGAAACAGGAATGAAGGACCGGATCAAAACGGTCTGCGCCTCAATGGATGCCCTCCCGTTTGGGAAGGGGCAGTTCGACCTCATCTGGTCCGAGGGGGCGATCTTCATCACCGGATTTGAAAACGGGCTGAAAACATGGAAACCGTTCCTGAAAAAGGGCGGGTATATCGTGGTCTCCGATTCCGCGTGGTTTGAACCAAATCCCCCGCCGGAGCTCATGCAGTGGTGGGAGAAGGAAGGGTATATTCCCGCAACTGAAGACCAGCTGAAGGAACGGGTAACAAATACAGGGCTCCGGCTTCTTGCCACGTACAGGCTTCCCGAGGCCGGCTGGTGGGATCATTACTATATCCCGATGCTTGCCCGCATCGCAGAGCTCAGGAAAACCCGGGGGGCTGACCCCGCCTGTGCAGCCATCCTCGACTCGCTTAAGGAAGAGGCGGAGATGTACCGGAAATACAAAAAGTACTATGGGTACACGTTCTTCATCATGCAGAACCCGTAACTGGATAACCTGAAAAAATTTCAGTGATGCCCGGCCTTCTTCCTGCAGTGCACCTGGCTGCACTCACTTTTTATTGAGATCCAGGATCCTGATCGCCAGCCATGCCGCGTTGTCGCCGTTGTCCACACCAACACAGGCAACCGGGACTCCTTTTGGCATCTGGGCGATGGCAAGGAGGGCATCAAGCCCGTTGAGCGTGCCGCTGACCGGGACGCCAATCACCGGTTTGTCGGTCTTTGACGCGATCACGCCGGGCAGGGCTGCGGAAAGGCCGGCGATTGCGATGAATATTTTCACCGTACTGGTCTTGATGTAGGCATCGAGTTTGTCGGGATCCCGGTGGGCGGAGATGATCTGGGCATCATACGACACCCCGTTCTCGTCGAGGACCTTTCTAACCCTGTCCGTAATCTTCGCATCCGATGCGGATCCCGAGATGATAGCAACGTCTGCCATGTCAGCCATCCAAACATATATTGTGCTTATCCAGATATACTATGAGCAGATCCACATGGAAAAAGAACTTCTCCTGATGCTGCCGGGCCCGGTACCGATACCGGAACGGGTCAGGTTTGCAATGTCGCGTCAGGCAATAAACCACCGCAGCGCCGAGTTCGGTGCCGCGTATGCCGACTGCGTGCGGGTACTCAGGACCGCATTTGGTACAACAAACGACCTCTTTGTCATCAGCGGATCCGGTACTGCCGGCATGGAAGCCGCAATCGCAGGTGTCGGACGGGACAAGGAAATTGCCTGTATCGTCAACGGCAAGTTCGGCGAGCGGCTCTATAAGATAAGCCAGCGCTATGGAAAAGCCCACGAGATCAAGTCCGACTGGGGTACCCCGGTCAATCTCGAGGCACTCAGGGCGCAGCTTGAGGCAGGTGCACAGATTGTCACTCTCGTCCACAACGAGACCTCTGCGGGTATCAAGAACCCGGCCGAGGAGGTCGGGAAGCTCTGCCGGAAGCACGACGCACTCTTCATCATGGACGGTATCACTTCTATCGGTGGCGATGTGGTCGAGGCCGACAAGTGGGGCGTTGATATCGCTATCACCGGCTCCCAGAAGTGTTTTGCTGCACCCGCGGGCCTCGCCATGGTCTCAGTGAGCAAACGTGCGTGGGAACGTATTACCAAAAACCCGCCGTATTATCTGGACCTTGCAGCATACAAAAAGAGCGCGAGCGGAACGCCGATGGAAACACCCTACACCCCGGCCGTCCCGCTCTTCCTTGCCCTGCGCGAGTCCTGCCTGATGATCGAGGAGGAAGGCCTTCCTGCACGGATTGCCCGGCACAAGAAGATGTCCGGGGCTGTGCAGGCAGCCGCAAAGACCTGGGGCCTGTCGCTCTTCCCGAAAACGGACAAGTTGCACAGCTGCTCGTCCACCGTGACCGCAATCGAATATCCCGCCGGGGTCAAGGATGATGAAATGCGGGGGATCATCAAGAAGATGGGGATCGTCATTGCCGGTGGCCAGGACCACCTGAAGGGGAAGATCTTCCGGATCGGCAGCATGGGCGCAGTCAGCGCACCGGAGATCCTCGCCACCCTTGCAGCCACCCAGCATGCCCTGAAAAAATGCGGCTTCCAGCGCAAAGGCGACGGCGTTGAAGCAGCCGCTGAGGTGCTGGGATGAAAGTGGGCGTCGCCGACACCACTTTCTCACGCGTCAATATGGGAGCCATCGCTATCGACGAGCTCAGGAAACACGCCAGTGTGGCAATCGAGCGGACAACGGTGCCGGGGATAAAAGACCTCCCCGTTGCCTGCAAGAAACTGATCGAAGAACACCGGTGCGATATCGTCATGGCGCTGGGCATGCCCGGGGGCAAGGACAAGGACAGGATGTGCGCCCATGAAGCCTCGCAGGGGCTCATCATGTGCCAGCTCATGACGAACAAGCATATCATCGAGGTCTTCGTCCACGAGGACGAGGCAAAGGACGACCGCGAACTTGCATGGCTCATGGAACAGCGCACGCGGGAGCATGCGGTCAATGCGGTGAAGCTCATCCTCCGCCCGAAAGACCTCGAGCGCGAGGCTGGCACCGGGCAGCGGCAGGGATTTCCTGATGCCGGCCCAGCCCGCCGGTAACAACCAGTGACAAATTTATGACCCTCAACACGAGATGATAGAGTATGTGTGACACCAACCCCATAAAACTCGGATTCGTTGTGGCGGAATTCAACCGCGACATCACCTATATGATGGAGATCGAAGGCCGCGAGCATGCAGCATTCCTTGGCGCA
>Ga0209079_10000593_pt1 | contig 14428 bp, 23 predicted proteins | sample PPLLaktember2015_2_FD_187259 | JGI IMG/M metagenome (GOLD analysis project Ga0209079, IMG submission 187259) | Freshwater sediment microbial communities from Prairie Pothole Lake near Jamestown, North Dakota, USA - PPLs Lake P7 Core (6) Depth... | ecosystem: Environmental > Aquatic > Freshwater... | reverse complement strand
CTGATCCAGACGGTGCGACTCCGGCGTATAATGTATTCTACAGGACAGCCGCAACAACTTGGGTGTGGGAATATGCCAATGTTCCGTTTGACTTCACTGCTTCAGGGTATATCAATTATGATAATGCTGGAACAATGACTCAAGGGACTTCAGGCAAGTGGTATAATTCATATCTTTTGGTAACTCCATTTGGGTTTGCTATTATACCCGGTCGAGATCAGTTTGATTCTTTGGCTGAAGCTCAGGCAGAAGATCCGGCTACATTTACTTTTACAGGCTTTGAGATTTCAGAAAGCGTAATCGTAAAACAGTTTACGTGGAAAACTCTTTCGAGTTACACCACTCTTGGAAAATGCAAGCTGGCTGCTGAACCTGAAACCATGTCAACCTCTGTCACTTCTGCTGTTGTAACTGTTCCTGGGGTTGGTACTATTGCTGTTCAGGATGCTGACAATGTGAGTATCACTGGCGGGGAGATAACAGGCATAACGAACTTCTCTCTTACCGACGCCACCGACACCCACATAATCAAAGCCGTTCAAGAACCCGGCCTCGGAGGTCGTTTAACCATCGGCCTTGACGAGACAGCGCGGACGTTGGTTCTCTGCGATATTGGGGATATTGATACGGATTTGGGGCTGAGTGCGGCTGCTAATCCGTTGTTTGGAATTTTTAATGCAGATGGGACATCTTATTTAAGTTTAGCTAACGGAGCAATTACTGGTTATGTTGGTTCTGCGCTTACAATAACCGGTGGAACAACATTAAATTTAAGAGGTAATAATATTGACAGAAACGCCGGAGATTGGGTTAATGTTAATTCAGGCGTGGGAGTCGAACTCACCGACACCGATGGCGAGCAATCCTGGCTTTACGTAGAACCCAAAGTCAACCAATCCGGCACAGCTGGCTACAACGGCCTGAAAATTAAAGTCACCGAGACGGCTTTGGGTACTGCTGCGGCGGCTACGGACTCGTTGAGTAACAACCTGATTTTAGCTGGTACTTCCACTGACCCGGATAAGTTTAAAGTGGATAATCTTGGGAATGTAACCGGCGCAAACGGTACGTTCACTCCCGTAATCAGCAAAGGCCCCGCGATTATAAACGCCGGTTTCGTCGGCACAGTAACAGCGGCGGCTTCAACCACGGTGACCTTTTCAAGCGCCGCCGATGCGATCCTTGCGGGCTATCACGCCACGAATCCGGTTTTGGGGACTACGCTTATCAGTAACGCTTTAACACGGTATATTCAAAGCTGGACTAACTCAACTACTTGCGTGGTGGACAGTTCGGTTACTTGGGCGGGTACGGCTATCACTTCGGCTCAGGGGCCGATTGCTACTTTTGTGGATTCGAGCGGGGTTGTTGCGGGGTATATACTGGCAAGCAAGGCTATTTATATAGGTGCAGATGGCATGTTCTCCGGTAAGGGGATTTTTGCGAGTAGCACAATGCCAACAGCAGAGCGGCTTGGCATAATAAATATATATGCTGCATCTCCGTCTTTGTTGTTTGATTATCTGGGAGGGTTCTCTGCAACAAGGCGGATTTTACTAAAAAACAGTCTTGGAGCAAGTGCTAATAAATTAGATTTTGAGGTCTATGATAGTTCAAATTTACTGTCATTATTGATGTTATCACTCGACGCTGGAGGTGGGAATATAGGGATAGGAACTGATACTTACGGAACCTCCGCCGCCAAAGTCATCGCTCAAGTCGTCGGCACAGCCCCCACAACCTCCCCCGCGTCTATGGCTCAAATGTGGGTTGAGGATTTGGGCGGTACGGCGGATAAAGCAACTTTCCACGGTAGAGATGAAGAAGGTAACGTATTTGCGCTTGGCATGAGCAGCATCACAGCCGGAAGCGGAACAGGTATCACGGTGAACCAAAACGGAAAAATCAATCAACAGGTCTACAAAGTCACCACGACTTACGCGGCGTATTCTGACTCGGACACAACCAAAGGCGTTGTAATCGCAACCTTACCGGCAAAAACAAAGATAGTCGGGTGCTATGCGGATACAACTGCGGCCTATACGGGCGGGGCAGTTTCGGCGGCAACCCTTGAAGTTGGCATCACGGCAGAAGGCGCGGCTGAAATTATAGCGGCTCATAACGTCTTTTCGGCGGCGATAACAAAGGGCTTGGCCGACGCGGATATGGGAACAAGCATGACGCGGGCGGCGGCTATTCAGGGCGGGTATCTGCCATCATGGACAGGCACAACGGCTATCTATGCAACCATTGACACAACAGACGGGAACACTAACGCTTTAACAGCCGGGTCAACTACTTTTTACATTGTAACTGAAAGGTATTAATCCATGAAAAAACTAATACTACTTTTATCAATCCTACTCATCGCTTGCGCCACACCAACGATCCATCCGAAAGGCGTAACCTACCAACCAACGGACTGGGAAGGGGTTCTCAGCATCTGTATCAGCGAGGCTAAGGTGGACCCGCTCAATGTGCAAGTCAAGCACCGGGGGACGTACACCCTGCCCACGGCCAAAGAGTTTTGGAGCTTGACTTACAAGGCGGCTGATAGCGAAGATGATCCACGGTATAAATATTTGAACGCAACTTGGACTGGTTGGATCGGGCTTGTGGATTGTAAGAAAATATCAAGGGAGTTTGCCAGCTTCTTAATCCAGATGCAACCGGACTGGCCGATTGGGATAGCGGAAAGCGGGATGCACGTGGTTGTGTGTTGCGTTACGAGCGATAAAGGCTTGGTCTATTTCGATCAGTCGCAGGGGCTACAATGGACGGGGCTCGTGGATTTTTACCCGCAGGAAATTTTTATCCAAAACAATCTGGACTGGCCGAAGAAGTGCGCGAAGATTGTTGACGGGAAGGTAATTGAGTTTTGAGCGTGATATACGGTGGGGGCGGTGCGGAATATGCGGGAAGCTGAAACCGCATAACGAATTTTGTGATTGTTGGAGGTTTGAAAATGGGGTGATTGTGGTAAAGTCGGAAAGGACGATGGGCGATGATCAGCGACACGGAAATAACGATTATTGGCGGGATACTGGCAATCGGCGGATCGTGGGCGACGGTCAAGACGAAACTCCTGGGTTACGACAAGGACATCGGCAAAATCGAAAGAAGGATTGAGAAAATGGAATCAGAGATTGTAAGCGAGGCCGAAATAAAAGAGAAGTGCCATAAGTTTGAAGCGGGTCTTTGTGAGCTTGAGACCAAATTCGAGCATTGCAAAGAAGCACGGGCCAAATGCCAGCACGAAGTTACCGAAGACGTGTGGAAGTATATCAAAGGCGACGATGAGCTTCCCCGGTTCGTGCCAATGAAGACGTATAACATTGACAAGACAACCGTGCAAAACCGGCTGACCATGATCGAGGACAGGAATACCAAACAGCACAAAGAAATTATGGCCGTATTGCAGAACATTCAGGCGAAGGTGGTGGGATGATCTGGCGGTTGATCGACATTTTGATCGATTGGTTGATGGGGATTCAATAACCATAAAATAAAAGGAGATTAAAATGGGATTAGATTTAGATAATATTTACAAGTACCATTCACCGAAGGAAGGGCAAGCCGAACGGTATCAGATTATCAGAGATACGGCGAAAGAACTAGCAAAGATAATTGATGCTTTTTGCCCAGACAGTCGGGAAAGAAGTGTCGCGTTTACTCACATTGAAACAGCCGTGATGTGGGCCAACGCTTCAATAGCGCGGAATCAGTAACCATAAGGGTTTGCGAACACGGCTTAGCCATTTGGCCGTACAGCCGACTTTTTTGAAAAGGAATGGTAAGGTATAGGGGGATTATGAGTGATATAGTAAGATGGGTGACAGGATCGACCGACGGCGAGTTGCGGGGATATAATTTAAAGACGGAGTTTGCCCGCCATAGAGAAATCTTGGATGGTCGGCGGAAGGCGGGCCAGAAATTAGAGGTCACTCCGCCAAGATATGATGACGTTTTTTTCGAGGGACTGGAGGTGCTTAATGGAAAATAGAACAGTAATCGGGACATGCTCGTTTTGTGGCGGGCCGGTATCGTGTCCGTCTGCTTGGTGGTCAATTATTCCGCCGGTGCCTACTTGCGAAAGTTGCGGGGCGGTTGCGGCTCAACACGGGCCGGTAATTCCGATGATGCCTACACAACAATGGCCCATAGTCAAGCCATATCACATAACGACAACGGACTGTACAAATCTTGTTGAATGGAACATTACTATATCACCAGAAACAGGACATATATAATATGAACCTAAGAGAAAAACAGTCTTTGTTTTTAAAGATGCTTGCGGAGCTGATCATTTGGGCAACTGATCAGGGCTATCAGTTTACGGTTGGGGATGCGTATAGAGATCCGCGACTTCATGGTAAGCTTGGCGAGAAGAAGGGGTATGGCCATAGAAACTCTTGTCATAAGCTGCGGCTTGCCGCCGATCTCAATCTGTTTATGGATTACGACCACGACGGCGATGATGATTACATGGAGGATACGGAAGCTCATCGGCCGATAGGTGAAAAGTGGGAGAGTATGGGCGGCTCCTGGGGCGGAAGGTTTGATGATGGAGACGGAAACCATTACAGCCTTGAACATAATGGGATTAGATAGAATAGTGGTTGACAAATATATTTTTCTGGTTTAAGTCTAACTAAAGGAGAATAGTAGATGACTATAACCAGAAAAAGAGAGCATAATTACGAGAAGTTTATCAAGCCAAAACGGAAAAGATATCTGCAATCTCATAAGTGTATAGACTGTGGAGTGCAGTCAGAAACGTTTAGGTGCGACTCTTGCAACGCAATAAGAACTGCATACGCAGCGGAATGGAGACGAAAAAACATTGACCATGTGCATAAAAAAGCAAAAGAGTGGCGCATAAAAAACCCTGGCAAGGTTAAAGCCACGAATAGAAGAACACAGGCTCGGCAATACGATCTTAGTGTTGATGAGTACGATATATTAATAAAATCGGCGTGCGGAATTTGCGGGAGCGTAACAAAAAAAAGAGCTATGGATCACTGCCACGTAACAAATAAAGTAAGGGGCGTTTTGTGCATCGGATGTAATGCTAAATTAGGGTGGTTTGAAAAAAACAAAGATAATGTTTTGTTTTGGGTGTCTAAAGATAACGAGGCGTAAAATGATCGACTTCGACAAATCAAAACGGTTTAGACGGCTGATAATATTCTGGGCCATGGCGCTCGTAACCGGGTTGCTCATCTGGACATGGATCAAGCCGCCGATAATTGGTGGAGGGACTGCAACTGTCCTGGGGGCTGTTATCGGATTAATCGCAACATCGTTCGGTTTTTATCAGGGGCATCGAATGAGGGAGGAGGATCGTGATAAAACAATATTTCATTATCGGCAGAATCGTTTTGGTGGTCGGGGTGCTGGTTCTGATTATGACCCTGTATCTGAGTGGGAAAGCGGCCAGGGCAGAGCGGGATTTAGCGATGGCGAGCCTGACGACAGTAACGGAAGCCAACGAATCCCTGAAACAGAGTCTTGATGCTGAAATTAAACAGCGGCAACAGGTGGAGCAGGTCCTCGCCGAACGGATAGCGGAACAAAAGAGGATTGAGGCCGATGCCGCTGAACGGTTACGGCGAAAGAACCGTGAACTTGCAGAACTGAGGAGAGCCAATGAAAAAGTCGATACTTATCTTAATTTGCCTGTTCCTGGGGAGTATCTTGATTGGGTGCGCCGCCAGTCAGCCGGTGATCAAGACGGAAACGATAAAGATGTACCCACCGGCCGGGCTGGTGTTGCCGTCCCCTGAACCGGACATTCCGGTGTTGAAAGACGGTGCAACAACCGGGGAGCTTCTCGATTGGGCGTATATTCGGGGTGAGATTTACCGGCAGTGGGGGCAAGAATCCGAAGCGGATAAGGCGGCCATCAGAAAATGGATGGAGCCATGAGACGGCTTCGGCGGGCATACATACGGTGGAGGGTTCGGCGGGCGATGAAACATATCAATAAAAAAGCCCCTGCTATTTGCAGGGGCTAAAAATTAACTATTGCATTTCATTTCAATTTACTTTCTTTTAAGCACATTCATAATGACGCCCTCCTGTTTAAGGTTTAATTAGTTTCAATAGTTGTCATAATATGCCTATAAAATAAAAAGAGTTGAAAATATCTTATCAAAATAACCTTATTGTGTCAACTGTTTTTTAGCTCATCCGCCACGAGCGGAAGGAGTTACGAGGTCGTCATCGGGCGGCCTTAGTTCAAATTGTTTTATTATTTCACCGTATTCATCATAAGTAAGTATCCCCATATCAAAACCCCTTAAGCCACACTTTTTGCATATCCATGGATATTGTGGAGGGTTGGAAGTTAAAATATACGAAGCGTAAACCTTCTCATGTTGGCATTTATTCATTATCATATTGTTCACCAATAAAATCGGAAAAATAATTGGCCTAATAAAATCCCTAAAAGAAAACAGATAATATCTATAACATCTGATATTTCAAATTTCATCATACCTCAATTTCCCCGATCATAGTTCCAATTCTCTTCTTTCCCGCACCTTGTACATTTGTGACATCCCCAGGCTGATCGCCACACGCCATTAAAAATATCTGCGTTGTTTAGGGTGTATAGTTCAATAAAGTCATGCCCAAAAATAAAACACCATATTTTTTTCATTCATCATACCCCTCAATTTTAAGTTTACCGATGTCGTCAATCGGCTTGACGCCTTGGGATTTGGCGATAGTGTCGAGAGAACATTGCTTATTACCATTGTTGACATAGTAAATTATCGCTGAATGTATAATATCTGCAAATTCGTTTTCAGAAATTACAGTGCCGTTTTGAAACGATAGGCTTTTCCCATTTATAGATTGTGGTGTTACCCAAACTCCTAATGGCGTTTTTTTACCGCCCTGTATTTTAACTCTGAAGTTTAGTTCTGGCATCATTCACCTCCCAAAGTCCTGTTAATCCGGGCTTCCATTAATCATATCTTTGATCCATTTTTTACGGCAGTCGAGTACAAAATTAAATTTTGATATGCACAAATAAAATAAACAACCGGAAAACATCTTGTAGAATAATAAACAGTTCCATTTCTGGAGGGGAAAATAACTAACCGATACCTTTCCGTTTAAAATTCGTCGTAACCCTAATTTTTTATTCATCATACCCCTCAATTTTAAGTTTACCGATGTCGTCAATCGGCTGAACGCCTTGGAACTTGGCGATGGCGTCGAGGTCGGAATCAACCCCCCCACATGCGGGAGTTCTGACAAGCTTTAGTGCCTCCCTTGCAATATCCCTCATATTGAGGGCGTCTTCACCATGCCACGGCGCAAAATCCTCAGCAATGCGCTCTAAGGCCATAACCAGAACTTTAATTCTTGATTCAAAGTCTTCGTTACTCATTATGTCGGATACTCCCTACGCTGCAACTCTTTAGGAAAATCGTTAATGTCTTTGACGACCCGGCCAGTCACGTCGTGGATCTGTTTTACAAACACCGGCACACCGGCATCGTCGCATTGTCTCACAACGTCGATCATCCATTCGATTTTACATGGGCGACGGCCTGGGCCGCTCTCCGCGCCAATAATCACAAAATCAAGGTACGGCGGGTTGATCGGTAGCCCAAGACATCCGCAATCAGTACCAGAACAGCAACGAATCGGAATATAATTTGATAAGTCAATAGCTGATAACATCGGCTCAATCGAGACAAACCGCACCGCAGCCGGGATATCCAGCAGTATCGGTATCCGCTCATCGGCGCATCGCTGATTTTCGGCGGTTACGCCAAGCCAGATATGCCGCCACGCCTTGCAGTTGTTTCCGGCCCCGCCCTCTTTCATCGACCATTTAAAAAAATCGGCCATGCGTTCTGGTCGCTTTGTCAAAATTAAAAAGGTGTGATGTAGGCAACCGGGATGGCACATTGTCTTAAACATGCCGTTTATCGTATCAAAATCGACATCCTTATGAAACAGGTCGCTCATCGAGCAAACGAATATCCGGCGCGGCTTTTTCCATTTCATGGGCGCATCAAGGCGTTCGGGGTGGAATTGGATTTTATCAAATGAAAGCGGCACATCTTGAACACCGGAATCCGTCCACTGGCCTCCAAAATGCCCATGCAGCGCCGGAAACCGTTTAACAAGGGCTTTTGCCCAACATTCGTCACACCCAGGAGATCCGGAATGGGAACATCCTGTGATAGGATGCCATGAACTATCCCAATAAAGACTATTTTTTTTCATTTTTTACTCCGTTGTTATGACCAGAAACATACCGTCTCTGCCTACCAAATTTATCATATTTTAAAAATAATTCTCCGCACCCGCAGAAACACGCTACTTTATAGTTTGACTTTAAATTAATATGCCGCCGTGAATTGTGACCAGGTCTGTAAAGGCTATTTATGGACTTTACGGTTTCGCCACACCCACACGCTGGTTCTATCGCCATCCTTATGATGAATGATTTCGTTCCGTTTTAATGGTCTCCCAAGCTTATTGATCATGGCAACCCTATGTTCATAAGCATAGCCGCTCCCATCTGCAATCAGATGGTCTCTGCCAATAAACACTTTAATGTAACCATGCTGAGAAATATGGCTTCTCTTTGGGTCGTAATTTATTTTTGTTTTATCAGCCATCATTCGCCTCCTAATCGGCTATAGCCTGTAGCTTTTGCAATATCTGATCAGTTCCAGACATTGCGGGCAGGTTATCTTTCTTACTGTACTGGCGTCGGTATATCCCCACTCTTCACATGCGATGCTGCATAGCGTGTGGTCTCCATGGACACCGTGAGAGTGATTAAAAAAATCATCGTTACAGTCGAGGTCGTAATGATGTTTTGAAGAGATGGGTTTTATTACCTCCATCATTCACCTCCCAAAGTCCTGTTAATATGCCGTGCCATGATCATAATCGATTCATGGATACCGGCCAATTTTATACTGTTTTTGTGCCATCATTCACTTACACTTACTATGTCAGCTCTGGCTTTAAATCCAGGCCAATCATTCTCAAATAACGTCTTCATAGCTCCGCATTTATTACATAAGAAAGTTGCTGATGGCGGGTTTGATAAATTAATAGTGTCATTTACCCTGTTTAAAAATAACCCGCCACAAGTACAAACAGAAACTTCATAATATAAGTTGGCTTCAAATATCTTCTTTTCTATCAATAGCTTTTCGCTCATCATTCACCTCCAATATTGAGATTCGGCGGTGTGTTTCATTCACAAAACTCCTCAATCCATTCCATGCTTGACTCGATTCCAACGAGGGTATGGTTCAAAACCCCATCAGCCTCTTCGGACATTAAAACAGGATGTTCAACGGCGCGGATACGATTGGCGAAATCCATAAGCCTCTCTTTATCCGGCTTCAGGGCTTCGAGCCGCTCAGCCTCTTTCTTATCGGCCTCAATCTTGGCAATCCTGGCCGCCTCTTCACGTTCAAGACGGGCTTTCAGTTCAGCTTCAGCCTTTGCCTTGGCTTCTTCGGCAAGTCGTCTCTCAAGGGCTTCACGTTCGATTCTGTCCTGTTCGGCTTTCTTCTCAGCCTCGAAGTCCGCCCGCTCCTTTTCGATCTTGCGGCGTTCAGCGTCTATCTTCTCACGTTCCTCGCGCTCCTTCGCCTCCTGCTCAAGCCGGATCGCTTCAAGCCGCTTCGCTTCGGCTTCCTGGGCCTCTCTTTGCAGCCTCAACTTTTCAGCCAGCGCCGACCTTTCAGCGGCCTCAGCCTCAAACTTGAGCCGGTTTTCAAGAGCGTCCGATGCTTGGCAAAAAACCTTGTGCTTTGTGGAGTTCGCTTCAGCGATAAACTCCTGGTACTCTTCAGGGGACAGTTCAACCGACTCTATCTCTGCTATGAGCGCCCTTAACTCGTTCGAGTTGAGGCTGTTCATACCGATTGTAATCTCGGCCATGGCGCTTATCTTGGACCTGATAATATCAACCCGCTCCTGCTCGATACGCTCCGCCTCAGCCTTTCTTTCAGCCAGGACCGTCTCCCACTTATCCCTCTTTTCGCCAAGAACGGTGATGATGGGGTTCAACTGGTTCTGGATTTTAAGGGAAACGTCCTTCACCTTCTGCATATCCGTTTTGATCCTGGACATTTCTTCCTTGAACGGAACCAGCAGTTCTTCTTCACGCTTTCGCACTCTCAGGTGAAGGCTTTTGGCGTCCTTATGGAACCGCTCGACATCCTTGTACCCGGATCCGTCAGCGCCTATTACCAGATCGTTCGCCTGTTGCGCCATAAGTTCAATGTTCGCCGTCGTCAGTTCTTGAATTCCAAGCGGTGCTATTTCTTTCGTTTCGATTGCCATGTTTTTTTAATCCTCCTCGTATGAAAATTTATGAAGCTCAACGTTTTTGCCATACCATTTTCTTGCAGCTCTTTTGGTTTTAAAGCAGAAGATAACACCTATAAACCCTTCAGGGTAACAAGGTTTTATTTCGCCAACCTTAACATCATCTTGTTCCACATCGAGAACGCCTGGGCTTATCCTGTTTGGGACATATCCATATTTTGTCATGTTTTAATCCTTGAATGTGTAGTTTTTATTTATGAGTGACCGCCCATTTCAACCGTCGCCAAAACGACATATCAGCCATTTCGTCAACCCTTGATTTATAACCATACATTTCAGATTTTAATAGTTCGTTTTGCCTGGTTAATGCGTTGTTGTGTTTGGATAGCCCATCAATTTCTGACGACAAGTTCTCCCATGCTTCATACGTTAAACCAAGTACTCCCTGGCATTTAACAGTTAAGCCAACAACAATATCTGTTCCGTCTGATGGCCTCCGGAACCGTCTTCCTCGGATAAACTCTTTTTCTAAAAACTGTCGGTCAACCGGCGTCCCTTTCGTTGGGAAAAACATAGGATGATCATAGGGGTTGTTGTCGTTCAAAAAATAGTTTACCTCATCCCGATCAGCTTCAAAATATTCAATGTTTGTTATGACTATCATCACGAATTCTCCGCTATAAAGGCATTGAAGACGCCCTCAAAGTCAGTGATCAGGTTGCTCTTGTCGCTGCCCTTGGCTATGTGCCATTCGGAAATCTTCTTTATCTCGTCGTCGTCAAGGGTATTGTCAAACTTCCGTGCGGCATCGGCGATCAGATCGCCAGACTTTTCTGGCGGCGGTGTGGGTGCTGCCTGCTTCGGCTGTGGCTGTGTTTTTGGCTGCGTCGGGGCTGCCGGTTGCTTTATCTTCTCGGTCAGCTTTTCAGAATCTTCCGACACGACCGCTTTCGGTACGCCGAACCAGTCTTCCCTTTTTGACATACCGTCCTTGATCGAGTTGAAAATCTTGCCAAGACTGACAATCTCCTGCATGACGATTGCGTCAACCTTATGCCCAACCCTCGACTCGATCATTTCTTTCGACACGCCGACATCCCTGAACTTATCCATCATACCCTTGATTCTGTCCTTCAGGCTTTTTCCATCGCCTTTTTCAAGGGTCTCCTTACATTTGGTTCTGGCGGCTTCGATCAGGTCCCCCGGGATCAGGTCAAGGATACACGCCCTGACACGCCTGGCCCCCAAGTTTGCGTTCATCTCATAAATATCCCTGGGATCATCAAGCTGTTTGATAACGCCCTTTGCCTTCCGCTCATGCTTGACCGTGAAAACCCTGGACTCTTTTACGTTGGCTTCAAGGTCCCACGCATAGGCTTCCATCTCCGACTCTCCGTCCGACTGGGACAGTTCACGGATACCATACTGAAGGTTCTTCCAGCACCTTGCGGCGACCCTGGCCAGATGAACGCTCGGCCCCTCTACCAGCGTACCGCCTCTTGGATAGGCGTAGTCTGACAGTTCTGCCAGCTTCGGGTTTTCACAAGCCGACATGAGCTTTTCATACGCCTCGAATTCATCTCTCGGAAACTTCCGTGCGATGATGATTGCGCCCTGAACTTCCTGGATTGCACGAACATTTTCTATTCCTGATGTTCCTGATTTTACTACACTGTTTTCTTCCATTTAGTTTTTCCCCTTCAGCTTAATTTTTTGTTTGATTAATATGCAACCTTAAATTCACAGATTGACATCTGCCCTGTTATCGCGGTAGCAAAATCTTGAAGCGATAGTTCACATAAAAAGACCAGTTTTGATTTGTTGTCTCTAACCATCACTGATATATAATCAGCCTCTGTGTTTATAGTTGATCGTGATATTACTATTGTACCGGTTGCCATTTTTACCTCCATGTTATGCCCATTCCGACACCCACATATCGTCAATATTATCATCGTACCCCGGCCATTCGTCTTTCTCAATACACTCTGCATACACCTCAACAAGCGGCCGGATACGCTCTCTGCCCTTTTCAACTATCCCCGCTGCGTTATGCACCTTGGTCAAATACGGCGGCTCTGCCTCGGTGCAGATGAACAGGAACGTCTTGTAAAACTTGTCCGGGAACACGCTGTTCACGCCCAACAGATACCACGGGGCCTGATAATGGTATTTGTTTTTACCGGCCTCGATTGAGAATCCGTTCTGGCTAGCATCCCCGCAGCTTTTCAGATCCGCCACAACCTCAAGGTCAGGCCGCAAAATATCCGGACGGCACTTGCACGGGAAATCGAATGTCGGTTCGTTCCAGAATACCGACTGCTCAAACAGCGCACCTTTAATAAGGTTGCTGGCGATCTCAGAATCCATAACCGATTTTTTCATGGCGAGTATGGCGTTATAATCGTCGATGGACAAGATGGTCTTTCTCGGGTTGGCCGATTGAAAAGCGTCCCATTTGGATCCGTATTTTCGGCCTTCATAGACCAAAACCTCGTCGAAAAATCGGTTTGGTTCCAAGACCGCCAGGTGAAAACACGTACCGAAAATCTGTGATGCTGTTGACGGCTTCGGGTTATCCTGCCAGCATTTGAAATGGGCAGGCGAGCGAGCGAGTTTTTTGAGCCCGGAACATGACAGCGCCTTTTCCCTGTGATAATCCTCAGCGGGATAGTTGTCGTATATGCCTGGTTCAAATTTACGTTTATCAAAAGTTCCAGCATATTTATCTTCGATTTCCGGTGGTGTTCCCATAGCTTTACCCCCTGTAACAGTCGTTTCAACGGTTCCGTTATTCCGCTTGCGCCCAAGTGTCAACGGCGTAACCGCTCCTATACTTCTTCGGCAACTCGATTTCAGCGGTTGCGATATTCTTCTTGACGGAATTCAGGCCCTTCATGCACCCGGCTATGGTTTTATATCCATCCCCTCCCGATGTCCCTGTGATCCTGCCATTGGTTGCTACCACCCGCCACCTGTATTCCGATCTTCTGTCTTTATAAATTTGGATTTTACCTTTCATGTTTATCTCCTTGGCGTTTCTGTCGTTGTCCCGGCCCCCCATGCTTTCCATAGGTCGGTTAAGTCGGGCTTGGTTGGTTTGCATACCATTTTAGACCTCCTGATCTGTAACGGTGATTTCGATTTTCCGCATCTCGACGCCCTCGATTGGACGCATTGTAGCGTAGCCGTTGATGATATATATTCCCATTTTTTACCTCCATTTTATTTATGGTTGAAAGTCCTGTTTACGGTTCTGCATATACAAAAAAAATAATTGACATGTCAAGAAAAAAATGCAACGGTATTTCACACTTTTTTTAAAATGTCACATAACATATCGAATCTATTATAAATAAAAACATGAAAAATATTTTCATAAAAAATACTTGACTTTTAAAAAATTACTCTGTAAATATCGAAACCATGAAAATGAATATACCAAAACTGAAAGCCCACATGAAGCGTCAAGGCTTAAAAATCAGGACGTTGGCATCTGCAATCGGCGTCACTGAAAGGGCTATTTATTGGGTCATTGCCAATGAACGCACGTCGTGGCAAACGCTCGAAAAAATAGCCGGTGCGCTTCATCTGGACGGTAAAGACCTTCTGAAATAAACAATCTTTTGGGGACAAAACAAAATGCCTCTCAGATGGTATGAGAAAATTTTTCTCACTATGATGCTTTCCCGTGCCGAAAAAAGAATTGACCTGTCTGCTTATGATAAAGAGTTGTCTGAAACAATCGATCTTTTGCGCTGTTTATTGAGGCTTTGATGAGCAACCTTAAAGAGGCTTTAAAGTATCTCGAAAAAGGCTATTATGTTATTCCTGTCCGCAGGGAAAACAAGAAGCCTTACATCGAATGGAAACAGTACCAGCAAGAAAGCCCGATGAAAGACGAGGTCGAAGACTGGTGGACAAAATGGCCTGAAGCAAACATCGGCGTCATTACCGGTAAAGCAACCAACCTTGTCGTCATAGACGTTGACGATGAAAACGGCAGGCGAACGATGGACACGCTGGCCCCTGGCTTAAAACCACACACCATATCCCCCCACGGTTTACATTTCTGGTTCAAATATCACGAAGGTATGGTGAACAG
>Ga0209079_10000591_pt1 | contig 14480 bp, 9 predicted proteins | sample PPLLaktember2015_2_FD_187259 | JGI IMG/M metagenome (GOLD analysis project Ga0209079, IMG submission 187259) | Freshwater sediment microbial communities from Prairie Pothole Lake near Jamestown, North Dakota, USA - PPLs Lake P7 Core (6) Depth... | ecosystem: Environmental > Aquatic > Freshwater... | reverse complement strand
CTCATCAAATGAGCGTGCCGTCCAGAAAATGGTTCCGCTTCCGGATCGCCACCCTGCTGGCGACGTTCCTGGTGCTTTTCTGCGTGCTCGTCTTCCGGGCCTTCCACCTCCAGATCATGACGGGGAAGACCTACAAGAACCTCGCCGAGCAACAGCACAAGAAGGCCCTCCAGCTTCACCCCGAGCGGGGGATCATCTTCGATCGAAACGGCGAGAAGCTTGCCGCGAGCATCCTCGCCGACTCCGTCTTTGCCGACCCCTCCAAGATCGACAACGTCGACGAGGCGGCGGCACAGCTGGCCACCGTGACGGGTCAGCCCAAAAAGACGATCGCCCAGCAGATCGCGAAATCAAAGAATTTCTGCTGGGTCGCCCGCATGATCACCCCCGCCCAGTCCGAACAGATCAAGAATCTCAAACTGGAAGGGGTCTACCTGATCCAGGAACCCAAGCGTTTCTACCCGAACCGGGAGCTGGCCGGCCAGATCATCGGCTTCGTGGGCATGGACTCAAACGGCCTCGAGGGCCTCGAGATGCGCTACGACAGATACCTCCGGGGAGAGTCGGAGAAGATCCTCTGGGGCCGTGACGCCCGGGGGAAAAAGCTCTACCTGCCGGAGCGCTCCGTTGCCAAGAAGGACGAGCAGTTGAGCCTTGTCCTCACGCTCGACAGCCGCATCCAGAATGCCGTGGAGTCCAACCTGAAGGAGGCCATTCTCCGGACCCGCGCCCGCGGCGGTTTCATCATTGTCATGGACCCCCGCACGGGCGAGATCCTCGCCATGGCCAACAGTCCCGTTTTCAACCCGAATGCCTACGCGAGCGCCACGGCGGACAACAAGCGCAACAAGGCCATCACGGACTGCTTCGACCCCGGCTCCACCTTCAAACCCTTCCTGGTGGCCGCAGCCATCGAGGAGGGCATCGTACAGGAGACGGACCGCTTCTACTGCGAAAACGGCGCCTACCGCGTGGCCAATGCGACCTTCCACGAGGCCAACCGCAAGCGCTACGGGGTCCTCACGGTGCGTGAGGTCCTGAAATACTCGAGCAACATCGGCTCCGTGAAGATCTCCGAGAAGCTCGGACGCGAGAAGTTCCACCGTTACATCAGGAATTTCGGTTTCGGCCAGAAGACGAACATCGAGTTGCCCGGCGAGATTGCAGGCCTGCTTCGACCCTGGCAGAACTGGACGCAGGTGGACACCTCCACGGTCGCCTTCGGCCAGGGGATCTCGGTGACGGCCATCCAACTCGTCTCGGCCCTTTCCGCTATCGCCAACGACGGGGTGCTCATGCAGCCCCACATCGTGAAGAAATTCGTCGACGCAAACGGGCAGACGGTCCGGGAGTTCGCCCCCACGGCGGTGCGCAGGGTGATCTCCGCGGACACGGCCCGGAGGATGACGACGATGCTGACCAACGTCGTGGGCGAGGAGGGCGGCACCGGCAAGAACGCGGCCCTCGTCAACGTGGATGTGGCCGGCAAGACCGGCACGGCCCAGAAGTTCGACTTTGCAAACAAGCGCTTTTCCAGCGAACGGGTCCGGACTTCTTTCATGGGCTTTTTCCCGTCCGAGAACCCGCGTTTCGTGATGCTCGTCTCCATCGACGAGCCCCAGCTCCACAAGTGGGGCGGCCAGGCGGCAGCCCCCGTCTTCAAGTCCATCTCGCAGCAGCTCATCCGCTGCTTCGAGCACGACATCTGGGAGACGCCCCCCGTCCAGGAACATGAAATCAAAACGGGCACGAAGATCCAGCTCGCATCGACCCCCGCGGTGATCCCGGCGGCCAGTGCCGCCGTAACCGAAGAAGAGGCTGTCATGCCCGACTTCCGGGGAATGACGGTCCGGCAGGCCTTGAAGGCGGCCCAGGAAAAAGGCATTGAGATGAAAGTCTCGGGAAGCGGCTGGGCATCAAGCCAGAAACCGGCGCCGGGCAGCCCGCTCAAGGGCAGCCGCACGTGCGCCGTATCCTTCAGCACCGGGGATTGAGAGGCCGACGTGGACTTGCTTCAACTGCTGGAAAAAGTCGATGTCCTGGAGGTTCACGGGACGCGGGCCCGGGAGATCGAGGGCATCTGCTTCGACTCGCGGCGCTGCGAATCGGACTTTCTGTTCGTCGCCGTCGCAGGGATGAAATCCGACGGGCATCTCTTCGTCCCCGAGGCCGTCCGGCGCGGGGCGAAGGCCATCGTCTACGAAAAGGAAATCGCCCGCCACGCAAGCTATACCTCCATCCGGGTGCGCGACAGCCGCCGGGCTCTCGGGGTTCTGGGAAAGAATTTCTTTGAAAACCCCTCCGGCGCACTCGGTCTGATCGGGGTGACCGGCACCAACGGCAAGACGACGGTCACCTACCTCCTCGAGTCGATCCTGCGCGAAGCGGGCTGCGAGCCCGGCGTTATCGGGACCGTCAACTACCGTTGGGGAGAGACGGTGCTCGCCGCCTCGCACACCACCCCCGAATCCTTCGAGCTGCAGCGCCTGCTGGCCGGGATTCGTGACGCCGGCGTCACCCACGTGGTCATGGAGGTTTCCTCGCACGCCCTGGAGTTGAGACGGGTGGAGGACTGCGAGTTCGACCTGGGCATCTTCATGAACCTCACCCGGGACCACCTCGACTTCCACGGCACCATGGAGGATTACTTCGCTTCCAAGAAGCGTTTCTTCACGGACCTGCTGGCAGGGGAAAAGAACGGCCGCAGGCAGGGAAGAATCATCAATGTCGATGATCCCTGGGGCCGGAGGCTCGCCGAGGAGTTGAGGCCGGCAACAGGAATTGTGACCTTCGGCATCGACTCGATCGCCTTCATCCAGGCCAAGGAGGTGCAACTCGGCCTCGGCGAGATCCGGGCGGAGATCGAAACCCCGGCCGGCGCCTTCCCGATCCGGGCGCCGCTCAGCGGACGGTTCAACCTCTCCAATATCCTCGCCGCCACGGCCGCGGCTTTTCACCTGGGAATACCGCTCTCGGCCATTCAGCGGGGAATCGAGATCGCAAGGCCCGTCCCCGGCCGCCTCGAGAAGATCAGCGAGACGGGAGAGCCCGCCGTCTTCGTCGATTACGCCCACTCGGAAGACGCCCTGAAGCGGGTGCTCCAGAACCTCGCCCAGTTCCGCAAAAGCCGGATCATCACCGTATTCGGCTGCGGCGGCGACCGCGACAGGGGCAAGCGCCCTCTCATGGGCAGGGCCGCCGCCCAGGAGAGTGATCTCGTCATCATCACCTCCGACAACCCCCGCACCGAGGAGCCGCTCGCCATCATCAGCGCCATCGAGGGCGGAATCGACGCCAGCGTGATGAAAAAAATCACCCCCGAGGAGATTCGCACCGCGGGCGCAGGTAAAACCTACACCGTGGTTGCCGACAGGCGGCAGGCAATAGGCCTTGCGATCGACCTGGCGAACCCTGAAGATATCGTCCTCATCGCCGGCAAGGGCCACGAGGACTACCAGATCATCGGAACTCAGACCGTCCCCTTTGACGACCGGACGGTGGGCCGCGAAGCCCTGGACAGGAAGCGAGGGAGCGCACGTTGAAGCAGATCTCGTCCCCCCGATTCTCGCCGGACGACGTGGTGAAGGCCACGGGGGGCAGCCTCGCCCGACGCGGCCGCTCCGTCCTCTTCGACGGCGTCTCGACGGATACGCGGACGATTACGGCCGGAAGTCTCTTCGTGCCGCTGGCCGGTGCGCACTTCGACGGGCACGACTACATCGGTCAGGCCGTGGGCGCCGGGGCCGCGGGGGTCCTCGTCCAGAGGGGCCGGGAGGGCCTCCTGGAAAAGAGTGCCGGCGAGGCGGCGATCATTTCCGTTGACGACACGCTGAAAGCCCTGGGCGATCTGGCGCGCTACTGGCGTGCCCGTTTCCAGATCCCCGTTGTAGCCATCACGGGAAGCTCGGGAAAGACGACCACGAAGGAGATGGCGGCCGCCATCATAGGCCGTGAAAAGCAGCTGCTGAAAAACGAGGGGAACTTCAACAACCTCGTGGGACTCCCGATGACCCTCTTTCAGCTCAACGAGTCCCATGAGGTCGCCGTCCTCGAGATGGGGACCAACCGGCGGGGCGAGATTGCCCGCCTCACCGAAATCGCCGGGCCCACCGTGGGCGTCATCACCAACGTGGGACCGGCCCACCTGGAGGGCCTCAAGTCTCTCGAGACGATCCGGGAGGAGAAAGGCGACCTCTTCCGCGTCATGGACAACCGGGGCACGGCCGTCATCAACCTCGATGACGAGGCCCTGGCCCCCTGGGCGGAAAAATGGAAAGGAAAAAAGATGACCTTCGGGATCCAGGCCGATGCCGACGTAACGGCATCGCACATCACCCACGAGGGAGAGAAAGGCACGATCTTCAAGCTCCTCATGGAAGGGGCCTCACGGGAGATCCTGCTGCCGGTCCTGGGGTTTCACAATGTCTCCAATGCCCTGGCTGCGGCGGCGGCTTCGAGCGCCGCGGGGCTTTCCTTTGACGCGATCTGCCAGGGGCTCATGGCCTTCAGGCCCGTGGGGGGGCGCATGGAGGTGTACCGGCTGAAAAACGGCGGAACCCTCATCGACGACACCTACAACGCGAACCCCGCCTCGGTGGCCGTGGCCCTCAAGACGCTCCAGGGGCTCAAGGGCGAGTGCCGCAGCACCGTGATCCTGGGGGACATGCTCGAACTGGGCAGCGAGGCAGAGAAATACCACGAGGAGATCGGGCGCAGCCTGGCCGACACCGGGGTCAACAAGGTCTATCTCCGGGGGGATTTCGCCCGCGTGACCGCGAAAGGGGCCATGAAGCGCGGGATGAAGAGCGACCAGGTGCTCATCGACCTCTCCACGGAGGAGACGGTGGCCCACCTGAAGGCCTGCCTTAAAACGGGTGACTGGGTCCTCGTCAAGGGCTCGCGAAAGATGAAAATGGAAGAGATCGTCCAGGCGATCGTCAGCGCAATCGGGGTTGCAAAGTGAAAAGGACCTGTGATAGGGATACGACCTCAACCTGTGGGGGCATGGCCCCGACGTATCCCCAACTGCTTGTGCGGCGAGTTGGGGTTTTGTTATTTATGGGAGGACGGTCGTTTTGATCTATCATCTGTTATACCCCCTGCACGAGACCTTCTCGTACTTCAACGTGTTCCGGTACATCACGTTCCGGACGATCTACGCGGCCATCACGGCGCTTGCCATCTGCTTTGTCTTCGGGCCCTGGCTCATCCGCAAGCTCGAATCGCTGCAGATCGGGCAGTCCATCCGCGAGGACGGGCCCGAAACGCACCAGGCGAAATCCGGCACTCCGACCATGGGCGGCATCATGATCATCTTCTCCGTGGTGATCTCGACTCTTTTGTGGGCGAACCTGGCGAACGACTTCGTCTGGATGCTCATCGTCGTCACCGTCGGCTTCGGCCTCATCGGGTTTTTCGACGACTTCAACAAGCTCACGCAAAAGAACAGCAAGGGGATCTCCGGACGGACGCGGCTGCTCTTCGAGTTCGGGATCGCCCTGTTCATCGGCGTCATCCTCTACCTGAAGCCGAATTTCAGCGAGGCGATCACGATCCCCTTCTTCAAGACCATGCTGCCCGACCTGGGCTGGGGGTACGTCCTCTTCACGGCCTTCGTCATCGTCGGGGCGGCCAATGCCGTGAACCTCACCGACGGCCTGGACGGCCTGGCCATCGGGCCTGCGCTGATCTGCTTCATCACGTACCTGCTCTTTGCCTACTTCGCCGGAAATGCAAGGATCTCCGGATATCTGCAGATCCCCTACGTGCCGGGCACGGGCGAGCTGGCCATCTTCTGCGGAGCCATGGTGGGGGCCTGCCTGGGCTTTCTCTGGTACAACACCTACCCGGCGCAGATCTTCATGGGCGACGTGGGGTCGCTCTCCCTGGGCGGCGCCCTGGGCACCCTGGCCATCGTGACGAAGCAGGAGCTGCTGCTCGCGATCGTGGGCGGGGTCTTCGTGCTGGAGACCGTCTCGGTCATCTTCCAGGTAGGCTGGTTCAAGATCTCGAACGGCAAGCGCATCTTCCGCATGGCCCCCATCCACCACCACTTCGAACTGAAGGGGTGGGCGGAGCCGAAGGTGATCGTGCGCTTCTGGATCATCTCGATTATCCTGGCCCTCGTGGCCATCAGTACCCTGAAGCTGAGGTAAGGTCGAACTTTGGAGCTCGCAACCAAGAAAATCCTGGTCGTCGGCCTCGGGAAAACGGGGATCGCCACAGCGCGGTTTGCGGCCGCGAAGGGGGCTCTCGTGACCGTTTCCGACGAGAAACGGGAGGCGGAGCTCCGGGAGGCCCTCGGTGCCCTGGCGGGGCTTTCGCTTCGCGTCTTCACGGGAGGAGCCGATACGGCGGCCCTCGATGGGGTCGATCTGGTCGTCCCCTCACCCGGCGTGCCGCCCTTCAACCCGATTCTGCGTGAAGCGCTGCGGCGGGGTATCCCGATCGTAAGCGAGGTCGAGCTTGCCTTCCGCTTCCTCCGGGTGCCCGTCATCGCCATCACGGGGACGAACGGCAAGACAACAGTGACGACCCTCATCGGCCACATCCTCGCGAAGGCGGGGAAGCGCGCCTTCGTGGGCGGCAACATCGGCAACCCGCTGATCGGTTACGTCGGGGGGCCCCAGGACGACGAGTGGGCCGTTATCGAGATGAGCAGCTTCCAGCTCCAGCGCATCGAGACCTTCCGGGCGAGAGTGGCCGTGCTTCTCAACGTGGCGCCCGACCACCTGGACTACCACGCCGATTACGCGGAGTACCGCCACGCCAAGGAGCGGATCTTCGCAAACCAGCAGGCGGGCGACCTGACCGTGCTCAACGCCGACGAGGCCGAGTCGGCGGCGCTGGCCGGGCGGCTCAAGGCGCGTGTGGCCTTTTTCAGCACGACGTCTCATCCCGCCGAGGGCATGAGCCTGCGGGAAAACAAGCTCACGTACCGGGCCGGGGGCAGGGAGATCGAAACCTATCCGGCATCCATGATCCGTATCCCCGGGCGGCACAACGTGGAAAACGTCATGGCCGCCGTCATGGCGGCCCGATACGCCGGCTGCACTCCCGGTGCGATCGTCGAGGCCGTGGAGAGCTTCACAGGGCTTGCCCACCGCATCGAGCTGGCCGGTGAGAAAGGCGGGGTGGTTTTCTACGACGACTCGAAGGGAACGAACGTGAGTGCCGTGGTGAGGGCCCTGGAGGCCTTCGAGGCGCCCGTCATCCTGCTTCTGGGCGGCCGCGACAAGAACGGGGACTTCGAGACCCTGGAGCCGCTCATCCGCCGGCACGTCAAGGAGATGGTGCTCTTCGGCGAGGCCCGCGAGCGGATTGGGGCCCGGATCGGCGGCATCGTGAAGACGCAGTCGTACCCGACGATGAGCGAGGCGGTGCAGAGAGCCTGGGAGCACGCCGTGCCCGGCGACGTGGTGCTGCTCTCGCCCGGCTGCGCAAGCTTCGACGAGTTCCGCAGTTACGCCCACCGGGGCGAGGTGTTCAAAGAGACCGTAAACCGGCTCACAGACCGCAAAACCGAAGCGCAGAGGAATTGAGCAAGCCCATGGCCGAAACACCTGCAAGGGGAAGACGACCCGACTTCATCCTGTTTTTCATCGTGCTGGTGCTCATCGCCTTCGGCACCGTGATGATCTACAGCTCCAGTTACATGCTCGCCGTGCAGAAGTACAACGGCGACGGGTACTACTTCCTCAAGAAGCAGATCATCTTCCTGATCATGGGGCTTGCGGCCATGATCGGCCTCATGAAGATGCCCTACACGTGGCTGCGCGGGGTCGCCTACGGGGGCCTGGGGGTCTCGATTGTCCTGCTGGTCGCAATCTTCCTGCCCGGCATTGGCGTCACGAAGGGCGGGGCGCGGCGCTGGCTCAATCTCGGGTTTTTCACCTTCCAGGTGGCCGAGCTCGTCAAGGTCCTTGTCGTCATCTTCCTCGCCCACTACCTGACGCGCAAATCGGCCCACATCCAGGAGTTCCTGAAGGGGTTCATCGTACCGCTGGCCATTGTCCTGGTGCCCGTGGCCCTCATCGTGAAGCAGCCCGACTTCGGCTCGGCCGTGCTGATCATGGCTGTGGCCCTGTCGGTCCTCTACATCGCCGGTACGCGGTTCCGCTACCTCGCCGCCTCGATGCTGGCCCTGGTCCCCGTGGCGGTGACCCTCGTCATGATGAAAGGCTACCGCATGGACCGCTGGACCACCTTCCTGGACCCCTGGAAGGACCCCCAGCACAAGGGGTTCCAGATCATCCAGTCCTTCCTGTCTTTCGGGTCGGGGGGACCCTTCGGCGTGGGGCTGGGTGACGGGATGCAGAAGCTCTTCTACCTGCCCGAACCGCACACGGACTTCATCCTCTCGATCATCGCCGAGGAGAGCGGCTTCATCGGGATCTGCACGGTCATCGTGCTCTTCGGCCTGTTGATCTTCAGGGGATTCGTGATCGCCTTCCGCGTCCAGGACAACTTCGGGAGCCTGCTGGCATCGGGCATTACGATCCTGCTCGCGATGGAGGCCTTCATCAATATCGCAGGAGTCATGGGGCTCATCCCCACGAAGGGCATGGCCCTGCCCTTCTTGTCCTACGGGGGCACGGCGCTCATCGTGAGCTGCATGGCCGTCGGGATTCTGCTGAACCTGTCGACGTACCAGAAGTCGACCCTCAGGGGGTCCGCCACGTGAAGATCGTGATCGCGGGGGGAGGAACGGGAGGGCACCTCTTCCCGGGAGTGGCCATCGCGGAGGAGTTCCGCAGGCGCAGCACGGAAAATGATGTTCTTTTCATCGGGACGAAGCGCGGGATCGAGTCGAGGGTGCTGCCGCAGATCGGCTTTCCTCTGGCAACGCTCGAGGTCGAGGGGATCAAGGGGCGGGGCATCGCAAGGTCGATGGCGGCGCTGGCAAAGATCCCGCCGAGCCTCATCCAGTCGAGCCGGATCATCCGGGGCTTCAAGCCGGACGTTGTGATCGGGGTTGGCGGCTACGCGTCCGGACCGGCCGTGCTTGCGGCCCGCTTCATGGGTGTACCGACGGCCATTGCCGAGCAAAACGCCATCCCGGGCGAGACGAACAAGATCCTCGGGAGATTTGCGGACAGGATCTTCGTGAGCTTCCCCGAGACGGCTGGCTGGTTTCGCAAAGACCGGGTCCGCGTGACGGGAAACCCCATCCGGGCTGCCATCGCCGGGGCGCCAAAGCGGGAGAGGAAACCGGGCGGTGCCATGACGATTCTCGTGTTCGGGGGAAGCCAGGGGGCACATCGGATCAACCTGGCCGTCCTGGAGGCGCTGCCCCACCTCGGGGACCTGAAGGGCAGGCTCCGGATCATCCACCAGACGGGAAAGGACGATCTGGAGATGGTGAAGAAAGGCTACAGCAATCAGGTGGAGGAGGCAGACGTGCTGCCTTTTATCACGGACATGGCCGCAGCCTACGGGAAGGCCGACCTGCTTGTCTGCAGGGCGGGGGCCACGTCGATCGCGGAGATCACGGCAATCGGCAAGGCGGCGATTTTCATCCCCTTCCCCTTTGCCGTGAACGACCACCAGACGAAAAACGCCGAACTCCTTGTCAACAGGGGTGCAGCCGCGATGATCCCCGAAAGGGACCTCACGGGGGAAAGCCTCTCGGGGGTCATCCGGCGGCTTGCACAGGACCCGCAGAAGATCGAGGAGATGGAAAGGAATGCCGCAAGCCTCGGCAACGCCCGGGCCGCGGCGGACATCGTGGACGAGTGCATCGCCCTGGCGCAAGGCGCCGGGCGATGAAGCAACAAGGTCCAAGGATCAAGCAGCAAGGATTCCAGACGGAAAAGAGTTTTAAAAAACCTTGTTGCTTGCTGCTTGTTGCTTGTTGCCGGGAAAGCAACCTTTAACAGAACACAAAGACACGGACAGCATGCAGAACGGCATCCGAAAAGATCTGATGAAGCGAAAAGTCCAGCGGATCCACTTCGTGGGGATCGGCGGTATCGGCATGAGCGGGATCGCAGAGGTCCTTCTCAATTTGGGCTACTCGATCAGCGGCTCCGACCTGATGGAATCGGACACCACGCAGCGGCTCGCCTCGATGGGGGCCCGCATCCACTACGGCCACCGGGAATCCAACCTGGAGACGGCCGACGTGGTCGTCACTTCCACGGCCGTGAAGGCCGACAACCCCGAGGTCCTGGAGGCCCACCACAGAAACATCCCCGTCATCCCCCGGGCCGAGATGCTGGCGGAGCTTCTCAAGATGAAGTTCTCCGTCGCCGTATCGGGCATGCACGGCAAGACGACGACGACCTCCATGGTCTCTACGATCCTCGCCCACGGGGGGCTCGACCCCACCATGGTCATCGGCGGGAAGCTCTCGTCGATCGGGAGCAACGCGAGGCTGGGCGACGGCGAAGTCATCGTGGCCGAAGCCGACGAGAGCGACGGCTCCTTCCTGAAGCTCTCGCCCACGATCGCCGTCATCACCAACATCGACCGCGAACACCTGGACTACTACCGGGACATCAACGACATCAAGGAGGCCTTCGTCCGCTTCGCCAACATCGTGCCCTTCTACGGGGTGACGATCCTGTGCATCGACGATGCGCACGTGAAGGAGATCTTCCCGCAGATCAAGCGCAAGACCCTCACCTACGGGGTTTCAAACGGGGCCGACTACCAGGCGAAAAACATCTCCCTCGAGGGCCCCGAGTCGCGCTACACGCTCTACCACAAGGGGGTTCGCCTGGGCGAGATCATGCTGCGGGTGCCGGGCCTGTTCAACGTGCTCAACTCCATGGCGGCCTTCGCCGTGGCCCGGGAGCTCGATATGGAGTTCACGGCGATCCGGGACGGGCTTGCCGCCTACCACGGCGTGCAGCGCCGCCTCGAGGTGAAGGGCGAGGTGAACGGCATCACCGTCGTCGATGACTACGGCCATCACCCCACGGAAATCCTGGCCACGCTGAAGGCGGCGAGACAGCTCTGGAAGGGGCGCCTGATCGTCGTCTTCCAGCCGCACCGCTACACGCGCACGCGGGCCCTTTACAAGGAGTTCCTCACGTGCTTCCCCGACGCGGACCGGCTCATCCTCATGGACATATACCCCGCGAGTGAGGCGCCCATCGAGGGGGTGACGTCCTTTAACCTCTTCAAGGGGATCGAGGCCGTGGGGCACAAGAACACGATGTACATCCCGTCTGTCGACGGGATCGTGAACCACCTCCTCGAGACGGCGCGTCCCGGCGATGTGATCATCACCCAGGGTGCCGGCAGCGTCTGGAAGGTGGGAACGGAGTTTCTGAAGAAGGCCAAGGAGGAGAAGGCAAGCCGCTGAGGCGGGCGGGGTGACCCCTCCACACCACCCCTCGGCGGCTGCCACCCTTCTGTTATAGGACAGAAGTTAAGAAGCTGAGAAGTTCAGAAGCTGGGAAAAGAACGAATCGGGATCTTTTTCAAAACTTCGCAACTTCAAAACTTCCTAACTTCGTATCGATTCACCACGGGACGGTCATGAAGCAGGCAACGGGATGGAAACGGAAGCTGACCGAGCTGGCAACGGGCAAGGTCCTCTTTGACGAGTGCATGGACCGCCACACCTCCATCGGCGTGGGGGGGCGGGCCGACGCGCTCGTGTTCCCGGAGAGCGTGGCCGAGCTGGGCAGGATCGTCGCTTTCCTGCGTGCCGAAGGGATCTCCCTCTTCTTCGTGGGCAACGGCACCAACCTCATCGTCCGTGACAACGGGTTTCGCGGCGTCATCGTCTCCACGAAGGGCCTCCGGGCAGTTCGCGTCGAGGGCCGCGAAGAGGGACGCGCAGCGATTCTGGCCGAGGCGGGCGCATCGCTTGCCGAAGTGGTGGCCCTCACGGCGAGAGAGACGCTCACGGGCATGGAGTTCTGCGCCGGTATCCCCGGCAGCGTGGGAGGCGGCATCCGGATGAACGCCGGGGCCTACGGCAGTGAATTGAAGGACGTCATAGAGTCCGTGGATCTCCTCAACGGCGAGGGGAACATCAAGTCATGCAAGCGGGAGGCCCTGCAGTTTCAATACCGCGACCTGGCCCTGCCCGAGGGAGCCTGTGTCGCCGGCGGCGTCTTCGTGCTTGCCCGCGGCAATCGCGATGCCGTCGAAGGGCGTATCCGGGAAATCCTCCGAACCCGCTCGGGGAAGCACCCGCTACAGTATCGCAACGCCGGCTCCATCTTCAAGAACCCGAAGGGGGTACCCGCGGGGAAGATCATCGACGAGGCGGGCCTCAAGGGAGTACGGATTGGCGGGGCTCAGGTCTCGGAGTTGCACGGCAATTTCATCGTGAACCTCGGAAGCGCCACGGCAAGGGATATTATCGGGCTCATCGAGCTCGTGCAACAGAAGGTCCTCGAGACGAAGGGCATCGCCCTGGAGCCCGAGGTGAAGATCATCGGGGAGGAGTGAGTTGAGACGATCCATCCGCTCATCGGTTGAAACACGGCTGATCCGGGTGCGCCGGCGCTCGAGGAGGATCCTCGTCGAGATCGGCAAGACGGTCCTCTTGATGACCTGCGTGGTCGTGATCGCCTCGCTGCTCATCTTCGCCTACAACTTCGTCATTGTGTCGCCCTACTTCCAGATGAAGGAAACGCTGGTCAAGGGCACCGAAAGGCTCCCGAGCGACGCGGTCATCGAACTGACGGGGCTCAAGCCCTCGCAGAACATCCTCATGACCAACCTGGGCGCCGTTGCCAGGAAGGTCAAGACGAACCCCTGGGTGAAGGAGGTCTCCGTGAGGCGCGATTTCCCCGACCGGCTCGTCATCGAAGTCACGGAGCGCAAGCCCGTGGCCCTCATCGAGCGGGGAGACGGCCTGTACTTCATCGAACGCGACGGCACGGCCTTCGAGAGGATCGCAAGCGGAGAGAAGACGGACCTGCCCGTGCTGACGGGATTCTACCGGAAGGGCGAGGAAAACCGGGAGATGATCCTCAAGTCGCTCGAGCTTCTCGACTTTATGGCTTCCTACACGGAGGTCCCCGAGATCCGCAACATCTCGGAGATCCACGGGGACGATCTCTTCGGGCTTTCGCTCTTTGCCGAGGGGCTCTGCCTCAAGCTCGGCTTCGGCGACTACGACGCGAAGCTCAGGCGCATGAAACCCGTGCTGGCCGACCTGGCGCGGCGCAAACTCTCGGGGTATTTCATCATCGATCTCAACAATCCCGGCAAGGTGACGGTACAGCTTCGCGATTTCCGGGTGCCGGTCAAGGTGTCGGGGGGAGTGAGAGCATAGCGAGAAGGAAGGCTGGAGGCGTATGGCGAAGAAAATCAACATCGTGACGGGCCTCGATATCGGAACGACAAAGGTGACGGCCGTCGTGGCCGAACTGACCAACACCGGCATCGACATCATCGGGCTGGGTTGCGCACCCACGGAGGGACTGCGCAAGGGCGTCGTCGTCAATATCGAGAGCACCATCGAGTCCATCAAGAAGGCCGTCGAGGAAGCCGAGTTCATGTCCGGCGTCGAGATCAGCTCCGTCTTCACGGGGGTCTCCGGCAGCCACATCAAGAGCATGAACAGCCACGGCATCGTCGCCATCCAGGGCCGCGAGGTGGAAGAGATGGACGTGCGGCGCGCCATCGAAGCGGCCAGGGCCATCAGCATCCCGCTCGATCGCGAGATCCTGCACGTGCTGCCCCAGCACTACATCGTCGACGAGCAGGAAGGGGTCAAGAACCCCGTGGGGATGGCGGGCGTGCGGCTCGAGGCAAAGGTCCACGTCGTGACGGGGGCCACGGCTTCGACGCAGAACATCATCAAGAGCGTGAACCGCGTGGGCCTCGACATCGACGAGATCATCCTGGAGCAGCTCGCAACGGCCGAGGCCGTCCTGTCAGCCGACGAGAAAGAACTGGGTGTGGCGCTCGTGGACATCGGCGGCGGCACGACGGACATCGCCGTCTACCAGGAGGGAAGCATCAAGCACACGGCCGTCCTGCCCATCGGCGGCAATTACCTCACAAACGATATCTCCATCGGGCTTCGGACCCCCGTCATCGAGGCCGAGAAGATGAAGATCAAGTTCGGCTGCGCCAACACCTTCATGATCCCCCAGAGCGATACCATCGAGGTGCCCAGCGTGGGCGGACGGGAGGCCCGGAGGGTGTCCCGGCAGATCCTGGGGGAGATTATCGAACCTCGGATGGAGGAGATCTTCTCGCTCGTCAACAAGGAATTCGTCAAGGCGGGTTACGAGCATCTCACGGCGGGCATCGTACTCACGGGGGGCACGGCGCTTCTGGCCGGCATCACGGAGCTTGCCGAGCGGGTCTTCCAGATGCCCGTCCGGAAGGGGTTCCCCATGGGAGTCAGCGGGCTCACGGACATCGTGAACAGCCCGCTTCACGCCACGGCCGTGGGGCTCGTGGTTTATGGAAGCAAGCGGGTGTCGCGGCGCGGCACCCGTCGCAACGGCGGATGGTGGGGACGCACCACCAAGAAAATTCAAAAGTGGTTTTCCGAATTC
>Ga0209079_10000587_pt1 | contig 14511 bp, 10 predicted proteins | sample PPLLaktember2015_2_FD_187259 | JGI IMG/M metagenome (GOLD analysis project Ga0209079, IMG submission 187259) | Freshwater sediment microbial communities from Prairie Pothole Lake near Jamestown, North Dakota, USA - PPLs Lake P7 Core (6) Depth... | ecosystem: Environmental > Aquatic > Freshwater... | reverse complement strand
TGGGTGCGCGAGAAATTCTCTGAATTGATCGACAACTGGGCACAGGAGTTCTATGCCCGACCAATCTCCATTACCTACGCTCTGGGCAAGAAAGCTGCCGCCCCCCGCAGCATGCCAAGGGATGCAACACCTGCAGCTCCGTCTGCACCTGCCGTGGCTGTGCCGCTGCCTGCGCAAACCGGGCTGCGCCTCAACCCTGGATTCTCGTTCGACAACTTTGTCTCCGGCCGCGCCAACCAGCTGGCTCGCGCTGCAGCACTGCAAATTGCCGAAAACCCGGGTCTCGCCTATAACCCCCTGTTCATTTATGGCGGGGTGGGATTGGGCAAGACCCACTTGCTGCAGGCAATTGGCAATACCGTGCGCAACGCCAATCCAGGGGCCCGCATCAACTACATCCATGCCAACGATTATGTCGACGATGTCGTCAAGGCCTATCTGAACAAGCAGTTCGATGACCTCAAACGGCGCTACATGTCGCTCGACCTGCTACTGGTCGACGACATCCAGTTCCTGGCGAAGAAGGACCGGACCCAGGAAGAGTTTTTTTACGTTTTTAATTCGCTGATCGAAAACAAGAAGCAGATCGTCATTACCTGCGATACCTTCCCGAAGGAAATTACCGGTCTGGACGATCGCTTGAAATCGCGCTTTGCCTGGGGCCTGACCGTTGCAGTCGAACCGCCGGAACTGGAAATGCGGGTTGCCATCCTGCTCGCCAAGGCACAAAGCGAAAACGCCAAACTCGACGAAAACGTGGCCTTTTTCATCGCCAAGCAGGTGCGCTCCAATGTGCGCGAGTTGGAAGGCGCACTGAAGCGGGTGATTGCCTTCTCGCGCTTCCACGAAAAGCCCATCACCCTGGAACTGGTCAAGGAAGCCCTGCGCGACCTCATTGCCTCGACCTCGCGCATGGTCTCGATCGAAAACATCCAGAAGACTGTCGCCGACTTCTACAAGATCAAGGTTGCCGACATGTATTCGAAGAAGCGCACCCGTAATCTCGCCCGGCCGCGCCAGATTGCCATGGCCCTGTCCAAGGAACTGACCAACCAGAGCCTGCCGGAAATCGGTGAATCCTTCGGCGGCCGCGACCACACCACCGTGATTCATGCTTGCCGCAAAGTGGCGGAATTGCGCGAAACAGAAGCGGACATCGGCCGTGATTATTTGGTGTTGCTACAAACCCTGACAGGCTGAGGATGAATTGTGGACAAGCCATCGTTCCATTCTGCAAGGGACTAAATTGTCCACAACCGTACCGCTTGGGGCAATACTTATACACAGTGTTTAAATGGTTTAAGTACTTGTTTTATAAAAAATAATAAGACTGCCCCCAGGAAAAGACCGCATTAATTACGAATATCAGGAAGATATAAATGCTATTAGTACAAAGCGAACGCAACGCATTGCTGGCACCACTTTCTGCAACTGTCGGGGTAGTTGAGCGACGTCATACCCTTCCCATTCTTTCCAATCTGCTGCTCGAGAGAAAAGACGATTCCCTGACCCTGCTTGCAACCGATCTCGAACTACAGATCAGCACCCAACTGGAGAGCGCAAAGAGCGGAGAAGATTTCGCGATTACGGTTGCTGCACGCAAGCTGTTCGATATCGTTCGGGCCCTGCCGGACACCGCCAAGGTCAAGATCGACAGCAAGGATAGCCAGGTGGTGGTGAGCGCAGGCAAGTCGCGGTTCACCCTGCAAACCCTTCCGGCGGCGGATTTTCCGCGCATGGAAACCGGAGCCGGCCTGGGTGACGAGATCAGCCTGCCGCAAAAAACCCTGAAACATTTGTTGCAACTGGTGCAGTTCGCCATGGCCAGTCAGGATATTCGTTATTACCTGAACGGTATGCTGTTGGTGCTGGATGGCCAGACTTTGCGTGTCGTCGCCACCGATGGACACCGTCTGAGCTATGCAGAAACTCAGCTCGAGCAGTCGGCAGCGGCTCGTGAAATCATCCTTCCCCGCAAGACCGTGATGGAGCTTTCCAAACTGCTCGGCGACATCGACGATCCCGTCAGCCTGCGCATGGGCGCCAATCAGGTCACTCTGCGCCTTCCGGGAACCGAACTGGTCAGCAAGGTCGTAGATGGCAAGTTCCCCGACTATCAGCGAGTGATACCGGTCAATCAGCCACGTCATCTCAAGGCCAACCGCCAGGCGGTGATGCAGGCCTTGCAACGGGCCTCGATCCTTTCCAACGAGAAATTCCGTGGCGTGCGCCTGGTGATGAGCGACAACGCCCTTGGCATCGTTTGCAACAACAACGAGCAGGAAGAGGCAGCGGACGAAATCGAGGTTCAGTATCAGGGGGAGCCGCTCGATGTCGGCTTCAATGTAACTTACCTGCTCGACGGCCTGGGGGCACTCAATACCGAGGAAATAACGCTTTCACTGGGTGACGCCAACAGCAGCATGCTGCTCACCAGCGAAGCTGAACCGGGCTTCAAATATGTCGTGATGCCGATGCGCATCTAGGTTCGTCACGAGACTGATTTCATCCTGCAATAACCGATAGGAAACCCCGCATGCGGGGGGAAACACACCATGAGCAAGAAACCCGAAGGCGCGACGGCCGAAAACACGAATGGCGGCTACGATGAAGACAGCATCCAGCAGCTGGAAGGCCTGGAAGCGGTGCGCAAGCGCCCTGGCATGTACATCGGCGACACTTCCGACGGTACCGGTCTGCATCACATGGTGTTCGAGGTGCTCGACAACGCCATCGACGAGGCGCTGGCCGGCTGGTGCGACGACATCAAGGTCATCATCCACCCTGACAATTCCATCTCGATTTCCGACAACGGCCGCGGCATTCCGGTCGGCATCAAGTTCGACGACAAGCACGAACCCAAGCGCAGTGCTGCTGAAATCGTGATGACCGTGCTGCACGCAGGCGGCAAGTTCAACCAGAACAGCTACAAGGTGTCGGGCGGCCTGCATGGCGTCGGCGTATCGTGCGTCAACGGTCTGTCGAAATGGCTCAAGCTGACTGTGCGCCGCGATGGCAAGAAATACCAGATGACCTTTCAGCAGGGCAAGGTCGTCGATCGCCCCATCGAAATCCAGAACGGGGTAGAGGTCTCGCCGATGCAGATCGTTGGCGACACCGAAGGCCGCGGCACCGAGGTCCACTTCATGGCCGACGAGGAAATCTTCGGCAACGTCGAATTCCATTTCGACATCCTGGCCAAGCGCATTCGCGAACTGTCCTTCCTCAACAACGGCGTGAAGATCGAACTGATCGACCACCGTGACGGCAAGACCGAAAACTTCGCGCATTCGGGCGGCGTGAAAGGCTTCGTGGAATACGTCAGCCGCCTAAAGAATCCCCTGCATCCGAAGATATTCCACGCCGTCGGCGAAAAAGACGGCATGACCGTCGAAGTCGCTATGCAGTGGAACGACAGCTATTCCGAAACCGTCCAGTGCTTTACCAACAACATCCCGCAGCGTGACGGCGGCACCCACCTGACCGGCCTGCGGATGGCGATGACCCGGGTGCTGAACAAGTACATCGAGGAAAACGAAGTCGCCAAGAAGGCCAAGGTTGAAACCACCGGCGATGACATGCGCGAAGGCCTGACCTGCGTGTTGTCGGTGAAGGTGCCCGAGCCCAAGTTCTCGTCGCAGACCAAGGACAAGCTGGTGTCGTCCGAAGTGCAGCCGGTGGTGCAGGAAGTCGTCGGCCAGAAGCTGGCTGAATTCCTGCTGGAAAACCCCAATGATGCCAAACTGCTGTGCGCCAAGATCGTCGACGCTGCGCGCGCCCGCGAGGCCGCGCGCAAGGCACGTGAAATCACCCGCCGCAAGGGCGTGATGGATGGCCTCGGCTTGCCCGGCAAGCTGGCCGACTGCCAGGAAAAGGACCCGGCCCTGTGCGAGATCTACTTGGTAGAGGGCGATTCCGCCGGCGGCTCCGCCAAGCAGGGACGCGACCGAAAATTCCAGGCGATCCTGCCGCTCAAGGGCAAGATTCTCAACGTCGAGCGCGCGCGTTTCGACAAGGTCATCGGCAGCCAGGAAATCGCCACCCTCATCACCGCGCTCGGCACCAGCATCGGCAAGGACGATTACAATCCGGACAAGCTGCGCTACCACCGCATCATCATCATGACCGACGCCGACGTCGACGGCGCGCACATCCGCACCCTGCTGCTGACCTTCTTCTACCGCCAGATGCCGGAACTGGTCGAGCGCGGCCATATCTACATCGCCCAGCCACCGCTCTACAAGGTCAAGCATGGCCGTAGCGAACGCTACATCAAGGATGAACACGAGCTCAAGGATCACCTCATGATCGAGGCGATGAAGGATGCCGAGCTGACGCCGATGGATGGTGCAATGCCGATCGCGGGCGAAGCCCTGGAATCATTGGCGCGTGAATATTTCCTCGCCGAGGCCGTGAGCGAAAGGCTTTCACGCCTGCTTCCCGAGGAAGTGCTGCAGGCGCTGATGCGAGTTCCTCGTCTGAGTCTCCACGACAGTGGTGCAGCCATGATGTCAGAGGCCAGCCTGGGCGCCGGGCTTGACCCCAAACGCTTCGAGGTGGCTGCCGAATATCGGGCTGAGACAGACAGTCACCGCTTGCGCATTACCCGCCATTCGCATGGCAATTTGCACATCAGCTTCCTCGAAGCCGACCTCCTCGAATCGGGTGACTACGCACAGCTGGTCAAGGTTGGCGATCTGCTGCGAGACCTGGTGGGTCTCGGCGCCAAGATCAGGCGCGGTGAGAAGGAGGCGCCGGTGCAGAGTTTCCGTGAAGCCATGGATTGGCTGATCAACGAGGTCAAGCGTGGAATGAGCATCCAGCGCTATAAAGGCCTGGGCGAAATGAATCCCGCGCAGCTCTGGGAAACCACCATGGATCCCAAGGTGCGGCGACTGATGAAAGTACAGATCGAGGATGCCATCTCGTCAGACCAGATGTTCACCACGCTCATGGGTGATGATGTCGAGCCACGCCGAGCCTTTATCGAAACCAATGCACTGGGTGTTCGCAACCTTGACGTATGACTTGTTTTGCGATCGGGATGCGCCCCTAAAGCATGACAAAATGAACGATAGAAAATGAAAGAGCCCGGAAAACCCGGGCTCTTTTACCTGTGGAAAAATATTCGAATCAGTTTTTGCTGGTTTCGATCGGCAACTTCGATTCCTTCCATTCCGGGAAACCGCCACGGAACCAGTAGACATTTTTCCATCCGGCCTTGACCGCCATCACCGCTGATTTGTAGCTCTTCCAGCAGATTGTGCCGTCGCAATACATCATCAGAGCGGCATTCTTGTCCTTCGGCAGCTTGTTGAGATCGAACTTGTCGTCAACCGGATCGAAATCCACTTCCTTGGCGCTACTTTCCTGATACGGGATCGAAATGGCACCCGGGACGCGTGCGTCGTGGTATTCGTCCTTGACCCGGACATCGTATACCGGGATCCCCTTCTCGATCAGTGCCTTGGCCTCGCTGGCCGAAATGATCTTGGCGCCCGGCAGTGTGGTCGGCGTCGTGTTCAGCATCGAGGCGACGCTCTTGAAGTCGGCCTTGCTTGCCGGGCTCATGGCGAGTTTCAGGCTATTGCCTTTCTGCAGGTTGCTGGCCAGGTTTTGCTGAACGCTGGCAGGCACGCTTTCCGAATGGACCGTGAGTGCACGCAGCGGAACCGAAGCGCTGGTCTGGACAATCCGTCCACCATTGGCAGCAGTCCAGGTTTTGGCCTCTTCCGCTGATGCGACCGCGAGGTCATAGCGTCCAAGCTTGAGTCCATAGAGCGGCGCTTCCGGCATGCGGTGAAACTTGATTTCGGCAAAGTCGGATTTGGCGAGCCCCTGGCTGTTGATTTCGCTGCGAGCGATTCCGCCCATCAGCGATTCATAATCGGGGACCCCCAGCTTGGCGCCGGATTTGGCGGCGAGCGTTCCCTTGTAGTTGGGGCCGGCGACAAACGCGGCGGCCGTTGTGGTTTCCGACTTGAGGATAGGCTCGAACTTGTAGCGTGAAACGTTGGCTATGACCTGTGACGGGCCGAATATCATGTCTAGCGTACCTTCTTTCGCATGCTTGATGGCCGCAAAACCACGCTTGTAGTACTGCACCCGAACAGGTTGACCGACCGAACTTTCGACTTCCTTGGCAAACGCGCGATAACGCTGCAAGGTAGCCTGGTCGGCCAGTGTTTCATCCTGGCCCAGGACGACGCCCATGGTGAGGGGCGCGGCGTGTGCCATGGTAGTGACCAGCATCAGGGGAATAAGGGAAAAACGCAGCATGTCTGTCTCCAATGGTTGCATGTCATCATTTACGGCCAGCAAGCGAAAAAAATTTACTGGCGAGCCTTCTTTTCGATGATCAGCAACTTTCGAGCCAGGGTTTCAGCACGGTTCGCAGAGCCTCTTCTTCCACCGGCAAAGCCAGCGCGACATCAATTTGCAGGCGCTGTCTCACCTTGTCGAGAATCGCTTGGTGTGCGGGCTCATAGAATACGAGGACATGGGTTTTCGGCGAGCTTTGGGTGGTGGCGAGGAGCGATTCGAGATTCGACAGACGGTCGCGAAAGTCGGTCTGGTGGTAAAAGTCTGCCACGACCACCGCAGGGGGAGTCTTGCGCACCAGACTGATGGCCTTGCGTTCCGACCACTCGGTGACGACCTCGTAACCGAGCTGTTGATAAATTGACTTGAAGCTGGCCGTGCCAATAAAGGCGTTGACCATGAGCAGCAGCGGGCGGCTGTTCATGCCGCCGGTTTTTTGGCCGCGGCTTTCTTGGTTGGCGCTTTCTTGCTTGCCTTCTCGCCGGTCTTTTTCTCAGCTGCGGGCTTGGCCGCGGCCTTTCGTGCAGGCTTCTTGACGGGCCCCTTGGCAACCCTCGCCGCGATCAGGGCGAGCGCTTCATCCAGGGTGATTTCCTCGGGCGTGATGTCCTTGGGCAGCGTAGCGTTGGTGGTGCCATGCTTGACGTAGGGTCCGTAGCGGCCACTGCGCACGGTGATGGGCTTGCCGTCATCGGGATGCGGTCCAAGTTCCTTCAGCACCGAAGCGGCAGAGTCTGCGCCGCGCGGAGCGCGTTCCATCGCCAGAACTTCCAGCGCCCGTGGCAGGTCGATTTCGTAGACGCTGTCGGTCTTGGGAATCGACTTGAACTTGCCGTCGTGCAGCAGATATGGACCGAAGCGTCCGTTATTGGCAATGATCGGCAGCCGGGTCACCGGATGATGACCCACTTCGCGCGGCAGCGAGAGGAATTTCAGCGCCAGCTCGAGGGTCGCGTTTTCCAAAGGGATTTCCTTCGGCCAGGAGGCACGGCGCGGCTTCGGTGCTTTCTTGTCCTCGGGCATCTCGCCGATCTGCACATAGGGGCCATAGCGGCCCGACAGCAGCTTGATGTCCAGCCCTGTGGCCGGATCCTTGCCGAGGATGTTGTCGCCTTCAGCCGTCGCAGGATGCAGAGGACGGGTGTAGTCGCACGCCGGATATCCCGAACAGCCGATGAAAAGGCCGCGTTTGCTAGCTTGCATGAATAGCGGCTTGCCGCATTTCGGGCAGGCTTCGAGAATCGGACAGCCGCGCTCGACATCCTGCTTGGCTTTCAGGTCGCCGTCGAACTCGTTCCAGAATTCGCCCAGGAGGCGTGACCATACCCGCTTGCCGTTGGAAACGTCATCGAGCTTGTCTTCCAGCTTGGCAGTGAAATCGTAATCGACGTAGTGACTGAAGTGCCGGGTCAGGAAGCAGTTGACCAGCCGACCGATATCGGTCGGCTGGAAACGTTTCTTTTCCAGGACCACGTATTCGCGGTCCTGCAGGGTGGAGATGATGCTGGCATAGGTGGAGGGGCGGCCGATGCCATATTCCTCCAGCGCCTTGACCAGCGATGCCTCGGTGTAACGTGGCGGCGGCTGGGTGAAATGCTGTTCGCCGTAAAGCCTGTCGACCGGCAGGGTCTCGCCTTCCTTCAGCGCCGGCAGCTTGGCATCCTCCTCGGATTCCTCATCGTCCTGGTAGACCGCGAGAAAGCCGGCAAAAGCCAGGGTCTGCCCGGTGGCGCGAAAGGTTCCCTCGCCGACCGTGATGTCGGCGGCGACGGTATCGAACTGGGCAGCGGTCATCTGCGAGGCCACGGTGCGTTTCCAGATCAGTTCGTAAAGCCGCGCCTGGTCGTGCGACAGACGTTCCCTGACCGACTCGGGGGTGCGCTCCATGGCGGTGGGCCGTACTGCCTCGTGGGCTTCCTGGGCGTTCTTCGTCTTGGCCTTGTACTGTTGTGCGGTCGGCGGCAGGTACTCCTTGTCAAAGTGAGCGCCCACATACTTGCGAATGTCGGTGATGGCTTCCTGTGCCAGGTTCACCGAATCGGTTCGCATATAGGTGATGAGGCCAACCGGCCCGCTGCCGAGATCGACGCCCTCGTAGAGTTGCTGCGCGGTCCGCATCACCCGGTCGGTGGTCATGCCGAGCTGGCGCACCCCGGCCTGCTGCAGGGTGGAGGTGGTGAAGGGCGGAGCGGCATGTCGGGCGCGGCGTTTTTTCTCCACGCTCATGACGCGCGCTTCGCGTCCTTCGAGCATCGCCAGCCATTCCTTGCTGCGCGCCTCATGCTCGACCGAGAACTGGTTGAGCTTCTCGCCCTTGAAATGAGTCAGACGGGCGGAAAACGGCTGGCTGTCCTTTTGGGTGTCGAGATGCAGCGTCCAGTATTCGCGGGCGACGAAGGCTTCGATCTCCTCCTCGCGCTCGACGATCATGCGCAGTGCCGGAGACTGAACGCGACCCGCCGAGAGGCCGGGACTGATCTTCTTCCACAGCAGCGGCGACAGGTTGAAGCCGACCAGATAGTCGAGTGCGCGACGCGCCTGCTGCGCGTCCACGAGGTCGGTGGCAATCTCGCGCGGATTGCGCACGGCGTCCTGGATCGCCGACTCGGTGATCTCGTAGAAGGCCACGCGCTTGATCGGCTTGGTGATCTTGCGTTCCTTGAGGATCTCGCTGATATGCCAGGAAATTGCTTCGCCTTCGCGGTCCGGGTCGGTGGCGAGGAGGATTTCGTCAGCTTTCTTGGCCGCCTTGCAGATCGCATCGACGTGTTTGGCGTTGCGCTCGATCACCTGGTACTTCATGGCGAAATGGTTGGCCGTATCCACTGCGCCGGTCTTCGGCTCGAGGTCGCGTACATGGCCGTAGCTGGCGAGGATCTCGTAGTCTGCCCCGAGATATTTCTTCAGTGTTTTGGATTTCGAGGGGGACTCGACGATGACAAGTTTGGACATTTTTAATTAGTGCAAGCGCCCCGGCTCGTGGTTGAGCAGCATGTCTTCCAGATGAGTGAAGTGCTCGATCAGCCCGCGACTCCACAAAACGATCAACGTCATCCAGCGTACATGGTCCGTCTCGATCTCTTCGCCACCGAGGTTCATCAGGCCGGAAATGACCCATTCACGGGACTCTGGATCGAGGATCTCGGCGTTTTCCAGCCATGCGAGCTCGGCGCGGCAGGCCTCGTCGAGACGCTCGATCTCTTCCGGGGCAAAGTGTCGTGTATGCGCCAAGGCCAGCCGTTCATGGGTAGCGCTACCCGCCATGTGGGCGAACCAGTCGAGGGCAAGATTGATGTCTGCTTCTTCGAAACCGGCGGCGAACAGGCGCTTTTCCAGCGCATCGCGATCGGGAGCCAGTTCGGCCATGCGGAAGCTTTCGTACAGATAAACCAGGATGTCGAGCATAGATTTCAGAGAATTTTTTGATAACGCCCGCCAGGCAAAGGGGCAATACGCCCATCCAGTTCAAGCGTCAACAGCTTCGCCGAAAGCGCATCGAGCGTCAACCCGCTTCTTTGTGCCAGGGTATCGAGTGTCACCGGTGCACCGTCCATTACATCCAGCACCGGGTCGGGGGGCGCAGCGGACAGATGGGCGGGCGGGGTGATGCGCTGCTGCCAGGCCAGTTCGTCGAGGACGTCGGCGGCGGACTCGACCAGCTTGGCACCCTGTTTCAGCAGGGCGTGGCAGCCCCGCGCCAGCGGCGAGTGAATCGAGCCGGGAATGGCAAAGACCTCCCTTCCCTGTTCGGTGGCGACGCGCGCCGTGATGAGTGAGCCGCTATCGGTCGTCGCTTCTACCACCAGCACGCCACGAGCCAGGCCACTGATTAGGCGGTTGCGGCTCGGAAAGTTCCCTGGCAGGGGCGGCGTACCGAGGGCAAACTCGGAAAGGATCAACCCCTGCTCCGCGAGCCTGTGGGCGAGCGCCTTGTTGCGCGCAGGATAGATGCGGTCGAGACCGGTGCCGACAACGGCGATGCTGCTGCCGGAACCGGCCAGGCCGCCACGGTGGGCGGCGGCATCAATTCCCAGCGCCAGACCGCTGATGATCGTCAGGCCAGCATCCGCGAGTGCCAGAGCGAAAGCCTCGGCATCGCGCAGGCCTTGCGGCGTGGCGTTGCGGCTGCCGACGATGCCGAGCCCCGGACGTCCGAGCAGATCGCGCTGTCCCTTGCAATACAGCAGGGCGGGCGGGTCGGCGATTTCAAGCAGGGGTTTGGGGTAGTCGGGATCGCCCAGGGTCAGCAGGCTGTTCCCGGGCTGATCGAGCCATGCCAGCGTCTCGGCCAACAGCGCAGCATCAGGCCCGGCCAACAGTGCATCGCGCTGCTTCGCTGTGAGATGGGGCTCCAGTGCGTGTCGTCCGCAAGCTAAAACGGCCTCCGGTGAACCGAAGGCCGTCAGCAGCCGGATCAGGGTGGTGCTCCCGATCCCTGGTACGAGTGCGAGTCTAAGCCAGGGGATCAGGTCCTGTTGCAAGGTCAGGGGTTGCGGACTGTATCGAGAAGGTAGACCGGACCGTCCGACTGCATGATCAGGGCGTAGGCGACCTTGTCGAAGACCCGATAGACCATCACCAGACCACTGTGGGTGTCAGGAAGCTTGATGGCGTTTTCGTTGCGGTTGTCGAGGCAGGTATTGCGGAAAGCGCTTTGCATGTTGACGGACTGGTTGTAGGTCACCTTTGAGTCCTGCTTCAGGCAGCGCACATCACTGTACAGCCAGGCGCCACCTTCCGGAACGGCACTCGTCTTGTCTACGACCCAGGCCATTCTTTCCTGCTCATCCCTGGAAAGGGTGACGGCCTGGCCTTCGCGGTAGACCGCCAGCACGTGGCCGGGCTCCAGGCCATGTTGCGCGCCGCGATTGATCACCACGGTCTGGTAGCGTCCGCTGTCGGTCATGCCGCCGTAAGCCGAGATGATGCGGCCCTGAATGGGCTGTTCGGGAGCGCGCGGCATATATTCGAAAGTGGTGCTGTCGTCGGCCTCGACCAGGATGTCCCTGGGCATGATCTCGCGTGCCGACTGGGTGATGCGAATCTTTTGCGGTGCGCCTTCGACCAGGGTACGTGCATCGCCCAGGTATTCCACTTCGTAGCCGAGAATTTCGCCGGTTTCGGGGTCGCTCAATTCCTTGCCCGGACGCAGCACGCTCCAGCGCGTGACGCCCGGCTTGCCGCCCGTGGCGAAAGCATCATCGCCGGACCCGAGAATCACCCGTTCGGTGTTGCTGCCGAGGATGAACGGCGCGGTATCGAACTCACCGGCCGATACCACGCGTGGCTGGGCGAGGAAGGGGTGGATGACGCGGATCGGGATGGTCGGGATGGCACCACCGCCGATTTCGCTGGCGCGCACGCCCGGCGAGAGCTTGACCGTGGGCAGGCCGCTCGCGCCGCCCTTGACCAGGGTCAGGCGGGGCTCGGCGCCACTGCGGTCGAGCACGATCAGGTCGCCCGGATAAATCCAGTGAGGGTTCTTGACCTCCTCACGGTTCAGGTTCCAGATCTCCGGCCAGCGCCAGGGGCTCTTGAGAAAGCGTGCGGAGATATCCCAGAGGGTATCGCCCTTGACCACGACATATTTGTCCGGCGCGTTGTCCTGCAGCTGCAGGGTATCGGCAAGTGCAGGCATGGCCAGAAGCATGGCCAGGGAAACGACGAGTTGACGCACGGGGGAACCCTCCATTTAGACCTTGTCTAATTTTCCGTTGAAAATATACTGTGCGTTCTGCTAACGGCTATCAGGCGGAATTTATTTAGCCCTGCCAGCGAATCAGCTGCAGAATTCTTATTAAAGTTTGCGCCCAGCCCCTTAATTCCTCAAGCATTTTTATGGCCAGACTCGACATTTTGCATTATCCGGACGCCCGTTTGCATACTGTCGCCAAGCCGGTGCAGGCGGTTGACGCGGGTATCCGTCAACTGGTCGACGACATGGCCGAGACCATGTACGCGGCGCCCGGCATCGGCCTCGCGGCCACCCAGGTCAATGTCCACGAGCGTGTCATCGTCATCGATATTACCGAGACCCGCGACGATCTGCGGGTATTCATCAATCCCGAAATCGTTTCACAGTCGGGACGCGTCGAGGGCGAGGAGGGCTGCCTGTCGGTGCCGGGGGTGTTCGACAAGGTCACCCGCTCGGAACACGTCACCGTGCGCGCACTGGACCGCGATGGCAAGCCCTTCGAACTGCAGGCGGACGGCTTGCTGGCGGTCTGCATCCAGCACGAAATGGATCATCTGCTGGGCAAGGTCTTCGTCGATTACCTGTCGATGCTCAAGCGCAACCGGATCAAGCAGAAACTCCTCAAGCAGGCGCGGGAGCACCGCCCTGACGCGCCACCCGTGCGCGCGGCATCGCTCTAGTCGATGCGCCTGATCTTCGCCGGCACGCCGGCTTTCGCGGCGGCGGCCCTGGATGCGCTGGCCGAGGCGGGACATGACATTGCGCTGGTGCTGACGCAGCCGGACCGACCGGCCGGACGGGGAATGAAGCTCACCCCCAGCGCGGTCAAGCAGGCGGCGCAGGCGCGCGGCCTGCCGGTTTTCCAGCCCGCTAGCCTCAAACCTGCGGAAGCGCAGGCTGCGCTGCGAGCAGTCGCAGCCGAGGTCATGGTGGTGGCGGCCTATGGCCTGATCCTCCCGCAGGCCGTGCTCGACATTCCGCGCCGCGGCTGCCTCAATATCCATGCCTCGCTGCTGCCGCGCTGGCGCGGCGCGGCGCCGATCCAGCGAGCGATCCTGGCGGGCGACAAGGTAACCGGCACCACCATCATGCAGATGGATGCCGGGCTCGATACTGGGGCGATGCTGCTCAAGACCACGGTGCCGATCCACGACGAGGACACGGCGGGCAGCCTGCACGACACCCTGGCCCGTGCTGGGGCCGCCAGCATCGTCGAGGCGCTGGCAAAACTGGATGGACTGACGCCACAAGCCCAGGATGATGCGCTGGCGACTTATGCGGCCAAACTGACCAAGGAAGAAGCGCGCCTCGACTGGTCACGACCCGCGGCGGAGTTGGCGCGCGCAATACGTGCCTACAACCCGGTTCCCGGTGCGCATACCCTGCTCGATGGCCAGATGGTGAAAATCTGGCGGGCGACGGCGCAAGAGCTGAACCAGCCCGGTGCCAGTCCGGGGGAAGTGCTGGCAGCAGACGAGCACGGCATCGTCGTCGCCTGTGGCGAGGGGGCCTTGCGTGTTGCCGCACTGCAGCTGGCGGGCGGCAAGCGCATGGAAGCTGCGGCGCTGGCGACCGGCCACGCTTCGCTGCCGGGCAAGATTCTGGGCTGAGCGTGGCAACCGGCGAGCCTGCGGGGGCCATGCTCAAGAACAAGCGTCAGACACCCGAAACGTCACGCCTTGCGCCGGAGCCCCGGAATAAACGCCCAATCCGGCTTATTCGAATTCCATCGCCCGATACACCCTGCCGGCATTGCTGCGAGCCAGTTCCTCGGCGGTGTGCAGATGCAGGTACGCGTCCTGGTCGATCTTGTAGGCGTCGTCGAGCGAACCACCGTTCTTGATCAGTTCGGCGATCTTTTCCCGCAGGTGGACCAGATAGTCGCGGGTCCACTTGGTCACCGTGGCCATGTCGGTCGGCCCGCCATGGCCGGGAATGACGATTTCCGCGCCGAGCGCTTCGAACTTGTCCCACACCTCGATCCAGCTGGCGGTATCGGTGTCATCGAAGATCGGCAGCATGCGCACGTGGAAGGCGGTGTCGCCGGCGATGACCAGTTTTTTCTCCGGCAACCAGACCATGGTGTCACCGTGATGGTGGGCGTTTCCGAGGTGCAATACCTGGATTTTCCATCCGCCCAGTGACAGGTCGAGCTTGTCGTCATAGACGATGTCCGGCATGGTGAATTCGGTCTTGAAGGCCTTGTCGCGGGCGCGGGCGCGCATGGTCGCGAGTGCCTCGTAGCCATTACGTTCGATGTACCTGGCGGTGTCGCGATGCGCCACGATCTTGGCACCCTGCTCCTTCCAGTAGTTCGATCCGAGCATGGCATGCCCCTGGCCGTTTTCGAGGACGACGTACTTCACCGGCTGGCTGGTTCGCTTCTTGATCTCCTCGTGGAGGCTCTGGGCCAGCAGGTAGTTGTCACTGGCATTCACCACCACCACCCCGCCCTCGGTGATGATGAAGGAAAGATTGTTGTTGTGGCCCGAGTT
>Ga0209079_10000584_pt1 | contig 14550 bp, 15 predicted proteins | sample PPLLaktember2015_2_FD_187259 | JGI IMG/M metagenome (GOLD analysis project Ga0209079, IMG submission 187259) | Freshwater sediment microbial communities from Prairie Pothole Lake near Jamestown, North Dakota, USA - PPLs Lake P7 Core (6) Depth... | ecosystem: Environmental > Aquatic > Freshwater... | reverse complement strand
GACGGAGAGAGGGTTCTGCGCATTTCGGACAGACGGTAAGCGGGTCGGCCGTCATAGGTTGAAGCTCTTCAAACTCGTGACCGCAGGACTTGCAGCGGTATTCGTACGTCGGCATTCAGGGTTTTCCTTCAGACGAACTTCTTTCACGAAGATACTTTGATATTTCAAGGAATTCAACGAAATTTCGAGGATTTCGAGGAACCTTTTTGTGAATCCTACAGTTTAATCATCACATCTCATAGAAAAACAACAGGAGGTTCACCATGTTAAGCAAGAAGATGCTGGATGCTCTGAACGAGCAGATCAACTTTGAATTGTCGTCCGCATACGTCTATCTCTCCATGGCAACGCACTTCGATGCTGCCAATTTGTCCGGCTTCGCGAACTGGATGAAGGTCCAGTACCAGGAAGAGACCGAACATGCCATGAAGTTCTATGGACACGTGTACGACCGGGGCGGTGCCGTGACGCTGAAGGCGATCGCGCAGCCGCCGACGAAATTCAAGAATCCGATCGACGTGTTCAAGCAGGTGTTGGAACATGAGAAGAAGGTGACGGCGTCGATCCACGAGATCTACGCGCTTGCCGTCAAGGAAAACGACTACGCGACGCAGATCTTTCTCCAGTGGTTCATCAGCGAGCAGGTCGAAGAAGAGAAGAACGCGGCGGAGATCATCGAAACGCTGAAGATCTCCGGCGAAAGCGGTCCCGCCTTGTTGATGATGGACCGTCACTTGGCCAGCCGCAAGGAAGACTGAAGAACGACTCTCGGTCTCAAAAAAGGAAAAGCACGCAATGATGTCCGTTGCGTGCTTTTCTCTTTATACCTCAGAGGGAGCGCTCAGAGCCGAGGGCCCGCCTTGATCACTTCCGGGGGACAGTCCTTCTCGAACTTCTTGAAGTTCTCCACGAACCGCGTGGCCAGCTGTTTGTACTTCTTCGCATGCTCATCCTTGCTTGGCCAGGTTCCCGCCGGATCGAGGATATTCTCCGGGACGCCGGGTACCTGCGTTGGCACCTGGAAACCGAAGACCTCATCCGTACGGTAGGGAACGTTGAGTAGCGATCCATCAAGGGCCGCATTCAGCAGTGTGCGCGTGTAGCCGATGCTGATCCGCTTCCCCACACCGTACGGGCCGCTCACCCAGCCGGTGTTCACAAGCCAGCAGTTGACCCCGTACTTCAGGATCTTCCGCTTCAACAGGTCCGCATAGAAGGCCGGACGATGCACCATGAACGGTGCGCCGAAACAGGTGCTGAAGGTCATCTCGGGCTCTTTCCCGAGTCCCACTTCGGTCCCCGCGATCTTCGATGTGTACCCGGAGATGAACTGGTACATCGCCTGCTCGGGGCTCAATTTCGCGATCGGGGGCATGACCCCGGAGGCATCGCAGGTCAGGAAGATGATGTCCTTCGGATGGCCGGCCATCTTCTCCGGGATCGCGTTGTCGATGTACTCGAGCGGATATGAGGCGCGAGTGTTCTCCGTCAACGATTCATCGTCGAGGTCGATCAGCCGGGTCACCGGATCGAAGACGACATTCTCGAGGATCGTCCCATACCGCCGTGTGGTCGCGTGGATCTGCGGTTCGGCGGTCGGGGAAAGACGGATGACCTTCGCGTAGCAGCCTCCCTCGAAGTTGAACACTCCTTCGTCGCTCCATCCGTGCTCATCGTCTCCGATCAATCCCCGTTTCGGATCAGCCGAAAGGGTGGTCTTTCCCGTTCCCGACAGGCCGAAGAAGATCGCTGACTGCTTATTGGAGCCGACATTGGCGGAACAGTGCATCGGCATGACCCCTTGCAGCGGCAAAAGGTAGTTCAGGATGGTGAAGACCGACTTCTTGATCTCGCCGGCGTAGGCGGTGTTGCCGATGATGCACAACCGTTGTTCGAAATTGAGGGTGATGAAGGTGTTCGATGGCGTACCATCGATCGTCGGGACGGCCTTGAATGAGGGGACGGCGATGAGGGTGAACTCCGGCGTATGGCGCCTGTATTCCTCGGCGGTCTGCGGGAGCATGAACATGTTCCGTGCAAAGATCGAGTGCCACGCGTGTTCGCTGATCACGCGGATGGGAAGCCGGTAGTTCGGGTCCGCACCGGCAAAGCAATCCTGGACGAACACGTCGCGTCCCTGAAGGAATCCTTGCAGGCGTCCGAACAGTTCGTTGAACTTGTCCGGACTGAAGGGGCGATTGTATTCCCCCCACCAGATGTTGTCCTGTGTGGAGGCCTCTTCGACCACGAACTTATCGTTCGCGGAGCGAGCCGTATGCTTCCCCGTGTTCACGACCAGCGGGCCGTGTTTGGTGATGCGTCCTTCCTTCCGGAATGCGACCTCCTCATACAGCGCTTCCGTCGGGAGATTCCAATAGGCCACGCGGAGTTGGCTGAGTCCATGATTCTCAAGGCCGAAATCACTCTTGAGCGCACCGGCCTCGGCCTGGGCGGGAGTCTTGATGTCGAGTAGGTTGTTCATAGCCAGTCCCGTACCATTTTTCGTTCGCCGATATAGATCTCGTTGGGGGAATTCGGGTCGAGCGCCCACTTGATGCGTTCGACGCCCTGCTTGACATCTTTTACGGTCGTGGCGTAGCTCAAGCGGAGATGCCCTTCCATGCCGAATTCCTTTCCCGGCACGGTAACGACGAGCGCCTTCTTCAACAGGAAATTGGAGAGCTCGACGGACTTCGTGTTGTACGCCCGGAAATCGGGGAGACAATAGTATGTTCCATCCGGCGGGATGAGTTTAATACCGCTGAACGACTGAAGTTCCTGCACCATGACGCGCCGATTGTTCTCCAGCGTCAGCCGAAGCGTCTCAACGGCGGATTGCAGGCCGTTCAAGGCCCCTTCCGCCGCAGCCTGGAGGAGCACCGACGTACACGTCGAGATCTGTCCTTGCACGTTCGTCATGACCGAAATGATCTGCTTGCTCGCGACGATCCAGCCGATGCGAAATCCGGTCATGCCGTACAGTTTCGAGATGCCGTTGATCGTGATGACCTTCGTGCTCTCGACGTCCTTGGTTGTGTGTTTGTAGGCGATGGGAGACTTCTTACCTTCGAAGACGAGTTTGTGATAGATATCGTCCATTACGAGATAGATCCCCTTCTTCTCGCAGAACTCCACAAGCTCGGCAATGAATCCTTCGGGATAGATCGCGCCCGACGGATTGTTCGGGCTGTTGACGATGATGAGCTTGGTATAGGAACTCACCGCCTCCTTCAGGTCATCCATCGAGGGGACGAAGCTGCCGTCGCTCGGCGTGACAATGACGGGAACGCCATAGACCATCCGGACCATTTCGGGATAACTGACCCAATATGGGGCAAAGATGATCACTTCGTCCTGCGGGTTGATAAGCGTATACAGCAGGCTGAACAGGGCCTGCTTTGCCCCTTGAGCGACCAGGACGTTGTCCGGGTGGACGATCCGGTCGTAGTTCTCTTCCGTGTACCGGACGATGGCCTTCTTGAGTGACGGAATGCCGTCCGTCGGCGTGTATTTGATGTCTCCACTGCTCAATCGCGCGGTGGCGCTGAGAAGGGCGCTGATCGGGGCTTTGTTCTTTGGTTCACCTGCCCCGAGGTGAATGACCGCCTCACCCCGTTCCCGGAGTTTTGCTGCTTCTTCATTAAGCCGGAGGGTGGGGGATTCGGCGATCGATGCGGCAAGCTTGCTGACGCTCATGATCCGATATCCTTTTCTGAGTTGATACAGATCGCCACGGGAGTGCAACACAAAAACGTAATGGGAAATCTGCAGAAAGAAAAGCCGAAAAAGGCCTTAGCGGTTCTTGCGTTTCAATGCGCTCAGCACGGTCTTTGGAACGAATTGGCTGACATCGCCGCCAAGGCGTGCGATCTCGCGAACGATATTGGAGCTCAGGTACGTGTACTTCTCGTTCGGCATCAGAAAGATGGTCTCGACATGATCGTTGAGCTTTCGGTTCATCAACGCCATCTGGAGTTCGAATTCGAAATCGGTCATTGCCCGCAGGCCGCGGACGATCGCGACGGCTTTGTGCCTCCGAACGTAGTCGACGAGCAGGCCCTGGAAGGAATCGATCTCGACATTCTTGTACTGGCGCGTGACCTGATGCAGGAGGTGAATGCGTTCATCTTCCGTGAAGAGGGGATTCTTTGCCGAGTTGCGTGCGACCGTGACGAACACCTTGTCAAAGAGCTTCAATGCGCGTTCGAGGATATCCAGATGACCATAGGTCACGGGATCGAATGTGCCGGGGTAGATGGCGATCTTCATACGGTTACTCCGATGCGGAAGGCTTGATGGCATGCATGATCAGGACTGTCGTTTGACCGAAAGGCTTTGTGATGACCGCATAGCCATTCTCGGGAAATCGCATCGCCGATTCCCGGCTGTGTTCCATCACGACCCACGTCCCGTTGCGCACGGCGGCCGATTCATGCATGCGTACGGGGAGCATCCCGATCTCCGGGAGCTTGTAGGGAGGATCGGCGAAGACGACGTCGTACGGTTGCGCGACATTCTTCAGGAACCAGAACACGTCGGCGGTGTGTACCGTGCATTGCGCCGTGCAGTCCAGGGCGCGGATATTCTTCTCCAGCACCTCAATAGACGTCCGGGCCCGTTCCACGAACGTGACAGATGCGGCGCCGCGACTGATCGCTTCCAATCCGAGGCTCCCGCTTCCTGAAAACAAGTCGAGCACCCGGGCGCCATCGAGGTCGCATCGCGTGGCCAGCATGTCGAAGATCGTTTGCTTGGCGCGGTCTGCGGTCGGCCGGATGGAAAGGTCGCGGACGGTGATCAACGTGCGGCCGCGATAGGTTCCGCCAATGATCCTCATTTTGCTCGCAAGGCAAGTCCGATGGCGGCGGCGAACCGGTGGCTTTCCTGCATGAACGGTTCGTACACCTTCGATGTCGTCTTGATCTTGCGCAGTGCGTTCAGTGCAACCGTCTGCTTCAGCCCGGTTTGCGTTCGGAGCGAAATGACGAGCTCGTGATCGATCCCGATGCCGTGGAGAAGAACGCCGGCAGGCTGATTCGCCTGGTACCGTTCCTTGACGTATCTGAGGTACGACTCGATCGGATGCTTGGGATCTGCGATATTGTCGTAGAAGTAGCGGCGATAGTCGGTCATCTGTCCATTGTGGATCAGGCTTGCATCGATGCCGTGGAATCGAAGTCCGAAGAGCACGATGTCGTGTTCAAGGATCTCGGGATAATTCGTGATAAGGGTCTTCTCCGTGCTGAACTGGTCGATGTCGATGATATGCATCTTCCGTTTCAGCGAGGTCGCGGCTTTACTCAGAAACGCGGCGAGCGGCTTGCGGACGGCGACCATGAAGGATTGCTGAGCGCCGGAATTCTCGAGGGGGAGGCGGTGCGTGTCGATCACCAGAGTGGCCGGATTGGTTTCCGGTTGGTAGTGCTGGACTTCCCACTGAAGATGCCGTTGAAGTTCCTTCCCGGTAAGGCTTGGGTCGACGGGGATGATGTTGATGAAGACGGGCTCCGGAGGCAGAGCGAACGACAGCAGTTCTCCCTCCATCTTGTGGTCGTTCAACACTTCCCGCAATTCTGCCACGAAGGTCGACAGCTGGGGATGGGTCGGACTGAGCGATGCGCCGACCTCGCTGAAGTCGATCGAGGAATCGTGCTCGGCCAGACACGTCACAAGCGGTTTCTTGCCATGCTCAATTTCCGCGACCTGCATGCGTCCTTGAAAGAAGGAAACGCCGATGCATCGTGTCGATTTCATGGAGATCGGTCTCCCTTGGTTTTCGTGCCGGCGGTGATCTGCGGGCGGAGTTTGTTGATCTTTGAACGACTGAAGCCTTTGACCTTGCTGAGTTCATCGACAGATCGGAAGCGGCCATGCTGCGTTCGATAGGCGATCAATCGTTCGGCCGTCACATCGCCGATGCCCGGCAGTTGAACCAGCTGCTCTTTCGTGGCGGCGTTGATGTCCAACGGACCGGCCGGCATTTCGCGGGCAGTCGTTGAATCCAGAACACCGGGGACCATCGCACTGCGCGCGACGAAGATGCTATCGGACCGCGCGTAATCGAACACCGGCGACGATGGATGCAGCGATTGATACACGCGAATCGACGATCCGACCGCGAGTGATGATGCAAGGAACAGGAGAACCTTTCGCTCCGTCCCCGTGAGCGCAAGCCAATCGAGAAATCGCTTCACCATACCCCCCCCCGAGGAAAGTGTGAACGTGAAAGCGGTAAAATGTGAAACTGCAAAGAAGCTAAAAACGAGTAGACTATCAATCAACAATCACAAATCACCAATCGATAATGTTTTGGACTTCCTACGAAAACACATCCTTCACTTTTTCGAAGAACGAACGGTCGATGTTCTTCCGTTCCTCCTCGTTTGGCGCCATGTGCTCGCTGGACGCCAGCTGTTTCAGGAGTTCCTTCTCCTTCGCGTTGAGCTTGGAGGGAACCCAGATATTCACACGGACGAGCTGGTCGCCGCGTCCGTAGCTGTTGAGATGCGGCAAGCCTCGCTCCCGCATGCGAAGCATCCGGCCCGCCGGTGTTCCCGGCTCGATGACCAACTTCGCCTTTCCGGTGAGCGTGGGGATCTCCACCTCGGAGCCGAGTGCTGCCGCCGGGAAGCTGATGAAGAGGTCATACACAATATCGTCGCCGTTCCGCCGGAATTGGGGATGCGGTTCTTCTTCGATGACGACGATCAGGTCGCCCGCGGGCCCGCCGCGCCGCCCGGCATTCCCCTGACCCTGCAGCGGGATATAGTTCCCTTCGGATACCCCGGCCGGGACGTTCACTTTGATCGTTGCTTCGCCTTGCGTGCGTCCTTCCCCATGACAGGCCGTGCACGGTTCGCGGACGATGCGTCCTTCGCCGTCGCAATTCGGACAAACGGTGATGTTCACGAACTGACCGAACATCGAACGGGACACTTGCCGGATCTCCCCGGCGCCATTGCACTGCGGGCATGTGGTATGACCCGCTGAACCCTTTGCACCAGTTCCGCTGCACACATCGCACTTCTTTTGCTTCTTGAGCTTGATCTTCTTTTCGACGCCGGCCGCGATCTCTTCCAGTGTAAGGGCCAGACGAACGCGCAGGTCTGAACCGGGCTGTCCGTGTCCTGGACCGCGTCCGCGGCGTTGACGCTGTCCTCCCCCAAAGACCTCGTCGAAGATGGACCCGCCGAAACTGCCGCCGAAGATGTCGCTGAAGGTGCTGAAGATGTCGTTGACATCCGTGAAGTCGCGATAATTCGTTCCGCGCAGACCGTCGTGACCGAACTGGTCGTACCGGCGTCGCTTGTCGGCATCGCTCAACACCTCATATGCCTCAGCGGCCTGCTTGAAATGCTCCTCTGCCTCTTTGTTCCCCGGATTGCGGTCGGGATGGTATTTCAGCGCCATCTGCCGGTAGGCTTTTTTGATCTCATCGGCCGATGCGCTCCGCGAAACGCCAAGGATCTCGTAGAAATCTTTCTTCGTCATGGGGGACCCTCAGTTTGCCTGCGGCGCTTCGGCGGGAGGTGTTGTGGAAACAATGACCTTCGCGTGGCGGATGACGCGGTCATTGTACCGATATCCCTTCTCAACCTCTTCCACGATGGTCTGTGGCGGAATGTCCGTCCGCGGAACCTGCAACAGTGCGTCGTGAAAATCGACGTTGAATTCGTTACCAATGGTCTCCAATGGCGTTACGCCGAGGGATTCGAGTGTTTTCATGAACTTCTGATAGATCATCTCTACGCCCCTCAGGAGCGTTTCGGCATCCGAACCGCTCTTGGAGGCTTTGAGGGATCGTTCGAAGTCGTCTACAACCGGGAGGATGTTGCGAATGATATCCTCGGACGCACGACGCATGAGAGCCGACACGTCGTTCTCTGTGCGGCGTTTGAAATTCTCAAATTCGGCCGCCTTGCGAAGCAGAAGGTCCTTCGTCTGGTCCAACTGCTTGTGAAGCTCTTCGAGTTCGAGAGCGGTCTCGGACACAGGCGGGAGTTCAGGGAGCGGAGACTGCTCTCTGGATTGATCAGGCGACGGAGTCGATTCTTTAGTCGGTTCTTGTTGTTGCGTCACTTCGGTCATAGATCAAATGTGAGATGTCAGATGTGAAATGTCAAATGGTCTGACGACTGATCACTGCCTCCCCATCATCATCTGCGCGATCGTCTTCGCGACATAGTCGACCAGCGGGATGACTTTGGAGTAGTTCATTCGGGTTGGACCCATGATGCCGACGCGGCCACTCACGCCGTCGACATTGTAGGTCGCGGTCACCAGGCTATAGTTGTTGACGGAGTCGTCCTTGTTCTCCGCACCGATTGTGACCACGAAGTTCTGTTCCTGTCCTTCATGTTTCTCGAGGAGGTGAACGATAATGTCTTCGTTTTCGATCAACTCGATCACACTTCGGAAGTTCCGCGGATCGCCGAACTCCGGCTGGTCGATGATATTCCCCGTGCCCGCGATATGGAGCTTCTCCTTTTCCTTCGTGTCACTGAAGAGCTGGTCGACAGAATCGATGAACAGGCGGACGAGACCCGATTGCTCGTCCTGGAGATCCTTCATTCGATCGACGAAGGTCTCCCGAATCGTGCTCAGCGTGAGTCCGGAGAGGCGTTCATTCAGCATTCGGGCGACAAGTTCCAGATGATCGCGGCGGATTTCCATGCCGACTTCGATCATGATGGTGCGGACAATGCCGGTCCGGACCGAGATGACGACGAGAAGTCTGGCTCCGCCCACCGGAATAAGCTCGAGTTTTTCGAAGACACCGCTGCTGAGGTGGGGAGATGTCACGATGCTCAACTGACGGGTGATCTTGCCTAGGATCTTCGATGTTTCCCTGAGCAATTCCTCCGTGTCGGAGACCGGGTCCAGTTGCTGGTGGATATTTGCCCGCTCGCCGTCAGAGATCTGCTGCATCTCCATCAGGTAGTCGACATAGAACCGGTAGCCGAGGTCCGTCGGAATCCGTCCGGCGGACGTATGGGGATGCGACAGGAGACCCCGTTCCTCGAGATCCGCCATGACGTTGCGAATCGAGGCAGCGCTGAGTTGCGGTTCAAAGTGCTTCGAGATATACCGAGATCCCACGGGAATTGCGGACTGGATGTAGTTGTGCACCACGATCCGAAGGACGCTTTGTTCCCGGTCGGAAAGCCTCTGAGCGCTATGGGTATCTTCGGGAGTCAAGAAATTCCTCAAATATTCATAAAATACCGAAAAATCGACCGGTAGTCAAGGTTAGCAGTCTAAGGAGAACAGTGCTAAGGAGATTATCCGCGGGGTCAGACCTGCCAGCATTGTTTAAACCATCCTGGCCACAGCAAGGCCGACGTCATCGTGACGTTCTCTCCCAACCCCGAATTCCCCGAGATGCTTAAGCAACGCCAGGGCAAACGGTTCAGCTGGGAGGTCGACATGTGCCTGCGTGTATGTCTTCAATCGCTCTTCGCCGAATTCCTCGTCGTGAATGTTCCGTTGCTCGGTGAGGCCATCGGTATATGAAATCAGGATGTCGCCGGAGGCGAATCGTTCCTGTGCGACGTGGAACGTCGGAAGTGTTGCAAGGATGCCCAACGGGATCGTTCGCTCAGCAAGCGCTCGAATCTGAAGTCGGGAACAAACGAATGGGGGCGGGTGTCCGGCATTCACGTACCTGACGATTTGGCGTTGGACGTCAATGGTCGCGACAAAGCAGGTCACGAAATCCTTTGAAGACGTGCTGCTATGAACAAGCGTGTTGAGATGTCCTATGAGTTCTGTTAGATCGATGTCTATTGCAGCGAGCGAATGCGTCGATGCACGGATCTCTGCCATGATCAGCGCCGCCGGGATGCCTTTCCCCGACACATCCGCGGTCACCATCAAGATGCTGCCGTCGTTCCGCTTCATGAAGTCGCAGTAATCTCCCCCCACATACTTGCCTTGTTGGACGATCGCGAACAGTTCCAATCCCTTGATCGTCGGGAAAGTCTGGGGGAGCAGTCTCGCTTGAACTTGTGAGGCGGTCTTCAACTCCCAGTTGGTCTGTTCCTGTTGAACACGCAAAGACGATTCCTCCTGGACCAGCTTCACGAGAAGACTTCTGGAATACTGAGCGAGCGAGGCCATGAGAAGAATGAAACCGATGAGGATGAGGATCTTTGTCGCCTGCCCGATGTAGGTGACTTCGGCGCTGAAGAGTTCTTGTTCGTAGCCGCCATGGCTCAGGGTTATTGCATTTGAGAAGCTGAGATAGCCAAGGATGATGAGGTACAAGCTGACGGCAAGCCCCCCCGCAGAGTATGTCAATGTCCGATCATAGCGAAACGCTGTCATGGCAATCAGCGGAAAGACTACAAGGAAGACATAATTCTTCACCGCGACGGCCGGGATCTCGATCTGCGTGTACGAGAACAGGAGAAGGAACACCAGAAATACGTCGAGGCACGAAGTGATATACTTCATAGCGGGGTGATGTCCGGGGCGCCGTGTGCGGTGATAGACGACGAATCCGAATATGTATCCGATCAGCAGGGCGGAGGCGTTCAGGATGTTCGCTTCCTGCGTGAGAGATCGAAAGTTCACGACGGCTACGAATGCCAGGGCAGTCAGGACAACAAGGCGGACGGTGTTGGCGATGAGTTCTGCGCGTCTCTCTTCCTTTGCGAGCGCACGATTGACAAAATCCATGGTCGTTTCCATCGTTGTCCTCCGTGTCCGAGGAATCCTTCCGTCGAGTCGCGTCCAGCGCGGGCGCGTTGCTACATGAACCACTTCTTTTGCGCATGCACTGCGTCGCCGAAGGCGCGCATGAAGATCATATCGTCTTCCGCCAGTAGGCCCTGCTGCGCGGCCACGATATTCTCCCGCAGTTCGCGTTCGTTGCGTGCTACCGTGAGGACGGCTCTGGGCTTTCCTCTGGGCCTTGCTCTGGGCAGCGCTCTGGGCAAATCCGCAATCTTTGGCAAGCTATCTCTGTCCGGGAATATGGCCGGGTCAATGGTCGGGCCTGTTTATGCAGTTTTGGCATCGCATCAAAAATATCGCTCCCGTTGAAACACTCGGACGTAGTCGATGTCGTGGAATTGGGGGAACACGGTGGATGAATCCGGGTCCCCAGGCCAACTTCCGCCAACGGCGGTGTTGAGGATCAGATAATGAGCAGCGTGGGGAACGCCAGTCGCGGTCGCGTGATACTGCACGCCGTCGAGAAACCAACGGAGCGAATCGGGCTCCCATTCCAATGCATAGACATGGAAGTCCTCTGAGAAGTCGATATCTCCGCGTACGGTCCCGGAACTGGTTCGCTTCTGTCCCTCAAACGAGTAGAAGTGGAATGTTCCGTACACGACGTTGGGTTCGTGGCCGAGAAATTCCATGATGTCGATCTCGGTGTACCAAGGTCGCGCTTCCGGGATCAGTCGTTCATTGCCTGCGGCAACTGCCTGACTCATCAAGTACTCCATCGGCCAATCCCGGTTCTGCGGATACAGCCAATGCGCAGGCCAAAGTCCCTTGCCCGACGGCAACTTCGCCCTGATCTCGAATCGGCCATAGGTCGGTGCGAATTTGCGACGGGTGTCAATGCGTGCGCTGGTATAGTGCATCGGACCAAATGTTCGCTGCCGGCTTCGGAGGCGGAGCGTTCCTGCTTCAACAACCACTTCGTCCGGCACATAGTACTGCAGCTCGCCGTGTTTACTTTGTTCCCTGGTCAGGACATTCCACCGCGAGGTGTCGAGGCTTGTGCCGCCGAATTCGTCCTGCCACACGAGTATCCATGGAGACCGTTCGGCTCCCGCTTGCTGAGCGAGGACGACCGAACCAGTGATCATGCCACAGCCGAAAGCGAGAAGCACGAGGCGGGCACATCGTTGGATCCTTTTCATTCTGAATCTCCAGCGTTGAGATCGTTGTCTGATGAATCGATGTGTGGATACGCTTTCGTTCCAGGGAGCCACCCTCGGGTGACGGCGATGATCACGAAAGCGATCCATGCAAAGAGGAACAACCAGCCCCACGAAGCGGTGAAGGTTTCTCCTGGCGTCGGTGGGGTCGCGATGCCGCGGATCGTTTCGGCACGAGTTGGCGAGTCGGCGAGCCAATCGATCAACACGCGTGCGCCAAGAATTGAAGCGAAATAGAATGCTGCGGTGTATAAGAGGCCAAGGAGAATGCGAAACACAACAAGTGAATCACTGGCTGCCGGGGAGCGCTGGCGCACTCGGCGTTCCTGTGTGGGCGGACTGGCGTCGATCTCCTCGGGGTGTTCCTGTTGCCAAAGAAATCGATGCAGTGGTGTGCAGAACCTATGGCCGGTTCGGCTGAGAACACCCTCGTTGCTGATGGGAGTACCGCAATGGTCACAGTTCATCGGTCATTCGTGCCGCTTGAAGTCGACGAGTTCCTTGCCGGTGTGTATGATGAGATCGATGGCCCATTTGGTGATGATGACCGCACTCAGGAGCCCGCTCAGTGCGTCGAGGAAATCAAGCCGGTAGAAGTACCCAGCGCTCAATGCGACAATGGCGGTGACGCTCGTCAAGGCGTCTGCGAGCACATGCAAATAGGCTGCCCGCATGTTATGGTCCCCGTGTGCTTCGTCATGCCGCAGCGCGAGTGCGCTGGCGATATTGACGCCGAGCCCGATGACGGCAACGATTATTGCCTCTTCGTATCGGATGGGAAGGGGAGTGATCAATCGTCCGAATGATTGAACCGCCATTCCGATCGCGACGATCTGGAGAAGGATTGCACTGGAGAATCCGGACAGCGCCAAGAGCCTCTCGCGGCTGAACGAGGACGTTCGAGTCCGTTGGAACTTGCGGGCAACGATGTATGCCGTCCATGTGAGGCCGAGCGCGAGCACGTGGGAAGACATATGATAACCGTCGGCAAGCAGCGCCATCGAATTGGTCGCGTAGCCGGCGGCGATTTCGGCGATCATGGTGACCGCTGTGAGCATCACCACGAACCGGGATTTCCGCTCATGCAGGAGCATTTCATCGGCCCGCTGCGTCGTCGTTGTCACCTCGTCCGAGTTTGTCCGCATGGCCTCGCGCTGTTCCCGTGGTTCTCGAAGTCGTTATGGGTTGAGTTGCCGGCTGAGTTCCGACAGAGGGTCTTGTGCAGCCCGGTAGCCCAGTGAGATCAACTCGTCCGCCCGGTCGAATTCCATCAAATGAAAACCACTCAACGGAGGACGGATGAGAACCTCGGGCTTCTCCAGCACGAGCCGGCTTTCGGTGATGCGCACTTCCATGATATGGAGGGAAGCGGTCAAGACCTCAAACATGCTCGGCGGACGCTCGCGCTCGAGCATGGCACGGAACCGCTTTGCGGCGATATTGGGTGAGGAACGCAATCGCGACTTGACGCGTGATGCCGCTTGCTTGAATGCATTTCGCTCGGCGTTGGAGGGTGTTTCGAAGTCGTCACGACGGGACGATGCGCGCTTTGCCGCTGAGCGTCCGGAAACGATATCATGGTTGAGATCCACAGCGATCACGATGTCGGCTCCGAGGGCTCGTGCAACGCTGACCGGAACGGGATTGACCAGGCCGCCGTCGAGCAGGAGGCGGCCGTCATGGTTGACCGGCGTGAGAATTCCTGGTACGGAGATGCTCGCACGCACCGCTCTGAGGAGATCTCCGTCAGCGAGAATGACCTCGTGTCCCGTTCCCAGATCGGTCGCCACGGCGCGAAATGGGATGGGAAGCTCGTCAAATGTGCGGGCGGGGAGATGGGATTTGATGAACCCTTCGATCTTCTTGCCGTTGATCAGACCGGAGCGGGGGAAGACCGGATCGAACATGGAACCGATCGTTTTCCAGTCAAACCGGCGGAACTCCGCCTCGAGTTCCCGGATCCGTCCCGCCGCATAGACTGCGCCGACCAAGGCGCCAATGCTTGTGCCTGCAATGACGTTTGCTTCAATCCCAGCCTCCTCCAACGCGCGCAATACGCCGATGTGCGCGAGGCCGCGCGCCGAGCCGCTTCCAAGCGCGAGGCCGATGATCGGACGGCGTGCGGGAGATTTAGAGGATGGGAGATGGAAGAGTTTCACCGGCGTTCGTCAGGTATTGGAACAAGATAACACCGGATTACGAGAAATGGGAACGAGTTCTACGCCCGCAGCGCTTCCTCGACGAATCGATGCAGTTTCCGTTCGTCGAGCTTGCCGTCCGTTCGAACGCCGCTGCACAGATCAAGCCCGAATGGTTGGACCGTGTCGATCGCGTGGCGGACATTCTCGGGTGTGAGACCTCCCGCGAGGAAGAGCGGACAGCGCGCGTTGTTGCGAATCCTTCGGCTCAGGGTCCAGTTATGCACTTGGCCGGTGCCGCCAAGAACCTTGACCGCGAGGGTCGGGTTCCCGCTGTCGAGCAGGAGGGCGTCCACTTCGGAAGAGAGCTCGATCGCTTCCTCCACCGAGCGTTCGTCGAGAACGTGGATGACCTGAACGAACTTCACAGAGGGGAGCGCCGCTTTCAGTTGTCGGTGTGTACCATGTTTGAGTGCATCCACGATTTGTATGGTATTCGTGTGCGTGCGTTTGTG
>Ga0209079_10000581_pt1 | contig 14587 bp, 24 predicted proteins | sample PPLLaktember2015_2_FD_187259 | JGI IMG/M metagenome (GOLD analysis project Ga0209079, IMG submission 187259) | Freshwater sediment microbial communities from Prairie Pothole Lake near Jamestown, North Dakota, USA - PPLs Lake P7 Core (6) Depth... | ecosystem: Environmental > Aquatic > Freshwater... | reverse complement strand
GAGGCACCTGTGGAGAAACCAGAGGCAAAAGTTATATAGCCAGTAACGGCTCCAGATAGAGTGAGAGTACCCGTGCCACCCGTGGTGGTTGTCTCTTGTACACGGTTTTGCATCTGTGGCATGGTGTCTATCCTCTATTAGTCTGATTTAGCTTGCATACGCATAACGCGCTTCGGCAGATTTCCTAGCGCATATAGCTTCAAAGAAATCTTCGTATGTGCCTAAGTGCTCTAGTTTGTTGTCCCATCTTATAAAAGCTCGCCATTTACCCCTGTCTTTAGCCCATACTACACCATTTAATCCGGTAGCGCTATTTTTAATGGGTAGCCTATTTTTAGCGTTTTCAGCTTTTGTAACCAATCTAAGATTGCATAGACGATTGTCTGTCTTGTCCCCATTTATATGGTCTACAAACCTATCAGGATGCACTCCATACGCTAGCAACCACATAATCCTGTGCACTGGGTAAGACTTGTCTTTTAACTTAACCTTAATGTACCCTGATGGTATCAAAGACCCCGCTTCTCCTCCAGCGACTGCTGCGCCACCTCTACGCTTTTTCCAATACAGTTTACCTGCATTGAAGTCTGGTTCTAGGAGTTGCATGGCTTCTTCTCTGGTGATATCTTTATTAAACATCTTCAAGCTCCGTACAGTTTGAGGATTAGGGTATGGAGGGTGGCAGCCACCGCCCTCCCGCCTGCTATGATACCAAAATCAGTTCAGAATAATAATGGCCGTAGTGCTAGTGGCAGCGGGCATCGTGACCGTAAAATTGCCATTCGTGCTTGAATAGGTTGCCCCAAAGCTCAGAATGGCTACAGCCTTGTTTCCCTGCGAAGAGTTGTAAATCAAAGCCCCGGCAGCTGAAATTGTCGCTGCAGACCACGTTACATCATCGAAGTCAAGATAGGCAGTGGTGCCAGAGAGCGATACACCCACATTAGTCAAATCCTCCCCGCCTGCGGTGTACCCCGTACCAGAAGATTCTCCCGAAGTCGTATAGACCGTAGTGGCTGAATCCAGATTGGCTGAGGAGGTATAGAGCGCGATCTTGAAAGTGTCTCCACCCGAAGCGGCGAAGTTATGAATGCCTTGTAGAAGCTCACTTTTGAACGACGAGGCAAGAGCCTGAGTTATCATGTAAATACCTCAAATATAAGAAAATGTTGGGCGGTTATTTTTAGGCGACCTTTTTTCGCCCTTTAAGTCTCTTACAATCGTGCGGCTACTAACCCCTGTTTTCTCAACCGCTTCTTCTCTACAAGAGTATACTACTCCTGTTTCATTGCATTTTACAGGCTTTCGTTTAGTAGCAGCCATTTTCGCTATGATTTCTGATCCGTAGCGCCTACCCACACAGGAAGCGCTCAATTTAGCCCGTGCTTCTGCGGACATTTTTCTGCCTGTATTTGCCGCTTTAGCTGCTGCAATGCGCTTCTTAGGGTCTGTTTTTGCTCTAGCAGCGGCTAACACGGCTAAGTTTTCTGGAGAACGCAACCTCATCTGATGTGCGGTGTTTTGCGCTATAATCTCTTTAAACCTAGCTATTTGTTCAAGTGTTCTTATTTTGCCTGTATTGCTAGCGCGTATGCGCTCTATTACTTCAGGCGTGTGCTTTCTGCCTCTGGTGTGCTCGCCGCCGTTAGTCTGGTTGTATACAGGACGTAAGTCTTGGATGATTTCTCGTTCTAAAGCGGACAATTCTGCTGCGTCAAAAGCTACTAAATACTCGGCTACAGTGAAATGCTCTGGCCCATACTTCCGCAGGGCTGAATACAAATATGTTTTTTTACCTATAACAGCGGACGTTTTATGTTCGCTCCATCTATGCGCTACCGTTTTAGTGGTCAAACCAACGTACTGGTGCCCGTTGATCTTGTTGGTTACAACATAGACGCTGCCCGCTCGCATTAAACTTCCTCGGAAATTTCAAATTCTGCGTCGGGCTCAAAGTGGTCTGCCATCACAGCGACACTATTGAGGGTAAATTCTATATCTTGGTTCGCTTCGTTTTCTTCGTTCATTGCACAGGTTGCCTCACTTGTACGGTTCTGAAATTATCTTCCCGATCTTTGCCGTCTCCCAACTGCTTGAGCAACATCATGGCTTCATCGTACTTGGTCTGGTAGTTCTGCGTCATATCCGCTTCGCCTTTAAGGAATACGGAGGCTTCAACCAGTGCGCCCCAGAGCAACACAGAAGGATAATTCTGCCCCAACCAGCTGGTGCCCGCATCGACAATCGAAGGAGGAGCCGCGTAATAATGAAGCTCCATAACGTAGTTCGTGTCAGGTGTCGGGCCTAGGATAAATGCCGTAGAGCTAAAAAGCCCATAGTATTTTGGCATTCCAACAGCGGTAGGGAAGGGGTAGGCTTCACGAATGAAATTCACATCTTTCTGCAGAAGGTACTCGTAGTTACCGTTAGCATTCACAACAGCCATAGAAAACACAGACAAAAAGTCTGTCGGCATATTCAAATACTGGAATAGCTGTGTTGCCTCGCCTGTGACGTTTCTACGAAAAGCCGGTAGCTGTACCGTGTTATTGACCAACAACTCCGTATTACGAACAAAGTTAGGGATGTTCGCATTGAATGTGGGTTCATCGACTTCAGAATAATTCTGAATCGCTGTGTAGAGTTGTTGGTATGTGAGGCTCATTTAACGCTTACCGTTAACCAAATTTTGCAGAAGACTTAGTGCCTTTCGTAGCCGCTCCCGTGCCTCGGGTCTTGACGGTTTGAGTGTTCGGCGGGGTATTAGGATAGCCGTTGCCTTCAGGGGTGCTGATTTTTTTAATGCCAGCATATTCGGCTGATCCTTCTTTGTGTTCGGCAATGCCGCCTGTTCTACGAGTGCTCATTACTTACTCCGTTGATTGGCTACACGAGCCATATTACGACCCTTGGCTTTCATTTCACCCGTGGTTACGCCACCACGCTTCAGTCCTTTCATAGATTTCTGCTTGTCGTGCTTCTTGTCCATGCTGGACTTTTCCCACTCTTTGTAACCCATCTTGTGCTTTTTTGCCAATTTTTTATCCTCGCGGATATCTTCAGCAGAACCTTCAAACTTAGCCATTGCTTTTACCTCTGTGGTTTAGCTAATTGTAACAAAAACATCGTTCAACGTAAAATCTGCCTGCTGCGATCCTACGGGATTCCAGCCAAACAAACCTCTGGACGCATTCAAATTGGTATCCGGTCTTGGATTACGCAGTGCTTGAGGATCATCAACAGGATACGTGCCAACCCAAAGCTGCGGTTGATCGGGGCTCCAATCCGTAGGGCACGCCAATAGATTGATGACTTTGCCCTTGATAATGACGGGTTTAAGCTTGCCTAGCGGATAACGAAAACCGCAAAAATCGCAGAAACCAAAGGCTTTTTTACCCGTTGCAAAACGGTTAGCCACTTACCAACCCCTGCTACCAATATAGCCAGAATAGGGGACGAACCGTATAGGAGCCTTATCCCTGTCTTCATCCGAAGCCGCTTGCCACGCTTCATCGTACATCTGCTTGAGCATAGGAATACGATCTATACTTTCAGGAGTCTTCAATGCAACATGATAGGCTAACCCTGCAATCAAGGCCGGAACAAACCTGAAGGGCACATCCATCGTCAAAGTGCCGGAGTTCCCCGCATCATCGAGTCTACGGAGTCTCCAGTACACTAGCGTGTAAGAGTCGTTGTTTGCAGCAGGCCAAATCTTGATGTTCGGAACAGGTGCTTGTCGATCTACATATATTTGAATGGGCCTGCCTGTCGTGAGCTTATTAGGTAGGGTTGCATAGGTTGGGAGCGCTATACGTGTGATCTGAAGATCGACCTGCGTAGCTGTGTTGCCGGGGTTCTGCCGTATGACGTGCTCAATAAGGTCTACCGTATCGGCAGGGAGAGGGTACTGCACTGTGCCTTGAGTCAAAGGAATAACGCCTTGCTCTACCGTCCAGAGATTGATACCCCGATTAGCCCACTCAGCCATCATGATATTGAGGCTACGCCTTGCTGTTTTCAGCTGGTAGCCAGTGCGGATTTCTACGCCCGCACGCTCGTAAGCCTCTTCGATAATCTCGGCTACGTCAGGATTCCAAACCGCTGTACCTGAAGTGGTCATTTTTGCCTAGCCGCTCTTAAGTTATCAACGAGATTCGGGTAAGGTCGCCCTGCTTTCTTCGCTGCAGCTTTAGCTGAGGCTTTCTTGGCAGAACTTAGCTTCTTTGGTTTGCCTAGCCCTTTAGGGCGCTCCTTATCCCAAATTTCTTTAGCCATTAGGTTTGACCGTTGTTCTTAATCAACAGGATATTGAAGTACGAACTGACCGAGTTGTTTGCCGCTGCACCTATCGCTGTGGCCCCGACGCAATTCTTTTCAGGGATTCTGTAAGGAAGCTCAAACAGGTAATCTGCCGTACCATTGTTGACGGCTGTCACGGCACCCACGCGAAGGATGTTATCAGGCCCATGCTGCTTCAAAAACCCAGTAACGGAGGAGTTACCAGATGCCTGCCCAGCAGAAAAAAGCCCCTGTAGCATGTACCCTGTGTACCCTGCTGGAACGCAATAATGCCCCGTAGTGCGGTTGTTGAATCCAATTGCAATAATATCATACAGCACGGCTGGAACACCCGAAGTGACTGTACCTGTACCTACGTTGATATCCCCAGCATTTGCGCCGCCAGACCCAACAGAGATTACATATAATTGGTTCACATAGAGATAGCTGTTGGTCGTGTTTACCGCTGTCTGCCCGTTTAGGATTACAGATTCGCTTTTCTCGTTGTAGTCGCCGTCGATCCCGACGAGCATTACCGTTCTTGCCCCCGTACCCGCAGACGTATCGTCCGCACTAGATGAGCTAACTTTAAGCACTGAGGCGGCTGTTGGATGAGGAACCGTGCCCCCATTAGGCCATACAGACTCTTCAGTGGTGTCTACATCCGGGTTGTACCCAAAGACAATAACAGGCGAGTGCATCGTGATCTGCCCACGAGAGACCTGTATATGAAATGGCTCGTATTTGCCCAGACGACTGACGGAAGAAACTACACTGGTATTTGCCATGATTTTTTACTCAACAATTCCAAGCCCGCAGGCTTTTGTTAATTCTGCTATTCGGGTCTTTAGCGGTTTTAGCGGAGGTGTTAGCCTTCTTCATACCTGTCATTCTCGCACAAAATGACTTCCTTCTGCCCGCATCTTCTTTGGTTTTGGGTTTGGGTGCAGGGGGTTTCAAACCCGGTTTACCGGGATTTGCCTTGTTATAGGAGGCTCTGCCCTTGGCATTAAGCCCACCCTTTTCATCCTTCCCTTCCTTCCGAGTCCACGCCGCAGACTTAGCCATTACCTTCTACCACGAAGCATTTGCATGGTCGGCCTACCTTGCATCTGTGGCCTTTGCAGTGGCATAGCATTCGGATTGCCTTGTACCTGTGGCATTAGCATGGGTCTTGGCATTGGACGCGGCATGGGTTGTGGCTGCGCTTGTATCGGGCCTTGAGGCATTACACCCCCTGTCCGTGGCTGATCCAGCGGTTGGGAACTTCCTACACTGATCGGACCCTGTGGTGCACTGTTCACCTGAGTCTGCTGAGAAGCCATCTGCTGTTGCATAGCCGCTTGTATTTGCGCCATCATTTCTGGTGACATTTGCGGTTGTTGCGGAGCGGAGGGCTGACCTTGCGGAGCCATTGGAAGCGGTTGAGACATTTGAGGGCCTTGCGGCATTACAGCAGGTTTAGCCATACCAAACTGCTGAGGCATACCCCCACCGGGTGCGGCTACATTAGCTCCCGGCATCTGAGAAGGGGCTCCAGCCATACCTTGTCGGTAATTCTGCAGCATGCCTTGATACTGTTGAAGATTACCACCTACTGCGGGTCTGCCCCCGCCGCCTTGTGCTCCGCCTGCCATGACTTATACCATCTTCCCTTTGGTATGGCCTTTCTTGATGCAGCCATCAACCTTGCCACCCTTATAGTATCCCGCGCCGGGGAATGGACCGGCAGATTCTGCAGAACCTACGTTCATCAAATCCATCTTGGACTTGGCTTTGCTCTTGTTCTTCAGCATGCCCTTACGAACTTCTTTGCCTTTTTTCATTCCGCATTTCATATCATCACCTGTCGCTTTACGTTGTATTGAGGAAATCCCTCGTGAGGGCATAGTCATTGCTTGTCTGCCTTACCGTCTAACTTGTCCATGATGCGCTGGAACATGGTTTCTATCTTAGCCATTTCGATGTGATAGTCATCCTTACGCACGTACTCTTTATGTAGAGTGGTGTTGAGGTCTTTCATATCATCTTTAAGGTCTTTGATAGCGTCCCATACAATCTTGAACAGCCAGCCGAAGAAGGCGCTAACTATCGCTATCGCCGCATCTATAAAGTTCTGCCACTCCATAGCGCCTGATCCTTACGGAGTTGCGGGGTCTTCAGCACCGTTAGATGCCTTCTGAGCATACATAATCGTCACTCTCGCTGCGCCCGTAGCCGCACTGCCTGCAGTGGTAGCAATCACAGGAACATCAGAAGTACCGACATTGATGAAAGTCAGAGGCTGATAAGTAGAGGACAGGTCGTTGCGGCCTGCGGTGGTGATGGTGGTCTGGGTTACAAACTCGTCATCATTGGAAGAAGTACCAATCTTCAGCGTAGTCGCTGAGTTAAATACCGTAGTGGTGTCTACGATGATATCAAGAATCTGTGAACCGGCTGGAAGAACAGCAACGGTAGTAGCACCTGCAGCAGCAGGAAGGGCTTCAGTCTGGACAAGAACGGCTATGCCGCAGTTTTCGCCCGTACCATAACGAACAGTACCAGAGCGGATCGGCCCGGAAAAAGTCGAAAAACTCATTGAGATTACCTCATGCACTTGCGCCTATCGTTTTGTGCGAATCTGCTGGGTCAGTCGAGTAGGCAGTTATAGAAATCCCAGATTTAAGAGACTTATATTATGTTTTTGGGGTGGTGTCAAGCAAAAGAAACGGGGGCCGAAGCCCCCGTCATGATAACACTTACGCAGTGTTATACCTTAACCAGCGGAACCGAACATTGACAGCGGGTCACTAAAGCCGAAAGCGTAGCGCTCTCTCGCTTTGTAGCGTGCGTTGCCGGTGTCAAAATCACCATCCATTGAAGTAGACAGAGCAGCGCGGACAAAATGCTTCAGGCCATTCGGCACGTCGGTCTGCAAGAACCAAGCATTGGTGTCAGTCAAGAAGTGGTTAACTGCCCAACCGCCCGGAATGGAGCCGTTGTTCACGATGGCATTCACATCATTATCAGTGGTGCCTACGCGAAGCTGGGTTTCCAACAGACGGGTAGCTACGAACTGCAGGGCCGGAGGAATGATGAGCTTCTTCGGCTTAGCTGCAATCAGCAGTCCGCGTTCGTCAGTCCACAGGCTGATCTGGATAACGGCATTCTCAAGAGAGGTTTCGTTCAGATCAGTTGGGGTAGACGGTACGTTAGAAATGGTAGACCCGCTTACCAGAGGATGAGCATTGCTAAACAGAGATACACCATCACCACCAGCGTAGTTAGAGTTGAAGCCATTGTTCAGAACAGAGGCACCCTTAACTTCCTTGGTGTAGGCCATAGCACGAGCCAGAGCCTTGGTATAACGAGCAGACAGCGAGTCATACAGGTTATCTTCAATCGCTTCTTCGGTCAGGGAGAAGCCCAGAGCAATGGTTTCGTGGGTATAGCGAGTGGACCAAGCTTCCTGTGCGGTGTCGTATGCGATAGCAGAACCTTCGTTCTTAACCGGAGCAGCACCAAAACCAGACAGCTTCTGTTCTTCTTCGAAAGAACGCTCGGAACTCTCGATTTCAAACAGTTCTTTCCATTCCTCACCGTAACGGTCATATTCCAGACCGAAGAGGGCGTTAAGCCCCGGCAAGAGTTCTTTAAGTAGTTGAGCGCGTGAAATAGCAGCCATTGATTATTACTCCTTAAACGCCAGTAGGGTTACGGTACTGATGACCACCAGCTACTGCCGCAGTGACAGTGAACGGAGAGGTAGCCAACTGAGAGATAGAGGTGTACGGAGCATTGAATGCCACAACAGCCTCACAGAAAGTACCATCAGACAGAGCCGTTTCTTTGATCGTATCGACAATGCGGAACGGCAAAGAATTGGTCGTGCCAAGAGTATTTTTATCAATAGCCAGAGTGCTATTGCCGGTTGCGGTGTTTACACCATCTGCCCAAATGCCGGTGTCGGCCTTCAGGTAGTAACCAACATTTTCACCGATATTGGCCAGAGTCAGACCACTTGAAGCCACAACAACAGCGCTGTTGTTGACAACGGCGACCTTCATCAGAATATCGGGATCGTCAGCAATAATTGCTACTGCATCAGAAGCCACGGTTCCAGAAGGCCAATACTGCTTAAAGACCTTGTACTTCAGAGTCGGGTCAGTGTAAGAACAACCCAAGAAGATACCGACCGGACGGATCGGGAAGGTACTCGCTGCACCCGTAGAAGAATCTACACGGTTGATATAGCCAGTAGAGATGATGGAGACGGTATCACCGAAACCAATGTTTTTAGCATAGCTAGAGGCAATCGGCAAAGACCGAGTTGCACCAGCGTATACTTGCCCGCCGACCAGATTGATCGGCAAAAGCCCATAAGGGCCACCAACAGCAGGATAAGCCATAATTAACTCCTAAAAGTTTACTGTGCGGCCCTAACTTTACTTAGGCACCGCGACCAAAAGACACTTTAGATTGCTTCTCGGAAAAGAGAGGCATCCTAGGATCACTTTCACGCAGGAAGTTGTTGTCAACCGACTGCATATCGGATCGGGTCCGGTTTTCATAGTACGCTTTACGCGCTGCGGCGTTTTCCGCCGTTGTCTTACACAGAACCAATCCGCCAATTTCTATCAGTCCAGTAGCTTGTAGCCCAAAAGCTACAAGGTCATTCGCAAATTCTTGATGATCTTCTGCCTTACAGGGTTCCCATCCTTCGCGTCTGGCTTGCGCCATATTGCGATGGTCCGCTTCACCCATCATTGATGCGCGTTTCCAATGGAATACATATCCGTCTTGCGGTTCAGGCACAGGGAGGTCCGAAGCAGGTTTCCAAGAAACCTGACGCATTTCATTTTCCCGTGTTTCCATTGAGCGTGGGGGTCTTCCAACTGGATTAGGCATTGTTCATCTCCTTTGCTGCATACTTGGCATAAGTTTCTAAAGGTACACCAAGACGTTTTGCGATTGCCACTTGACTGGCGGTTAGCGTCACTTTCTTGCTGCCAGTGCTTCTGGAAGCGGGAGCCACAGCTGACGATTTCCGTGACTTTTGGAAGTTTTGCGGGAAAACTTCTCGGATGCGGTTGTCGATCTTCTGATAATACTCATCGGAAGTCGGATCAATACCGTTGTTTACAAGTTTCTGATGCAGCCCATAGGCGAATGAGGTCATTTCCTCATCCTTACCGAACCAAGGGTTGCGTGACGCCCAATCTTCTGCGCGGGAATCACGAGGTGCCGGTGCGGGTTGCTCATAATACTGTTGTTCGGGTTGACTATATACAGTATTGTTTTGCTGTTGTAAAGAGGCTTGTTGGACTGCAGTGGAAATCTGGTTTTGAAGCTGCGCTTTTTGAATAGCCGTATCATTCAGTTCTCTCTGCGCTTCCAAGACTCCATCGGTGTCGCCTGTTTCGTAGGCTTTGCGATATTTGTCCTCTGCCAGCTTCTGAGCGTAGTCAATCTTGGCTTCAGCTTCACGGGCGTATTCTTGCTGGCCCCAGCTAAGCGTCTGCTTCAACCTTTCATTTTCTTCATAGACAGTCCGGGCAAGGCGGATAGCTTCTTCATTCTGCCTAACCAACACTTCTTTCGCTCTACGCTCGTCGTGGTAGCGATGATTCAACTGATTGATGCGTTTCTGCACCTTCTCAGAATAATTCTCTAGCTCGTCCTCCTGTTCGTCCTTCTCCGCTTTAAGCGGCTCTCGGCCTTTGTCTTCTTCAGGAGTATCATCAACAATTTCAACTTCCACCTCTGGAAGTTCCGTACCTACTTCAAGATCATCACCAATTTTTTCTGTTTGCATAGTCTGTGTCCTATGTTTAGTAAGCGCGGTTTATTCCGCGAGGATCGGCCACAACGCCTTCAACCATATCGTCATTTACCATGACAAATTCTTTCCCATTTACGCTGAATCGAGAACCGCGATAAGCCCCGATCAACACAAAATCACCTTCTTTACACCACGGCCCTGTTGGGAATTTTTCCTTATCTGCGTAAGCCATGTCCCCTACTTTAAGCACAAAACCGACTACGGCTCCTGCTTCTTCCCGGCGAAGAAAGTCTTTAGGCTTGAGAATACCCCCTTCCGTCTTTTCTTCGATTTCAGGCTTAACGACGAGGATTTTGTACCCCACAGGATCAGGCAGTTGTGTTGCCAAGCTTTCGCTCATTTCCTTGGTTTTCTCAACGTCGATGTTAGCGGCAGATAGTGCTGCGTTTTCCATTACAGTTCCTCTTGATATTTAAGCAGGTCTTTCAGTCTCTCATTGGCCGTGGCTAGACCCGTAATCACCCCGGCTATATGCTGATACTCAGCATAATCTTTAGCATGACCTCTTGCCAGCGCGTTCTTGCGCGATTCGATCATGTCATCAAACTCCTTGATAGCTAGCTCTAGCGCGTTCATTTAGGCTCCTTTTTTGGTTGTGCTGTACGTTGCGCTTCGCCTTGTGCAGTATTAAACGCTCTATCTCTTTCCTTTTCTTCTGCGCCAAAGGCTCTGTCGTCTGCCTTTTCTCCTGCGCCATAAACTTTCTCAGCGACTTTAAGCCCGACATCCACACTCTTCATGGCACTGGCTGATTTGTCCTTTTCGCCCTGAATCATGAGTTTGTTCTCATTATTCATCATGGCTATCTGCATTTCGTTTTGTAGCTTAGCCATCTCAATCTGATACTTCTGCTGTACCTCTTGCTGTTTAAGCTGAAGCTCTTGCATCTGCATCTGAATGATGGGGTCTTGCGCTTGCTGTTGAGCAATCTGCGCCTGCGATTCTGCCTGATTCCGTTGAAGCGCCTGTGTTGCCGCTTGCGCGGAGATAACACTGAGTTGCCTTTCCGTTTCTGCATCCATTTTCTGCTCTGGATCAGGCAGGGGCATACCCAACTGTGCTTCTACTTCTCTTCTATACTGGAAGGCAAGATGCTCCATGATATGCGCTTGTGCAGCTTGCATGATGGCTTGCGCTTGTGGGTTTTGTCCGATTGCCTGTGCAATCTTAGGGTCTTGCATGGCTGATTGATGTACAGCCAAATGAGCGGCGTGATCCTGTTCAATAAAGGCTTTTACCGGCTCCTGATTCATGATGTCCATGTTCTCAGTCACAGGATCGGTAGGCACCAAATCATCGTCCGTTTTAACGATCTTATCCGCGTCTTTTATCCCCATCACCTCCAGCATTTGTCTGTGGAGAACGGGTAGATCGTAAATTTGCGGAGATTGCTGGGCCAGCTGTATAGCTGCCTGATACTGAATAATCCTCTGCGCCATTGTCGCCGCGTTCGGGTCAGAGACAGGTAAGACCTCAACAACTTCATAGTCCGCTTTCTTCGCTTCTGGCCCTACACCATAGTCAGGATTGTACTCATACGTCGGTGCGGTGTACTCCTTAATAAGATGAGCAATGAGTTTGAACTCCTGCGCCATCGCATAGTGGACACGCGCCTGTACTGCACTCATGACCTTGAGCGTCCGCTCCAAAATAGCCAGTGTCGTACCGACCGGAGCCTCTCCGCTCATGGAGTCAAACTTTACGTCAGCTACCGCTGCCAGCCTGCGGCCCTCTTCGACTACGTTCTGGAGCAGTTGGAACAGCGTAGCGGAAGGCTCCTTATAGGGCAGCGGCATAATGTTATCCCGCACAGTCCCACTCGCTACGTCTACATCTCTCCATTCACCCGGCATGATGGGAGTATCATCACCTTTAACCCGCATTCCCTTGGTCTTGAGTCCCCCGGGGAGGTTGGATAGCGTACCTGCGTCGATTAGCTGACGGACAATACTGGTGGCGCTCTTTGCAAACCCACCTACCAAGTGAATCAGACCATAGCCATAGGCTCCAAAGCCCGGTATGTAGGTGTACTGCACGAAGTGCTGTTTAGCCCGCTTCAGAGGGTCATATTCGTCCCAATTACGGCGAATTGAGAGGATTTTCTGGGTACTTTTCTCTACCGTAACGACAAAAGGCAGGGCAATTCCCGTCTCTTCCTCGGTTTCTGGGTCGATATCTTCAAACCCTTCTAAGTCGAGTTCGGTGTGAATCTCTAAAAGCCTAAATCTATCGTCGTTAATCGCACTGAATCCGTCTGCCTCATCCTTTCGAGACTGGATTTCATCTAAATCTTTGCTTGGCTCCCCAAGGTCTACGTCTCTATAGAACCCTGCATACTGCAGTTTTCTGACTTCGTTCTCGGTTTTACGCATCAAGTGCGTGACTCGTGGCGCAGTTCGCGCATCACTGGCCCCATAGGGGATGTACAAGTCTTCTGCCGGTACAAACATACTGACTTGTCTATTGAGGGAGGGGTCGAAGTAGACCTTTTTGAACGCAGCACCAGCAAGGGAGAGACTCCACAGCATCTTTTCGTGCTCTGGTCGAAACTCCTGCATCTTTTCAGTCAGCTGGTAATTCATATCCTCTGCAACGCGTGCAGCGGCCTCCTCATTCTCTCGCGTCTCTTTCCCCACAATCTTGGTCTTTACCGGACCCTGTGCAGGAAAGGTTTCTGCAATCATCTCAGCTTGGAATTTAATCGCCGCTTCCGTCAACATCGGGTGATACACCCCACAGGCACCATTCCAAGGCTCCGTTCTCTCTTCCAGCTGCAGACCCAACAAATCTAGCCCATCTACATAGGTCTGTTCCCACTCTTTACGAGCGTTCTTGTCGTTGTCAAAGTCGGTGAGGAGTTCGGAGGCAAGGGAAGTGAGAGCAGACTCAGCAAGGTACTCCGCCAAATTCGCGTCGAACGAAGGCTCCTCGTCAATCTCTACCTCTACAGACTCAAGCAACTCTCCCTCTGGATCACCGATAATGATTTCAATGGGCTCTTCGTCATTGTCCTGAAGGAGCGGTGACTCCGGTAACAGAGCTTTATCGACATTGCTGAGAGGGAGGATTGCCATGTGTTGTGTCCTATAAAATTTCGAGGAGCTTGGTGAGATAATGTTTGGCCTTTTCGTAGTCTTCCTTTGCTGGGCCTTTATCTCCAGCCCGCATTATATACTTGATCGCATTGCCCTTGTAAAAGCCGATAGCCTGTGCATGAGGCAGAGTGTCGATCACATCCCACGGCTGCACTCGTTTGTCTTTGTAGTGTGACCCACCTACTTGGTAGTCGTTAGCTTTTTTCTCTGCGCTTTCTCTTTTTTCTGTTTCTTTTACTAATTCGTTCTCTGCATCGGCGTACTCTTCTTTAATGTACTTCTCCCATGCGTTGTATTCTGCTGCTGACATTTTTGGTTTTCCCATGTGACGTGTTATTTTTTGTACTTCCAACAGGGCTTCTTCTAAATTCATTCTCTCCTCCTAGTAATAAGCTGCTAATTTTCTATATCGCCAACTGTCGGCTTCATCATCTTCGTCGTGTTTGGTTCTTACCATCCCTCCTTTTCGGATACGATTGATAGCCTGAGAGCAATTATGCACCAACACACCGTTTGCATAGTACATTGGACACTCCTCAACCATCAGATTGAACACTTCCTTCTTCCCGCCTGCGTTTGCTCGCGGCATTTCCGTGATCTTGCTTACATTTGGGAGAGCAAAACTTCTTATTGGAGTAAACGGACTTAAATGCTTGGCCACAATACGGGCAATTTCGCTCTTTGGTATTGTCCCGACGAGAAACTGTTCGTTGTAGATTTTGCTTGCGCGAATAGCACTGTTGAGAGCAGGTGTGTTGGCGTTTAGGGTTTTTAGATACGAAGTTCTTTCCGCATACATTACAGACTTTTTCCACTGGTACGACTTTACTGTAAGCTTTTGCAACTCCGGGCTTATGTAAGCTATTTCTCGTATGCTCTCTGTGCCATGCCCTACCTTCTTCTGATTTATGCCATTCTGCAGCCAAAGGGCGAATCGAATCCAAATGGGCCAAATGCTCTGGTGTTCTTGATCGTTCCGAAATTTGTGATTTATGTTTCTCTCTATGCTTTTCTGCAGGTAGCATCTCCAAATTCTCGATAGCGTTGTTGCTGGTGTCCCCGTCGATGTGGTGGACATGAGCGCCTTCTGGAATATCCCCTTTATAAAATTGCCACACATCTCTGTGAAGCAAATACCGCCCACCCACGCGCTCAAAATAAGGTCTGTCACTATACTTTTGATATAGCTTACCGTTGAATCGTACAGTGATTCTGTCTTGTCTTTGTGCCATACATCACCCGTTCTTGTTGATAGGGTTAGTATTTTATCATTTGGTTTAAGCCAGTTCAAGCCTATCCACCCACGATTTGTAAAAACGGGATGCCCAGCTGTACCTTCTATGCCTGCTATGGAGTATGTGTAGTGCGCTCCAGTAGACCCTGCATC
>Ga0209079_10000580_pt1 | contig 14592 bp, 13 predicted proteins | sample PPLLaktember2015_2_FD_187259 | JGI IMG/M metagenome (GOLD analysis project Ga0209079, IMG submission 187259) | Freshwater sediment microbial communities from Prairie Pothole Lake near Jamestown, North Dakota, USA - PPLs Lake P7 Core (6) Depth... | ecosystem: Environmental > Aquatic > Freshwater... | reverse complement strand
GCCGGTGACGATGATTATGCATAAAGAAATTACCGAATTAATCGGCAAAACACCGCTCGTCCGGTTGAACCGGCTGTCCAAACCGGGCTCGGCGACGATCTACGGCAAGGTGGAGTTTTTCAATCCGGGCGGTAGCGTCAAGGATCGGATCTGCCTCAACATGATCAATGAGGCGGAACGGCAGGGAAAGCTGAAGCCGGGAGGCACCATTGTTGAGCCGACCAGCGGCAACACCGGCATCGGCCTGGCGCTGGTCTCAGCCGTACGCGGCTATAAGCTCATCCTCGTCATGCCCGAAAGCATGAGCATGGAGCGGGCGAGCCTGCTGTCCTCCTACGGCGCACAACTGGTCCTGACCCCCGCCTGGGAAGGGATGAAGGGTTCGATCAAGGAGGCCGAAAGCATCCTGGCTCAGAACCCGAGCTATTTTATGCCGGATCAGTTTTCGAATCCGGCAAACCCGGCGATGCACCGGATGACCACGGCCCCTGAAATCCTGGATGCCCTGGACGGAAAGATCGACGCGTTCGTCGCGGCGGTCGGCACGGGTGGAACGATTACGGGCTGCGGAGAGTTGTTCAAGGAAAAAAATCCGAACGTGCAAGTGATTGCAGTGGAACCGGCGGGCTCACCGGTCTTGTCCGGCGGCGATCCGGGACCGCATAAGATTCAAGGCATCGGGGCCGGGTTCATTCCCAAAGTCCTGAACCGGAAAATCCTCGACCGCGTGATTACCGTGACCGACGATGAGGCCTATCAAACGGCCAAACAACTGTCGAAGAAAGAAGGCTTGCTGGTCGGCATTTCAGCCGGAGCCAATGTCTTCGCCGCTCAAAAAGTCGCCGAAGAGCTTGGCCCGGGCAAGAATGTCGTGACGATCTTGTGCGACACGGGCGAGCGCTATATCAGCATCGAGAAGTATTTCAATATTTGATTATTGAACAGGGAGGGATGCTCAAAATAGGCATCCAACAAGGCCGCAGGCGAGAAGAAACCTGAGGCGTACCCTCTGTGGTACGTTGAGGAGTTTTCGAGCCGAGAACGAAGTTGGGGGCTATTTTCAGTATCCCGTGGAATATGGAATTCACTGAAGAGCAAATAAACCGGTATAGCCGGCACATCCTGCTTCCCGAAGTCGGCGGCAAAGGCCAGAAGAAGATCGCGAAAGCGAAGATTCTGCTGGTTGGTGCCGGAGGTCTGGGCTCACCCGCCGCGCTCTATCTGGCAGCAGCCGGCGTGGGGACAATCGGCTTAATCGACAGCGATGTGGTGGACCTGACGAACTTGCAGCGGCAGATCCTGCACCACACGTCCGATATCGGCCGTCCTAAAGTCGTCTCCGGGAAGGAAAAGATCGCGGCGTTGAATCCCGACGTCAACGTGAAGACCTACGAGGAGCGCCTGACCGCGGGAAATGCGCTCAAGATTTTTAGCGAATATGATGTCATCATCGACGGCGTCGACAACTTCACGGCCAAATTCCTGATCAACGATGCCTGCTTCTTTGCCGACAAACCGCTGATCCATGGCGGCATCCTGCGATTCGACGGCCGCGTGACGACGATTGTTCCGAAGAAGTCAGCCTGCTATCGTTGCGTGTTCAAGACTCCGCCGCCGGCCGGCCTGGTGGCTTCCTGTCAGGAAGCGGGTGTCATCGGCGTGCTGGCCGGGATTATCGGAACGATCCAGGCGACCGAAGCCTTGAAGCTCATTCTCGGCATCGGGCGACCGCTCACCGACCGGCTGCTCGACTTCGACGCCAAGAAGACGCTGTTCCGGGAGATCAAAGTGAAGCGCAATCCACACTGCGCGCTCTGCGGTGACCATCCGACGATTACCGAGCTGTTTGATGATGGGGACCCGTTTGCCGGCTGTGCCGTTCGTCCGTAGCGTTTAACTTTTTACGTATATGGTGTCGCAATGACCAAGATGAAAGCCCTCGTGTGCCGGGAGTGCGCAAAAGAATATCCCACAAAAGCCATTCACGTCTGCGAGATGTGCTTCGGCCCCCTCGAAGTGAAGTACAACTACGAGGAGATCAAGAAGGCGATTTCGCGCAAGAAGATCCAAGAGGGTCCTCACAGCATGTGGCGATATATCGACCTGCTTCCGGTCGAAGGCACGAACTTCGTCGGGCCCCATGCCGGATTGACGCCGCTGGTCCGCGCCAAAAATCTCGGCGCCTATCTCGGCCTCGACGAGCTCTACATTAAGAATGATACGGTCAATCATCCGACACTCTCTTTCAAGGATCGCGTCGTGGCGGTCGCCCTGACGCGCGCTCGAGAGCTTGGATTTGAGACGGTGGCCTGCGCTTCGACCGGCAATCTGGCAAATTCCGTATCCGCCCATGCCGCAGCCGCCAATCTCCATTGCTACGTCTTCATCCCGGGAGACTTGGAAGCCGCGAAGGTGTTGGGCAACCTCATCTATAAACCCCATGTGGTCGAGGTCGAAGGCAACTACGACGATGTGAACCGGCTCTGCAGCGAAATCGCAGGCGAACATGGCTGGGGCTTCGTAAACATCAACATCCGCCCCTACTATGCCGAAGGCTCCAAGACCCTCGCGTACGAGACCGTTGAGCAACTCGGTTGGAAGACGCCGGACCAGGTCGTCATTCCCATGGCCTCAGGCTCGCTCCTGACCAAGATCTGGAAGGGCCTGCACGAAATGAAATACGTGGGGCTCATCGACGAGGTACACACGAAGCTCAACGGCGCCCAGGCGGAAGGCTGTTCCCCGATCTCCACCGCCTTCAAAGCGGGACGCGACTTCTTCAAGCCGGTCAAGCCTAAGACGATCGCCAAATCGCTGGCCATCGGCAACCCGGCCGACGGCTACTACGCGCTGAAGGCGACCGCCGAGAGCAAAGGCGCTATGGAGATGGTGACCGACGAAGAAGTGGTCGACGGCATCAAGCTGCTCGCGCAGACCGAAGGTATTTTCGCAGAAACCGCCGGCGGCGTGACCATCGGCGTGCTGAAGAAACTGGTCAAGCAGGGCGTGATCAAGAAGAACGAAGTGACCGTTGCCTACATCACGGGGAATGGATTGAAGACGCAGGAAGCGGTCATCGATGCCGTCGGACGGCCGACCCGCATTCAACCGAGCCTCGTGGCCTTTGAAAAAACCTTTAAGTTGGGAAAGAACGGTGGTGGTGACGCATGATTAAAGTCCGCATTCCCACTCCCCTCCGGCCGCTGACGAAGAACCAGGGGGAAGTTGAAACGACAGCCGGCAGCATCACGAACATGATCGAGTCGCTGAACAGCGCGCATCCCGGAATCAAGGACCGCCTCTGCGATGAGTCCGGTGAATTACGCCGCTTCGTGAACATCTATGTAAATGAGGAAGACATCCGATTCCTCAAGGGCAAAGAGACCATGCTCAAAGACGGCGATGAAGTCTCCATTGTGCCCGCGATTGCAGGAGGCTAACCATGTCACACTTACGCTTTCATGTGCGGTTTCCTGAAGACAAGGTCAAAGAACCGATCATTTACCAGATCGGCCGCGAATACAATATCGTCACCAACGTACGCCGGGCCGATGTGCGTGAAACCACCGGCTGGGTCGATGTAGAGCTCTCCGGTGAGATCGCCGAGATCGAACGGGCCCTCGACGGGCTTCGCAAGAAAGGCTGCGTCGTCGATCCCATCGAGTTGAACGTGGTGGAATAAGGAAAGCGGCTTTCGGCAATCGGCATTACATCATGGAACTTACAGAACTTCAGATTCAACGTTATAGCCGTCACATCATCTTGAATGAAGTGGGCGGCAAAGGACAGAAGAAGCTCTCGCAAGCGAAAATCTTGCTGATCGGGGCTGGCGGGCTGGGCTCACCGGCCGGGCTCTATCTGGCGGCTGCGGGTATCGGCACGATCGGATTGGTCGACGGCGATATCGTTGATCTCTCCAATCTCCAACGGCAGATTATGCATTCGACGGCCACGGTCGGGATGCCGAAGGTCGAATCCGGCAAGAAGACGCTGACGGCCATCAACCCTGAGATTACGGTCAACGCCTATCACCAGTTGGTCGATGCCGACAATATTCTGCCGCTTATCTCGCAATACGATATTGTGCTCGACGGCTCGGATAATTTCTCGACCCGATTCCTGGTGAACGATGCCTGCTTCTTCGCCAAGAAAACGCTCATTTCTGCAAGTATGTTCCGGTTTGAGGGTCAGCTCACGACCATCAAGCCGCACGCCGGGTACCCCTGCTATCGCTGTCTCTATCCTGAGCCGCCACCAGCCGGCCTGGTCCCGAACTGCCAGGAAGCCGGTGTACTCGGTGTGCTTGCCGGCACGATGGGGATCTTGCAGGCCTCAGAAGCCATCAAGGAAGTCCTGGGTATCGGCGAAACCATCGCCGATAAACTCGTGATCTACGACGCGCTCGACATGAAGTTCCGCAAGGTCAGCCGGCCGAAAGATCCGGCCTGCCCGCTCTGCGGACCGAACCCGAAGATCAAGGATCTCGGGATGGATTATGCCGTTAGCTGCACCATTTAGTAACTATCGTGGCTGATCTGATTATTCCCCAGGCCATTCTCGATGACATAGTCGCCCATGCGAGAGAACTGTCGCCATACGAGTGCTGTGGCCTGCTCGCAGGAAACAATAGGACCGTCAGCCATCTCTACCGAATCAGGAACATCGTGGCACTGGAAGGCGCACAGAGCCTCTCGTCCTTCGATCCGGCAAAAGTCGCCCATCTCCAACGCCTGTCACCGGCTGAACGCGCGGAGATCGCCTTCGTTATGGATATGCAGGAGTTTTCAGCGGCCAAGAAAGACATCCGCAACAAAGGGCTCGACCTTCAAGTGGTCTACCATTCTCATCCCCACGACCCGGCCCGTCCCTCGGTCACCGACATCAAAATAGCGACGGACTATGAAGAGATCTGGCCAAAGATCAACCTTCCCACTCCCGCATATCTTTTGGTCTCCTTAATGCACCAGACGCCCGACATCCGCGCCTACTGGATCAAAGGCGGCGTGGTGTCCCCGGCTCAGATCGCCGCTCAGTAGTTCCCCGACGCACTCATTCCTCACCGGAATTTCGTATTTCCCTTCTTCTATTTTCAATGCGATAATGCCGTCATCATCGGCCTCTCTAGAAGGAGCGATCCCTATGGCATTCATCCATAAGATTCTTCTCGCCGCCACCTCTATTCTCCTCGTCACCGGTCAGAGCTGGGCCGAAGATAAGAGTTACTACAGCCCTGTCATTAATATCGACCCGGAAAATCACCGTGTGCTGATTTCCAAGCTTGGCGGGGTATTCTATATCGACGTCCCGGAGGCCGCACGACCCCATATGGAGAAGCTCCCGATTTCCGGCCTAGTCGATTTCGTCGTGGAAATGCGCGGCGAAGGAGAGATGCCCGTGATCAAAACATGGAAGGTGAAATCAGGCGAGTCCACCTGCATGTTCTTCAATGGGAAAGAATGTAAGTAACGAGGACTCTCTATACAGATCAACCTATTCCGAACTGCCCAGCATATCGTCAATCAACGGACGATTGATGTCAGTGCAGCCCAGGCAGATGGTATCGAAGAGGGCTTCGTGATCTGCGACAAAATTCCTCGCGTCCGGCAGCTTCTCGGCATACACCTGATCGTAACAGGTCTCACAGAGCATCATGAGCCCCCGCGAGACGGAGACGGTTTTCCGGCCTGCGCTTCCCGCCATAACTACACCGACCCCTTCTGTCGTGCGATCCAAAAGTCTTCCGGTTCGAGATCGATGCCGCAACTCGCGCACTCATAAATCGACTGCCCTTCCGGCAGTTGGATTTCCGTGCGAATAATGCGGCCTCGACACACATGATAGAACCGCCCTCTGGCGTCCTCATCATCCAGCGGATCACTCTCGTATATCAGCACCATAGTTGTATGACGTCCTTGTGATTCATGAAAGGAAGTATACTGACCTGCAATCGATGGCCGCAACCGTCCGGGCGATGAAATAAACTATGGAACAACGTATTTCCTTTGGCCACTCTTGTGCGCATGAACATTGAATGGAAGAGCTCTTTTGCAGGATGCTCAAAATTGCCGTTCAGCAAGGCCGCAGCGACTGAAGGGCCGAGGCGTACTCTCTGGGTACGTCGAGGGTCTGACCGATGCGAGAACGCCGCTGACGGACATTTTCAGCATCCTGCTACACCTGAAACTGCGCCTCGTACAGGCGTGAATAGACGCCTCCGCGAGTGATCAAGACTTCATGCGTGCCCTCTTCGACCACCCGCCCGTGCTCGACCACAATAATGCGATCGACCTCATTGATGGTCGATAGCCGGTGCGCGATGATGATCGTAGTCCGGCCTTTGGTGAGTTCATTCAAGGCCTCACGGATCTTGACCTCGGTCTCCGTGTCGATATTGGAGGTGGCCTCATCGAACATCACAATAGGCGGATCTTTGAGCAGAACACGCGCAATCGACACCCGCTGCCGCTGCCCGACCGATAGTTTCACGCCACGCTCCCCGATCCACGTATCGTACCCTTCAGGAAGTTTCACAATGAACTCATGGGCGCGAGCTGCCTTGGCCGCGGTTTCAATGGCTTCCTGCCCTGCCGAGAGATCGCCGTAGAGAATGTTTTCTCTGACGGTGCCGTTGAAGAGAAAGGGCTCTTGCTGCACGAGGCCGATCTGGTTCCGCAGAAACGCCAGCGGCACCCTCCGGATATCCATCCCGTCAATCGTAATCGACCCGCCGGTGACATCGTAGAATCGATTCAGCAACTTCAGCGTAGTGCTCTTTCCTGCTCCGCTGGGACCCACCAGCGCCACCCGTTCGCCGGCTCGCACGGTAATACTGACATCCTTGAGAATGGGCGCATCGCTGCGATAGTGAAATTGCACATGATCGAAGGCCACGGCCCCGGTAAAGCGGGCCACCGGCGCCTGGATGCCCGGCTCATCCCGCACATCCGGCACGGTATCGAGGACATCGAAAACGCGTTCGCTCGCCGCCAGCGCGTGCTGCAGCATGTGGTTGACGGAATGGATCTGGTTGATCGGCACATAGAACAGAGCCAGATACGACGTGAACATGACCAACTCACCGACCGACAGGTGCTTGGCCAGCACCTCGGCCGTCCCGAACCACAAGACCAGTGCGCCGCCAAGGCTGCCGATCAACATCATCCCCGGCGAGTAGAACGACCAGAGATACATGGCCTTCAAGGTATCCTTCCGGCATTGATCGCTCTTCCGGCCGAATCGATCCTGCTCATAGGGTTGGCGGTTGAACCCCATCGTTTCACGGATGCCTGCAAGGGAATCCTGCAGCAACGCATTCAGTTCCGCCGCGCCTTTCCGAATCTCGCGATAATACCCGTGGACGCGCTTCGTGAAGAGCGCCGCCCCTATGATCAAGATCGGGATCGGCAACAGCGCCAAGAGGGCCAGCTTCCAGTTGAGCCAGAACAAGACGACCATGATGCCGATCAGGGTCAATCCGGCGGTGATAATCTCTTCAAGGCCGTCGACGAAGATCCGCTGCATATGCTCGGTATCGTTCAAGACCCGCGACATAATTTCGCCCGTCGGACGATTTTCGAAAAAACTGATGGAGAGGCGCTGCAGGGCGGCAAACACCTGGACGTGCAGATCGTGCACGACCTGCTGCTCCAACGAATTGTTCAACCGGATGCGCATGGAGCTGCAGAGATTGCGCAGCAGGTAGGATCCGGCCAGCCCCGCGAACACCCAGGTCAGAAGTTCGATCCGGCTCGCCTGAATGACGTCGTCGATCAGAATCTTGATCAGCCACGGGGGAACGAGTTCGAATGCCGTCGTCAGGCCGGCAAAAAGAAACGTTCCCAGCACCATAAGGCGATAGGGCCGGAGATACTGGAGCACACGAAGCAGGGTTTTCACTGGGGCAGGTTACATCCCGACCCGTCAGATGACGGCGGCAGGATCTTTCTTCCAATACTGGTCGAATTCGGCAAGTTGCGTCAGTGTCGACATATCCGTCATCCGGTCAAGAAACAGTCTCCCGATCAAATGATCCATCTCATGCTGGATACACACGGCAAACAGGCCGGTCGCCTCGAAATCCAGCGCCTTGCCATGTCGATCCAACGCCGTCACGCGGATTAATGAGGGACGGGTAACTTTCCCCCGTAAACCATCCACGCTCAAGCACCCTTCCCAGTTTTCCACTTGCTGGGGTCCGTAAAACGCGATCGACGGATTAATTAACACCGTTTCAGGAAAGTCCCCCTCGCAGGCCATCACCACCAGTTGCACCGAACGGGACACTTGCGGAGCGGCCAACCCGATACCGGGCTCGTCGTACATCGTCTCCAACATGTCGTCGATCAGGCGTTGAATGTCGACCGACTTGATCTGGCGAGGTCCGATAGGATCCGCCGGTCGACGCAGAATGGGATTACCAAGTTTCGCTATTTTTAGAATCGCCATACGAATGAATCTCACTCTCTACAAAGCCGGCACTGCACGATCCTGTATTGGTAACACAGGCCGGTTTTGGCGTGCAACCCACCTCTCCCGGGACGTGGCGATCAGGAACTCTTCCCGGAACGGCGTGGTTCAGGGATCTCGAAGGCATCCTTATTCGAAGCCCACCACTCCACCCACTCGCTCACCCAGGCCTGCCGGTCCTGCTTCGTCGACGTATCCCAATCGTGAAACTCGGTTTCATGACGGGTCACAATCCAGAGGGAATGTAACGCCGACATCGCCACGAATCGTTCGTCGTCGGTGATCATGGGGATCAGCGTGGGGATCACCGCTTTGACCCTGACATACCGAGATTCGAACGCCGCGGCTTTCCGCACCGAGGGATTCTGATCCTTGGACATCACCTCGATCGCCTCGGGCGTCTTTGCCGCATCGAGTCGAATCGCCACCCGCAGGGCATGTTCGCGGACGCGCGGGAGTTCGTTCGGATCTTTGGCTGTCTGAAGCAGCGCCGGCACTCCGGACACCGCTTTCATCATCGACAGCGTCTCGATCGTATTGTAGCGGATTCTGGGGCTCGGCATCGTCAGCCCTTTGACCAACGCCGGAACAGACGGCTCTCCTAAATGCACGAACTCCCCCATGGCCCAAAACTCCTGTTTTCCTTCCAGCAAGGGAAGCAGCGCTTCAGCCCGGTTCATTTCCTCCGGGGTGAGCGGATTCGTGTTCGGCGGCACCGACATATCCGGCACATCCTGCTGCTTCGGCGGCGCCTCATAGGGAATCTGTGCCAGAATGATGGAATGCTGCTCACCCGCCATGAGGTCAACCGGCAACCCGCTGCCCGCGGCCAACACTATTCCCCCGACTGCCATCACAATACGTCTGAACATCGTCACAATCCTCCCCGCCTTACCATGGTTATTACTCTTCCTCGCCCATAGGTTCACCTTGATGGGCTAACTCATATAGTACCGGTAACACGACCAAAATCAAAAAGGCCGCCGTCAACATCCCGCCGACCACCACTCGAGCCAGCGGCTTTTGCGCTTGTGATCCGATGCCTGTCGCCAGCGCCGCCGGTAACAATCCGATGGCCGCCCCCAAGGTCGCCATGAGGATCGGCCGCATCTGCATATCTGCGCCCTTCCGGACTGCGTCACGCAGAGTCAACCCCGCCTTCCTGAATTCTTCAATCCGGGATATCAACAACACACCGCCTAGAATCGCCACGCCCAGAGTGGAAATCACTCCAACCGCAGCCGAAATACTGAAATGGGTGTTCGACAGCACCAAGGCCAAAACCCCTCCGACCAGCGCGAAGGGAACCGTCGCCAGCACCAATAGCGCATTCTTGAGCGAATCGAACGTTGTGTAGAGAAGGAACAGGATGATGACCAGACTGACCGGCACGACTTTGGCGAGCCGCTTTTGCTCATCCTTGAGCTGATCGTACTGGCCCGCCCATTCCATCCGATACCGGTCGGGAAGAGCCACCGATGTGACCATCTTGGCTTGCGCTTCCTCGACCGTGCTCTGAAGATCGCGATCCCGGACACTGAACTTGATCGGGATATAACGCTCATTGTTCTCCCGATAGATGATAAAGGCGCCTGTTTGCGTCGTGATACTGGCCACCTGCTTCAGCGGTACTCTCGCCCCATCCGGGGTGCTCACCAGAATATTCCCGATGGCCTCCACATCCTGCCGAAACTCCGGAAGGAAACGCACGACGAGATCAAAGCGCCGCTCTCCTTCATACACTTGCGTGACCGCCTGTCCCCCGACGGCCGCCTGCACCACCGCATTCACATCCGCCACCTGCAGCCCATAGCGCGCACTGGCTTCACGATCGACTTGAATGAGAAGATTCGGCTGGCCCACCAGCCGGAAGATCCCCAGGTCTTTGACGCCTTCAACCCCCTGCATGACACGCTCAATCTCGCCGGCTTTGGCCTCCATGGTCTTGAGATCCGTCCCGAACAGCTTGATGGAGTTTTCTCCTTTCACCCCCGACATGGCTTCTTCGACGTTATCCTGAATCACCTGCGAGAAATTGAAGATCACGCCGGGAATGTCTTTCAAGCGCCCTTCGATTTCCTCAATCAGCTGATCCTTACTGAACCCGTGCCGCCACTCTTCCTGGGGCTTCAGGTTCGCCAGAAACTCCGCATTGAAGAAACTCGTCGGATCGGTGCCGTCGTCGGGCCGGCCAAGTTGCGACACAATCGTCGACACTTCCGGCGAATCCCTGAACATGCGGCGAATGTCGCTGGTCAGCCGCGCCGCCTGATCGAAGGAAATATCCACGGGCATGGTCGCGCGGACCCAGAGATTGCCTTCCTCCAGCGCCGGCATGAATTCCCCGCCCAGGAATCGAAGTGCCACCATCGTGACCAGCAGCGATCCGCCGGCAAACCCGAGCACCGTGACGCGATGATTCAATGCCCACTCCAGCGTCGCGGAATAGCTGCGCCGGATGCCGCGCACTACAATCGTATCGTCTTCGCTGATCTTCCCTTTAAGCAGGAACGAACAGAGCACGGGCGCGAGGGTGAAGGCCATCAGCAGAGCACCCAGAAGGGCAAAACCATACGTGATGGACATCGGAGCAAAGATCTTCCCCGGCACCCCGGTCATCGTGAAGAGCGGGATAAACGCCACCACGATGATCGTCGTCGAATAGAAAATCGGCTGGCCGACCTGGCGGGCGGCCCGCACGATCTGCTGATGCACCGTGAGCCCGGGGGTCTTCGAATGCGCCAGATGGAAGAAGATGCTCTCGACCATAATCAGCGTCGCATCGACAATAATCCCGAAATCGATCGAGCCGAGAGAGATCAGATTCGCCGACTGGCCGATCAGGATCATCATGGTGAACGTGAACAGCAGGGACATCGGAATCGTGAGCGCGACGATCAGCGCTGCGCGGAAATGTCCGAGAAAGACCACCAGGATGACAAAGACCAGCACCATCCCGCTGATCAGAATGTCCAGCACGGTTTCCACGGTCGTGTGAATCAGTTTCGTTCGATCGTAGAACGTCTTGATCTTGACGCCTTCCGGCAGTTTCCAGCCATTGAGGTCGTCCACCTTTGCACGAACCTGATCCAGCACGGAAAGTGCTTTATACCCGCGTTGGAGGAGGACGACGCCCTCGACAACATCGTCCCGATCATCGATCCCGACTTTCCCCAGGCGCACTTGGTGTCCCACCGAGACCTTGCCCAGCGTATTCACAAAAATCGGAGTGCCGTCCTTCTCCGCCACCATCACGTTCTCGATATCCTGAATATCATTGATCAGGCCCAAGCCACGGATGTTGTAACTCTGCGCCCCGATCGTCAGATAGTTCCCGCCGACGTTGGCATTGCTGTTGGTCAAGGCCGTCATGACCTGAGAGAGGCTGACCCCGTAACTAATTAATTTTCCCGGATCGATGTCGACGTGATACTCCTTCGTCGTCCCGCCGAAGGTCGTCACATCAATGACGCCGGGCACCCGCTTGAACTCGCGCCGGACCTGCCAGTCTTGAATCGTCTTGAGATCGGTGAGACTTGCGCCTTTGTCGCTGGTCAGCTCATATCGGTAGATTTCGGCGATCGCCCACCAGGGCGATAGTTCCGGCTTCACATTTTGCGGCAAGTCTACCGATCCGAGCCGGTTGAGCACTTCCTGCCGGTCTCTAAAGAAGTCAGTATTGAAGTCGAAATAGATCTTGATATCACTGAGGCCGAAGATCGACAGCGAGCGAATATCCGTCAGGCCCGGCATGCCGGTCAGTGCAACTTCAATAGGAATTGTGATTTGTCGCTCCATTTCTTCCGCCGACCAACCAGGATTCTGGGTAATCAGCTCCACCATGGGCGGGGATGGATCGGGATAGGCGACAATGTCGAGGAGGTGGAAGGCGTAGAGTCCGCCGAACAGCAGCATGAACCCCAGCGCACACAACAGGAATCGCTGTACCAGCGAAATTTCAACCAGCCGTGCGATCATCGGCTGACCGGCCGAGGATAGACAACAGCAGGAAGGATTTGCACTCGGTTAGCAGGCTGACACATCAGGATGCTCAAAAAGGCCGTCCAGCAAGGCCGCAGCCAGAGAAAAGGCGAGGCGTACTCTCTGCGGTACGTCGAGCCTTTGAGCGCCGCGAGAACGACGCTGGCGGTCTTTTTCAGCATCCTGTCACGTCCCTTTGACTTCCTGGCCCTTGATCAGGACGGCCCCCCTGATCACGATTCGCTGGCCCCGTGTCAGCCCTTCCAACACACGAACCTGATCCGTGGAAATATTCGAAACCTTGACCTCGCGCTTTACATAGTGGTTCGGCTCTTCCACGACATAGACGAATTGTTTTCCGTCCGATTCCAGCACGGCTTCACGAGGAACCGCAATAAACGGCGTGGCGTCGCCGACATCAAGATGGAGCCGGGCGAACATCTCCGGCTTCAACTTGTGCGGATCGTTATTCACCCAGGCCCGGACTTTGATCGTGCGCGTAGCCGGATCGACCACATCACCGATGGCGGCCAGCGTGGCAGGAAAGTCGACACCGGGATAGGCTTCCACGGTCACCTTGGCAAACTGCCCTTCTCTGACGAGGGCCAGATCACGCTCATACAAATCGGCCAGGACTTGCAACATATCCAAATCCGCCACGGTAAACAGAACTTGTGCGGGATCTCCTCCCACCGACTGCCCCGGCGTTACCGCTCGCTCAACGACGATCCCGGTCAGCGGGCTCTTCATCTCAAATCGCGACGTAATCTTCTGTTTGTCCAGCGGCTTCGTCAACTCATCGGCCGGGACACGCAGAGACAACAACCGCTCTTTGGCCCGGCGGAATTCCGCCCGGGCTTTGACCAGTTCGTTCTCGGCCTGCTTCAGATCTTTGAGCGGCATCGCCTTGTTCTCGTACAGATCCTTGGCCAGATCCTGCGCGCGCGTGGCGTACTGGAGCTCGGAATCTTCCTTCACATACTCCGAATAGGCCTGGGCAATGTCCGGGCTGTCGACGATCAGCAAGACGTCGCCCGCCTTCACCCGATCCCCGAGATGCGCCCGCACCTCGACGACCCGGCCCTGCAACGGAGAGGAGATTTTCGAATAGCGGTCTTCTCCGTAGGCCACCTTTCCGGACAGGACCAGCGCCTGGTGCGACGGACTGAATTCCACAATGGCTGTTTCAACCCGCGGCTGCGACGGGGCTGCAGACGGCGCCGTCTTCGCGAGAGGAGCGGTGGCGGACTCAGACGGAGAAGGTTGGTCGGCTTTCCCGCATCCCGCGAGCATAAGCAGAACCAGCGTGATCGACAGGGGAGCCGTGTGAGCCCTCATAACGAAATCTCCTGCCCCACTGCGCTCTCGAGTTGAATCACATTACGTTGATAGTTGAAGAGGGCCTCGAAATAGTTCTGCTGAATCGTTCGGGAAGTCCGGGCCGCATCGAGCAAATCCAAAATCGTCGCCCCACCGCGCTCGTAAGCCCGCTCCACGATCGTAAAGGTCGATCGGGCGTCGTCGAGCACGCCTCCGAGAAACGCCTCGACCAGCCGCCGGCTTTGGAGCAAGTTCCTATAGGCGACATCGACCTCGTTTTCGACCTGGTTCAGCGTCTTACTGAGATCCGCCTCGGCCGTCTGCACCGCCACCTCTGCCTGCATGATACCGCCCTGATTCCGATTGAACAATGGCAATGGCAGACTCAAATTCAACTGCGCCTGTCCTGGATTATCCGGCCCGTTTGGTCCTTGCACCGCATATCCCGCTCCGACTGTGAGGTCCGGAATCCGGTAGGCCTTGGCAAGCCGGAGATCAGCCTCGCGCTGTGACATGATGAATCGCTTGGTACGGACATCCGGTCGCGCGTCGAGGGCCACAGTCCGGAGCCGGCCGATATCCGGATCGATCCGTTTATAATCAAATTCGGACGTCAACTCGAGGACGGTCACAGGAGAGAGCCGGAGCAGTTGGCGAAGATCCGCCCTGGCTGTTTCACCTTCCTGAAGGGACTGGATCACTTGAGATTGAAAGTCGATGAACTGCAGGCGGATCCGGATCAAATCCACTTCAGCGATGTAGCCCTTCTTGAAGCGGATGGTGTTCACATCAAGAATACGCGAAAAGCGATCCCGATTCTCCTCG
>Ga0209079_10000577_pt1 | contig 14613 bp, 21 predicted proteins | sample PPLLaktember2015_2_FD_187259 | JGI IMG/M metagenome (GOLD analysis project Ga0209079, IMG submission 187259) | Freshwater sediment microbial communities from Prairie Pothole Lake near Jamestown, North Dakota, USA - PPLs Lake P7 Core (6) Depth... | ecosystem: Environmental > Aquatic > Freshwater... | reverse complement strand
GTCCCCGAGTTCCAGCGTCAACACCGCCGGCACGGACGCGACCGCCAGCAACTCAACCCGGCCGGCGTATTCCCGCTGGATCCGCTCCAGCTTCGCCATCCCGTCGGCGTCCCACGCGACCGCGACCGGCCGCGAACTGTCCGCGATCTCCTGCGCAACCCCGGCAAACGCCTCCGGAACCCACCGGACCGCAGCTGCGGCGACGCAGGTTGGCACCGGCAGATCGACCCATTCCCCGCCCGTCCCGCCAACGAGGACGGCCCGGCCGGCGATCATCTGGCCCTCGCCAAGCACCCAGAAAGTCTGCCCGTCGCGCAAGGCCCCCTCCTCATCAATCCAGCAATCAACGTCCGCCCCGCATCCAACCCGTTCGAGAAGGTCAGCGCCGATCCACTCCAGCGCTGAGTTCCAACTATCCATTCCCCGGGTCACCGTGCGCGCCACTGGGTCAATCCGGAGGCTCTTAGCTAGCACCGTGCGGGGGTCCTGTTCTGTCGTCTTCATGTTTTTTTCTGTCCTGTTCCTGCCGGGATCGGCCCGGCGTCCGTCGGCCCACTCTGGGCAGAGAGGGCAGGCCCCGCAGGGCCGGCCGTGCTCTACTCAGGCTCCGATTGACCGCATCCACTCCGCTTCCAGTCCGTCGCGCACGCTTCCCACCACGACCGCATCCAGCCGGACCTCGCCCGATTCAAGGGGCAACTCCGATGCCTGCGAATACCCGTAAGAGTGGGACGGCTTGAGCGCCTTGCGGGATTCCCGCCAGCGCCACCCAACCCGCCGGAACGCCGCCGCGCTCAGCCCGGCGACCATTCGGGGCAGGTCCACTGAGTCTTCCGCCCGTTTCAGCAGGTGCCAGACTTCGGCCAGCTCCGTCCCAAACCGCGCCGCATAGTAAACCCAGACTTCAACCCGCCGGCCGGCCGCTTCCATCCGGTCAACCGCGGCCGCAATCAACACAGCAGCCCGGGCGAACGTCTCCGCGCTGACCCCGGCGGAACCGCCCCCTTTAATCGCCAGCCGGACAACCGCGCCGCCGTCCCCCTCAGCAGGAACCGGAACACTCAGCGCCATGTTCTCAGGCTCGCCTGACAGGAACCGGCTCACGTCGGCCTCATCGCCGGCAACGTCCCATTCAGTCCGGAACGTCTCGCGCCGGCTGGCGGACGCTAGCACGTTGTCCAGCTTCTCAGCCATGGCCCGGGCCCGCTCAGCGCCGGCCGGCCACCCCGACCGGATGAGCGCCACGCCGCTGGTGTAGTCGTCGGACCCCATAAACTCCGCCCCGTCTGAATGAGTCTCACTCTTAGTGCACTCAGACAACCGGGCGGGCGGGGTCAGAAACTCCGCCGTTGTGTAGCACTTCGCCACATAGTGGCCGCACCCCGTCTTCGCGCACGTACCTACTCGCTTCCACTGGCTCACTTCGCACCCCCTTCAACCCGCTGGCGGGCATCGGAAGGCATTCCGCGCCAAAGGATCATCTCCTCAACCCAATGCCGACCAACGCCAGCCCCCAGAAGCGCCACGCCGGCCAGCGTCGCCCGCGGACTCACGACGGCCCGAATCTGTTCCCGTTCAACGCTAGCCCGCACGGCCCGCACCCGGGCAAGCCACCCGGCCGCATCCAACGTCCCACCCCATCCGACGTCCAACCCAGACGCCGGAGCCGGCAGGCCGATCATCACCGCTTCGAGGCCCTCGTCCACTGGCCAGTCCAAAACCGCGAAGCGATCCAGCGTCGCCGCATCCAACTGATTACGGCCGACGTACTGCCGGCTTGCCCCTTGGCCGTACGTGTTCGCGCCTGCAACGCAGATAAACCGGTCGGAGCGCTTCACCATACCGGCCGGGGTCGGCATTACGTCGCCCGAAAGCGCCGCATTGAGTACCGTGAGCACCCCGGCGTTGCCCGCGTCCATTTCATCGAGGAGGAACACTCCGCCGTCCCGGTACGCCTGAACGAACAGGCTTTCCCGATACGTTCCCCCGGCATCGGTAAACCCCAGCAAGTCGCTCTTCGAAGTCTGAGGTCCCACCGAGAGGCACGCAAATTCCAACCCCAGCGCCTGCGCCGCCGCCCGGGCCGCGCTGGTTTTACCGGTCCCGGCCGGGCCCACCAACAGCACGTTCAGGCCCACGGCCAGCGTCTGCAACAGCAACGGAAACCGCTCGTGCTGGCGTGCTATCTCAATGGGCTCAGCGCCCGATACCTTTATCCGGATCGTCGGCGGAGCGGGCACTTCCTCGCGGACGATGGCCCGCACTCGGTCCTCATCCAACCCGGGCTTGGGCATCATCGCGGACAGCGCCTGCATCAGGGCGGCAGCTGCATCGGGCGAAGGCCCCGTCGTCTGGGGCCAGCGGCCGGTTTGCAGAGCCTCAACCAGCGTCGCCTTTGAAGCGCCGGCGATCAGGGTGCCGCTGCCGATCCCCCGCTCCCGGCAAGCGGTGCGGAGATCCTGAACGGTCATGGTGTCGTAGTTCATAAATCAATGGTTGGGCAGGAAGCCGGCGGCCTGTTCAAGCGCTCCGAGAAGCGCCGCCGTGGTAAGGATCGCGGCCACAATCAGGGCCGCTTTCAGTCGTTCGTTGCGTTCGTTTTTCATACTGTGGAGCCGTAGTTTGCATAGAACGCTTTACGTGTCAATACCTGCCGCACAGATTTTCCAGAATCCCCAGTGTTTTCGGGCTTGGAATTGGCGTCGGACATTGTATGTCTGAGGGCATGCCAGAACTTGAATCGGTGGCTCCCAATGCAAGCCCCCAGAGTCTGCAAAGGAGAGCAAAGCGGAATGAGAGTGTGCTGGCGGCTTGTCGCCTCACCTTGCCCGGCCGCATGGTGCTGAGTGCCCGGCGCGAGCTGGAGGTTGTCCATCAGGAAGCTAGCGCCCCCGGTCTGGATCCATCTCATCGTGCCGTGTTGATCGGAGCCGCCTGCAAACTCCGTGACCAGCTGGCGGATATGCTCGCCATGCCCCGCAGACCCGCCGCAGCTGGAAAGGGAAAGTCCTCCGCCCCGATCCTCGACGTTTCCCCCTCGGCCGCCCCTCCGGATCTCGGTTGACCTCGGGCTGCTAGCACCGGACCCGTCGCCCTGGTGCTGACCCCAGACCCAGACCCCCGCCGCTATTTCATCTGCTAGCACCGACCAGCACCAATGGCCGACGTGCTAGCACGGTGCCTTGAGGGCGGGCGCGGGCGCGGGCACGTTTAAGGGATTCCTTTGGCGCGGGACCGTCCCCACGGGGTGCCGGGGGTGGGGGCCCGGGCCGGTGACCGGTTTGCATGGGACCCCCTCCCCAATACCTAGGCCATTTTCCAAACCGACATAGAACGCTTTATCATGAGGGGGTCCATGGGGGTACATGAGGGGTCTACGCTTACCCTCACCCTGCGTTTTTGCCCTGATCCTTAGGCTTTTCTGTTCTCTTAGTAGAGGGTAATAGAGCTAAACCATGCTTTAATGGTTCCCTAGTGCAGGTTTATGTGCAGCGCCGCTTCAGAACCAAGCCACATAACATTGTGCATAGGGGAACGAATAAGTTTGGGGCACCCCCCTACTACTCCTCTGAAAATCAGAAATCATGCTCTGATTCTTCCTGAAAGCCCTAAGAATGAGGCAAAAAAAACGCAGTAGGGGGATATCGTCAAACCCCTCATTTACCCTACAAAAAACCCCCTACTCAAAGGGGGTGTGTTTACGCGTTTATTTGAAAATCAGGGTGGTTCCGCGTTTCTTCACCAGTTGCGGGAAGAATCTTGCGAATTTCCTGATGTGGACCTCGAACCTATCAAACTTCAGACGAGGCTCTGGTTGAGCGAGCCAGATTTCTTCAATGGTGTACTCGCCGCTGTTTGGGAAGTCGATTTCGCGACCTTCGTTGGCGATGACGGATTGGATCTTCGGGCAGATGGAATTGGCTGTAATCGAGAACTCGGTGATCTCCAGGTGCGGCAGGTGCTCGGCGATCGCAACGGCGCGCTCCCAGACAGCGGGATCGTGTGCGTCACGGTGGATTCCTCCACCTGCTTGAAGGCGCATGAGTCGCGTGAGGATGTTCACTGCGGATCCTTCATGAAGGTGTCGAAGAGGTCGTAATCCTCCGGATGTTCCTTGACGCGCCATGGGCGGGTGGAGCACTTGGTCATTCGGTCCAGGCATCCAGTGGATTCATTGAAGATGCGGAGACGACGACCGAAGGAGGTGAGTGTTTCAGCGTCACCAACGGCCGCCTTGAGTTCGCTGGTCGTTCCGGTCCACCCGACAGGCGGGAGGTTTTTGATCCAGCTGAATCCCTTACGATAACCGTCGGCGCCGAAGATGATGGGCGCGTCGTTGCGTTTCGGGTCGTTCACGCAGACGAGGTAGTTGCCCTCGACCGCGAATCCACCCATTCGTTCGGATTCGGAAACCAGTGCGTCAGAGACGCGTACCTGATCCCCGGGTTTCATGTTACGTAGTATGGTTTTTGCATTCATGCGACAGAACGATGGCGCGTTGATGCGATTACGTCAATCCAAGGCTGCGGATTTTTGAGGCGGCGAGATGGCCCACTTCACCTTGCCGTTGGTCTTGGTCTTCCGGATTCGATGAGGATCCAGTTCATGCAGTCGCGCCAGATAGACGCCGCAGGCGGTGTTGAAGCGGAAAAGGCGGTCGGCCTCGCGGGAATACTTGGAGTCGCGGAGGATGGTTTCGAGGTCGGCGGCGGTGCCTCGCCAGGTGAGGAATTCGTTCTCGAAGATCACGGTGTCGATGAGGCCGATGAGTTGGTGCTCTGGCGACAGCTGCATGAGTTCTTCGAGGATAGTGGGGTGCTGGTAGGATTTCAGGCCGCAGCGGGGTTCGACCAGGTGCTCAGGGACGGTGAGGCCGTCGAGGTAGTGGGCGAAGGCGGAGAGTTCGGTGTCGATGATGTTGCGGAGGACTTCGATTTCGGGGCCAGGCCAGGGGAGTTGATGGCGGACGCAGCGCAGGATGATGAGCTTGTCCATCAGGGATGGGTCGAGAGGCGGGAGGACCTGGAGGTTCTCGGGCTCGTCGTTGAGCGAGATGGACATGGCCCAGATGGGGCGCAGGGTGACGGCTTGGCGGTTCTTGGGGTGGCAGGACTGGTCGATGTCGAACAGCATGGATTTGATGTGCGAGCCCAGGGAGCGCCGGGAGTGGATATCGCGGCCTGGTGCCTCATCGGAGATGCAGAGGTGTTCGGAGGCGAAGAGGTCGCCGTTGAACTCGGTGGCGCCACTCATGTAACGGTATGGCTTGGCAATGCGGCCGCCGAGGAGCCGGGTGATGACGGCAGCCTGCACGAAGGACTTGCCGCAGGCGGCTGGGCCGACGAGGGCGAGGGCTTGCGAAGCTCTCCAGGTGTTGGTGAGTACGGCGCGGCGGCGGAGTGCCAGCCAGAAGATGAGGCGCCAGTACTGGTCGTCGTTCTGGTCGAGGAGGTTGTGGAGGTAGGTCTGGATGCGGGCGGAGTCGCCGGGGACAGCGGGGAGGGGAGCGACGGATTCGGTGACCAGGATGTTGCCGTAGAGACCGGCGCGGTGACCAGCGACGGAGCCGGCATAGCGGATCCGGGTGTCGCGGGTGCGGCGGAGGAGTTCGCGGTCCACGTCGGAGGCGCTGGTCTGGTCCTTGGTGGGGGAGACGCCGGATTCAGTGAAGAGGGTACGGACGCGCTCACCGTTGATCTGGGCGTAATCGCCCCAGGCGTTGCGGGTCCACCACTGGCCGGAGTTCGGATCGTAATGGAGGTCGTCGAGCGGGTTTTGAGATGCGGGCGCCGGTTGAGCGGGAACCGGGCGCGGGAGATCGCCAGCAGCGTCGAGGAGGCCCTGGATGGAGACGTCAGGAGGGATGGGGTCAGCGAGGTCCCAGCCGTCGGGGAGGGAGGACGGGAGGGTGACGACGCGGGCGGCTGGCAGGCGGGCTTTCAGGTAGACCATGGCGTCCCGGCCGGGTTTGTCGTGGTCGGGCCATAGGATGATCGGGGTGGTGCGTGTCAGCAGGGGGTCGAGGACCGCACGGCCGACACGCTTGGAGCCGCCCTGCCAGGTGATGACGACGTGGGACGGGAAGAGCTTGGAAGCGGCGACAGCGGTTTTCTCGCCCTCTACGATGAGGACCGGGTCGTTCGGGCGCCGGGTGAGGAGGTGGAGGTTGAAGAGGGGGACCGGGTCGGGGTTGGGCCAGCCCTTCCAGCGCCAGTGGCGCGGGTTGAGCGGGTCGGGGAGTTGGTTTTCGGGCGGGAGGAGCCGGAGGGGGCGCACGTCCTTGGAGCCGTCGGGTAGGTCGAACCGGACGACGTAGGCGTGGATAGTTCCGTCCGGGTTGTGGTATGGCCAGGCGGCGGTGCCGTAGCGGTACGGCTGGGAGGCGTCGGTGCGGTGGCCGTGCTTGAGGGGATCGAACGAGCGCTGGGTGGGCTGGTAATCGTCGCGGATGCCGAGGAATTGCCGAGCCCAGGCGGCTGCACGGCCGATGGGGAGTGTCTGGTTCTGGGCGACGAGGGCCAGGAGATCGCCACCCTCGCCAGCTGCGTGGTCGTACCAGAGGCCCTGCTTAGGGCCTTGGAGTTCGACGTACAGAGAGTCGCCGGCGTCGCCGAAGACGTTGCCGACGATCCACTGGGTGCCGATGCGGCGGCCAGCGGGGAGGAGTTGCGTGCAGAGTTCTTCAACGCGGACAGCGAGTGCGTCCGCGAGTTCGTGGAGTTCCATGGGTGCTTGTAGGGGGTTGTGAGGAGGTGTCAGTCCTCGGAGTTCAGGTCGTATTCGTTGGCCTCAAGGAGGGCCGTCTGGAGTTGTTCAGGTGTGGGCGGGTTGCTGCCGCAGATCATACCGAGGCGCTCGTAGAAGCGGTAGGTGGCCTCGGGAGAGAGGTGTTTGGGGGCGGTCTGGGTGAGCGCCTGGGTAATGGTGTTGGCGCGGAGGGTTGGGTTGTTCACAGGTTGTCGGTGTCGGAGATTGAGCGGGCGATGATGGCGAGGCCGCCGGCGGCGTTGATCTGGTCGAGCCAGTTGATCTGGTCTGGCCGGACCTTGCCGGTGGGGGTTTTGACTTCGATGGAGAGGAACTGGGCGATCGGCTTGCCGACCATGTCGGGTGTAACGGTCAGGGTGCGCCAGCCGATGAGGTCGCCGGACCCGGGAAACAGGCCCATACGGACATGACGGGCGTCCATCAGGAAGACGCCTTCGGGATCGCGCAGGGCCTTGCCGACGTATCCCTCGCCGACCTGGTTGCGGAACACGCGGACGTGGGGTTTGGAACCAGCGGCGCGGAGGATGAGAGCTTGGAGTTCGGATTCTGTCACAGGATGGAGGTAAGTAGACTGGTCTTGCGGGAGCGAGCTTTCCAGCGGAAGAAAGCCCATCCCGGTTTGTAGCCACGCCGTGCGGCAAGGGCACGGAAATCTTCCAGAGTCCGACACATTCCTTCCTCGCGGCGTTCGTCGCGCTTCTTGGCGATGTCCTCGATGGACAGGCGCTGAAGCTCGCCATCGACCTCGTCGATCTCACGAGGAGAGATCTCGCGTTCGGATCCGCACTGCGGGCAGGCGGTGCCGGCAAAGATTGCGAAGCACTTCGAACACTGCTTGGTTTCGACCGGCTTGGATTTGGCCTTGCGCTTCTCGCGCCCTTCGAGGTCCCAGTCGCGGTCCTGCTCGGCCAAGCCGTGACGCAGGCAGTTTCCTACGTGGTCGAGGATGACAGCGTGAGTCTTGCCGGGGTAGGGTCTGAGAGCACGACCCAGCTGCTGCAAGTGCATGGACAACGAATGAGTGGGCCGAAGAAGAATAGCCGCGTTGACCGTGGGGAGATCGAACCCCTCGGAGATCAACTCGCAGCTGGTCAGAACCAGGATCCGGCCGGCCGTCAGGTCTTCCACGCGCTTCTTGCGGGTTTCCTGATCCAGCTGGCCGTCGATCGACGCTGCCGGGACGCCAGCGGCTTCAAACTGTGCCGCAACGTGCTGCGAGTGAGCGACGGAGATGCAGAAGGCCACCGCCCGCTGGTTTGGGCAAAAGCGCCGGTAGTGCGTTACCGCGTCGCCGGTTATTTTTGGGGTGTCGATTACCTCGGCCGCCTCACCGAGATTGTAATCGCCGGCGAGCTTCGAGACGCTTGAGAGATCCACAGCCTCCCGGGGAGCGTAGTAGACCGGCCGGGCAAGGAATCCGTTGTCGATGAGCCAGCCCACGGTAGGCCCCATGACCATGCGATCGAACACGGCACCGAGACCTTTGCCGTCGAGACGCTCTGGGGTCGCCGTGACGCCGATGAACTTGGCTTTCGGCCAGGTCGCGAACATTTCGATGTAGGACTTCGAGACCGCGTGATGCGCTTCGTCGATGATGACCAGGTCGGGTTCGGGGACTTTGTCGAACCGGCGGGCGAGCGTCTGGATCGAGGCGACCATGGCAGATTGTTGAGCCATGAATTTTCCGGACTGGATGAATCCGTGCGGCACGTTGACGCGCTTCAGTGTGGCGCCGATCTGCTCAAGGATTTCCTTCCGATGCGCCACGATAATCACCCGGGATCCGCGTTGCAGGACCTGCGAGGTGATGTAACTGAAGAGGACTGTCTTGCCGGATCCAGTGGGGCTCACCGCCAGCGGCCGTTTGGCGCCGGACCCGAACGCAGAGCGGATATCCTGAGCAAGCTGGTTTTGGTAGGGGCGCAGTTCCATCGTGAGCCGCAGGCTGCGTTCTGCGGCTTGACGTGTCAAGCACAAGCTGCACACTCGCCGGCATGAGTAACACGATTCGAGTGAGCTACCGGTTGCCGATTGAGGTGGCCCAGATGCTGGAAGATGAGGCGATTCGAGCCCGCCGGACGAAAACTGCGGTGCTGATCATTGCGATCGAGGACCATGTCTTGCGGTGCGAGCATGATCGTGCGATCGAGTCCTCCAAGAAACGCGTTGACACTCGGAAGAGCCGCTAGCACGATTCCCGCACGACGCATAGCCTGGTTTCGTCAACCGGGCGCGAACTGGGCGCGTTATTCCAGTTGGCCAAGAGCGCCGAAGGGCGTTCGCCGGTTCCACGGCTCGGACTCGCCACCGAGGTTGGATTGATGGTCTTAACAGACCTGCAATCTGCCTCGTTGTCTCGGAGGGGTAGGTGAAGTAAACCCCGAGGCAGGAGAGCCAATATGGCCAGTGGAAATGTAATCAGCTGTAAGCAGTTTGCTTCCTTCCTCGTCTCGCAGGAACCTGTGTACGACAAGGAAGTCCTCAAGGATATCCGCCCGTTTGACGGGATGATCGGATACTACAACACCGGATCGTTCGACGCGTATTCCGGCACCACCCATCGTTTCGACCGCTTCAACAGCGTGTTCCCGAACGTGACTGGCGCCTGGGAGAATCCGACCGGTGCGGCCTGTACCGGTCAGCCGTGCGACCCTACCGAGAACAAGATCGGTTGGGGCTGGAGCCGCAACGAATACTCGCTGGAGAAGCAGTCATGGGGTTCTGACATCCTGTGCTTCGACCAGATTATGACGAAGACGAAGGCCAAGGAGCACTTCCGTCAGATCATCGACGACGTGTTGCGTCCGGCCACGAACTGGATCACCACGTACTACCTCCAGCGCAAGGCCGCTGAACTGTCTAGCTCGCTGCTGGGCGGTAACGCCTTCGCCTGCGCCGCTGGCCTGCCCCCGATCAACTTCTCCTGGGTTGGTACTGGATACAGCGTCCTGCGTGTCACCGACAACGCCGCTGCTGCGATCACCGCCGCTTCGCTGGGTCGCTTGACCCCGGAGATCCTCCAGTCCCGCGTGACTCGGCAGTATTTCCTGGGCGCCATCCAGGCCGGCAAGGACGGATATGATTCCCTCCAGCTGCACACCGACAAGGATACCTTCCGGTATCTGTCGAAGACCAACGCTACCTTGTACGATGCTTGGCGCTTCGGCGTTTTCGCCCCGGCCGCCAAGGAGTTCTACAAGTACGGCTTCATGGGTTACGTCGGCGACTTCATGGTGAAGGTGCTCCAGTTCCCGTTGCGCTTCAACGCGACGGCGACCCCGGGCAACTACACGCTAGTGCTGCCGTACAAGAATGTGGCTGCCACCGAGGGCATCAAGTCTGTCTTCAACGAAGACTACGACAAGGCCCAGTACCAGATCAGCTACATCAACAACCCTCGCGCTCTGCGCGTGATGCCGTTCCGTCCCGAGGCTGTGAACCCGAATATGCCGTTTATGGTTCGGGATTACGGTGGGCGTTGGAAGTTCGCGACCAACGACTTGGGCGCGGACTGTGCTGGCAAGCCGATCGACAACAGTCGCGGCAACAAAGGCAAGTTCATTGCTGACTTCCAGTTGGCCGTGAAGCCTGAGCATCCGGAGTGGCTTGAGGCGATCTTCCACAAGGTTGATCGTGGATGCATCGAAATCATCCCGGTTTGCGAGGCTGACCCCGGAAATCCGGCGCAGGATTACAACTCGGCGGATCCTGTCTGCCCGAGCGTCATCCAGTTCACCGCTGTCATCAACGATGCCGACCCGGCTCGCTACGTCATCGGAACCACTGGCATCATGTGCGACGACAACATCGTCGCGAATGCCGGCATCAGTTCCGCCACTCCGGCCGCTCTGGTTATCGCGTTGCAAGCCGCTTGGGATGCCGAGTTCGGCGCTGGCCAGGGCACCTGGTCCGTCGTGTCCGGCACGCTCATCCAGCTGGCTGGCAGCAGCTGCACCAACGTCACGCTGGAGTTCGAGATCTAAGCAATCAATCAACGGGGACTCTCCTTCGGGAGGGTCCCCATTTGAGGTGCTGGCAGCCGCCCGGAGCGTCCGGGATGCTGGCAGCCTCTCACCAAGGAAAGGATTTTACGATGTACGGACAAATGATGGGTAAACGAAAGATGGACGGCATGGGCCGTATGGGCGCCGAAGTCGAAGTTGTCGAGTTCACACCCCCCAAGGAACTGCGCCTCGAAGGCGAGTCTGGCACTGCCATGGTTGACTGGCGCACCACGCCGCGTGGAACCATCGAGATCATCGGATTCGACGGCATCACGCTGGGTGAGTCCGGTCGTCAGGACGTTGAAGAGATGGAGGCCGAAGGTCCTGAGATGGAGATGGAAGACATGGAGGAGGAAGCTTGATATGCCAGCCCTAACTTCCCAGGAGATCGCCTCGCTCAGCGGGTGCTTCGACTGCCTGTCGCCGGGCATCAAGGACACCTACATGGTGACCTTGCTAAACCAGATTTTGGCTGCTGCACCAGGTGCGCCGTTAACCACGACCAGCCCGGGTGGATTGCTGACCGCGACGGCGACGTCTGCGGCCAACCCGTTGCGCCGGAAGTTCACGCTCCAGAACCAGAAAAACGAAGAGTTGTTTGTGAAGTTCGGAACCGGGGCCACTACTTCCAATTACCACATCGTGCTTCCGGCTCACAACACCGGGAATAAGCACTCTGACGCTTTAATGCTGGACGGATACATCGGCGCCATCAGCGTCGCTGCAACCGCCGGTTCCCCCTCCTACACGTTCGCTGAATTTGTCTGACCTATGCCTACCCCTGCAATTCAAACCCTAAGGACCGATGCGCAGCAGGTGCTGAACCTGGATTCCATCTCTGCCGTCCGGTCAGTCGTCGCCGCAACCTTGGCCAACGCCAACGCCGGCACGCCGCTCAACCCGAACCTGACCACACAACAGCTGTGGAACGAGTTCTACCAGATCATTACGCAGCCGAAGTCCGACATCGAGTCGATCATCGCAAACCAGCTGATGAAGTTCCTGTACGCTCCGCCAGCCCCAGGTGGGGTTGGTGCGAATGGGCAGGTGATCTTCAATGATGGCGGGGTGCTAGCAGGGGATCCGCAGTTCCTGTGGAACAAGACTACGAACCTGCTGACGGTTACTGGCTCCGCCACCATCACCGGCGATCTGACGGTGGCGACGGATACGTTGAAGGTTGTTTCCGCAAGCAACCGAGTCCTGATCAATCAGGCTTCAGCGCTTCAGGGAGATTCGCTTGAGATTGCTGCAAAAACGAATGCTGGAGCAATTTCGCTGTTTGGCAGAGCTTCGGATAATTCATCCGTGCTTGCCTTTAGATCAAATGGATCGGCAACGCAAAAAGCCGCTATTGAAGGTGGTGACTTTGGATTGCGAATTGTCATTGGGTCTTCAATTCGCAATACGATTGACAGCACCGGCGTAGCCACATGGTCAAACGTCGGCGGAGTCGCTGGCACCGCCATGACTTTGAACTCCACGGGGCTGGGCGTGGGGGTTACGCCGAGTGCGTGGATTGCTGGAAACAAGTTCATCGACATCAATTCAAGCGCGGCATTCGGTGCGTTTGGAGCTTCCGATGCTATGATGATCGGCAATGCCTATTGGAACGGCAGTAGTTGGATTCGTAAAACTGCCAACAATGCGTGGCGATTCGTCATTGAGTCTGTAAGCTCAACTCCGACCATGACATGGCAGCTCGCTGCCAATGGTTCGGCTGGATCTTCTATCACTTGGACCCAAGCAATGACGCTCGATGTCCTAGGCAATTTGCTCGTCGGCCTGACCGCTGCCGGAACTACCGCTGCCAAGACCATTCAGATTGCTGATGGTACTGCTCCCACTGGCAACGTGACTGGCGGTCAACTCTACGTCGAAGCCGGTGCGCTGAAGTACCGTGGAAGCTCTGGCACTGTCACCACCATCGCTAACGCCTAATCCATACCACCATGACTACCATCTCCATCCTCTGGATCATCGAACGCCTTCTCGTCCGTAAAGTCGAAGGCACCTACTCCGATGTCGTCATCACCGCCGACTGGAGGTGCAACGGCATTGAAACCATCGGCACCGACGACGACGCAAAGACCTATAGCGGCACCTGCTACGGCAGCGCGTCGTTCGCTCCGCCGAGCGGTTCGTTCACTCCTTACGAGGATCTGACGCAGGATCAAGTCCTCGGATGGTGCTACGCTAACGGCGTCGATCAGAAGGCCATCGAAGCGAACGTCACCGCGCAGATCGAGAACCAGATCAACCCGCCGATCATCGCTCCGCCGCTGCCGTGGGTGCCGGTGGTTCCTCCGCCAGAGCCTCCCGCTCCTGATATGTCTACCCCAGAGTTGCCAGCTGCTTGACGCTGACATACGCTGACGCCGCATGAACGAAATCACGCTGACAATCAACCAAACCGAAGCTCAGAACCTCGTCCAGTTGATCGAGATCGCCATCCGTGCCGGCGGAAGCCAAAACGGTCGCGTCGGAATCCCGCTCCAGGACAAGATTCTGCTGGCCGCATCCCAACCCGCGCCCGCCAATGCCGGAGGAGAGCCTACACAACCTTGAGGTACGTATCGTGAGACTGGAGACCATCATCGGTGATAAAGACGCCGGGATGGTCTCCGACATCCACGGAATCAAAGCCACCCTCGAAGGCCTCAAGCAGTTCCAATGGAAGCTGTTTGGTGGCCTCGGGGTTTTGGTTGTGCTGGCACAACTCATTGGTAGGATGACCCTGAAATGAACGACTCCATCAAATCTATCGTCCGCCACGGACTCTCGTTCGGTGGCGGTTTCCTGGTCGCCAAGGGGCTTGTCACCGTTGACCAGGCCAACGAATTAGCAGGTGCCGTGATCACGGTCATCGCCGTCGCTTGGTCTGCCTGGAACAACCGGAAGTCCAAGACTCCGCCGGCTCCTTGAACCCATGTTTGGCATTCTCTCTTCACTAACGAAGGCCACACTCGGTGTCGTTGTTGAGACTCCGGTCTCGATCGTTCACGACGCCGTAAATAAGGGTGTCATGTTGAGCGATGATGACTGGCGCACCGAACAGGCGATCAAACGAATCCTCGAAAATCTTGAGGACGCAACGGATCCCGATTGAACTGGATCTACCAACTGGTGAAGGCGTTCCTGGACTGGATCCGGGAAACGCCTGCGCCGACAGTCCAAGACGGAAATGCACCCAAAGCTCTCAAGTCTGATCTGGCTGATCGCATTGCCCATCTTCCTGGGCTGCCAGACCAAGGTGATCCTGGTCCCAAACGGTGACCCGGTGATGCTAGCGGAGCCTATCCGTGCTCGCGTGTACGCGTTCGACAAGGATGGGAAGCTCTCTGGCCCAGATCGGGTTACCCTTCCAGCTGGGTGGTACGTGCTGCCCAAAACCAAATGATCACGTACCGAGGCCAGAAGTTCGCCGGCTACAACAAGCCCAAGTCAACCCCGGGCGCGTCCAAGAAGTCGGCCGTGCTGGCCAAGGAAGACGGCAAGGTCGCTCTCGTGCGCTTCGGCGACCCCAAGATGCCGATCAAGAAGCACATTCCGAAGAACCGGAAGAGATTCCATGCGCGGTTTAACTGCGACACCCCGGGAACGAAGCTGTCTGCCAAGTATTGGTCCTGCCGGGCCTGGAAGTGACTCTATGCAAACGAAATACGCCAAACTGGTCCGCAAGCTGAAGAATCAAGGTGCGGATGATCCTCGCGCTCTCGCGGCATCCATCGGCAGAAAAAAGCTCGGCGCGGAAGAGTTCCAACGCCGAGCCGCTGCTGGTAGGCGCAAGGCCGCCCGTTAGTACGCTGAGGGCAGTTCGTCGATCGCGTCCTCCGCGTTC
>Ga0209079_10000576_pt1 | contig 14619 bp, 8 predicted proteins | sample PPLLaktember2015_2_FD_187259 | JGI IMG/M metagenome (GOLD analysis project Ga0209079, IMG submission 187259) | Freshwater sediment microbial communities from Prairie Pothole Lake near Jamestown, North Dakota, USA - PPLs Lake P7 Core (6) Depth... | ecosystem: Environmental > Aquatic > Freshwater... | reverse complement strand
GAAATTTTCCATCCGCATCTCGGCCGGGGAGGCTGGTCGAGTCCAGCTCAATGTAGGCACCATGCTGGTGCCCTCGGACGTTGAAGGGGAATGGATGGTGGTCCATTTTATGCAGCGTGGCCACTGCAAGTCATCGGCTGGATCGCTTGACCGCATCGATATGGGCGCGCACCTCAACCGCAAAGCCTATCCAGTTGCTGCGCCCGGGCCTTCTTCGCAGGGTGTGGGTCTGCTGACCGAGCGGGAACGGGAAATCCTATGCCTGATGGCCTATGGGCAGACGACGGACGTCATATCCGAACGCCTGCACATCAGCGTTACCACCGTACGCAACCACATCCAGAGATTGATGGCGAAACTGAACGTGCACAGCAGGGTCGAGGCTGTCTCTTGTGCGCACCGTCATCAGCTGGTCTAGGGACGGATCCGGCGCTAGCTTCTGGATAACAATCGAGCGCCTTACTGCGGGCTCATCCCGCTGCTGCCCGGCGATCGCCCAATGGCGCCGGATGGACGTGCCACATGCGCTTCACACAAGTTCCAGAAAGTTTCAGCCAAGGCGGCTGATTGATGCAGATGCATCATTAACAATGCCCGTCCCGTGTCCCATCATGCACACATGGAAAATTGGTTCCATGCCAGTTGGTATTTTGTGCCCGGTCGCTCACCAACACTGAGGAGGAGAAAAATTATGGACAACAAGTTCTTGTCAATCATGCGGTGGGGGGCGATTGCCCTGATTGCCGGCGCGTTAACCGCGTGCGGTGGGGATGATAGTGATGATGGCGGCATCACACCGCCACCGCCACCACCGGCGAGCACCTTTGACGGCACCGTCCAGGAAGGCGGCGGCAGCATCGTCGGGGTCGCGGTCAATAGCCCGCCCGTGATCAGCTTCAAACTGCAGGACTCCGCCGGCAACCCGGTGCAGCCGACCAGCCTCACCGCGGTTCGCGCCGCCCTGGCCAAGTACATCCCGGGGGCACCCGACCGCTGGATTCCGTTCGGCACCAAGGTCGCTACGCCTGATCCCACCAAATTCATGGTTTCCAACGAAAACAGGAGTTGCGGCCAGACCGGTGACGGCTGGGCCTTCGCCAACGTGAAGTACGATGCCGCGACCGCTGTCTACACCTATCACTTCTGTACAGACGTGACGACGCTGCCGGATTGGGACGCCAGCGCGGCCTATCGCATCGGCTTGGAGGTGCAGTACAACGACGCGCCAACGGCCAAGGTCAGGACCACCAACCCCCTTGCTGATTTCACCGTCAACGGTACGGTCGGCGCGCCGGTCGAGGACAGTACCGGCAAAGACAAGCTCGTGCGCGACATGGTGGCGCGAGAGGCGTGCAACTCCTGCCACAACGATCTGGGGCAGCAGGGTAAATTCCACGGCAACCGCCGCATCGATCCCAACTATTGCGTGGTGTGCCACACCGACAGTGCGTATGACCCGGAGACGGCTGAATCGCTCGAGTTCAGGGTCATGGCCCACAAGTTCCACATGGGCTCGCGCCTGACGGGCAGCTATGCGCCTTCGGGAGTCGACGCCACGGAGATGCACTTCCCGCAGGACCAGCGCAATTGCACGAAGTGTCACACCGATGTTGCCATCGAGGGCAATCCGCACGTGACGCCGCAAGGTGGCAACTGGAGGACCGTGCCCAGCCGGAATGCCTGCGGCGCCTGCCACGACGGCATCAATTTCGATACCGGCGGCGGCACGACCCTGGATCCGACCCTTCCCTGGGCCAGCCTCGGCCACGTCGGCGGTGCCCAGCCCGACGACAGCAAGTGCGCCGATTGCCATAGTTCGACTCAGATCGCCGGTGTCAACCATATTCCGGTGACCGCGGTGACGAACGCCACTACCAAGGTCACCACCTACTACGCGTCCAACGACGGTCGTCTGCCGGCTGGCGCGCATACGATCGACTACCAGATCCAGAGCGTGTCGAAGAATGCCAGCGGCAATCCGGTGATGGTGTTCCGCATCCTGCAGGACGGTGCGCGTGTTGACCTGAACCCCCAACCCGTGAACGCCACAGCAGCGGAACAGCAGATGTTGCCGAACTTCTGGGGAGGCCCAACTGCCTACTTCGCCTATTCGATTGAGCAGGATGGCATCGCGAAGCCGGCTGACTTCAACGCCTACGTTTCGGGCAGCGTCGTGAACATCTGGAATCGTTCCGCACCGGGCACCTTGGCCGGACCGGACGCCAACGGCTTCTACACCCTGACCTTGACCAGTGTCATCCCGGCCAACGCCAGCTTGCTGACCGGCGCCCTGGGATACGCGGCCATGCTCCAGACCAACGTGCCGGGCTACTTGAGGACGTGCGGGGTGACGCCGCCCATCGCCAGCACCAACTGCGTCGTCGGCATCAACGTGACGGCGGAGGATGTGAAGTTGGCTGCCAACGCGAACGACGCGCGCCGGATTACCACCGATACCGCGGCGTGCAACAACTGTCACCAGAAGTTGGGCCTGTTTGCCGAGACCACGTTCCACAGCGGTCAGCGCAACGATCCCACCATGTGCGCGATGTGCCACAACCCCAACCGCAGCAGCTCCGGCTGGTCGGCTGACTCGACGGCCTTCGTCCACGCCATCCATGGCGGCAGCAAGCGCTCGGAGTTCTACAACTGGCACTCGGTCGTGACTGTCAACGGGGCGAGTGTGGCCTCCAGTTACGTAATCCAACCGAGTGATGTTGTGGTCGTGGAGGCGTTCGGCGAGATCGGCTTCCCGGGCAATCTCAACAACTGCCTGAACTGCCATGCACCCGGCGGCTACGACTTTAGTTCCCCCGGAGGCCTCGACCAGGTTGGGCGCCGCTTGTACAGGACCGCTGCCCAAGGCACCATGGCCGCAGCAGGCACGGTGGGCGCGCTGTCCCTGAGCTCCTGGGTCGATCCGGGCGTTAACTACGGCACGAACGACAGCCAATGCGCAGGCGATCCGACCTGTGTCCAGGGAGACACCAACCTGGTCAATTCGCCGATCGCCAACGCCTGCTTCGGCTGCCACGATGGTCAGATGACTTCGGACCCCAGCGTTTCGGTCAGGACTCACATCGAGACACTGGGCAACGGTTCGATCTACCGGACCCGTACTGCAGCGAAGGCCAAGCAGGAGCAATGCCTGACTTGCCACGGCCCGACCCAGGTAGTGCCGATCAAGGCGGCCCACGGCCTGTGACCTAACGGCGAAATGCTGGTCGGCTCCGGTTCCGGGTCATGTAACAAGTGGCCTGGAGTCGATAGTCCAGGATCAGTAAACATTACGGATGCGCTGAAGTTCGGCGCATCCTTTTTTTGTGCAAGAGGCTATTTCGGCTGGGGCCCTGAAAAGCAAAGGGTCTCTGCCAAAATGAGTTTCATAAGGTGTTTTTTCCGGAAAGACCGGCAAAGGAGGAATGGCGCATGAAAAGCAGCATCGGCAAGGCTTGCCTGATCACCCTGTCATTGTGTTTCGCGGCCGGCCTGGTGCAGGCGAGCACGCCGAAATCCGACGCGGCGGCAAAGCCCGCCAGCAGCAGCCAAGCGGCAAAGACCGTGAACAGGAACAACACCATCAATGCGGTCGACATCAACAGCGCCAGCAAGGCCGAGCTGAAAACCCTGCCGGGCATCGACGACGCGCTGGCCACGAAAATCATCGCTGGCAGGCCGTATCCGAGCAAGGCGTTTTTGGTCACCCGCAACATCATCTCGGAAGGGCACTACGTGCAGCTCAGAAGGCAGATCATCGCCATGCAGAAATAAGTCCTGGCTTATTGCATGCATCCGCTTCGTAAGTGACAATGCGCCAAGCTGATTCATCACCAACGTGGCGGGTTGCTGGCCGCAGGTGAGAATAAGAATATCAAGAGGACGACGGAGACGAGCATGATTTCCCGACTGGTTGGAGCGGCATTCTTTGCCATGGTGGTGGCTGCGCTGGCGGGCTGCGGTAGCGACGGCGGCGACACCACGACGCCGGTGTCGGCAGCCGCGACAGGCGGGACCATCACCGGCATCACCATCGACAACCGGCCGGTGGTGACCTTCGTCGTCAAGGACGCTGCCGGCAAGCCTGTCACCGGCCTGCAGCTCTACGACGCAGGCAGCAGCACGGCCTGTGGCACTTCCGGCATCAATTTCTCAATCGCCAGGTTCGACGGCGCCAACTGGCAGAGCCTGATCTCGCGCCAGCGCTATGCGACCTCGACGGCGGGCCAGTTTTCGGTCGTCGAGGGCACGACCGACCCGACCAACCCGACCGAACTGATCCCGCCTTCGACCCCGCGGCCAGTGGGGCAGTTGACTGAGGCAAACGGTATCTACACGTACCAGTTCGCGACCAACGTCACGACGACCCTGCTGCTGGCCGATGCGGCATCGGGGGATCTCCTTGGCAAAGTGGCCAACAACGGCAACCTGGCCGTCAAGGATGGCAAGACCCTGCATCGCGTCGTGCTGCAGCTTTGCTATGTGGACCCCGTCACCCACGCGACGGTGAAGGTCAATCCCTACCTGGACTTCACGCTCGGTGCGGATGGCAAGGGGGTTCCATACAAGGACAGCGAGGGCAATCCTGTGCCGGCGAGACAGGTGGTGGACCGGGCGTCCTGCAACGAGTGCCACCAGGATCTTGCCCACCACAACCCCACCATCGACCCTGCGCAAGCGGACATGGGCGCTTATGTCGATCCGCAGGCCTGCGTGATGTGCCACAACCCCGGCAGCAGCGACTTCGTGACCGGCAATCCCATCGACCTCAAGCTGATGACGCACAAGTTCCACATGGGCAAGCGGCTGACCCAGGACTACGCCGTGAGTTCGGCCATCGCCCGCCAGGATCTCGGCGGCGGCGTCATCGCCGGCGTGCTCTATCCGCAGGACCAGCGCAACTGCATCAAGTGCCATGACGGTTCGGCGACAGCGGTCCATAGAACCACCCAGGGCGACAACTGGAAGACTCTGGCCAGCAAGAACGCCTGCTGGGCCTGCCATGACGACTACAAGGACCCAGCGTCCGATTGGCGCATCGCCCATGCGCCTTATGCGATCCGCTTCACGCCCAGCCTCAGCGATCCGGACGGCACCGCCGATTCGGTCTGCCAGACCTGCCACAACAATGCCGGTGGCGGCGTGGCGCCGACCATCGCCAAGGCGCACGAAATCGCCGAATGGGTGTTGAGCAAGAACTATCAGTTCAACCTGTGGAACGTCAGCAGGAACGCCGACAATTCCCTGACCGTGGAGTATTCGGTGAGCAACCCAAACACGGGCATCGACTACGATCTCCAGGGCGCCCTGGCATCGCGTTTCGGCAGCCTGAGCCTGCTGTTTGGCTGGAACACGACCGACTATGCCAACGATGGCGGTCCCGGGCGTGGCCAGCCGTTGACTGTCAACGCGACGACGGACGCTTCCGTGCAGCGCGTCGGCACAAGCAATCGTTTCACGCTGACCTCCCCGGTATTGCCCGCGGACGCAAGCGGCACCGTGGCCGTCGCTTTCCAGGGGCGCATCGACGAAGCCGGCCTGCAGGTGCCCGTTCCGAACGCGGTCAAGTACTTCGCGATGGGCGGCAACACGATCGAGCGGCGCGAGGTTGTCTCCGCGGAGAAGTGCAACGCCTGCCACGGCCGATTCATCGGCTATGCCAGCCTCACCACCTTCCTGCCGGGGTTGGGCGCGCATGACGCAACCAGCAACGACCCCCAGGCGTGCGTGATTTGCCACAACGGCAACAATCCCCTGTCGGGTACGGTCATGTCGAGTGATGGGATGACCCAGTATGCCGAGTCGGCCGACTTCAAACGCATGATCCATCAGATGCACGTCCAGCAGGAGGGTAACTATCCGGTCTGGCCCAAACTTAAAATCACCACGGCACAGAATGCGGAAATCTATCAGGGGCTGAGGAACTGCAACGTCTGCCACGTGAACAACTCGTATCAGGTGAACGGCAGCCTGCTGGGAACCTCTTTGATCCCGGCACCGGTTGACGCGACATACACGGACACCGACGCCTCCGACAATCTGGTGATCTCTCCCAAGGCGTCGACCTGTTCCAGTTGCCACGATTCTCTGCAAGCGCAGAGCCATATGCTGGATAACGGTGCGGTGTTCGGTACGCTGACCCAGGGCGATCTGGCCGCGGGCAAGGTCTTCGAGCAATGCGATAGCTGCCACCTGCCGGGTGCCATGGCACCGGTCGATGCGGTGCATCTCGGGCCGGCAAATTGAGCGTCATGCGTGTGTGATTGGCGGGGGGCCAAACGCGGCTCTCCATTTTTCAAGTGATCGGTATCTGAAATGAATCAAACCAGTAAATTGCTCGTTCTTGTCGCGGTGGCGGGCCTGTCGCTTTCCGCCTGCACGGACAAGAAATCCACGGACGCAGCCGGCTCGATGCCGGCCGAATCCACGGTCGGGGTGAAGGTCAATGGCCAGGCAATCAGCGTCGCCGAACTCGATGCCAAGTCGGGACATGATCCCAGCGGCAAGAAGCAGGGCATATCCGAAGACAGGCTGAAACAGATTGTCGACATGGAGTTGCTGCGCCAGGCCGCGGTCGAATCCAAGCTGGATCAGGACGAAAACGTTCGCGCCAAGATTGCCATTTCGGTGCGGACGATTCTGGCCATGGCCTACATGGAGAAGCAGCTTGGTTCCGTTGGCGAACCGACCGAGGCGGAAATCAACGACTTTTACAACAACAACCCGGCGCGTTTTGCCGAGCGCAAGATCTATGAAATCCATGAATTCAACATTCAGGTGCCGCCCGGAAAGGCGGCGGAGATCCGCGGTCAACTGGGCAAGGGCATGACGCCCGAGGCGTTCGAGCAATGGTTGACCGCGAATAATATTCGCCACACCGGTACGCCACTCTCGGTGTCTGCCGACCGCTTGCCCGATGACGTGTTGCAGAAGCTAAGGAATGCGCCCGTCGGCGGCGCGATTGTCCTCGGCGGCGACGAGCAGATGAATGCCGTCTTCGTGCTCGCTGCGCAAACGCAGCCGATCAGGCTGGCAGAGTCCAAGCCGGCGGTTGCCGCGATGATGACGGAGAAGCGCAAGCAGGAAGCGCTCGACAACGCCATGAAGCAGCTGCGCGACAAGGCGAAGATCGAATACGTCCCGCCGTACAGCGAAAAAGGGCTTGCCGTCGAGATCGAAAAGGAATGAAACGGTGCTGCGAGGAAGGCGCCATTGCTGCCTTCAAGCGCGCTGGTCAGGTACAGGAAACCCGGCTCTGCCGCGCAACGCTCAGCAATGACAGGATCTAGATAATGGGTATGGTAAAGACAAGATGGAAAACGAGGGAGGCTGCTTCTGCCTTCCTGCTATTTTTTGCTGCGTTGTGTGCAATCGTCTTTGCCGCCCAGGCGCTTGCCGTACCGGACGACGAGGAGCTCGTTTTCGAAGGCGGCCCGAAGCCCGTCATCTTCTCGGGCAAGGCGCACGCGGATAAAGGCCTGGTATGCAAAGACTGCCATACGGGCATCTTCAAGAGAGAAAAGGGCAACGCCAAGATTGCTTTTGAAGACCATAGTGCCGGCAAACAGTACTGCTTCGCCTGCCACAACGGGACCAAGGCCTACGCTCCCGAGGGCAATTGCAACAAGTGCCATGGCAACAAATCACCGAGCGGGGCGCCTGCCGCACCTGCCGTGAAGGACGAGGCAGGCAAGGCGCCGGCCCCGGTTCCTGCAGCGGGCCCGGCCGCCGTCAAGCAAGCGGCAAGCACGGCACCGGTTGCACCGATGAGCAAAGCAGCCGCTGTCGAACGATTGAAGCAGACTCCGTTCAGCAAGGAAGGAGTGAACACCTGCGTCGGCTGCCACGACGAGGATAACGAGTACCCGATTTTTCCGCTGTTCAAGACCAAGCACGCGGCGGCGGCGGACCCCAGAACCCCGTTCGGTGGAGCGAACAACAAATGCGAGAGCTGCCACGGGCCGGGGAGCATTCACATTAAGGCGAAGAAGGACGAGAAGCGCGGCGGCAGCATCATCAACTTTGGCAAGAATGCCTGGACGCCCGTCAAGGACCAGAATGAAAAATGCCTCACGTGCCACCAGACGCACCAGCGAATTGAATGGAAAGGCAGCACCCATGAATTCAACCAGGTGGCATGTGCGTCCTGCCACTCGATCCACGTAGTCAAGGACCCCGTGCGGGACCGCCTGCAGCAGCCAAGGGTCTGTCTCACCTGCCACAAGAGCGAGGAATCCGAGCTGCATCTGCGTTCCCGCCATCCGGTGCGGGAAGGCAAGGTGGCATGCAGCGATTGCCACAACGTCCATGGCGAAGACGGTACCGGCTTGCTGGTCAAGGCCAGTTTGCGGGAGAAGTGTGTTTCCTGCCACGCCGAAAAACGCGGCCCGTTCCTCTGGGAACACGCGCCCGTGGCTGAAGACTGCATGCTCTGCCATGCGCCCCACGGCACCAACCAGCCCGCGTTGCTCAACAAGCGTGTTCCCCAGTTGTGCCAGCAGTGCCATGACCCGTCAGGCCACCCCAGCACCCGCCTCGACGGCAGCAAGCTTCCGAGTGCGTACCTGCAGGTCAAGAGCTGCTTGAATTGCCACTCCGCGGTTCATGGATCGAACCACCCGTCTGGCTCGACCTTGTTGCGCTGAAAATGGGCACAGGGAATCAAGACAATGAACAAGCCTTGCCGAAAGCGGATCGAGGGACCAGAGATGCCCGCTGATGAATTCTCCGTGCGATGTGCGTCGTTTGCAGCGGCGCTGGTGCAATGCGTCGTGGCGGCTGCGAATGCGGCCGGTTCGGCAAGCAACTCTGCTGAAGCAGGGACAGGCGGCAGGGTCGGGCGAAAGGGGGCCGGCTTCGCTTTGGTGATGTTTTTTGCGGCACTGTGGGCGATAGCGATTTCCACCCAGGCCCTCGCGGTGCCACCTGACGAGGAACTCGTTTTCGAAGGCGGCCCGAAGCCCGTCATCTTCTCCGGCAAGGCGCACGCGGATAAAGGTCTCGCATGCAAAGACTGCCATACGGGCATCTTCAAGAGAGAAAAGGGCAACGCCAAGATTGCCTTCGAGGATCATACCGAGGGCAAGTTCTGCTTCACCTGCCACAATGGCACCAAGTCCTTCGCCACCAAGGGCAATTGCGCCAAGTGCCATGGCAACACGTCCCCGAGTGCAACGCCGGGTGAACCTGCAGCCAAGAGCACGCCGCCCGCGCCTGTCGCTGCCTCGGTCATGACGCAGGACATCCTCAAAACGGTCGCTCCGGCCGAAAAAGAGGCGGCGGCCAAGCCCGCCGGTGCCACGCCTGTTGCACAAAAGGCTGCCATAGCGCCTGGTCCAGCCGAGCAGGAGGAGGCCAAGCCCTCGTCGACAAAGGTTTGCGAAGACTGCCCCGATATCCGCGGCTGGTCTGGCTGGGTGGAAGCTGGGGTGGGCTACCAATCCGACGATTCCTACCATTTTGGCCGCTACACCGGCCTGGTGGACAGCGGCGGCGTGATCAACGCCGGCGGGGATGTCCGTTATCGCGGCGATGACGGCAGCTATCTCGACGTCATCGTCATCGACCTGGGACTCGATTCACGCGGCGCGGTCGTGGATGGTGGCAAGCAAGGCAAATACGGGATTGCGATCGAGTACGACGAGATCCCCAATTACCGCGAGCAGGATGCGTACAGTCCCTTCCGCAATCAGGGCGGCGGCCTGCTCGAATTGCCCACGGGTTGGGTGCCTGGCGGTACTACCGGCACCATGCCTACCCTCAGCACGGATCTAGTCAATACGTCCCTCAAAACCGAGCGTGATCGCCTGGGCGTGAAATTCTCCATGATCCCCGGCAAGGAATGGGAAATTACCGGCTTCTTCCGCCAGGAGAAAAAGAGCGGAACCAAGGATGTGGGCGCCACCTTCGGCTATTCGCAAACATCCATTCTGCCGGTGGACTTCGATTACAGAACCGACGATTTCGGTCTGACTCTGGGCTATCGGGGCAGCCGCTTGCAGTACAACCTCGCCTACAACGGCTCGTTTTTCAAGAACGAGCAGACTGCGATCACCTGGCAAAATCCCTTTACCGCTGCGGCCGGACAGGACTACGGAAGCGTCGCCGAAGCTCCCGACAACCAGTCCCACCGGATCAGCGCCAACCTGGGCTATCAGTTAAGCGATCAGACCCGCTTGGGCGCCCAACTCGCTTTCGGGCGCCTGACCCAGGATCAGGCCTTTCTGCCCTATACCATCAACCCTGTCATCGTCACGCCGGGGCTGCCCGCAGCCAACCTGGACGGCCAAGTCGATACCACTCTGGCCAAGTTCACCATCAGTTCAAGACCCGCATCGAAGCTTCGTCTGGACGCGAGCTACACCTATAACAATCGCGACAACAAGAGCAGCGTCAACAATTACAACTATGTGATTACGGATTCGATATTGGCGATCGATCCCAATACCGGGGCGCCCGTCGAACGCCAAAATCTGCCGTACAGTTTCGAGCAGAACCTGCTGCGCGCCAAAGTCAGCTACCTGCTGCCGAAGAATGCCGATCTCTCCGGCGGATTCGATTACGACCAGATGGACTACACCTATCAGCAGGTGGAGACGACCAAGGACACGACGTTCTGGGCCAAACTCAGACTGCATCCGCTGGAAACGGTCGAAGGCAGCCTGAAATACTCCTATTCGACCCGGGATGCCTCGACCTTTGTCCCGTTGTCGAATCAAATACCGCCGATCGGGAATCCGGTCTTTCCCAATAACCCGTTGATGCAGCCTTTCCAACTGGCCGACCGTGACCGCAACAAGATTGAACTCGATATGTCATACAACCCGCGCGACCGCTTGTCGCTCAGTCTTGGCGTGGAGTACTACCAGGACGATTATCCCGACATGGTTCTCGGCCTCACCGAGGCCGATCATTGGACCGTCACCCCCAGTCTCAACTATGTGTTCAGCGAGATGCTCTCAGCCTCCGCTTACTACACGTATGAGGAATTCAGCTCCGAACAGACGGGCCTCGAATGGATCCCCGTGCCGCCGGTCAGCAATATGTGGATGGCGTCGGACAGCAACCTGACGCACACGGTTGGCCTCAGCGTGGACTGGAAGGCGATCCCCGACAAATTCGATCTGGGCGCCGATGTCGTCTATTCGACGTTCACCGGCAAGATCCAGTATGCCGACGCCACTGATCTGCCCGAACTTAATTCAGACCTGTTTGCAATCGGACTGCGTGGCAACTACAAGGTGAAAGAGAAGCTCTCGTTGCGCGCTGCGATCTGGTACGAGAATTACGAGGAGGAAGACTGGGCAAAAAATTCCAGTGTCAGTTTCTTGCCCACCGTGCTTTCGCTGGGGATCCCCCCGCAGGATGCCGATACTTTCCTGATTTATTTGTCCGCCCGCTACGAACTCGACTAGCGTTATCAGGCGGCGAGGGATTGACCCGGCGGTTATCGAAATTCTGTATCGCATCCGAATCCAGGGCGTGAACGGGATTCGCATCATTGACAGGAGAGAGTGACATGAGCATGTATTTACGGAAAACGGTCACTGGTCTGGTATTGCTATCGTCAGCTTCTCTGACGTCCGCTGCGGATTCCGGCCTCGGACCCACTCCGGAATCAATTCATATCCAGCGCTGCAGCGCCTGTCACTATGTCGACGGGAAGTCGGCGGGGCCCGAGTTTCCGAACATCGCCGGACAGTATGAAACGTATCTGATGAAGGCGCTGAAGCTGTTCAAGGAGAACAAACGGGACAGCGATGCCATGGAGCTGATCGCCTCCCTGCATAAGCAACAGGAACTGGTGATACTCGCCAATTACTACGCCAAGCAGAAACCTGCCGACGGCCCGCCCATTTCTTCTCCTGATCAAACACTGACCGAACGGGGGAGGCAGCTCTATACGGCGGAAAGGGTTTACGGCATCGCCTGCGTGGACTGCCATGGCCCCGATGCGATGGGATATGTTCGCAAGAGTCCTCGTACCAGGGCCAGTCGGGCGATTCCGCGTCTCGCCGGCCAACAACCCAGCTACCTGAAGGCAGCCCTGCAGAAATATAACGCTGGCGAGTCACAAAGCGGCATGTGCACCATGCGCACGGCCGGCAAGGCACTTGACCCGGGTGATATCGACGCGCTGGTCGAGTACCTCGCGAGCAAGTAGAGATTCCACTCGGCATGTCCACGCCATCGTCGTCAACCACGACAAACCGTAACCCGATCGAACTGCAAGCTTGGGCTGCGCCATGACGGGCCCGCAATAGGACGGAATATTTTCCGCCTCATTCTTCGCTGATGCGCGACTTGATGAATAAGGGCCTGTGCTGAGTTTTCCAGGGCTTTAGTGATCATCGCAGGGCCGATGTCGGCCCTCAGGTCCGGCATGAAAGATCGCCATCCCAGGGCAGGTGAAATCCATGCTTAGCCCACCCTCTAAGGGGTTATACTTTCGCGCTATGAAATTGGAACGATGGCACTTCTCAACCCTCTCCGGACCGGCAATATTCGACTCCGCAGCACGCCTGGCAACTGCAGCGTTTACTTTGGTCGCCGTCCTGTTGGCTGGTTCGTGGTTGTCTGAACTGACTGCACCCCGTCCCGTCGCCGAATTGCCCTCCACGGCCATGGTGCAGTCCGAGTCGGCGACCGGTTCCATCAGTCGATTGTTCGCAACTGCTGACGTAAAATCCGAGGACGTCGAAGGCTTGCAGTTGACTGGTGTCTATGCCGGTACGCGTGGAGGAGGGTTTGCCACGATACGCACACGAAGCGGCGACGTGCACGCATTTCCAGGCGACGAAGTTGCCCCAGGGGTTATCCTCGAGCACATTGAAAGAGACCGCGTGATTGTTCTTGTCTCAGGAGTCGAAAAGGAATTGATGCTCCCCGAAACTGCAGTGCCATCGGCGGAATCACCGCCTCAGACAGTCACCAATCCCCCCAAGCAGACATTCAGTCCGGACCAAGAGAGATGAGTGCATCCAGGAGAGGCTTTTATGTCTTCATGCTCACTCTGTCCATGTTCTGGGCGGGTGCTGCAGGTGCCGCCAAGGAAGCGCCCAAGGGCTGGATCACCCTGAATTTCGTCAATGCCGACATCCACTCGGTGATCCAGGCCATGAGCGAGATGACGGGGCGAACCTTCGTGGTGGATCCGCGTGTCAAGGGCACGCTCAGGATCACCTCCCCGCGTCCGGTCAGTCCCTCGGTCGCCTATGACATCGTCCTCTCGGCGTTGAGGATGCAGGGTTATGCGGCAATACAGAGCGACGGGGTGGTGCGCATCGTCCCTGAGGCGGATGCCAAGTTCCATGCCACGACCAGCACCGGAAAATCGCGTCGCAAGCGGGCGGGGGGTGAAATGGTCACGCGTGTTTTCAGCCTGCGACACGAATCGGCCCCTCAGCTTCAGGCTGCGTTGCGTTCACTGGTCGGCCCCAATGGAACATTCAGTGCGGATGCATCGAGCAACACCCTGATCGTGACCGACTACGCGGACAACCTCGCCAGTCTGGAACAGGTGATCGCCAGTCTGGACGTTCCATCAGTCGACGAGCCCGTGCTGATCCCGCTCAAATACGTCTCTGCCAAGGAACTTGCCGCCCTGGTGATACGCGTGTTCGCGCCGATGCCGGGCCAGGCGCCTGGCGGTGGCATCGATCTCCTGCAGATTGCAGTGGATGATCGCTCCAACAGCCTGATCGTCCGCGGGCGCGACCGCAGCCTGGTCGGCAAGGTGCAGAACCTTGCTGCCACTTTGGACGTTCCCACCCCGGTGGCGGGCAATGTCCATGTGATCTACCTGAAGAATGCCCAGGCAGTTGAAGTGGCCAAGACCCTGCGCAACATCCTCGCTTCGGATACGGGTTCCGTGACCCAGACCGCTGCTGCCCAGCCGGCGACAACCCAGCTTGCGACAGCCACCGCTACATCCTCCAGCCAGGACCTCGGTCCGGGAATGGTCCAGGCCGACCCCGGCAGTAATGCCCTGATCATCACCGCGCCTGAAGCCGTGTTCGCCAACCTCAAGGCAGTCGTGGAAAAGCTCGACGTCCGTCGCGCCCAGGTGCTGATCGAGGCGCTTATCGTCGAGGTGTCGGCGGACAAGGCGGCGGAATTCGGCATCCAGTGGATCGGCGCCGGCACCGTGTCCGGCGACAACACGCTGGGCGGCTTGTTCGGCAACAGCACCCCTGCCACCAATATCGGCGTCATCACCGCGGCTGCCACCTCCGGCACGACTGCCGGCCTGCTCGGCATCGCCAGCGGCCTGACCGTCGGTTTCCTCAAAGGCGAGAGTTTCGGCGTATTGGCCCGCGCCCTGGAAACGGAGGCGGGCGGCAACATCCTTTCGACCCCCAGCCTGCTTACCCTCGACAACGAGGAAGCGAAGATTTCCGTGGGCTCCAACGTGGCCTTCGCAACCGGTTCGTTCACCACGCCGGCTTCGGCCTCTGATGGGCTCTCCAATCCCTTCACGACCTTCGAGCGCCAGGACGTGGGTCTGACCCTCAAGGTCAAGCCGCAGATCAGCGAGGGTGGCACGGTTCGCATGGTGATTTCCCAGGAAGTGTCGCAACTTCGTCCGTCGCCGGGGACGGACCCCACCTTGGCTTCCACCGA
>Ga0209079_10000568_pt1 | contig 14739 bp, 6 predicted proteins | sample PPLLaktember2015_2_FD_187259 | JGI IMG/M metagenome (GOLD analysis project Ga0209079, IMG submission 187259) | Freshwater sediment microbial communities from Prairie Pothole Lake near Jamestown, North Dakota, USA - PPLs Lake P7 Core (6) Depth... | ecosystem: Environmental > Aquatic > Freshwater... | reverse complement strand
GGGAGGATCCCGCCGAGATAGGGTGATCCTCAAATCCCGCACGAGCCTCCTTCAGGAGTGCGGGGATGACCATGGGGAGATCGAATCGAGAACTGGGATGAGGGGAGGATCCCGCCGGGATAGGATGGATCCTCAAATCCCGCACGAGCCTCCTTCAGGAGGCTTGGTTGTTATTGTCGTAGCATCCCGCTTCAGCGGGGTGCGGGGATGACCATGGGGAGATCGAATCTGGAAACGGGGTGCGGAGGAGGAATATGCCCCGAAAAAAAAGCGCCCCGCAGCATCGCAGGGCGCTTCTGTTCTTGAACCGGAGAGGCTGTGCTTACTTCAGCATCAGCATCTTCTTGGCCTGCACGAAGCCGCCGGCGTTGATGCGGTAGAAATACACACCGGTGGCAACCTGCTGGTTGATGCTGTTCCGGCCGTCCCAGACGACCCGGTACGCACCTGCCTTCATGACCTCGCCGCGTGCGAGCGTCCGAACTTCCCGGCCCAGGAGATCATAGATCTTCAGCTCGACGCTCGTCTGCTCAGCAAGGCTGAAGCGGATCGTGGTCGTCGGGTTGAAGGGGTTCGGGTAGTTCTGCTCGAGCGCGAACTCGTACGGAATGGAATTGTCTTCCGCTTCCACGCCAACCGTGATCCGCGGTGCCAATTCACGAATGATCACAGCGTCCGCGACCAACGCAAACGTGTCGCGCCGTGCGAGATTCGTCGGCTGACCCGCATAGACCTGGCTGACCGCAGCCGTGTCGTTCACGAGGCGAACATAACCGAACACTGCCTGGTTGCTGCCCGCGACATCCCGACCGCCACGGACGAACTCGAAGTTGCCGAGCGTGACGTAGGGATAGGTTCCATCTGCGGACAACGCGCGGCCGTTCTGAGAAATGACCGTATCAAGAGCCTTCACATTCCCCGTCGTCCAGACCTGGTAACGGGCGGCTGGGCTTGCCTTGGTCATGCTCAACGGAAGTGCGACTCGGACTTCCGCATACATGGTCGTCTGGTCCTGCTCCGTGGGGAGATTCGGATACCAGTCGAAGTAAGCGGTTCCGTTCGAAGCCGGATAGTAGATGGGAAGCATGCGGCGGCTCAATCCCGCGGACACGCTATCTGCCTTTCCGGTGAAGGTTTGGAGCTGCCAGTGATTCATGTTCGAGACATCCCAACTGCCGACGTACAGGCCAGCAAGAGTCGGCTGACCGTATGCCGCTGTCACATCGTTATCGTCGAGGACAAAGACACCGCCGATGCCTACGCCGCTCAATGGAATGGCCAGGACAGAATCGCGGGTCGAGTTCGTGACGATCTCGAGTGTGTCGAGATACGCGGGACCAATGCTATCCGGTTGGAATGCGATAGCGAGGTTGATCTCACCGACGATCGCGCGGAGGTAGATCGGTGTCGGGGGGACGCCGACGAAGCTGAACCGCGAGTTCGGCTGACGGAATCGCATGGACTGGATCTCCAGCTGCGATTCGCCCAAGCTGCGGACAAGGACCGTCTTCTGATTTGCCGTTCCGAGTGGACCGGCCGGATCACGGAAGTTGACCTCGCCGAAGTTGACGAATTCGCCGACTTGGGGATTCACATTGACGCCGATGAGTGCCCCGGTCGGAACCTTGCGCATGCGGAGCAGGTCAACGCGGTTGAGCCCTGTGCCTATGCCACTGGTCACTCGAACTTCAACCGTCGTCGCTGCACCCGGATACAGTGCGAAGGTCTTGGTGCTGCCACCGACCTGCATCCAGATGGTCGGAGCCGTCTTGTTCTGGTTGAAGTCGATGACCGAGTCTTCCGGTACGATCTGCTGACCAAGATCATTCCGCACGTACACTCGCGACGCCGTCGCGGCGTTCGCGGTGATGGGACCGCTGTACTCGAGAATGTACTGACCCGCCGCATTGATACGGCCGCCGTAGAGTTCCGGCAATTCGAATCGATAGAACGCAGCGTGCGGACCGGCAGTAAACGCACCAGTATTCACGCGACTCTGGGGATTTCCTCCCGGAATCGGGTACGGGAAATTGGAGGCTGTGGAACTCAACCAAGTCCCCGAGGGGCCTTCAAAGTACAACGGTGATGTCGCAACTTCCGGCGGACCAGGAGCACGCCAATGTGGCTGCGAGTTGCCTGCGCTGGCATTCATAATGAAATTGACGTTGAACGCGTCCGCCATCAGAATGATGAATGCCTTTGGTTCAACCGGATCGTTGGAGTAGATGACCATCGAATCCCGTGCGGCACCCTCTTGGAATGGTGCAAACACGAGTTCGATATCCGCATATCCGCCCTGTTCCCGGCCTTGTGGATCCGCGGTCATTGGCGGAACAACGATCGGGTAGGAGGCATTATTCACCTTGAACCATGGCAAAGGACGACTGGAACCTCCAGCGACGAAGAACTCGATGTTGGTGATGACGAGCGTGTCGCTGCCCAGATTGAAGAGTCGGTAGGGCTTACCCAGTCGCATCGACTCGTCACCCAACGTCGTTGCCGGGAATTCCTCCGGCACGCGGGTCGAGGCGAAGTTGATGTCTCGCCGTCCGAACTCGATGTCGGCCGGGAGCTGGGAACGAAGCAGCCGCGACGCGTCAACGCGCAGGAATGAGCCGGACAAGTTGTCCGATCCGATGCGCACGACCGCGGCTCCCTTTCCGAGTCCGAAGAAGTAATACATGCCCATGGGAAGCCACGTGCCACCGTAAACGTTCGTGATGCTCGTGTTTCCGGTGATATGCTCCTGCAGGTTGTACCGGGACGAATCCCAAATGCCTCCGAATCCGCCCTTTTCTACCTGGAAGAACTGCTGCTGTCCGATGTTCGGGCTGTTCAGGCAGTACTGGTAGACCATGTACGGACCGGTCGTATCCAACGTGAATGTGTACCGCGTGGACGAACCGTTGGGGGAACCGGAGAGGTTCGGGGAACGACGGTGGCCAATGCCGAATGAGCCGCCAGCATTCTCCCAGAATGGACCAGTTTCCCAATAGGTCGAATCCGTGCTGCGAATGGGGACACCCTCCGCGCCTTGGACGTTGTCAACGGTGTAGTAATTGGTCGGATCGATGGTTCCGATCGTTCCAGTTCCGTTGATCGCGAACCGGTACGGATTCGCGGACAGGATCTGCGTCGGGATGTCGTGCGCAATGATGATCGTGTCTGGAGCCGGACCCAGTGCGGTCGGTGTGTATCGGAGCTGGATGAGTATCGAGTCTCCAGCATTAAATGCCTGCGTGAGCGTGTTTGAGAGGATGAGATACTGCGAACTCGGATCACGTGCAAGTCCGATGCTGTTGATCGAGTAATTTGTCTCGGTCCGGTTGTAGATGCGGATCACCGTGTCCTTCGGTGCATCCAATTGCACCGCACCGAAGCTGAACGGACTCGTCGGGCTGAACGCGATCGTCCGCGCCGTTGAACCTGAGATGGCGAAGCGCCGGGGCGTTGTGAATGCCGGTGAGTAAATGATCACCGTATCGACGAACGTTCCGGATGTCGTGTCTGACGTCAGCCAGCGGAGTTTCATCGTGTCGATGGTCCCCGCAGGGATCGATGTCAGGAAGTTCTGGAGGATCTGCACTTGGCTGATGTTCGTGGCGCGTACCACGCTGTCGACCGCCAAGGGGATGTCCCGGTAATTCTGGATCCGGATCATCGCGTCTTTCGGTGTGCCGAGCGGAACGGCGCCGAATGCGACCGATGTTCCGGTTGTCGCGTCCGTGACATAGATCCGATTCTCACTGCCGGCTCGAATGAGGGCCTTCAATGGATTGCTGAATTGGACGGTATCGCCATGATACAGATAGACGGTATCCAGGATACCGGCGGTGTTCTGAACTTTTGCCCGGAAGTAGAAAATGAAATATCGATCGTACGCGGACCCTGCCTGAATCTCGATTCCGCCAGCAGGGATTTGGTCGGTGGCGCGGACTTCAAAATGAGGTCCACCAACCGCGATACTATCGAGGCGGATCCGGCCCGCGCCGACGTTGCGGACAACGATGCGCCCTTGCTTGGCGCTATCCACAGCGATGAGAGGCGTGATGGGCACCGCCAGCTGTCCGTAGCGTACGGAACTCGCCGAATTCAATACGAGGGTATCCAGCGGCAAGAGAGGAGCGGTGGCATCGCTGTACGTATATGGCGACGACACACGCACCGGATACAATCCAACATTGGCCACTGAGCGAGCTGTGACCGGCAGCGTCATGGGAGAGCTTCCCGTTGCGGCGCCTGTATGGACGATCGTGAGCACGTCGGCATCAGTTCCGATTTCCTGCCCCGTATATGCGAGGTAGAACATCGCCGTATCGGCTGCGTTGATCGTCACGGGGAGGGTCGTCAGCACGGTGAACTCAGGGTTCGTGAACGTCATCGATGTGACGTCGATGCTGTTCGTCGTATTCAGGTTCCTGATCGTGATGCTGTCCAACCGCTGTTGACCGGCGAGGGAGGTCACGAACGCGAATGACGTCGTGTACTGGCCACCCGTCCGGGGATTGTGCAGCCGGACGTCATTCAAGCCGGTACCGCCCAGCCTGACCTTCAATGTTTCTGCTGCGGTCGTGATCTGGATGGTGTCCGCCGGGGCGGTGCCTACGGCGTTAGGTGTGAAGGTCACACGATACCAGAAACTATCGTTCGCCACGATCGTCGGCGTCAAACTGCCGGAAAACGGAGCGACCAAATAGACTCCCGCAACATTGGTGACCGCCGTGACAGCGACATCGGTGCCACCCGTGTTCTTGACATAGAAGCTGTCAGCTTTTGGGGTGAACACCGTGACGTTGCCGAAGGCGATCGAACTCTTGGATGCCGTGAGCTGGGCGAAGGTCAATGATGACCCCACACTGAGCGCAAGCATCACAAGGAAGATCCGTCGCAATGACATCATGACTGGTTCTCCTGCGATAGTGAGTGAAATACGGCTTGCAGTTGGTTAGTTGTTCTTGTACAACAGGATGTGAAGAGTTTCCGAACGCTTCCCGACGTAGCTGCGAAGGTTGCCGTTCGGAATGATGCGGTAATAAACATCCAGGCTGTCTGGACCGGTAACGTCGAGGAACTGGAGGTCATCACTGGAATCGGCGAATGCCGGGTATCCGCGTGCGGGCTTAAGGACGCTCCCTTCGATGCGGTACGATGATTCCGTCGTGTCCGTAATGGTTCGCCAGATGTCCCAAGCACGAATGTTGGAGTTGGTTGTATCGAATTGCCACGTGAGGACAACTTGGCGCTTCCCGCTTCTCGTCCGAGAGGTTGCACCCTGGAGTTGGTCAACGGTCGGGACGTACGTGTAATGCTGAGGAACTTCAGGGATGCTAGCTGGGTCCGTGCATCCGCTGAGACTAAGATACAAGATTACGGTAAGAAGGCAACCCCAAAGTACCTTTTGCATGTCTTTTTCCGAATAGGTTATTTTTTTATCAAAAAAAGGGGGAATCGGGTGTCCCAGTTCTAAAAATGCACGGTCAAGCTCGCGTTGAATCCGTTCAGCGGCGCGGGTGTGAGCGCAAATGTCGTCTGACTCGATCCGGCGGAACCGAACGTCCGGAGTGGCTTTTCGTCTGTGAATAAGAACATGTCGACGATGTTCGCAACCCAGACGATCGCGGCGACCTTGATGAACGTGTCTCTCCGTTTGGCTTCGTCATCGACGATTGACTTCGTCTGGACCATCTGGCTCCAGTAGTTGTCGGAGTCCAGGAAATTGCGTGACTCCGCATACTGCAGATCGAGCTCATTGAGGCGTTCATTTCGGCTGATCACGTTGTTCTCCGCCAGGACAGCGGTCAATGCTGCCCCGAAGAATCCGATCGTGAAGGCCGCTCCTTTCGTCTGATGGCCCAAGTATGACTGTCCCGCTCCCGGGATCACGGCAGACAGCGCCGTGGCGACCACCCGCCGATCGCTCCAGTACGGAGCGCCGGATGTCTGGCCGGCGGTCGTGTCCTGAACGAACTGGCCCATCGCCGGAACCAGGATGGTGGTGAACAGAAGGGCGAGAATGATGGTTCTCATAACGAGTCCTGTCTTATCGTTGCTTCAACGCATATTCGATGATGTTGCCCACGAGCACGTATTGGGATTCGTACTTCTGGATGTCCCCTTTGCTCCAAATGCTTGAGTATCCTTTGGACGAGACGATCCCTACGACCCGGTCGTTCCAGAATAAGCCCGTCAATTCCCGATGCCGCCGGGGGAGTTCTTCGAGATCGTCCTGACCGGGGGGCAGTTCCAGCATCTTCTCCCACGCACGGTAGATGGCATGATCGATGGGAATCGGACTGATCTTCATCTTCGCATCGACGGCGGTGCCAAGATCCCGCAGGAGTCCCTCCATGCGAGCGGTGTACTCATACTTCGTTGTGAAAACGCCGTTGTCGATGAAGATGAATCCGCCGCGGCGGATATAGTTTCGCAGGTTCTTCTGGTCCTCCTCATCGAACAGGGGGTCGCCCGGTCCGGTGAAGATGAAGATGACGGGGGATTCCTCCAGTTCCGTACTGCTGGGAGAAGCTTCCTTCGGCGTCACCTGGATCTGCAGGCTGTCCGACGCGAAGCGGGCGATCGAAGCGAGAGCTTTTTCCGCGAATTCCCAGTTCTCCCGAATTCCGCTGCGGATCTCGTCGAAGGTCTTGTAGGTGACGCGGTGAAGCGAGATCGAACGCTTCTGGCGAACCGTTGCCGTGTCGGTTCTGACCGCACCTTCGGCGATCAACTCGCGCTGCACCTGCACCCGTTTGAAATAGAGTTGGAGCGTCAGGAAGTCGCTTGGCTCGTTGTTCTCGTCGTATCCTGTGATGAAGTTCTCGAAGACGAGCTTGGTGAGTTGAACGCTTTCGTCCAGCGGATCGAAGACGATCAGTCCCTCGCGGTTATCGCCGGCATAGATCGGTCTGCCGAGATAGAGGACGCTGTTGCGGACGATGCCCATCCGGCGCTCATGGATCTCGTCCTCCACACCGCTCGCCCCTTTGCGTCGCTTGAAGTACCCTTCGAGGCTCTGGTTGCGGCTCGTCTTTTCTTCGCGACCGTACCCCGAAAACAGATCGCCCCGATCGGTGACCAGGAACGAGTTCTCGGGATCATAGTTGAGTTTGCCCCCCGTGTAGTTGAAGATGCTCACCTTGAAGACCGAGAACCGGTTCGGCGTGTACCCCAGCCGCGGATCGATCCAGTTCGCATAGGTGAACGGATTGGCTGAGTACTCCCCGTCCTTCGAATCATCCGGAAATTCCACGGTGTTCAGCTGGTAGTCGGACATGTACTTCACCTGGACCTTGAAGGTCTTTCGGTCGAAGATCACTGACTGTCCGTCCTTGCTGACCGAGTAGGAGCTGTCGTTGTACTGGCGCATCATGTCGATGTCCGGTTCCAGCGTGAACTCGGGCTGCGGGGGAGAGAAGAGGAAATAGCGGTAAGCGGAATCGCATCCTGCAAGGAACAGCAGCAGAACCAACACGCCGCCAAAACGCCTAACGCTTCGGGTATGTGCGTTCATGTGATAAACGTATCCGTTGTCGCGGGTGACTATCGTTGATATTCAGAAGCTACTTTTTGCCGTGATTGATCGACGATGCCTCCTTTTTGCGTCGTCGCATACACCACCAGATTGACACCAAAATGAAGCTGCCGTGCGTTGTCGAGCGGCCCTCCCTGAGCTGTGGAAAGGTAACGCCACTGGCCCCAGGCGTGGGAATAGCCTTTGTTGGAGATGACGACGGCAAGCCGTCCGCTCAGAAAGATCCCTTCGAGGTAGCGGTAGCGTTCCACGAAGCGTTCCGGCGCGGCCGGGATGTCCAACGGCTTGCGGATATTCGCATCGTCAACGCCCGGCGGCGGCCCGTCGAAATCCTCCCATGCATGGAACAGCGCGTGTCCGGGAGGAATGCGCTCGAACTCCGCATCATAGCCCAGAGCATCTTTGAGGAGCTTCCGCGCGCTGGCATTGAACGCCCCGGATTGAAGGGCAAATCCATCATCGATGAACAGGAACCCACCCTTGCGCAGCCATGCGCCGAGGTTCTTCGCCTCCAGCGGTGTATACTGCACGCCGGCGGTGTATCCCATCATGAAGATGAATGGAATGGACATCAACTGCTTGTCCTCCAAGCGGATGTTGCCCATGAGATTGACGCGCACGTCGGTGCTGTCCCGCACGTAATTCACGAAATTGATGACGGCCTGCGGGAAGACATTCCATCCATCCTCTCCGTTCGCCTCGGACTTGCTGGACTTCCAACGAAGCTGGTAGAAGTTCAGCATGCCGCTGACCTTCTTCTTGTTCTTCGGATCCTGCATCACCAGCCCTTCGAGCCGGTCGGCAAAGTTGGATACATCGACCAATTCGTCCCGCATCGATGCGAGGCCGGTTCCCCCCGTCCGGACGTTGGCAACATCGCCCGTGAGATCAGGCTGGAAATCGACGCCGGCGGTCTGCCCTTCACCCCAGCCGAGCCGGCCGCCGACCCCGAGGCTGCGACCGAATGCCACCGCGCCGCCGGGGATGCCCCAGCCGGCGTCGAGCCCTGCGCCGCCGGTCATCGCTCCGTAGAAGATACTTCCTTCGGTCCTGTTGCCCGTGGTAGAACCGGCACGGGTGGACTGCACCTGTTCCGCTTGAACCCGGATCGCCTGCGTCGGTTCGAATTTGATCTCGCGCGGCGTGAACGTCTGCGAGTACGACGGCGTCTTGCTGACCTGGAACGACTTCGCGAGCTTCGGCGCCCGGATCTCGAACTTGACCGGCGGCTGCACCAGATCGTATTCCGATGTCTCTGTGCCGACCGTGACCGCGTGGTCGGCTTCATACGTCGCCAGGAACCACGATCCCGTCGCGAGGATATGGATCAGCGCCGCGATCAGAAAGGCGAGTGCGAAGTAGCGCTGATAGACGCGCTTCCACTGGCCCAATGATCGACCGGATGTCAGATTCTCGCTTGCTGAATCGTTCTTCTTCATGAATACCATGCTGCTAAACGGATCTCCGGGCTACTCCAGTCCGCAATCCGAAATCTCAATTCCCCGCCTGTCCGGCGGGCAGGCGCAATTGACTTACTTTCCCGCCGACAGCCACTTCCTGTGCAACTCCGCGAAGAAGACCGCCGAGCGGGCATCTTCGACCGTGCTCCACTCTGTGATGATCTCGTTGAACAGCCGCAACGCCGTCTCGCTCTCGCCGAGTTGTTCGTAGCTGGAAGCGATGTTCGCCTTGCATGCGTATGCGACCTCGGTGTCCGCGTAGTTCTCCATCACACTCGTCAGTTCAACGATCGCCTGCTTCCAATTCTTTGCCTCAAAGTACGCCATAGCCTTCTCGTATGCGTTGTATGCCTCGACAAGACTGAGATCCCGGATCAACGTCTTTGTATCCGGGTGACGGGGATCGTCGGGATAGGCGTCCCAAAACATCCGATATGCGACGAGTGCGGAGTCGTAGCTCTTCGCATTGTAGTAGTAATCGCCGATCGAGAAGAGCGCATCCGGAGCCTTGGGGGAACTCGGATACCGTTCCAGGAGCGTCCGGAAGGTCCGTACCATGCGGTCGTGCTGCTCCAGCTGGAAATAGCTCCACGCTTCATTGTACATCGCGACGGAGGCGTACTCGCTTTCGGGAGCGGCGGCGTAGACCGCCTGATATTCCGCTGTCGCCTCCGCGAAACGGCTCGTGTTGAAGTACGCCTCTCCGATCTGGAGACGTGCCTCTGCCACGCGCTTCGAACTCGGGAACTTCCGCAAGAAGGCTCGATAGGTGGCGATCGATTCGTCAGCTTTGCCGATCTGATACAAGCTGTAGCCGTATCCGCTCATCGCTTCCTCGGTCGACCTGCTGCTGGGGTACCGATCCATGAAGACGCGGAATGCATCGGCGGCATTGGCATAGTCTCCGCCGTTGAAATAGACCATCGCGAGCCGGAAGAAGGTGTCTTCCAGAAAAGCGTTCAAAGGGAACTCTGCGGATGCCTCCTCGAGCGTCTTGATCGCCTGGTTCGGCTGCTGCATCGCGCCGTACGAATTCGCGAGCGTCACGTAGGTCCGGATGGCGGCGGTCGTATCTTTCTCCTTGATCGCCAGCAACTGTCTGCCGGCGTCGACGGACTTTTGGTAATCCGCTGAACGGAAATAGAATTCAGCAAGGACGGCGAGATACCGAGATCGATCGGTTTCCGTCACGGCGCCGTCGACCATTCCCTGGACCAGCTCCAATCCTTCCTTGTGCTTGTTGAGATAGACCAGCGAATAGGCGAGCTTCTCCTTTGCCTGCGGAACGAGGGATGCGAAGACTTGCGAGAAGACCCCCGAGTTCAGGCAGGTCCGTAGGTCCCGGGACACATCCTCGTACCGTCCCATTTCGAACAGCACCATCGCGCGGCCATAGAGCGCCTGCATTCGCGTGTTCTCCGTCAGGGATCTGTTCTGCACCACCTTGTCAAACTCGGCGACGGAAGGCTCGAATTGCTGCTGGCCGGAAAACAACTCGGCCTTCGCAAGCTGAATGAATGGCAGTATGCCGACCGTGTCCAGACCGGGTGTCGCGGCAGCTGTGTCGAGATAGGCCAGGGCACGAGCATGCTGACCGGCGGATGTGTATGCGCGAACGACGCGGGCGAACGTGTAGGGATAATATGATGAGGTCGGACCCACCAGCGAGAGGTGCGCGACAGCATTGTCGTAATCCGGGATGCCGAAGTAGCTCAATCCCATGTAGTAGTAAACCTCGGATGTGTCGAGCCGAGAGTGGTCCTCCGCCAGCGCGGTTCGAAATGCGCTGATGGCTTCCGTGTAGTTGCGCTGTTCGTAATAGGTCTTGCCGAGTTGGGTTCGGGCGATCACCGCCTCGTTCGAGGTGGGCTCTTTCTCGCGGACAAGGCGGAGATAGGTGCGTGATTCCTCATACTGCTTCAATTCGCTCAGTGCGAGCGCACGATACAAGTGCAGTTTGCTCAGATACTCTGTCCCCGGGAGTCGACGGAGCATGGTGTCGACGGTCGAGATCGTCCCCGGATAGTCTTTCGCATTGAAGCGGTTGCTGACGGCGAGAAACAGCGACTGTTCCGCCGTGAATCGGATCTCCGCACCCTGTTCCGCATACGCATCGGCAAATAATTGATACGCATCGGCGGACTTCGTGTATTGCTTCACTTCCTGATACGTTCGCGCGATCTTGTACTGGAGCTTCGCCTGAAGAGGCTTGTTGTTGAAGTTCTCGTCGATCGCGTCGCGATAGATCTGCAGTCCTTCCTCGAGACCCTTTTCTTCCGTGGTGTATTCGGCCATCTTGATGTACGTGGCCTCCTGCAGAGTCGGGATCAGAGAGAACGCCGCGATGACCGAGCGGTACTGAGCCATCGCACTGTCATACATGGACAATTGACGGTAGTTGTCGCCGACCTTGACCTGCGCCTTGGCGACAAGTTCAAGCGTGGACGCGTCGACGTCCTTGCCCGTGGTCGCTTCGAACAGTTTCCGGTCACGCAGCGCTTTCAGTTCGACATTCTCCCATTCGGCTTTCGCGAACTTCTCGGGACGGTACTTGTTGAGGAGCGATTGGAATGCGGCGATCGAGTTCCTCCAATCGCTTTGGTCGAAGTAGTTCTGTGCGATCTGGAACCGGGCTTTCGCATCCAGCGGATGTTCCGGATAGATGTTCGTCAGCGACAGGAATGCGGTGTTCGAACTGTCGATCTGTCCGGACTCGCGGAACGCCCAGCCGATATCGTAATAGGCTTGCGGAACCTTTTCGTCCAGCGGATGGCGTTCGATCAACCCCCGTGCCTCTCGGATGGCTGCGGGATAATCCTTGTCCGCGAAGTACATCTCGTAGATCTGGTATTGCGCAAGGGCGGAAAGCTTCGGCGAATCGGTGCGCTCTTCGACGGCGCGATAGAAGGTGACGCTCTCTTCCTTCTTGTTCAGGTTTCGGAGCGCATTCGCCTTCTGGTACAGCGCCGCCGTCCGGACTCCGACGTTGAGCTCGTTGTTCAGCAGCGAGACGCGGACGCTGTCCGTGGCAAGCAACCGTGATTCGGTCCCGATGATCTCGTCGTATTGTGCGATCGCCTTCTGGTACTCCTTCGCGGCGTACAGGTCTTGCCCGCTCTTGAACTGCGTCTGCAGAGCGGTCGGCGTCGGCGTGAAGTACGCCGCGGCCGAGATGCCCAGGACGATGATCAGGATGGTCTTGAAGTCCATCTTAGAAGCCCGCGTACACCGTCATGAAGATGTAGGAGATATCCCGATCACGATAGCGCGGGTCGGGATAGCGCGGCAGGTTCGCCGTCGTGTACTTGTAGCCGGCGTCGACCACCACATTGTACCCGCCATAGGACGATTTATTGCTCAGGGCGACCGCGTACGTGGTCTGGTTGACGTCGTTCGACGGCATCTTCAGGTCGCGGATCTGCACGGCGAACGGACCGGTCTTGCCTCCAAACCCTTGCAGACCGATGCGGAGGTCGGTCCGTTCCGTCAATGCGTAATCCAAACGGATGATCGGAATGAATTGCTGCTCGCTCCGAACGACCTGATTCGCCGGCTTGCCGGGGGTGAACTCGCCGAACCGGGATGTCCGTTGCGTGCGAACCTTCAACTGCGGATTCAACCGGAGCCGCCCGTTCAGCAGCGGCATCGAATATTCGATCTTGTTCACGATCCCCAGTTTGTTGATGTATCCATCGCTCTGTTCGAGGGGATTGATGTATCGGTTCTCGACATCGCGCAAGCCGGTACCGATCGCAGATTGCTCGTTGTACTCGTACTTCACGATGTTCTCAATCCGTAAGCCGGGGATCTGGGTGTAGACGGCCCCGACGTACGCCTGGTGCACGACGCTGTTCTTATACTCGAGGGAGTCGAACGCGAATGTTGGGTACGGGTCGTTGATCGTGATGGCCGCTCCAAACTGGTATCCGTTGTTCGGGATGTTGTCCAGCACGCGCTTGAAGATGTACAGAAGACTGACCGACCCGAACAGGGGAGTTCCGGCTTCGTAGCTCCATCGGGCGTAGTCTGAGCGGACGCGTCCGCCTTGCGCCGGTGATTCTTCCCGGATGGATCCGAACCGAAGATTCATGCTGCGCAGGAGCTCGGTGTTAGCGAACACATGATAGCCGTCGATGTCCGGATTGTACGGGTAGTCGGGCAGAATGTCGTTTTCCTGCTCATCGATCACCGTGTTGTTGTTCCAGTCGTCTCCGTAGCTGAAGAACGGGGGATCGGAATAGAATGTCAGGAAGTCTTCCGAATAGTCGGGGACGCCGTTGGAGTTCCGGTCATCATCGGGGATGCCGTCGCGATCCTTGTCCTTCCCCGGGAAGATTCCGGCATCCGGCTTCCGGATGATGTCACCCAAGCCTGTGAGTTCGTTCGAATTCTGCCGATAGCCCATACGAAGCGGCTTGGGAATGACGCCGGGGACCTTCTGCGTGTTCGCATAGTCGAAGTTGATGACGTCACCATTCCGCGCGTTGGGGAAGGGGGTGATGTTGTAGAAGTAGTACCCGTCTTCCCAACGATCGTTATCGTCGTTGTCGTCGACCATGGCGTACGCGGCTCCCCCGGCGAGCTGTGGATTGTAGCCGCCGACCGAGGCGGTCGGGCTCACGAGCGAAGCGGATTCGCCTGTTTGGAAGAAGGTCGTGCGGTCGGGTCGATCGGGTTGGCTGTACGTTCCGTAGAAGTAATTGTCGAGTGTGTAATAGTTGAACAATGTGGTGAATCGAGGATCGATTCGGTACCGTTCACCCCCCAGGGTGAACCGCCCCATGGTCTTGGTCCCGCGAATGAAGAACGCCTGTCCGATGTCCTCAAAGCGGAGCCCGCGGGAAATGGGGTATTTCAAGTAATTGACGCTCTGCGCGAACTCCCCTTCGATCTTGAAGTTGTTCCAGTTCAGTTTGAAGTTCAAACTGTACACCGAGAGACCGGATGCCAATCCGTACGAGAACCGCACCACACGCCGGTTCGAACCGTCCTTGATGTTCCCTTCAGCACGGGCCATGGTGCGAAACGTCGTCATCGCGGGAAATGTGCCGGCGACGATGGAGTCGGCGTGGGAACGGAATCCCGGGACGTTGTACTCATCCGCGTTGTTGATCCAGTCGTGACCTGCGTCAACGCGGTAGTCGTTCGCCAGGATCGCGGCGAAATCGACCCGATCAACTCCGGCAGGGATGACATAAGCGTAGGTCACATTGTACGGATAGCTGGTCCCCGGTTTGTTCTCGGTTTGGCTCGGGATGGTGAACGGATAGGTTGGGAGCGGCGAGACCTTCGGCGAGGAGAATACGCTTTTGTAGTGAACGTATTGGGTGAAGCTTGTACTGTCGGCAGCCGGATACGTTGCGGTATAGATCGGTTCGAAGTCGCGCAGGACCCAGTATTGGATCGGATTGCGCAGGTCGACGCGGAACGGGTCCGGCACGCGGTTGTTGATGTTTGTCATCGGATACGCTGTCCCGTTGATGTAGATCTGCGGGACGCCGAAGATCTGCGGACCGGAGTAGTCGCCCGGCGTGTCGTCCAGAATGCGGACGAAGATCACGCGCGGGATCGCGTTCGTCACCGTTCCCTTGAGGCCGGCAGCCTCCGCTCCGGATGAGCTGCGGGTCTGGTGCTGGTTGACATAGGTTGCGCCAACCGTTAGCACGTCGCCGAGGTCCGCCTCGAAATGGCCTCCCAACAAGAACGCCGTCCATTCGCGAATGTGAGTGATGGCCTGGGCGCTGGTTA
>Ga0209079_10000564_pt1 | contig 14769 bp, 26 predicted proteins | sample PPLLaktember2015_2_FD_187259 | JGI IMG/M metagenome (GOLD analysis project Ga0209079, IMG submission 187259) | Freshwater sediment microbial communities from Prairie Pothole Lake near Jamestown, North Dakota, USA - PPLs Lake P7 Core (6) Depth... | ecosystem: Environmental > Aquatic > Freshwater... | reverse complement strand
TAGAACTTACACGCGAAGAGATTGCCAATGGAGCAAAACTTAACAGAGAACAAGTACGCAAAGCCGTAAAAACTTTCCTAGATAATAAAACGGTAAGCATCATCGAGGACGAATCAGGTAATGGCATTCTTCGCTATGTATTACATCCTGATGCCTACCTTACAAAATACAACCAGCATTATGTAGTACGAATTGCAGGGGCAGCAGAGCAAGTAGTTGAAGAGGAAGTAGTTGAAGAGGAAGCAGCGGTAGTAACCCCCAAGCGCCAGCCACTCAAGGAATCCGACATTGATAGGCAGGGAGAGAACGCCAAGAGCTTCATGTTCCAGCAGGGGTATAGTCAGGGCTACAACGATGCTATGTTCCACTCACACAGGGATGCGTACAATGCAGGACGAAAGGTTGTAGTCGAAGGGCTAATGAAACTTCTTAAAATAGATGCAAAGGTGTTGATGTCATGAAAATTTTAATGCTTGCTTCGCTGTTTGTTTACGGACAACTGGCTTCTGCTTTTACTGTGCTCCACCCTGACGGGCTTGTTGATGTGCAACCGACTGGACATGGCTTCAATGTGATCGACATGAGGACGCATGAGATTACAACAGTGAATGAAACGGCTAGTGGGTATGTGGTTACGCCACAAGGAGAACCCTCCACCTTTATCAACATGTCCCCGATGGAGAAAGAAGGCTTAGGCAGAGATACGGTAGAAGAGAGCATCATCCTCCCAACTATCCTTGACGACGACAAATTTTAGGAGACTGCTATGGATGATTACGCTGTATTAGAAGGAAAAGTGTTAGACTGGGCTTCGGATAGGGGCATTATCGCTAAGTCTGATCCCAAGACCCAATGCCTGAAATGTGTGTCTGAAGTGGGAGAGCTAGCCGACGCAGTAGCAGTCGGTGACATGGATGAAGTGAACGATGCACTGGGCGATGTCCTCGTGACATTGATTATCCTTGCTGACCTGTTGAAGACCGACCTGACTGACTGCTTGTCTGAAGCCTATGAAGTGATTAGGAAAAGAGAAGGAAGAATGGTTAATGGGATTTTCGTGAAAGACGTATTTTAAGATGAGTTATGGGGGCACTGCGGTATTTAATCCAATTCACGGGTTCAATATAACGAGCCGTGGTGTTCCCACCCTTATAGGATTTTTATGACAGCAGAAATCATTGAGTTTGATGCAGGGGAAAAGGCATATACGCCAGAGATTTCCTGCTCTTTCTGTGGCATACCAAAGTCGAAAGCGTTCGGTGGCTTCTTGGTCAATGGGCTTGAGGCTAACATCTGTGCGGTATGCGTGGATAAGATCAGGAAAACGCTAAGTCCAGAACCAGAAGAGATTACAGATGGAGCAGCCTAAGTACCTTGCGGAGCTTGGTCCGATACCACGCTTGATTGAAGACGAGAAGCCACCATTAGCGACCAAGATTTGGCTCATCACTAAGTATGGTAACGGCTATGCAGGCATGTGGGACAAGAACGACACGACAATCTACGCATGGTGCCCGCTACCTAAGCTAACACCAGAACAGAAACGCAGGCTCCTCGCTATGGATGCTGCGAACATAATAGGAGAACGGGATGAATGTTGAACTGATTGATTACATGGGGTCGGACCTAAGTGTGATTGACGCGGCACGAGTGAGCTTCGATAGGAAGAGCGAGTGGGATACGATCAAGGACAATGATGGCACAACGAAGCATGTGCTGAACAACAAGGACGCTAGGCTCATAAAGTACCTAGCAGAGCACAACCACTGGACACCTTTCAGTCATCCTCAGATAACGCTTCGCGTTACCGCGCCTCTTTATATTCGTTCTCAGTTGTTCAAGCACAAGGTAGGGGGCACAGAGAACGAGGTAAGCAGAAGGTATGTAAAATACGTACCCAAGATCGACATGCCTACTCAATGGCGCAAAGCCGCAGAGAACGTAAAGCAAGGGAGTAGCGATGAGTTAGTGAAGATCGACCCGTCTATGCAGGATCAGATAGATAAGTGGGCGCAGATGACTACGCTGCTGTATGAGGATTTGCTACTCATGGGGGTATGCCCTGAACAGGCACGTGCTGTATTGCCTGTCTGCTCGGAAACCACATGGGTATGGACGGGGAGCCTTTATTTTTTCGCTAGAGTATGCAGACTAAGGCTCGACCCTCATGCACAGAAAGAAACCCGCGATGTAGCGGAGAGAATAAGCAGCATAATGGGCGAGCTATTCCCGGAGAGTTGGAATGTCTTGATGAGTTAAGGTTTGTAGTTACCCCGAGCCAGCCGGTAGCTGGCATCAATAATAGGAGAATAGAATGGACAATGTAACAATCGACGGCGTTGAATACGCACCAGTAAAAAAGCGCGAAGGTAATCGTGCTGTGATCGTTGTAGATAGGGGATGGATTTTTGCTGGAGATGTAGAGCGCAGGGATGGGCGAATCTATCTCACTCGCGCTGTTTGGGTGTTCAAGTGGCAGTCAGTTGGTTTCGCCGGAATGATAAAAGATACATCACATGCTGACATACGACCCTGCGATGATGTTGAACTGCCGGAAGTATCTGAGATTTTCTGCATCCCAGTTCATAAGGATTGGGGTCTATGAAACCGATAGGCAACGGCTACGGCTACGGCTACGGCATCGGCGACGGTATCGGCTTCAACACCGGCAGTCGCCACGGCCCCAGTTTCGAAGACGGCAACGGCAACGGCGACGGTTTCAATGAAGGCTACTGGATGGGCGCCGACTACCAGAAAGGCCACGACAGCGTTGACGGTTACTGGGACGGCGACGGCTACGGCTACGGCTACGGCAACAGGAGCGGCAACGGCTACGGCAACGGCTACGACTGCTGGTGTAGCAACGGCGGTGACGGATATGGCTACGCCCACGGCGGAGGATATGGCTACGGCGAAGGCACAGCACACAACCGCGATAGGCGTAGATAAAGAACCCCGAGCCAGCCGGAATGCTGGCCGCGCCGGATAGCGTACACCGGATACCCGCTTCACGATCAGGGGAATACAAAGGCATCGTGACCGGCATAGACAGACGGCAAGCTGTCTCAATCGTGGTAGCACCACGCGGTTTGCATGGCCCGTTTGAGAAAGAACCCGCACCCCGGGGACGCTCAGAAAATCACCGCGCTGCCGCTGACTGGTAATCAGCGGGCAGCACTATTTACGAAGCGCATCAGGATCAGCCGGGGCTGGCCAGCCCATAGGCCAACGGCTGTTAACGGGAGTGCCGACCCCGCCCGCTTCACCCTTTCATCAATTTGTATCAGAAAACTGAGAATTGATACAAGCAGGTAAAGAGTCCAATGACTCCCGGCACTTACTTTTCATTCACTGGATGGGAGGTCGGTCAAAAATCACGGGAGTCACCCTTTATAGCAAAGTTAACATAGGTTAACAAAACCTTGTATAAATCGGAGAAAGCAATGACAGACAGAGAATTATTCCAACAATCGCTTGATGCTTTGAGCTTCTTCAATTACCGAGGGGATAACGACGCTGAGTTATTCCAAGTTGAGCAAACCATTGACCTGCTAAAGTCACGTCTTGCAGAGGATGGCGAGGATGGCGATGAGCCATTTCTGTGGATTGAGACTGAGGATGGCGAACTGAACTGGGATAATACTTGTATTTTCTCAGACACCCCAGCATTTATTGAGCGCCCACTCCCACTTTATCGCTGCCCACCGCAGAATAGTGAGTCGAAATACAAAGACGCAATACAGAATTGTATCGACATGGCAGGCGGTAGAGAGTCAGAGTGGGGGGAAAGAGCGGAGTCTGCTTTTGCCTTTCTTTATAACGCTATAGATGGAGGGGAAGAGGAATGAGATGCCCAATCTGCGGTAGCAAAGACTGCTGCGGCGGTGAATTAAACGAGAGAGTTGACCGGCTGGAGACAGAATTAGCCGAGCTGATCGAGAAGGCTGAAGCGGTGATTGAAGCGGCGGAAAGACACGGAAATGTTGGCTGCGCAGATCGCCAAATGGTGTATCTGAAAGCGGTGGTTGAGAGGGTAAAGGAGGAAGAGGAATGACGGATATTAAATTGACTGTAGACACTGGGGAGCTACCGGTTGGCATTTCGTTTGCTAGCGACATAGCACCCCACAGTTTCATATTCCAGCCACAGAACGACCAAGAAATTATGAGGCTGGACAAAGAGGGAATGATATTCCTGGGTCAGCGCATCACAGACGCGGGTGAAGCCTATGCAGCATGGATGAAAACGATGGCAATGATGCAGGAGAAAGCGGAATGAGCAAGCAAGAAACACTTGAAGACGCTAGGTTAAGAGATTCCGCGACGGATTTGTTGGAGGCTTTGAAAGAAATGCTTGCCTATTCTGGAATCATTGAAGAAAGAGACTCAAATTACGCTACCAATAAAGCCCGCGCCGCAATCAGAAAAGCAACAGGAGAATAATATGAGCATTGCCCAGTGGAGATTTTATGGCCGGCGTCATTTTTGACAGTGAAGAGGACGTAAAAGCGGGAGAGCCGTTAGCAAGCAGTTATCATCAAATAGAATGGGAGGAATAATGAGCGACGATGCTTTTATATGGGGCATTACAGCCCTTACAGTTATTGTTTTTGTCCTTGGTATTGCGATGAACGCAGCAATGTTCCATAAAGACTGGAAATGCAGTGAGGCAGCCATTGTAGATGGCACAGCTGAATGTGTTGAATATAGAAAGGTGGAGGAAAAGGAATGACAGACTTTATCCCCCGTGAAGGCGAGGCTATCTGTAAGGTATGTGGTATGCCTCACTCAATAGATGAGTGGCGGGGTGTTAGATATTACTACTGCCCTGAGAGTGAGAGAGTGTATTTGGTAGTTAAGGAGAAAGAGAGTGACTGAAGTATTGCTATTGGGTTTAGGAGCCATTGCTGTGTTGTGGCTTGTGTACTGTTTCATGCAGTGGGCCATGAGCGACGATATGTTTTTTGATGGTGGATGGGAAGAGGAGGAAGAAGATGATGAACATACAAGAGAAGAACAATGAAGGACTCCTAGCCCTACAGCTAGGTGATAACGTACAAGCAGAGGATGTGTTCCTTGAATGCTTGAAACACGACGATAAGAGTCCCCAGCTTTGGTACAACCTAGGGCTAGCCAAGTTCAGGCAGGACATGTTTGAGGAAGCCGAGGAGTGCTTTAAGAAGGCGGTGAAGTTGGATGGGGGTTACACAGAGGCATGGGCTATGCTAGGTACGTCGCGTATAGAGCAGAAGAAGTTTAATGAAGCAGAGCTACCATTATGTAAGGCAGAAAACCCTGAGTGCGATGCCCTATCAGGCCAGATAAGTTTAGGCCAAGGTGACATCGGTGTAGGATTCACCTACTTTGAAGACCGCTTTCAGAACAAACCAGAAAACACATGGGATGGTAAGGAATCTTTGATCGGCAAAACTCTCCTCATCGAAGGCACTGAAGGGCTAGGAGATCAGATTTTCTTTGCGCGGTGGCTACGTAGAGTAGCTGAGTTGGGTGCTGAGAGGGTGTATCTGAATGTGAGTGAGCCGTTGTGGGAATTGTTTTTTGCAGAGTTTGATAGGGACTTCATATTTTTTTCAGGGGAAGACCCCAACACAGACTACTGTACCAATCTAGGAAGTCTGGGGTACATCTTCGAGGACGGTATAGGAACGATTCCGACTGCGCCTTATGTTGCTAAATCGCGCCATTGGCAAGAGGATAAGCCCCTACAGAGAATAGGACTCGCATGGTCAGGAAATATACTCCACTTAAACGACAAGCGCCGTTCTATCCCACTACCCTTCTTTCATCCTATCCTTAACCTTCCCTTCGCCTTTACCTGTGTACAGAAAGATGTACGCGCTGGCGATGCTGACTATATGCAGTACACAGATATGGAGAAGGAAGATATTGAGGATGTAGAAGACCTAGCGGAAACAATAACGGGGCAAGACCTCATCATCACAGTGGACACACTGACAGCAAACTTAGCTGGAGCGCTGGCAGTGCCGACATGGGTGCTGGTGCCATATGTGTGTGATTGGCGGTGGATGTTTGAGGGGGAAAGGACTCCGTGGTATCCGTCTGTCCGTGTGTTCAGGCAGGGGGCGGATCGACGCTGGGAGCCTGTGATAGAGAAAGTGTGCGAAGAACTTAAAAAGCTAGGAGAGCAGCAATGACTGAAGAAGAGTTTAGCGCAGTAGTGGAGGCTATAGATGATGCCTTTCAGAAAGTCGATCCCTCTGTAGAGACAGCGTTGAATGCAATGGGGTACCTTACCGCTTTGACTATCTCAGAGTTTCCAGAGGATGAGCAGCAGACGGTGTTGGATGGGGTGTTGCATAGCATAAAGAAGAACGTCGAGTTGATGAGCAAAGGCACTAAGGGGAGGACACTGCAATGACACCTGAGGGCGCTGTAAAAAAACGCGTAAAAGAGATACTGAAAGAGTTAGGGGCATGGTACGCAATGCCTATGGGTACAGGGTATGGCCATTCAGGGATTCCTGACTTTCTAGTTTGCCTTGATGGAGTATTCATAGCTATAGAAACCAAGGCAGGAAAAGGTACAACAACTGCTCTACAAGACAGGGAGATAAAGAGAATACATGAAGCTAAAGGTATAGCTATCATAGTTCGAGAGGATAACTTAGAAACACTCGCAAGGGATTTGAAAATGATGATAAGAGGCAGAGTGTGATGGACATTTTGACGTTGGATTTTGAGACTTTCTACTCCAAGGAATACAGCCTCTCCAAGAAAGATATAACAACGCAAAGCTATATTGACGATGAAAGGTTTGAAACCATAGGGGTAGCTGTTAAGAAGAACGATGAACCTACGGTATGGTTCAGTGGGACCGCTACAGAGACAAGAAATTGGTTGAAGCAGTTTGACTGGAATAACTCTTTTGCTCTGATGCACAATGCCCTGTTCGATGCCACGATCCTGTCATGGCGGTTTGGTATTCATCCCAAGACTATCCTCGACACACTTTGCATGGCTCGTGCTAAGCATGGTGTAGATGCTGGAGGATCACTGGCTAAGCTGGCTGAGCGGTACAGCCTTGGCGTTAAGGGCACTGAAGTTGTCGATGCAATGGGCAAGAGGAGAGTAGACTTCAGTGAAGTCGAATTGGCCCGGTATGGGGAATACTGCAAGAACGATGTCACTCTGACATACGATTTGTTTAGACAACTAGCTTCATCTTTCAACAAAACAGAAATCGCATTGATCGACATGACGATCAAGATGCACACATTGCCACAGTTCGACCTAGACAGGCATGTGTTGGAGGAGCATTTAGTCGAAATCAAGCGGGTAAAATATACCTTGTTGGACAAAGCCCTCATAACAAGAGAAATTCTCATGTCCAACAATAAGTTGGCTGAGCTACTAAAGGAAATTGGCGTTGAACCTCCTACTAAGATAAGCCCGACAACGGGTAAAATAACTTATGCTTTTGCTAAAAGCGATGAGGCGTTCAAAGAACTGTTATTGCATGAAAACATCTTTGTCCAAGCTATCGTAGCCGCAAGACTCGGCGTAAAAAGCACCATCGAAGAATCCCGCACAGAGAGATTCATTAGCATCCACGAGGCTGGCGGTACACTGCCTGTACCGTTGAAATACTATGGTGCGATTACGGGTAGGTGGAGTGCCATTGATTCCGTTAACCTACAAAACATACCAAGAGGGTCCAAGCTAAAGAAAGCCATCATCGCTCCTATGGGCTACAGCATTGTGGGAGCCGACCTTAGTAATGTTGAACTGCGGGTAGGATTAGCCTTTGCTGGCCAGAGCGACAAGCTAAAGATGCTGGGTGATGGGCTCGACCTATATAAAGACTTTGCTTCCAAGGCTTTCAATGTAGCCTACGATGAGGTAGATGACGACGCTAGATTTGTCGGAAAGACGGCATCGCTGAGTCTGATCTATGGCACGGGGGCTAAGAAGCTAAGAGCCCAATGCAAGATGCTATCAGGTAAGGACATTGGTGAAGAGTTTGCTCAAAACGTGGTAAGCATCTATCGCAAAGACTACGCACAGGTCAAAGCCGCTTGGTACGATGCGGGGAAAGCATTGGAGGCCATAATCAATAACGAAAGAATTGAAATAGGGCTAGGAGAGTTGAAGTTAGAGGTGCTGGGTGAGAGGGGCATTCGCCTGCCTTCCGGTCTGTTTATGGCATACCCCGGCTTGAAGATCACAGAGGATGAGCAAGGCCGGAAACAATACGTGTATAGCACAAGAAAGGGGCCGGTCCACATCCACCCGGCGAAGTGTTTTCAGAACATCATTCAGGCATTGGCGCGGTGTGTGATGGGCGAGGCGATGGTTCGGGTGAATAAGAAATATCCTGTTGGACTGACGATTCACGATGCGCTATACTTCATTGTCCGTGCAGAAGAGGCAGAACAGGCACGGGTGGATATCATCACCGAGCTACGCAAAGCACCCACATGGTTGCCGAATATGCCGTTAGATGCCGAAGGAGGTTATGGAAGTGATATGTCATTTAAGATGAAAAAACTAGAAAAACAATGACCATTAGCATCGTCTGTTACGACACGCTCTACCATGACAAGAGCATTGAGGCTATAAAGCAAACGCTATGGGTGATGGGCGAGAAGGTCAGTAAGGTCTATTGGTTCTCTGACAGGGCGATTGATGAGGATTTGGGAACTCAGGTAGTCTGGGTTCCTATTCCCCCGATACAGAATGACTCACATAAAAACTTCATACGCGCTACGAACGAACTGTGCTTTAATCTGATTCCGCAGTTTGTTGATACCGACCATGCCCTCTATATTCAGTACGATGGGTTTGCTGTGAATGCTGAAGCATGGACCGATGCGTTCTTAGAGTATGACTACATCGGCGCTATCTGGGGTGATGGCATGGTGGGTAATGGTGGGTTCTCGTTAAGGTCTAGGAAACTGCATGAAACGCTGGCTAAGATCAAAGTACCTGAGTATTTCATGGACACTGCACCAGAGGACTCACTGATCTGCCGTATGTTCAGAAGAGCATTGGAGAAGGAAGCAGATATTCGCTTTGCCGGGAATGCTATAGCCGCACAGTTTTCGATTGAGCAGACGCCGCCAGAGAAGTATCGACACTGGATAGGCAAGAGCTTCGGCTTTCATGAACGCTGGCACTGTGAAGCGTATGGATATGACATGATGAAACTAAAGGGACCAAGACCGTATGAGTAGAAAGCCGGGACCGTGGAGCTACAGTGGGATCAAGTTGTACGACACTTGTCCAAGGAAGTATCAGAGTGAGAAAGTCACCAAGGAAGTACCGTTCAAGGACACCACTGCTACACTCTACGGCAAGGAGATTCATACAGTCTGCGAAGAGTTTCTTAGAGATGGTACACCAATACCAGAAAGACATGATTACTTATGCCCTTACCTAGAAAGGCTAAAGGCTATCCCCGGCGAAAAGCATTGTGAAATTAAAGTTGGAGTGAAAAAAGAAGATGGACGATTGGTGGCATGTGATTACGACGACAGTGATATATGGTTCCGGGGTATTTGTGATTTGGCTATTCTTAACGGGACCAAAGGATATGTAGTCGATTACAAGACTAGCAAGAATGCGCGATACGCCGATATGCGGCAGTTGTATTTGATGGCAGCGGCACTGTTCCTGAAGTTTCCAGAGCTTGAAAAGATAAAGCTGATGCTTCTGTTTGTGGTGTCCAAGGAAACGGTAAGAGAAGAAGTGACGGTTGAACGGGGTTTGGATGTCTTTGCTGCACTGCATGAACTGTTGACGCAGAGAGAAATGTCTTATAATACGGGCATATGGAATCCTAAGCCTAATGGACTTTGCGCCCGATGGTGCCGTACCCAATGCGAACATAATGGGAGTTTGTAATGCCGAGAAATTATTCCAGAGATTGGCAGCGAGAGAAAGAACGTCAAGAGAAAGACGGCGGAGTGCTGAAGGCCAAACTCGCTCGTCAGACGCTACGTAGAAAGCTGGATAAGGAAGGTGTAGATAGAAAGGGCAAAGACATCGCTCACAAGAAGAATCTCTCTCGTGGTGGTAGTAATGGCGACGGGTACTTTCTAACTTCTCCATCAGACAATCGTAGCTTCAAGCGTTCCAGCAATCACAAACCCGCCTCGACATACGATAGTCCTAAGAAGAAAAAATGAGAGTTACACCGACAGCTGTACGGCAGCTAGCTGCCAACTCAGGATTACCGGGCGATGTGGTTGATCGCTACTTGGAAGAGTTCATCAACTTTGCCTTTACCATAGCCAGAAGAGAGCGAAAGCACTGCTACAAGACAGTCCGTAACTGGGTGTATGACCCAGAGTTGAGAAAAATGGATGTGCTTGAGGTACTGAAACCAACCATAGACGACGAAGACGTTTACGATATTCTCTAGTCGTTCTCCTTTTTAACGGGTTGCCGCTCCCCAAGCGGTGGGTTTAGGAATATGGAAATCGTTCATAACAATGCGTTACTGGTTCGCACACGTGATCCAGATAAAATTACGCAAGTAATACAGAAGTCTAAGGTCATCAAAGACGAAGAGGGTGTGGCAGAGGTGCTGGTGCATTGGGATTTAGGTCACGCTATGATCCTCAAAAACCTTGGCTTCAAGAAGGTGCTGTCTCCTATACTGGGGCACTACGCATGGCCGGGAATGTACAAGCCGTTCGCACACCAGAAGGATACGGCGGCGTTTCTGACGATCCATAAGAGAGCCTTCTGCTTAAACGCGATGGGCAGTGGGAAGACGAATGCGGCAGCGTGGGCTGCTGACTACCTGCTTTCTGTCGGGGCTATTCGTAGAGTGCTGGTGGTCTGTCCTCTCTCTATCATGGACTGTGCATGGCGCTCGGATTTGTTCAAGACTGTGATGCACCGCAGGGTCGGTATCGCACATGGCTCAAGAGAACAGAGAGTGAACGTCATTAAAGGTAACTATGATTTTGTCATCATCAACTACGATGGTGTAGAGGTTGTACGAGATGAGTTGGCAGCGGCAGGGTTTGACTTGATTATCGCTGATGAGTCTAGCTATCTGAAGAATGCCAAGACGAGACGCTGGAAAGCATTCAACTCTTTGATCGGTCCTGACACATGGGTGTGGCTCATGACAGGTACTCCAGCAGCGCAGTCGCCAGAGGACGCATACGGGCAAGCTAAGATCGTGAACCCTAGCGCTGTACCTTCGTATGCTGGAGCGTTCAAAGACAAAGTGATGATAAAAATTACGCAGTTCAAATGGATACCCAGACCAGAGGCACAAGAGATCGTACACAGCGTTCTCCAACCAGCGATTCGCTACACCACAGAGGAGTGCCTAGACCTACCGGAGCAGTTGTACACAACATACGAAGTGCCGATGACAGCGCAGCAGGAGAAGTATTACAGCAAGTTGCGTAAGGAGATGTTGATCCAAGCAGCGGGTGAGGAGGTGTCTGCGGTCAATGCAGCAGTGCAGTTGGGCAAGCTCTTGCAGATTTCATCGGGAGCGGTGTATTCTGATACGGGTGAGGTGGTGCAGTTCGATGCTTCCAACAAGCTGAACGAGATGCTGAACATCGTGCAGGGAGCCTCGCATAAGACGCTGATATTCTGTGCATTCCGGCATTCTATCGACACTGTTCAGGAGTTCTTGCAGAAGCATGGGATTTCTAGCTCTGCCATTCATGGAGGAGTGAGCGCGAAAAAACGTACAGAAATCTTTAGAAATTTCCAAGAGAGCAAGGAGCCGGAAGTGTTGGTGATACAACCTCAAGCAGCTGCCCACGGGGTTACATTGACAGCGGCAAATACTGTAATATGGTTCTCCCCGACGACAAGCGCAGAGACGTACTTGCAGGCGAATGCCAGAGTCCACAGACAGGGGCAGAGGAATCCTTGTTTGGTTGTTCATCTGTGCAGTAGTGGGGTGGAGAAGCAGTTGTACAAGGCGTTGGAAGATCGTACACTAGCGCAGAGCACTCTGTTGTCCATGTACAAGAACTTTTTGGGAGGTGATATTTGACGTAACCCTTTGATTTTGCTATACTATGTCTGCCCCCACACGCTATGTGGGAGATGTTGATAACGCGATTCACGCATTACTACGCGAGGTTATTATGGATACTGAAAAACCGACAGCGGACAAATTAGCCGCTGCCTTCTTAAATCTGCGAGATGCTTACTATGCTCTGAAAAAAGAGAACGAGGAAAAAGAAGCTGAATTGAAAGTGCAGATGGAAATGCTACAAGCAGAGATGAACAGAATCTGCCAAGAGCAAAACGCTACCAGTATAAAAACAACGTCAGGGACTATCGTTAGGAGTGTATCAACAAAATACTATACGACGGACTGGGACTCTTTGTATCAGTTCATCAACACGCATCAGGCACCATACCTGCTTGAGAAGCGGATTAGTAATGGAGCAATGAGGGACTTCCTAGAAGATAACCCCGACGTGTTCCCAATGGGTATGAATACTGACAGGGCGTACTCCGTTACTGTGCGTCGTCCTTCCAAAAAAATCTAATAGGTGAATACTATGTCGAATGTAACGCTGTTTCGTGACCAGACCTCCATCGTATCAAGCGCTCAGGGTCTGGATGATGTAACCAAGAAGCTGCTGGGTAGTGGTGGCAACTACAAGCGTATCTCTCTGCGGGGTAGCAAATTCCGCATGATCGTCAATGGTCAAGAGACTGCGCGTAGTCCTGAACCCAAGATGGATGTCGTAGTCGTTAACGCGGCTCCTGATGTGAGCCGTACCTTCTATGCCAAGACCTTTGACCCCACTGCGGTAGGTCTGCCTGACTGCTGGTCGAATGATGGTAAGCGTCCTGACCCCAAGGCTCCAGCACCGCAAGGTTCATCGTGTGAGACTTGCCCCAAGAATATCGCAGGGTCTGGCACCAATGGTAAGGGCCGTGCATGTCGCTTCAGCCGTAGGCTGGCGGTGGTTTTAGCTAACAATGTCGAGAACAGCGATGTCTACCAGCTAACGCTTCCGGCTACGTCCATCTTCGGTAAAGCCAAGGGTGATGATGATATGGCACTGGATGCTTACGTTAAGCACTTGGCAGGGTTCAACTATTCGATCACTCGTGTAGTAACAGAAATGCGGTTCGATGAATCAGCAGAGTCTCCCAAGCTGTTCTTCCGCGCTGCTCGTTCTTTGAATGAAAGCGAAATGGCAGCTATCATCGAAAAGGGCCAGAGTCCAGAGGCATTGGCTGCTATTGCTTTCAATCCTGCTCAGATGGATTTGGCTAAGACAGCAGAAGCTACCGCACCCAAGGCGTCTCCGTTTCGTGAAGAAGCTAAGCCTGCCGTAGTGGAAGAAGAGGAGCCTACCGTGCGTAAGTCGAAGACCAACGCAGCTCCGGTCAAGACTGAATCTGTTGAAGCTATTCTGGACGACTGGGCTACTGACGATTGATTTAGGATAAGAGAACATCCTTTTACGGGCGGTGCACTCCACCGCCCCTTTCGTTAGTAGGCAGGCATCATGGAATCAGAAACATTATTTAATAAGATACTGCCAGAAGATGGCTTGCTCGGCATCAGAGGCTTGATGTATGACCGCTCAGCGCCCCCAAAACTTTTCTATTTTGAGCAGGGTGATCCAGAGATATACGATGCTATCGAAGCATTAGACAAAGCAGGAAGAGAAGTCTATTTCGCCTCTGCTACGTTCCAACGCAGTGGTGTGCCACAAGACCAATACAATATTCAGGCGCTAAAGAGCTTCCGTGTGGATATCGATTGTGGCAAAGAAGGCGGATACCAAACAAAAAAAGAGGCTGTTACAGCACTGGTCGCCTTTTGTAACGATCTTAGGATGCCTCTCCCCACACTGGTCGATTCCGGCTTCGGTGTTCATGCTTATTGGAGCTTGGATACAGCCATTGACTACAACACGTGGAAGCCGATAGCTAATGCGTTAAAGCGCAAAACAAATGAATTGGGTCTGAAAGCAGACCCAGTAGTGACAGCAGATGGTCCTCGTATTCTCAGAGTACCCGGCACGACCAATAAAAAACGCGATAACAATCATAAAAAAGTAGTATTACGCAGTCTTGGGGAAGATATTTCATTAGCGCATTTTTCAGCCTGTATAGGCTATGTTTCACGCGAAGATTACGCACCTGTGCATTCGACCGATCCTGTCATGGAAAAGTTGATGCAGACAAGCCGCACATTCAAGTTCAGCCGAATTTACAAAAAAAGTATTGATACTGTAGAGCGCATCGAAGAAGTTGTAGAGCAAGTAGAGCAAGCGGGCGGCATTCTCGTAGACCGCCTTGTTAAGAGGAAAGTTGAGCGAAGTGCCGGATGTCCGCAGATTGCCTATTGTGTAGCTAATCGCGCTACGCTTGAAGAACCGATGTGGCACGCTGCTCTGTCGATTGCTCAGTTCTGCATAGATAGAGTCGAGGGTATTGAGATGGTGTCACGGGACTATCCCGGCGCTGAGCCTGACGAATGGTTTGCCAAGGCAAGTAGAGCCGAGGGGCCGCGCACCTGCGAGAAATGGAAAGAGCTTAATCAGCCTCAGTTGTGCAGCACCTGCATTCATAAAGGCAAGATCACATCGCCTATATCACTGGGTGTGATAATTGAAGAGGCTACGCCTGAAGAGCACATTGTCGAGGTTAATCATGAAGGACTCAATGAGAAGGTTACGATAGAGATTCCCACTGACTACCCTTTTCCGTGGATTCGACCTAAAGGTGGCGGTGTCGCTTATAGAGGCAGTGCAGATCAGGAAGAAAACAATGAC
>Ga0209079_10000563_pt1 | contig 14790 bp, 19 predicted proteins | sample PPLLaktember2015_2_FD_187259 | JGI IMG/M metagenome (GOLD analysis project Ga0209079, IMG submission 187259) | Freshwater sediment microbial communities from Prairie Pothole Lake near Jamestown, North Dakota, USA - PPLs Lake P7 Core (6) Depth... | ecosystem: Environmental > Aquatic > Freshwater... | reverse complement strand
TTCGTACACTATTTACAATCATTCCAGCTAACTGCTCACGTGTTATTCCCTCCTCTTTAGGTACTATGCCTTTATCCCCTATCCATTTATATATTGAATCGTAAAATGATAATTCTGTTTTAGGTGTTGCACCTTTTGGAAAGTCTTGTGATTTCTCAATCTCGCCATTCAAAATAGATGCCTTGAAAGTTCTGAACTCATTTAATGAGTTTTCAAAGTTTGCCTTAACCTCGTTCAACTGATTTGTAACTTCTGTTACTTGGTTTTGCAATTCAGCGTTTGCAGCCTTAGTTACTTCTAAGTCCTTTTTCATTGCTTCAACATCTTCGGCTTCTTTAACTTCGGTTACAATACCGCCTGCAACTACGATTGTTCTACCATCTTCGGTAACGTGTTCGCCATCTGGTGCAGGAGTTTCGGTCATGTTGCCGTTATCCATTAGGAAAACCTTTTTGCCCATTAGGTCGCCATCTTCGGTATCAACAAATACTTCCGTACCATCTTGAAGTTTTACTACCATGTTCTTAAACTTGGCTTTGAATAGGCTCTTAAAGCCGTTCTCAATGGTAGATAGCTTTGCCTCTAACCATGTTTTTTGTTCTGCTGTAAATTCTTTTTGCATATCTAAGTTTATTTGTGCCTTAATTGGTAATGGTTTTCTTGCTGCTATACTTGCATTTACTATCGCATCTACAAAGCCTATTTCTAATGCCTTTGAAGCTGTTAGCCATGTTTCAGACTTCATCATTGCTTTTACTTCGTCAAGCGGTAAGCCTAACTTAGCTACATAAAAGTTTGCTAACTGATTTTCTGTTGCTTCTAATTCAGAAGCCAATGCGCTTAGTTCTTCGCTTTCCATTCCTATTGGTGCGCTTGGCGTCCAATAAGGATTGTGAACCATTATTTTTGCGTTAGAGTATATTTTACGCTTTCCTTTTTTTGCGGATAATAAAAACACAGTAGCAATTGAAGCACAAAGACCTTCAACTGTGCAGCCAACAGGAAAAGGCAATGACTCAAGGTAATCGTGAATAGCAAAGCCTTCTATAACATCGCCACCTTCTGAATTAATGTATATTTCAATTTCGGTAGCTTCTGGATTGCTTTCAACCATAGATTTCAAGGTCGAAAGGCTAAACCCTCCGTACTTATCAATATACCCATCTATGTTTATTTTCAAAACCATGTAACAAAAATTGTTACATTTCAAAGAAAGTCTTTAAATTAGCGTCTAATAGATGCTGTTAATATGAGCAATGAATATTCAAAGAAAGTAAGCACCACGCTTAGAGGTGATTTATTACGCAAATTCCGCTTCTTTATGCACGATGAGAGCATGACACAAAGTGAAGCCTTGAAGTATTTAGTAGTTAAAGGGCTTCGTGAAGTAACTTATAACCATAATTTAGAACCAAAAAAAGATAAAAAATGAAAAACTTAATTTTATTAATTATCGCTTTTACTATTGCTTCATGTTCTAAGAACGATTGCAATGGGCATTACATGGATTTTGAGAATACTACTCATAACATAATGTGGGTTAAACAAGGTGAAAAAGTATTAGCCACTATTCCACCTGTATCAAAAGAAGTAGTAAAATTTGCTAAATGCGATACTACTATAAGAATTGCATTTATTTCTAAAGGATATAAAGAAAAGGCACACATGGTTTATATTCCTTGTTGTGAAACAACTTACTACCATGCAAATGTTCAATAGTTTAAACCAAGTTCAACAAGAGTTATTTGATAATATCAACTACTTATTAAAGAAAGAAAAAGTAAAAGTTGGTAACAAATTATGTATTTCCATTTCAAAAGGCAATACAAATTACTATGCTACGGCTATTGTTGCTAAAGATAGTATTGGTTATCAATTTACATTTGATAAAAGCAATAGTGTTTTGACTTTTACAGTTCCGCTATCCTAACTGATTTGTCTTTAACCGCTTGTTTCTTTTCAAACTCTTTTATTGATAATACAGGAGCTGGTAACTGTCTTAACGCTTGGCTTAATAATCTGTTTTGCTCAATAGTATTATTTACTCTACCTCTGCTTTCTAATATTGGTAACGTGGTATTGATTGCACCGCCATCAGCTAAGAACTTACTACTACCATTTAACCATGATTTACCGCCAAAGGCTTCATTGATTGCGCTAAACTGTTTTATTTTTTGGTAGGCATTTTTCTTCATTACATAAAGCCCTTCGCCACCTTCTACTTCAGCTACTGGTCTGCCTCCAACGGTTACTATTTCGCCACCTTGTGCGTGTGATTTGCCATCAATAGATATTTCACCGCCTTCAGCTTTCTTAGGTAGGGCAACAGATTTAATTGTTTGTGCTGCAATTAAACCAATAGAGATGCCTGCCTGTACGTTGTTTCTTATCCTTAGACCTGCTGCCGTTGCCTGAGCTGCAAAAAAGCCAGGATTTGGAAAACCTAAAGGATTAATAGGCGCAACACTGGTAGCATTAGCAGTTATTAAAGCATTAGCACGTTGTGTTTGAATTATAATATCGGCAATAGCTGCTGCCTTTTCTGCTACTAATAAAATTGTTTGCAATTCATTATTATTGCCTGCTATTTCTTGTGCTATTCCAATAACGCCTTGTGCTGCTGAAAGTCTTGCGTCTTGTATTGCTTCTTCTGCAAGTCTTATTTCTTCTAATAGTTCTAATCTTTCTTGTGCATTTAATCTTTCAGCATCTAATTCTTGTTGTAATTTATCATATTGCGTGTCTAATTCCTTTTGGTTAAATTCATCTGTTTTCTCTAATCTTTCTTTTCTGAATTTTTCTGTTATTTCTTCTTCTGTTAGTCCTGCCTGAATTAAAAACTCACGCCTTTGTTCTTGTTGTAAATCTAAATTTTCTAATTCTTTTTCAAGTCCTGTTAAAAATTCATCAATATATTTTTGTTGATTTTCGGTAGCTATCTTTTGATAATCTATTGTAGCTTTTGTAGTTTCTTTTATTGACTTCGTTTGCTCTTTTTGCTCTTTATTCAACAACTTAATTAACTGCAACTGTTTGTCTTTTCCTGCTGCCTGTACCTTTATTAATTCTGCTTCAAGGTCTTGTAATTCTTTATTACCCTCCCTATCTGTTATGTTTTGTGATTGAGTAAGTTTTAATGCTTCTATTTTTTTCTTTACAATATCTTCTTCTAACTTTTGTAATTCGGCAGTATTTTTTAATATTTCATCTGTTGCTGCTTTGCGTTCTTTTTGCGTTGAGTTTACAGACTTTGCAATAATTAACAATTCTGTTTCTCTTGTTTCATTTTCTGCTTTACGCTTATTTATTGCCCCTTCTAAATCTTCAAGTTCTCTTTGTATGTTTACTATTTGTTGTTGTTTCTTAGCTGAGTCGCTTAAAAATTGCAACCCCTTTTTCGCCCCATTTTCTAACTTATCTGTTAAGTTTTCAACTCCTGTTCCAAGTTGTGCAATTCCGTTTGTAATCTTTTTAGTATCTCTTTCAAGTATGCCATCTAAAATAACGCCAAATGATTTTAAGCGGTTTAATAAATTGCCTTGCAAAAAGTCTACTAATTCCTTTATTGACTTTTTAGGATTACTAAAAATATCTATTAATTGTACTCCTAATTTTTGCGCTTCACCAAATAATGATTTAACTACCCCTGTTACATTAGCTAAAGCATCTTCTAACAAGTCTGCACCTCTTTCGGTTGATGCAAACGCTGCTACTAATGAACCTAATAACACCACAAACGCCCCTACTCCTGTTGCTATTAGTGCCAATCTAAGCACGTTCATTGATGCTGCAAGACCGCCTGTGGACAAAATAGATAGTTTAGTAGCCCCATCGGCTGCCTTTTGTCCTGTAACGTATGCTGCTAATTGTACTTTGGCATCTTTTAAGGCATTGCTATAAGTATTAAATGTAGTTTGAGCATCACCAATAGACACACCAAACAACCTTATTTCGCTTACTGCATTCTTTAAAGCACCTTGATAGTTACCAACATTTCTAACATTGTTTCCGATTGCACTTTCCTGCTCTTTTAATTGGTCTGAAAGTTTACGTATTTGCTCGGTTTGTTCTTTTGTAGGGTTCTTTAACCCAATATAAGTAGCCGTTAACTGCTTTAATAAATCTCTATTTTCTTGTATAGAGTTATTTGCAAAGTTAGTTGTATCGGTTGCGCTCTTTTGTACTGCTGAATAACCTTCAACCGCCCTGCTTAGTACCCTTTGTTCATTGGCTACATTTTTTAAAAGTATAGCGTTAGCCTCGTAAACTTTAGCTGCCTCTGCATTTCCATCTTTTACTTCTTTAGCTAACTCCGCCTGCGCTTTCTTTAATTCAGCAGTACTCGCCCTTAGTTCTGCAAGTTTCTGAATTGCGCTTTGTGCATCTATATCGAATACTACTACTTCTGCCATTATCTTAATTTTACTAATTCTACTTCAGTGCTTTCACTACTTCCATATGTGAACCCAGATATTTTGCTAATATAGAAATAAGCATTGTGTTCAGCGATAAATACGGGCTTCAAAAAATCTAATTGGTAAATATCAATAGCGTTTAACTTAACATTTATAGTTAATACCTTAGTTCTGTTTAATACATCTTCTAAGCCTGTATAATAGAGCGGAATTAAGTTATTAGCAAAGCCTAAGTTTAATTGTTTGCCACCTAACATAAACCAAGGCAAAGGCAAATCTACGTTAGTCGTTAATGTACTGCTACCATCTGAATAAATTACACTCGGAACGGTGGTAACTCTTTCTAACAATAATATTCGTGGTTCTACTTTATCTGTTGGTTTTGTTTCGGGTGGGCTTGCATCATCTGTTCTAAATATTTTTATCTTAGGAATTACGAATGCCTGCAACCTGCTATCCATTTCTGTTGCAGAAAATGGCAACTCAACAAATTCGTTTGTAGCATCTAAGGTTTCATCGTCAATTATTATCGTACCATTTGAACCTTGAATAAATGTCGGGTCAATGCTATCATCTTCTTTATAGGTTAGCGTGTTTGATTTGGCATAACTATCTAAAGAGTATTCAATATTTGGCTTATCGGTGTAGTCTATTTTATCTGTCCAATCTATTGCCAATGGTATGTTATTGGCTATATCGTCAAACTTATTAATGTAAACTGTTTTGGTATCTTCATCTACTGTTACAAGACAACAAAACATCTGAAGGTATGCTTTAAGAAAATCGGATTGTTTTAGTTTGCTATCCCAAAACTGAAATAATATTTCCCTACCTAATTTTATACTTATATCGGTACTTTTAATATCAAATCTTGCATTTTGCACTATTACGGTTGTGCCACCCACTGCTTCTAAATTCACTACAATACAACCAATTAAATCACCTGCATTCAATTCAGCATTATAGGTAACTGTTAAATCAAACGTGCCTTGTACAGTTGTAAATAATGCCATTGCCTTTTCTTCTAAAACTGTACCATTTAGTTTATAAATAATAGCTTGTATTTGTGCATTATTACTTTTCGTTCCATTTATATTAAATGTTATTTCATAATTACCACTGTATGGTATTTCATAATATTCTAAAGTATTTGTAAATGCTACTAATGGAACGAATGCAAAATTACCATCGCTTGTAAATGTGTTTGTTTGTGAGATTAATGGGTAACCATTTTCTACTGAAAATGATATCACGTTTATAGTTATATCACTTGCAGAAGGTACAAACACTTGATTAAATATCGAAACATTGCTACCGCTAAACGTAGCATCTCCACTTACTGCATCGGGTTCGGCATTAAATATTGGAAAGATTAAATCTGCACTTTGATAGTTTAAGTCATTCAATAAATTATTACTCAAACTATAACCTGCATCTAAACAAATATTTTCAATAATATCGTTTACAAATAAACAAGGGTAGCAATATCTTACATCAAATGTCTTACTATTATTACTCATTATGTTATTAGGGCTATCAGCATGCCAATCTATAAGCGGGTAAATGTAGCCGTCTGTATTTTGCCTGCTGTCATATACGTTGGTTAGGTTAAATTCGTGGTTTAGCGTTGGCAAATATTGCAACTCTCTTATCTGTTTTCCTTTAATAATATCAAACAAATTCGCATTACCACCGTATAACCTAACATTATAAGTTTCTTGACTGCTTTCAATATCGCAAAATCTTATATTTTGGTCAATGCCATCTACAAATACTCTTGCCTTTAATCTTCTGTAAGGTCTTGTAGTTGAATTGTTTACTAACTCGGCATTCTCTAATATTACCTTATTATTCGCTGTAATCGGTAAATCAAAATTAATACTTCTAAATCCTTTGCGTGTTGAAAAGTTGCCAATCTCGGCAATAGCATAATCGGTACTGATATTTTCAGTTCCCTCTAATTCTACTAACTGGTCTAATATGTATAGTTCAACCGCCATTACTGCCTTTGTACCTGTATTTCTTTAGCCTTTAAAAATCTAATACTAACATCAAATAACTTTTGTCTTGAAGTATATTTAACGAAGCTATCACTATCAATTAAAATAGGTATATCAAAAGCATTGGTAGTGCTGTTGTATAAAAATGCTTGTATTGAATATCTTAGGCTATCTAAATAATCTACATGAGCCTTTGGTATGCTACCTGTGGTACAAACTACTGCATTATATACTTCTTTGCGCTCACTCCATTTAATAGTCTTATTTAAGATCTTAAACGTGTTCCCGCTATCTTGGTCTACTTCAAAGGTCTTAATTCCAGTAAAGATATAATTTTGCCAACCGCCTTGTAAGTTCAACCATGCTATGTTACATTGGTTGTCGCAACAGTTATCATACGCTACTTGGTTGCAGTTGCTTATGTTTATTTCTACTTCGTATTCAATTGTTTCTTCGCCCTCTGTTTCGAATGTAAAGCTATAACTGCCCTCTGTTGGTGGATTAATTATAAATCCATTAACATAAAGACCGCTATAAGTTAATGTAACCCATTCAGGTAAGCCTTCAAAATTACCATATTCAAGAACTTCAGGATTAAAATCGGGAAACAACTCAATAGCCTGCTCACCTACACAAAGATTAAATGTTTTATAATTCGTTGCCATCTAAATAAACTTTGTTTTGTATGGTATCACCAATAATAAATGATTGAACTGTATAACCACAATTAAATACTATTGTATCGGTATCGTTTAACGGTTGTCCTGTGTTCGCATAGATTGTGTCAAACTCAGGATTGTCGATTGCGCTGTTTGCCACTTGATAATATTCTAAGTCATCACTTCCAAACACTAACCTAAACCTGTTAAACATATTAAAATCTATACCTGATGTTGGATATTGAATACTGAATATTGATTGAAGGTATCCGCTAACATTCCATGTGTATTCAAAAGTAGTCATGTTCGGTTCTACTTTGAATGTTGCTATCTTTTCATAAGGTAGTTCTACTTCGTATGTTTCGCCTGTGGCATATCCTTTGTATAAATCAAATTCGATAACTGGTAAGTAAGTAATAATCGAAGTGCCACTAATCGCACTGATATAATCTGTTTCAACTGTGAATAGTGTGGTTGACTGTATGCTCTTAATAACATGAAAACCCTCATACACTCCAGATGCTACGTTTACCGTTTGCCCTACTACTAATGTCAAAGTAAATGCAGAAGATATATCGAATTGAGCAAAGCCACCGTTATCTGTTACTGCTGATAATACCCCTCCGTATGGTGCGCCTTTATACGTTATAGGCTTATATGCTGCATTCCATTCTTCAGGTGTTGATATTACATCAATATAATCGCTAAGACTTCCCACTCAATATACTTTTAAATTCGATTGCTAATATACCACTTATTTCGTTTTTAATGGCACTTGTAAATGCTTCATCTATTACACTACTCAACATATCGCTACCGCCTTTACGGTGTATTAGGTTGCCTTCCTCTTTCATTTTCTTAGCAATAGCGAATACTGTACCTGCTTTCTCTGCTTCGGTCTTGCCATCAAAGCCTAACCTACTCTTTACACCTGCTTTAGTTTCCACCCAATCGGCTAATTGTGGAAAAGTACCACGTGGCTTGCCTTTATTTTCGCCACGCTGTTTGTATCCATACCTTGTATCGTTTGGATTGTATGGTGGATATTTGCCAGGTCGCCTGCCTTCTGAAACATTATACACATAATTTTCGGCATATACTGTTACCCTTGTTTCCGTTGCTTCATATCGCACGCTGTTAGCTAACTTACCTGTATTGTTTGCAGGCTGTATGCCGTTATAGGTAACATTCAAGATGTTATTCTTTAAACGCTGGACCGCTTGTTGCCCTATGGTATCTAAGAAACTCATTTAGCTGTCTTTATTTTCATTAACCTTTCATCGTATTCTGCTTTCTCTAAATCGTATAGTAATTTAGTCATCACTATTTCGGCTGGCATTTCTAAAACTTCATCATGTGTTATTCCGTAAGTAATGGCTAATCGGTCAATAGTTGGAAAACTACCAAACCGCCTGAACACTTCAACGCCTGCCATTTCTTCCTCCGCTTCGGTTTCACCCTCGTATAACTTCTTGAATTTAGTCAAGAACTCATTAAGCAATTCAAATACGGTTTTAATCTTTGCCATCGCTAACGGTAGTTGGTACTCCGATATATCTTCATTCAAATATACTAAACCTACTTTTTGCGCTGCCTTTACCCAGTTGCCTGACTGAATAATTGCCTGCCTTGCAAGTTCTAATTTGCCGTAGGTTTCTTTGCCTATGTTAATATCTAATTCAATGCCACCATACTTTTCAGCTACAAATAAGATATCAGTATAGCACGTTATTTCTGCAATGGTCTTTAAATCGGTTATTGATAGTTCAAGTAGTTCATCTTCTGTTATGCCTGTGGCTACCTTCAGCCGTTCGATAATATTGCCATCTGATGCTGTAACCAATGCCACATATTTATTCCATGTTAGTTCGTCAAAGTTAGTAGGCACTTCGTAGGTGTTCTTATTTGTTTTTATGGTTATCATCGGTTTGCAAAGTGTTTAGGCAAAGATAATGCAGATTGTGTTAATTCCTTTAGTGTATAGCGTATAGGGTCTAAAATGTGATTATAGTCATCTATTGGTATGCCTGATTTCTTATCATTCCAACAATAATTAGATATCTCTTTCCTTGTATTACTTGACCTTTCAGTTACGATAATCTGATAGTCTTGCATTTGCGTTATGCCTGCCGTTACGCTGCCCTGACCTTTGATAGCACCTCGAATATTCAAGCCTTTACGCCTTAATTCGTCAATCAATCGTGGTTCGGCACTATCGGCTATTATTAAATCACTTGGATTGTGTATGTGTGTTTTATTAAGTTCATAAATAGCTTCCGTTCCTAATTGGTTCTTGTTGTAAAAGCATTCATCTACATAAATCTTCTTAGCCTTTTTATCTACTGCTACCTTAACCAATGTTGTAGGATCAACACTAAATCCATAATCTTGACCGTAACAATAAGGCAATGAACTATCGAACTCGCCTGTTGTCCAGTTGGTGAAGATTGCCCCCTCACGATTAGCACGTTGACCGCTTCCGTAAACTTGCCACCAATATTGATTATTCTTTCTGCTTTCAATGTCCTCTACCTGCGATTGCGTTAAATAGGGATTGTCTTTATAGGTTGTTATGCAAGGTGGGTATTGGTCTATGTAGGTATCCAACCAATGCTCTAAGCCTAATGCAGGATTGTAATCAGCTATTATCTTATGCCTTGTACGTGGAAAAAGTTGGTCGATTGTTTCAGCAGGAAACTGATGGGCTTCATTTACCCACAGTATATCCCTACTTCTACCATGTATTTTATCGGGAGTGTCCGCACCATAGTAGCTTATAATGTTTCCGTTTAATTCGTATTGGTGGTCGGTCTTGTTATGATATTTTTCATTGTATAAATTACATGACATTAACACATCTTTAAAATCTTTCCATGCAGTTGACTTCAAGGCTGTGAATGTATCTCGTACAATATCCACCTCCATTCCTGAATATAATAAACAGTAGTCGATTAAAAACAAAATAGTAGAGTAAGTCTTACCTGACCTTGTACCGCCTTGTAATAAGGTTATACGTTGGTTTTCTATTCTTTCATGTAAATAATCAAAGTTAGGATTTGTTTGCATTGGCTCGCATAAATGGAGGTAAATTTATTTGTTCACCATTACTTTGAACATCTATTTTTTGATTTGGTTTGCCATACATATATTCAAACCACATTTTTACAGCCCATGCTTCGCCACTATCCAATGCCATCTCTAAAGCACTATAAGCCTTATCAGACATTGGTGTTAATTTTTCAACTAACTTTTGTTCATCTGACTTTGTAGTTCTACCTGCATTTTCTCTTTTACCGCCCCATCCCATTTTGAAATAATTTGATTATTCAAGTTTTATTTAATTAGTTACTTCCTATCTATTTGTTCTAATTTACGTTGCGCCCATGATACGCCCTCATCACCCCCCCAAGCATCCCACATAAGACCACCACAACCTTCATCATAAGGCACGTCTTTATTTTGCCTATGTCGTTCAAAACTTGCCATTCGTGCTATCGTGTCCCTACTAATCTTTTCACGTTTGGCTAATTGGTTTGCCCTTGCCCACCCTACTGGCGTTCCGCACCCTTTAGGGTTTCCGCTTTCTTCTCTATACTTCAAGGCTCGTTTAGCATTCTCTGATGCAGCCTGTGGATAGTCGTTGTACGTTTCTTCAGCCTTAATGATGTTGTCAACCGATAACGAAGATAGGCATATTCTATAACGTTGGGCTTCATCATATTCGTTCACCATCGTTTCGTCACTCATGCAACGCTGAATGAACTCGTCTTTAGTTTCTGTGCTATTGGGTTTCGGTATTGGCATATTCAAAGTTAATATTTTTATCCTTGACCTCTGTATTTAGAAATTCTTTTATCCTTTGGGCTATATCTTTTTTTAGCTTTACCGCCTTTTCTTTTGCCAAAGTTTGTCTTAACGTGGTTAGTGTCTTTTCTCATAGTAGACTTAAAGTTACTGAAATTGCTACAAATAATACTTTAGAGGTCGCCAATGCAAAAGGCGCATACTTCTTAAACAACTTCTTATAAAAAGTTCCTATGCCGTTGCTGTCAACATGGAATAGTGAGCCTGTTAATAAATAGCCTAATACGGTATCAAAGATTAACCAAAATGTAGCCCCGAATAGTAAGCCATGCCCCAAGCTATTAATTAGGCTGTAATCCCTTACAAACGATATAAAGGATATTACTACTCCAATGTAGATTTGAAGGGCAAATTGCCACTTGTGCCATCTTTGACGTGCATCTAACACTTCGTTTACAGAGTAAGCGTCTTGCGGATATATCTTATTGAACGCTTCCATTATCTGCCAATAATTCCTATAAGCAAACATCACGCTGAATAATGTCGTGGCTATTATTATGTGTAGTGTTATCATAAGTTTTATTTAACAGTTAATAATTTTACCTTCACAATCGTAAATATACTTAATTCCAACTCCTTTACATAATTCGCATTTATCACCAAACTCTAACCTGCCGTCATTGCAGGTAGCTGAAGTAGTACATGGCTGTTTAGCACACGAAATAAATAAGAGTATAGGTATTAAGTATTTCATTAAAACGGCATATTAAACCCATCGTTAGTAGTTGCTGCGGGCTTCCAATTATCAATAACCATATAGTTAGTATTGCCATATTTATCAGTTTCTTTTTTGGCAACTCTGTTTAAATTAACATAGCCTTTTTCGTTTAAATTGTCGAGTAATACCTCTAAATCTTTTTTGCTGAATGATATTTTTTGAATTTCTCCGAACTTGCCTTGAATGTTTTTGCTGTTTCCTACGTACTTCTTTTCCATGTTGTAAATTTAGTTAAAATATTTAATTACAATCTCTTTAAATTCTTCAACACTTCTACACACTTCAACTGCATTTCCTGCATCTTTAAGTTTAGAGTGTATTTTAATTTGCTTTTCTGATAGCTTTCCTTTGTCGGTTTTCATTTCGATATAAAGGCTGTTATATTCACCTGACTTGTATGGTATGTGTAAGTCAGGTATTCCAGCTAATACGCCAATATTAGTTTTACGATGTTGGTTTTCGTTTGGTATGTGGTAAATTATTTTTCCTAAATAGGTAAAACGAAACCACATTATACATTCTTGCTGTATTGCATTCTCACTTAATAACATAATCTTTATAGCTTGAATTTACTAAATCTTCTAATTGTCTATACACCCAACCTTCACTATATCCCATTAATTCTGCATAGCTTTTTACTGCTATTCTACCCCTATTTCTAACTACTCGCCAAATAAATGATGCTTTGTATTTTTTTCTAATTTGCAGTTCTTTTAATTCTTGCAAAGATAAGTCGCTTATTTTTTTTCCTAATAAGTTTGTAGGTATCATTTGAACCATTACACCTTTTTGTAATTCAGTATCGTTTTTTATTTGAAATTCATAATTGCAGGCTTTACAAAATCTTGCAGAAGCATAATTCAAAGCATCACATTCAGGGCAATCTTTTGTTGGTGCGGCTTGCTTTTTCTTTTTCTTTTCTTTAAGTGTCCATTGTCTTGGTTCATCCCACATGCCGTGTACGCTATGGTTCATTCCAAAATCTAATACTATAAAGTTTTCTTTTTTAGGGTAAATTCGTGAACCTCTGCCACAACACTGCAACCACAATGGCAATGATAATGTTTTTCGGTTCATAATAACACATTCAATACTTGGCTCATCATAACCTGTTGTAAGTATTCCGCAATTATTTAGTAGCGGAAACATGCCTAAAGTAAATGCTCGTAAAATTCGCTCACGTTCTGCTGGTGGTGTTTTAGAAGTAACGCAATAGCTTTCAATGCCTGCATTATTAAATTCCTGTGTCATTGCTTCGGTATGGGCTATATTGACATTAAAAACGATAGTCTTTTTACCGTTTGCATGTTTTATGTATTGTTCAATAACACCATCGTATTGTTTGCGTTGGTGGTAATGGTTAAATAAACTTTCCTCAGAATAATCACTACCCTTTATTTTAAGGTCTGAAAAATCGTCTTGCATTTGATAACCGATATATGAAGATAAATATCCTGAATTAATTAAATCGGGTGTGTCAATAGTTTGTACTATGTTAGTGTAATACTTTGGTATGTGTTTGCCTACTGGCGTTGCTGTTGCACCAATTACATAAGCATCAGGAAAAATATCAAACAACTTTGTAAAGTTACCTCTATGCGCTTCGTCAATTATTATTAGTTTAGGTTTTAAATCATGTTGCCTACGTTTAATTGTTTCAATCATTGCAATAGTTATCAAAGCGTTATTATCAATATGCTTTGTTTTTGCATTAATTATCTGTGGCTTTATTCCTTTTTTCTCTAAGGTTTTAAATGTTTGTGCAAACAATTCTACCCTGTCTGTAAATATCATGGTATTAGTGCCTTTTTCGGCTGCCTGTTTAACCATTTGAGAAAAGACTACGGTCTTGCCTGCCCCAGTGGTTAATGCTAATATTTGCCTTTTGTGTTTATTTGCAAATCCTTTAGATAATTCTGCAATACTTTCTGTTTGATACGGTCTTAAATTTAACATAGTTTATCGTTTTTTATTTTGTAACAGGTTGTAACAGGTTGTAACAGCACTGCCATTTTCTGAAACCTTTGGTATCATTGATTTGTAACAAGTGTAACAAGTGTAACAGGTTTTTTTTAAGATGTATATATAATATGCACACACACACACACCATGCACACACACACACATTATATTTATGGTAGCCTAAGTAGGTTTTTAGTGTAACACCCGTTACACCTGTTACATTAGAATATATCATCTTCATTATCAATGCTTTGTGGTGTAACAGGTTCATTGTGCAAACCTGTTACATCTGCTGTTACAACGTCATAATATCGAGAAACTACCCCATTTTTGCGCAACATTTTTGATTTTCCGAACACATTTTTTAATTCAATTCCAAATCTTGTCATGTTCATTATTCGCTGCATCGAGTTTCCTTCAATATAATTTTTGATTTCCGTTGCAGTCATTTCTTTAAAATATTCGTCTTTTTCGGGTTTCCTTAAATGTTTAATTATAAGTTCACGCTCAAATGGTGTCTTTTCATATTCTAAAGACTGCATATTTAAGTCATCAAATTCTGATTTATTAAGTTGCCATTGCTCACCACTTTCATAAGCCCTAACCGCTTCCATCATCATTTCAGATTTATTAATGCTATTGTATAAATCGTGATTAATAGCTAATACATGAACTGGTAAAATACGAGTGTTGCCTGTCGGGTCGCTTAATATTTCAATCGGGTTAGAAGTACCACATAATACTGCCAACCGCTTATAATCTTCATTATACCTACCATAAGGCGCACGAAGTGTAAATGTGTGCTTTGATGTTAATTCTTTAAATCTTTTTTCGTCTTGCTTAGATTTACCACCCATTTCGTCATCCATTACAATTAACTTTTGACACATCAAAATTTCGTCATCTTTGCCTGCATCGAGTTTGCTCTCAGCATAATATTTGCGAAGTTCATCAGGAAGTAAACGCCTAAACCATTCTGTTTTTCCTGTGTGCTGACCGCCAACAAGTGCTAATACTGACCTTACAGGGTTTCCATCATAAGCAGCAATTAACGATAAAAACCATTTTCTTATCCAAATATTAGCATTTTGCGTGTCTGTTGATATAGTTGCACATAGCTTATCAATGTTTCCAGAAGATTTTAAATGTCGGTGCTTTTCAATCCATTCTTG
>Ga0209079_10000562_pt1 | contig 14800 bp, 13 predicted proteins | sample PPLLaktember2015_2_FD_187259 | JGI IMG/M metagenome (GOLD analysis project Ga0209079, IMG submission 187259) | Freshwater sediment microbial communities from Prairie Pothole Lake near Jamestown, North Dakota, USA - PPLs Lake P7 Core (6) Depth... | ecosystem: Environmental > Aquatic > Freshwater... | reverse complement strand
GATGCCGGTCAGATACTTCTGTTCGGATTCTGCGGTGGCCGGGACAACGATGCCCTTGTCAAGACGGAATCCCTTCTTCTCTTTTGCGTCAATCTGCTCCGCCAGGGCACATGCTTCCCGATCCTTATCCAGATTCAACAGAAGGTCGAACGGACGCGACTGAAGATAGAGGATGGATGGGAGCGTGAACGCCATCGGTTCATCGACGAGCTTCGGAAGGATCTCCGGCGTCAGCGTGAGCCACCAGATGCGCGAGTCGGGATGAACATCCTTCAACTTCCGCAGGAGCGGCGTCGTTCGAATCACATCCCCGATCGCACCGAGTTTGATGATGAGGATCTCTTTCCCAATGCGATCATAGTGTGAGCACGGACGTCCGGCTTCATCCACACAATGGACCTGGTGCTTCTTGTGCGGGCCGCAGGGAACCGTGCCGCGAAAGAAACGACAATCCGTTTTGAGCGTTGCCATTGGAGTCACTCTGCCGGTTGTTGTGTGTTCCGCTCGATACGATAGAGAACGGCGGGCGGAACGGATGTCGAGCTCACCGGCACAAGCCAAGCGGGTGCACGCGCCGGATCGAGCAAAGCGCTGAATTCGGGACGGCGTCCCGCTTCCATCCGACTGAAGAAGACATAGGACACGTCCTGCTCATCCAACGCAGACCGCAAGGAATCGAGCGTTGGAGCAGCGGGAAATGGAGTAAGGCCCATGTTAAGGAAATACGCAATATGCGGTCTGCGCGCTGCCACTGCCGCGTTTTTGTCAGGCTGTGGAGTCGCCGCTTTGAAGGCTTCTGCAATTAGAGGAATTTCGCGCGGCCCCGCGTTGATATTCTGCCGGTTGAACTGATACGAAACATGGAATGTCCAGACCACGAGGACCAACCCCAGCACTCCGCTCAACGTTGCACGCTTGAAGATGGTGATCGAACGGAGTCCTTCCCAACTCAATGCGCTCATCGCAAGCGAGGCGTAGAATGGGATGAGAATGAGCGATTCCCCTTCGCGGTTATCCAGTCCGATGAGCGTCACAAAGAAGACAAGGCCGTACACGTAGAACGCCGCCTGCAGATTCGTCGGACGGACGAACACCAACTGTGCGATGCCGAGCAGCACGAGGATGCCACCGGGCCAGCCAAGGAGTGCAACAAGATCGGAGAAGAAATGCGATGAGAGTCCCGGGGAGAATTCGAATCCGAAGAAGTCGCCGGTTTGAATCAGTTGATAGATTCCCCACGGAGCGATCGCAATGACGAATGCGACAAGGAATGTCCGCGTTGCGGCGAGGCGCTCCTTCCACGGCAGCGAAAATGCATTCATCCAGAGAAACAGGATCGGAACAGCGACGATGACGTACACGCCGGCGTAGGACGTCAGATACGCTCCGGCTGCGCACAACGCGGCGAGCACAATATCCCTTCGCGTCGGTCGCTCCTTTCCCAAGAGAAAGAGGATCGCTCCCGCGCTCCATGCTGCAAAGACCATATCCGGACTTGCAGTGTAGGTAAACTTCACGAACGCCGGATTGAACGCGGTCACAAGCAACGCGAGGAATGCATGATCGGCCTGGAAGACGCGCGCAAGCACGCGATGCGCAGCGAACAGGATGATCCCTCCAGCAAGCGCGCCAAGAACGATCGCACTCCGGAAGAGATCCAGCCCGACGAGCGAAGCAACACCGAGCAGAATGGCGTACACCGGACCGCGGGAGTCTGCGATCGGAAGTTCTCCACTCGCCACGAGTCGCGCATGCGGCACATCGGTTTCAAAGAACGCGGTCTCGACCTCATAGTCGCCGACGGTGTGGAACGTCAAGCCGACAACGGCCATGACCACGACATACGCGAACGCAAGCCAGAGAGGGATGGTTGGACGCGAAAAAAACCGGTCCGCAAACGGGAGCAGCGCTGCGGCGGGAGCGATCTGAGGCGTTGCCATCTAGCGGAGCACGTCCCGGATGGAATACGTTTCTTCGTCCCGTTCGTGACGCGAGATCATCTCGCCCAACAGTCCGATGGAAACGAACTGAATCCCGACGATCATGAAGAGGATGCCGACGATGAAGAGCGGCCGGTTGCTCAGCGACGTGCGTCCGGCGAACCATTCGATGGAGAGATACCCATCAATGAGCGCACCGACGATGAACGCGACCATTCCCCACACGCCGAAGAGGTGCAGCGGACGGCGGATATAGCGGGTCGTGAAGACGACGGTCATGAGGTCCAGGAAGCCGTTCAGGAATCTGCTGAGACCAAACTTCGTGACGCCGTACTTGCGCGCGCGATGCTTGACCGGTTTTTCCGTTACGCGAAAGCCGGCCCAATGCGCAAGCGCCGGGATGTAGCGATGGAGTTCGCCGTGCACGGTCACGGTCTTGACGACCTCGCTGCGATACGCCTTCAGGCCGCAGTTGAAGTCGTGGAGCTTGATCCCGGTCATCTTCGCCGTCACGTAATTGAAGAACCGGGAAGGGATGGTCTTGGAGATGGGATCGTAGCGTTTCTTCTTCCACCCGGAGACGAGGTCGAACGAATCCCCCATTGCCTCGAGCAGGCCCGGAATCTCTTCGGGATCGTCCTGGAGGTCCGCATCCATCGTCACGACGAATTCCCCCTGCGCCTCTTTGAACCCGACGGAGAGCGCCGCCGATTTGCCGAAGTTCCGCCGGAAGCGGATGACCTTGACTTCTTTTGAATGAGCCGCGTGAAGTTCCTTGAGCACCTTGAAGGAATGGTCCGTGCTGCCATCATCCACAAAGACCACTTCGAACGACTTCCCCATCCGCTTCATCACACCGGCGATCGCCTGAAACAATTCCGGAAGCGACTCCTCTTCATTATAGAGAGGGACCACGACCGAGAGGAAGGGCGCCTTTGGAGTCTTTGCTGGTTTGGAAGAGCGGGTTGGGGGCATTTCGGGTGCGTTCTGAGCGTTGAATTTTGAGATTTATCGTATGAAAGTAAGGCTAAATCGATGCAGTTTCAAGTATGCGCATGATTGGACATATCATTCATATTCCGCCAATTCTCCCCTATATTCCTCTCCATGATCGCGCCTCGTAAATCGCTCGGCCAGCACTTTCTCCAGGATGCGAACATCCTCCGCAAGATCGTGGAGTCCATCGCGTTGAAGCCGGGGGAAACGATCCTCGAGATCGGGTCCGGTCCCGGCGCACTGACGCGACCGCTCGTTGAATCGGGTGCGCATGTCATTGCCGTCGAGGTGGACGACCGCGCGGTCGCTCTCCTCTCGGAAACATTCGGATCGAAGATCGACCTGCGTCATCAGAGCGTGCTCGACGTCGACCTCGCCGCCATCGCGGCAGAACGGCGCGGACCGATCCGCGTCGCGGGGAACATCCCGTACAATCTCACGAGTGACATCCTCTTCTGGCTTATCGATAGACGCACGCATGTAACCGACGCGACGCTCATGGTGCAGTTGGAAGTGGCCCGCCGCCTCGTTTCTTCTCCGGGAACGAAAGAGTACGGCATCCTCTCGGTCTTTGCACAATTCTACACCGAATGCCGCATGTTGTTCAAAGTTTCACGAAATTGTTTTTTTCCGCGTCCGGATGTCGATTCAGCGATCATTCGATTGGCAATGCGAACGAACGTGCCTTCGGTTGACGAACAGACATTCCGCCGGGTTGTGCGTTCCACATTCGGCCAGCGGCGGAAGACTCTGCGCAACGGCTTGAAGGCAGGTGGATGGACGGATGAGGCACTTGCACGGGTGAGCATTGACCTTCATCGCAGACCTGAACAACTCACGATCGCCGAGTTCGTCGACCTCACAATGATGCTGGGCACCAATCCACAATCATCAATCAACAATCAACAATCAATAATCAATAATCAATAATGACCTCCCCTCCCGATACGCCCGAGGTTGGTGCCCGTCCTTCGCGTCAATTGATCGAAGTGGACGACGAACTGATGCAGGACATCGAGGAACTCGTCCGCTCCAAATCGGACTACCTCGTGCTCAACATCGTCCAGGACCTGTATCCGGGCGACATTGCGCACATCCTGAACCGTCTGGATGCGGATGAAGCCGACTACCTCTTCGGCCTTCTGCCCAGCGACATCGCCGGCGAAGTGCTGCTCGATCTGGATGAAGGACACCGCGAGCGCCTGCTGCATGCGATGCCGCAGCCCCGGTTGACCGAGATCGTTGATGAGATGGCCTCGGACGACGCGGCCGACATTGTCGGCGAACTGCCGGAAGAGCGGGCCGAGCAGGTGCTGGAAACGATGGATGTCGAGGATTCCTCGGCAGTCGAGGAACTGCTCCGCTACGATGAGAACACCGCCGGCGGCATCATGGGGAAAGAGGTCGTCGCGGTCGGATTGAAGGACACGATTAAGAGAGCCATCCGCGAGGTCCGGAAATTTGCGAAGGAGCATAAGAACATCTACAATGTCCACGTCGTGGACGACCAGGGATTGCTCGTCGGCACCATTCCGTTGCAGGACCTGCTGATCTACGCACCGAACAAACGGGTCGACAAGATCATGAACCCGGATGCCGTGCGCGTCACCACGGACGTTGACCAGGAAGAGGTGGCGCGGATCTTCAAGAAGTACGACATCGTTTCCCTTCCTGTCACCGACACCGCGGGAAAACTCCTCGGACGCATCACGGTGGACGACGTGGTCGACGTCATCGAAGAAGAGCATCAGGAGGATGTTGCGCGTTTGGTCGGCTCCGACACCATCGAGCTTGAGCGTCGCACACCGGCGCAGATCGCATTTCTTCGTCTTCCGTGGGTTCTCATCACCCTGGCCATCGAGTTCCTCGCCGGTGTCGTCGTCGCCCAGTTCGACGCGACGTTGTCACGGGTGATCCTGCTTGCGTCGTTCATGCCCATCATCTCCGCCATCTCGGGGAACACGGGACTGCAATCCGCCGCGGTCATCGTCCGCGGACTCGCCACAGGACATGTGGACCTGAAGCGGTGGTGGATCCCGGTGCGCCGTCAGGCTGAATCCTCGGTGATCATCGGCGGTGCTTGCGGCCTGGTGCTGGGAGCGATCGGCTCGTTCTGGCATGGCACTTGGGTGTTCGGCTTCGCCGTCGGAATGTCGATGTTCATCTCCGTCAACATTTCCGGACTCATCGGCACGGTTGTCCCGATGCTTTCAAGAAGCATGGGCTTCGACCCTGCGATCACCACCGGCCCATTTGAAACGGCCTTCCAGGACGTCCTGGGAATCACCATCTTCCTCAGCATCTCGACGCTGTTGCTGCGGTGGTTGGTGTAGGAAACCGAGCCCAAAGCCCATGAGTAGTTGAGCCTTTGAGTACAAAGCCCATGAGTCTATCAGTATTTAGGCCTTTGAGTCTAAGGCCTATGAGGAAGAGCATCGATGTTCTGCTCAACGGCTCAACGGCTTGAGGCTCATCCACTGACGACTGATCACTGACCACTGACTCCTGATGTCCCTTTCCAAACTCCTCCGCTCCCTTGCTCCGGTCGATGTGGTGTCGATCGGCTTCCTGCTCTTCCTGATCGCGCTGAATCTCATTTTCCATGCGCGTGTCGAGCAATGGCTGACGCTCGTCGTGGTGAATCTGGCCGTCATCGCGTTGGTGTTCACGCTGGCGTGGCTCGGTGAAACGCGGAAGACGAAGCTGCTCATAGGACTTCACCGATGGTACTGCTATCCCTTCGTAATCTTTGTCTTCAAAGAGATCTACCTGATGGTCCGGCCGATCCATCCGGTCGATTACGATCAATTGCTTCTCTCTATCGACTACGCAGTGTTCGGCGTTCATCCCACGCAGTGGATCGCGCAGTTCGCTCATCCGGTCTTGACCGAGATCCTTGCGATCGCCTATTTCTCGTACTATTTGCTCTTCATCATTGTCGGCGTGGAGCTCTACCGTCGGTTCCCCATCGAGGAATTCGACCATGGCGCGTTCACGATCGTGTACGGATTCTATCTTTCGTATCTTGGATACTTCCTCTTGCCGGCGGTCGGACCCCGGTTCACGCTGCATGATTTCTACGCGATCAACCTGGAGCTCCCTGGACTTCTCTTCACGCCATGGATCCGCGATTTCGTCAATGCGGGAGAGTCGGTCTCCTTCGCAATGGCGGATGCCTATCAGCGCGTGCAACGGGATGTCTTCCCCAGCGGACACACTCAGATGACGCTGATCTGCGTCTACCTGGCGTACAAGTATCGCCTGCCGATGAAGCATGTCGTCGCAGGGATCGCGACACTTCTCATCATCGCGACCGTATACCACCGATATCATTATGTTGTGGATCTGGCAGGCGGTGTCGTTTTCTTCCTCCTCACGCTCTGGAGCGGGAAGCGGATTCAGGGCGCGTGGGAACGGTGGGTGGGGAAGGGGATATAATGAGAGGGATGTTGTATATTGGACAATCGAGCGAATTTACGAATTACGATTATTGATTGTTGATTGGGCGGATGACGCAAGAACAGATTCTGAACGAACTGGAAGAGCTTGCCGTGAATTGCGGCATTGCAGTCCGCTATGAAAAAGGGGATTTCGACGGCGGGTTTTGCGTGTTGAAGGCGGAGCGCATGATCGTCATCAACAAGCGCCTTGTTGCGGGGCGGCGCGCATCGGTGCTCGCTCAGGCGATGGCCGAGGTCGGTGTAGATGAAGTGTATCTCAAGCCGGCGATCCGCGAATTCATCGAAGACGAACTGGCAAAGACCGGCCGATCATCATGAACCGTTTTCGCTCTCTCATCCCGTTCGTTGCACTCCTGATCATCGCGCTTGCCGTGATCGTGATGTTGTTCCCTTCCGCACATCCGGGAGGCGGAATCTCGCTTCCGCTTGACAAGTCGCACATCATCGCCAGGGCTGATTCGCTTCTTCGAGCGCTTGACATCAATGGTTCCGGCGTCGTCCCCTCGGTTGAACTCCGCGCGGACCGGTCCATCATGCAACTGACACAGGAACGATTCGGCATTGAGGAGGCGAATCGCCTATTCCGGGATACCATCCCCGCATATCAGTGGCGTGCTCGGTGGACACCCGAACAGCGCTTCTCCTTCAGCTGGAACGACGACGACAAGGAAGACGCACCGGTCGACTCGCAAGCTCTTCTCCGCGGAGCGGTGGAGATGGATCTGAGTCCGGCGGGCACGCTGCTCCGATATGAACGGACAATCGATGATTCCATCGCACTCGCGAGTGTTGATGTCCGTGAGGCTCAGGCTCTTGCGACCTCCTTCCTCGCCCGGCACACACCGTATCTGACCTTCATCACGAGTCCCATCGATTCTCCGGCGGCCACGAGGACGGAGTTGCGGGCGCGAACCGACCACCGGTTCTCTTGGAACGGCCATTCTCCCCTTTTGTCAACGCCGCTCACCATCGCTGTCCGCGTTTCCGGAAATAGCGTGACCTTGGCCGAGGCTGTCCCGACCACCGTCGAAGGCAAGTTCGAATCGCGGGCGATCGCTTACATTCCGCTCATCCTGCTCTACGTCGCCGTGGGCATCGGCATCATTGTCGTGGCGATTCGCCGCATTCGGTCATACGAGATCGGATTCCGCATGGCGATGATCTTCGGCATCATCATTGGACTCCTCGCGGATTTCGAGATCTATCTCAGCATGCAGAGCCAGTTTCGCTGGGAGCTCCTGGTTCCGCTTGTCATAACGCCGGTGTTCATCGGCGGACTGCTCGTATTACTCTGGACAGTGACCGAGTCTCTCGTTCGTGAGATCTGGAAGGAGAAGTTTCTCTCGTTCGACCTCATCACGCACGGCCACCTGTTTCATCGCCATCTTGGCGAGCAGACGATCCGCGGATTTGGAGTCGGAGCCGCGGCCTTTGCCATCTGGCTCATCTTGGTCACGATCTGGAATTGGTTCGAACCATTCTGGATGTTGCCTCCGAACGGTGACAGGCTGCACCTTTTCACACTCGCACTGCCGTGGTTGTACGTCCTCAGCCACAGCCTGTACGGATCTGCATTCGTCTATGTGTTCTTCGTTCTATTCCTCCTTTCCGTGCTCCAGAAGTATCTGCGGCGTGAGTGGCTCGTGCTTCTGCTGGGAGCGGTCGCGCTCTTCATCATGAGCGTCGAAAACAAGGCGGCGTTTCCGTCGTCCATGCTCATCTACATGCTGTCGGGCGTCATCGTGCTCTGGTCGTTCTATCGCTATGATGCGCTCGCTCCGCTGATCGCGCTGATGACCTGGACCGCCGCATCAGACATCGGATCATTGCTGGTGTCCGGCAATTCCGCATATGCTCAGGCCGGCTGGATGACCATCGGGTGCTTTGGGTTGCTCTTTGCCGTCTCGTTCGTCGCTCTCTTTCGCAAGGATGCGGCCATTGATCTCGACACCATCACGCCCGCGTTTGCCCATTACATCAGCGAACGCCAGCGATTGCAGCAGGAACTCGAGATCGCGCGATCCGTGCAGATGTCGTTCCTCCCAAAGCGCAACCCGGACCACCAGGGACTTGACATTGCCTCACGCTGTGCGCCGGCCCTGGAGGTGGGGGGCGACTACTACGACTTCATCGATCTTGCCGAGAATCGTCTCGGCGTTGCTGTCGGCGATGTGTCGGGAAAGGGGACGCAGGCCGCGTTCTTCATGACGCTGACAAAGGGATTCTTGCGGGCACTCGCAAACGTCTCTGGGTCACCGTCTCAGGTTCTGACGCAGGTGAACCGGTTGTTCTACGAAAGCGTGGATCGCGGCATGTTCATCAGCATGGTGTACGGCATTTTCGACATGCGGAATCACCGGTTGACGCTTGCACGAGCGGGGCATAATCCGGTCATCATGCGAAAGAGCGGCGCATCAGAGGTACAGACCGTCAATCCGGGGGGCATGGCGCTGGGACTGGACCCCGGTGATGCGTTCGCGCGGTCGATCGAACAGGAAGAGATCTCTTTCCAACCGGGCGATCTGTTCGTCTTCTACACGGACGGATTTCCCGAGGCCATGAACAAGAAGAACGAGGAATTTGGAGAAGAGCGGCTCGCACAATCCGTCGCGAAGCACGCAACCCAATCGGCGGAAGAGATCATGTCCGGCATTTATCAGGACGTGAAATCATTCACCGGCACCGCGAAGCAACACGACGACATGACGATCGTGGTGGTGAAGGTGGGAAATACTGAGCCAATGAGCCGATGAGCCTGGAGCACAGAGCATGGAGCACAAAGCCTGGAGCCTGGAGCACAGAGCCTATGAGCACGAAGCCCAGAGCCCAGAGCGAAATTCAGAAGTCAAAAATCAAAAGGGTTCGTAAGAGTGAGGCTTCATTGGCTGGTGTTTTTATCTTTTGACATTTGACTTATGACTTAGCCTCTACAACTGATCGCTGGTATTCCTATGCGCCTTCTTATCATCAACGGACCGAACCTGGACATTCTCGGGAAACGAGAACCCGAGGTGTACGGAACGCTCACGCTCTGGGACATCGAAAATCGCCTGAAGGAAAAGTATTCCAGCGTGAAGCTCGAGTTCTACCAATCCAATTCCGAAGGTGGGATCATCGACGCGCTGCATAAGGCGATGGATGGTTCAGCGACCGGCGTTGTGCTCAATCCGGCGGCATTCTCACATTATTCGTATGCGATCCGCGATGCCGTGGCCGCGCTGAAGGTGCCGGTCATCGAGGTCCATCTCACGAACATCCACGCGCGGGAAGAATTCCGTCGCAAGTCGGTCATTGCGCCGGTCTGCACCGGAGTGATCGCGGGCTTCGGTGTCCGGAGCTATGAGTTGGCGATCGATTTTCTCTTGGAGCAAGAGAACCACTAAGGCTTGGATTGATATGATCAAGGCAGTTATTTTTGATCTCGATAACACGCTCGTCGATTTCATGGCCATGAAGGCGCAGGCGATCGACGCGGCGATCCATGCCATGCGGGATGCGGGATTCCGGCTGTCGTACGCGGAACTCAAATCCCGGATCGACGCCATTTACAAAGAACGCGGTATCGAATTCCAGAACGTCTTCGATGAACTGCTGTATCGTGAATTCAGCAAGATCGATTACAAGATCCTCTCTGCAGGCGTCATCGCCTACCGGCGGGCACGCGAAGCGGCATTGGTGGCCTATCCGCATGTCACGATGACGCTCATCGAACTTTCCAAGATGCATCTCAAGCTTGGCGTGGTCTCGGACGCGCCGGCGAAGGAAGCGTGGCTCCGTCTCTGCTATCTGAATCTTCACCATATCTTTGACGCCGTTGTGACATTTGACGACACGGGCGTGCGCAAACCGAAACCCGAGCCATTCCGCAAGGCGTTAGAACAGCTTCAGGTGGAACCCACGCAGGCCATGATGGTCGGCGATTGGGCGGAACGGGACATGATCGGCGCAGCGCAGTTGGGGATGAAGACGGTGTTCGCGCGGTATGGAGATACCTTCGGCACCAAGGTTTCGCATGCGGACTACGATGTGGACGACGTGGCGCAGGTGGTTGAGATCGTAAAGCAGCTAAATCAGAAGGGGTAGGGATGGGAGCGATCCAGGGTGTCGGCGTGGATGTCGTGGACGTGCAGCGACTGAAGAAGGTGCTGGAACAGCAGGGGGCGTACTTCGTCGGAAAAGTGTTCACGGATGCCGAGCTCGCGTATTGTCAGTCCAAGAAGAATCCCCATGAGCATTTCGCCGCTCGTTTTGCAGCGAAGGAGGCGGTCGCAAAGGCAATGCGAACGGGATGGAGCGGAGCGTTTCGCTGGAGAGATGTCGAAGTGGTCAACGAACCATCGGGTGCGCCGAAGTTGATCCTCTACCGGGAGGTTGCGGAAGCGCTGGCGAATTCCCAGCTGCATCTCTCGATGTCCCACACCGAGAACACGGTGGTGGCGTTTGTGGTGATCGAGAAGGGGGGAGAAGAGAAGACAATTGGGTGATTGAGGGATTGGGTGACGTACAAGTGAAGGCCTCTGATCGTGCTCATCGCAGTCACAGAGGCCTTTTTGTTCCCCCTTACCGAAGTCCCGTCATGCGTGAACGGTTCTTCGGGAAAAAAATACGCGGGTATGGTGGAAAGTGCAAGTTAGATTATTCTTATGATTGGGACGGCCAGAATCGAATGACGATTTCCCAACAGTGCGGCAGGAATATGCTTGCGTGAACGGGAAAGATGTATGATCTTATAAAAGAACCTGGCGAGCTATCAAAAACGTCATAAATGTCGCTTCATATGTTGACAATGCGACATTTTTGTCGTATGGTGTTCCATGCGCCACGCGTATGGACATGCCCCCCTTGTCGCACGCACACCCGCCGCTGACGGGACCGCCCTTCTCCACTCCGAACAACTGATCCGTTCATTCGCGCATCCTCCGGGCAAGGTTATTCTTCTGTACGGCGACGATCTCGTCTTCCCGCTCGCACTCCGGATGGCGGCTCAGGCCATGACCAACGGCGCCCCTATCGCCGTGGTGGACGGGGCGAATCGCTTCAACGTGCACCTGCTCAGCCGCTTCGCCCGCGAACGCCGCCTGAATGCGGACGAATTCCTCCAGCGTATCTTCATCTCCCGCGGCTTCACCTGCTACCAGATGGAACAGGCGGTCATTCATCGGTTGCCGGCGTTCCTCGAGCGGGTCGGGGGACAGACCGCACTCATCTTCGGCCTGCTCGATACATTCTACGATGAACAGGCGCCGCTGCGGGAAGTACAGCAGATGCTCCAGCGGGTGCTTGCTGCGCTGCACGGGATGAAAGCCGGAGGAGCTTCGCTGCTGCTCGTCTGCAGCGACTGGCGCGTGGCGGACAAGGAGCGAAGCGCATTGTTCGAGACGTTGAAGCGCGGGATGGATCGCGTGGTGAAGCAGGAAACGAGAAGCACAGAGGGAATGAGGCTGGAGGGGAAAAGCCTTGAGCCGTTGAGCCGATAAGCCCATGAGTCGTTGAGTAGTTGAGCCCTTGAGCCGCGAGCCAAGAATCGATGCTTCTTCTCATGGGCTTTGGACTCAAAGGCTTCAGGCTCATCTGCTCACAGGCTCATGGACTCAAAGGCTTTGGGCTTCGTTACTGATTACGGACAACTGATTACTGACTCCTGCTTCCCATGGGCCGCACGGTACCGACATTCACCAATATCATTGACCAGGAACTGGCGAGCTGGTCCAAGTTCCGCCGCGGGTTACGAGCGGAGGACCAGGAACTGTTCGACGAGATCTTCCGCGCCGCAAAGCTTCACCTGGCCGAGAACTTCTACGCCATGCGGACGATCCCGTTCGAGAGCATCATGATCTCCATCGTCATCGAACAGGCGAGGCGAATACGAAACCTTGAGGGTAAGATCCAAGAACGCAAGAACCAAGAGACAAACAAGATCCAAGAGCACAAATATCAAGAGCCAAACAATGCGCAAGGGTCCAAGGGCCAAGAGCCGCGTCGTTCGACCGTATGACTTGCATTTCCACTATTGGATCTTGGTCCTTGCCCTTCATTTGGTTCTTGGCATCTTGTGATCTTGGTTCTTCCTCCAGAGGCCTTCCATGCTCTCCTGGCTCTTCGACCTCTACCCCAATCCCTCCGGGCTGACCCTCTGGTTCATCGACCATGACGGGAACCGCGTTCGCGCGTTCCATCGATTCACGCCGTCGTTCATCCTGCATCTGAACGAAGCAGACCGAAGGCGCCTTCCCGCGCTTGTCACACGATGTCCCATCGCCATCTCCACGCGAACGGTTTCGCGCACCGAGATCTATTCGGGTGACACCTGGGATGTCGAGCAGGTCTTCGTCCACGACCCGACCCGCTTCAAGGAGGTCGTTTGGTACTTCGAACGCTTCTTTCCCCACTTCGCCTTCTACAATTCCGACATCCCGGTCCAGCAACTCTTTCTTTACGAGACCGGACTGTTTCCCCTGGCGCTCGGCGAGTACGAGCTCGATCACGCCGGTGAACTGCGCTCATGGACACTGCATGACTCCCGTGAAGCGGTGGAGTACGACCTCCCTCCCCTTTCCATTATGTGTCTCCGCACGGCGAACGATTTCGTCCCGCCGAAGTATCAGCGGCACCTTGAGCTTGAACTGAGCTACGACGGACGAACGTACGTGCTTCAGCAGGAGACGCCGCGCGAGTTGCTCGAATCCTTCAACTGGCACCTGCATCGCTTCGATCCGGACATTCTGTTAACGAGCTACGGCGATTCCATCCTGCTCCCCAAACTGACCGATCTCGCCCGCCGTCAGAATGTTCCCCTTCTGCTGAATCGAGACCAGGATGCGACCTACGCGACCTCAAAGGAATCCAGCTTCTTTCAGTACGGCAAGGTCGTGCACAAGGATGGTGCGTTCGAGCTCGCGGGACGCTGGCATCTTGACGCGGACAATTCGTTCACGATCGCGGAGGCGGACCTTGACGGACTGTTCGAGCTGGCGCGGCTGACGCAGATGTGCGGACAGCGCCAGGGGCGCGCGAGCATCGGAACATCGATGTCTTCCATGCAATTGTCCTGGGCGTACCGCAACAACGTGCTCATCCCCGCGAAGAAGCGGGAGCCGGAGGAATTCAAGTCCGCGGCAACGCTGCTGCTGGCGGACCGCGGCGGTCTCATCTTCAATCCGCCGCTCGGGTATCATGAGGAGGTCGCGGAACTCGACTTCGTGTCGATGTATCCGAGCATCATGGTCAATCAGAACGTTTCCCCGGAGACGGTCAACTGCCGGTGCTGCAAGAATGAACGCGTGCCGGAACTGAAATACGCCATCTGCGAAAACCGGCGCGGCATCGTTCCGGAAACGCTTGCCCTCGCCGTGCGAAAGCGGGCGTACTACAAGAAGAAAAAGAAGGAGTTCAAGGGGAAGGACGACACGTTGTTCAAGCGGTACGACCGGCGGCAGAACGCGCTGAAGTGGATGCTCGTGAGCTGCTTCGGCTATCTCGGCTACAAGAATGCGCGGTTCGGCCGCATCGAAGCGCATGAGACCGTCAACGCATTCTCACGCGATGCCATCCTGACGGCCAAGGAGGTCGCGGAACAACAGGGATATCGCCTGCTGCACGGGATCATCGACTGCGTGTGGCTGAAGAAGGAGGGGGCAACGCAACAGGATTACGAGCGCCTCGCCCGGGATATTGGACAGAAGGTCGGCATCGACATCTCTCTCGAAGGGATCTATGACTGGATCTGCTTCCCCGCCTCGAAGATGGATCCCGCCATCACGACCGCTAATCGGTATGTCGGGTGGTATCACCACGGGGAACTGAAGATGCGCGGCATTGAAGCGCGGAGACGCGACACGCCGAAGTTCATCAAGAACATGCAGAGTGCGATGCTGGACCGCATGTCGCACGCGCATTCAGTGGACGCACTGAACGGCATCATCCCGGATGTGCTGGATGTTGCCCGATCGAGTATTCAGATGCTGCAAAGCGGCCGCGCGAACCCGATGGAACTGGTCCTGCACCGGCACATCACCCGCGAGGCGGATGAATACGCGAACAACAGCATCAGCGCCGTGGTGACGAAGATGGTGGATGCGATGGGCGTGCACCTTGCGGCGGGCGAATCGATCGACTTCATCATCATCGACCAGTCGGGCAAGCGAGCCCCGGAGAAGGCAAAGCCGATCGCGCTGTATGCGTTCGAGGACGGCTACGATATTGCGCAGTATACGGAGCTTGCACTGCGCGCTGTGGAGACATTGCTGCTACCGTTCGGCTACGACAAGGATCGGTTGAAGCGGGAGTTCGGATTGATGAAGGAAAAGAAGAGAAAGCGAGGGAATGTGGAGATAGCCGAGCTGCCGTTGTTCAGGATTGAGATATGAGGATAAGTCAAAAGGCATAAGTCAAAAGAGACGGATG
>Ga0209079_10000561_pt1 | contig 14812 bp, 13 predicted proteins | sample PPLLaktember2015_2_FD_187259 | JGI IMG/M metagenome (GOLD analysis project Ga0209079, IMG submission 187259) | Freshwater sediment microbial communities from Prairie Pothole Lake near Jamestown, North Dakota, USA - PPLs Lake P7 Core (6) Depth... | ecosystem: Environmental > Aquatic > Freshwater... | reverse complement strand
CGATCTTCAAGAGTTGAAAAAGGAGTTGGGGGATCTGCTGCTGCATATCCTTCTCCAGGCGGTGATCGCGGAAGAAGAGAAGGCGTTCACGCTTGCAGAGGTGATCCAGGGGATCTCCGACAAAATGGTCAGGCGGCATCCGCATGTATTTGGGGATGGTGAGGCGGCCGACGCCGAGGCGGTGCGAAAGAGCTGGGAACATATCAAGATGGAAGAAGGACGCCGCTCCGTCCTCGAGGGAGTCCCGGTCGAACTCCCCGCCCTAGTACGCGCCATGCGGCTTCAGGAAAAGGCCAGCAAGGTGGGGTTCGATTGGCACGAATCGGAAGCAGTGTGGAAGAAGGTGAACGAGGAAGTGCAGGAACTCCGACACGCACAGGCAAGCTCGGATCAGCATGCGGTGGATGAGGAATTCGGCGACCTGCTTTTCTCCTTCGTCAACTACGCACGCTTCATCAAGATCGACCCGGAATTCTCCCTTCGCCATGCTTGCGACAAATTCACCCGCCGCTTCCAGTACGTGGAAGAACGCCTTGCCCACCAGGGAAAGAAACCAACGGACGTCACACTCGAGGAAATGGACAAACTGTGGGAGGAAGGGAAAACGTTGGAGCCTTGAGCCGGTGAGCCTTTGAGTAGATGAGCCTTTGAGCCTTTGAGTAGATGAGCCTTTGAGCAGAAGCATCGATGCTTTGCTTGCGGCTCGAGGCTCAACGGCTCATGGGCTCATTTGCTCACTTCCCCTCCCCCTGAAACCGATCGTACGCGTCGATAATATCCTTAACCAAGCGATGGCGTACCACGTCGCCCCGATCCAGATAACTGAACGCGATCCCTTGCACCCCCTTCAACACTTCCTGGATCTGCACAAGACCTGACGTCGTCTTGGTCGGCAGATCGATCTGCGTCACGTCACCCGTGATGATCGCACGCGAGTGCATCCCCAGCCGCGTTAAGAACATTTTCATCTGCATCGCCGTGGCATTCTGCGCTTCGTCCAGGATGACAAAGGCGTTGTGCAGCGTTCTCCCGCGCATGTATGCCAGCGGCACGATCTCGACGATCCGCTTCTCGAGATAGCCCTTCAGTTTCTCCGCCGACAGCATATCATCGAGCGCGTCGTACAACGGACGCAGATACGGGTCGATCTTCTCGCGAAAATCCCCCGGAAGGAATCCCAAGCTCTCCCCTGCTTCGACCGCAGGACGCGCGAGCACGATCTTCGTCACATCACGGTTCTTCAGCGCAGCGACCGCCATCGCAACGGCCAAATACGTCTTGCCTGTGCCCGCCGGACCGATGGCGAACACGATATCATTCTTCCGGACCTGCTGGACGTACGCCTTTTGTCCTGGTGTGCGCGCCTTCACGATCCCCGACTTCGTAAAGAGGATCGTCACCTCTCCTTCCTCGACGGTCGGTTCGGCGTGGACCTCCGGCGACGAACCGTTCACCTGTACAAGGTCGATCACGGTCTCGACGTCAGCAGGATTGAGGTTGCCGTTCTTGGTCAGAATGTAGATGAGTTCTTTGAAGACCCGTTCGACTTTCGTGACCACCTGCGAGTTCCCGCGCACGGAAACCTGGTCGCCGCGGACGGTGATGGTGGCGTCGAACCGTTCCTCGATGAGCTGCAGGTTCGCGTCGTTGTACCCCAGCAGTTGGACGACGTCGATACCTGCCAACGGAAGGGAGCGTTCTGTCAACGTGGAGCGTACCTCGTTGGGGATGGGTTCAAAAAAAGACAAACGCCCTCCGGCGCCTGAAGCACCTGGAGGGCGTTGTCAGTATTCTTGAGATCTTCACGATCCGGAATCGATCACTGCGCCGGAGCAGCTGCCGCCTGCTTGTTGTTCCAGTACTTGCGAACGGCGGACTTCTCTTCCTTCGTCAGGTCCGCCTTCGGCGGGATCTTCAACTTCTGGCCTTGCTTGATCACATCGGGATTCTTGATCTGATCGCGGTTGTTCTGCCAGATCTTCGGCCAGAGGAACGGATTGTCGTAGATCTTCGGCTTCTTGGCGATATTCCAGAGGCAATCCCGGTCCTTCGCCCACGTGCCGACCGTGTAGGTCTGCATCGCTTGGCCGCTATCCACGTACGCTTGCAACGCTTTCTTCAATGCATCGAGCTTCGCCTGCTGCTCGTCCAGACGAGCGGCATGTTTGCCCATAGCGCTGGCGGGATTCTTCTTGGCTTCATCAATCCACGCTTGGACTTCGTCGAGTTCGGCCTTGCGGGCATAAAGATCCTGATTCGACAGACGGGACAGCTCGTTCAGCCGACCGTCGATCTTGTCCAGCTGAGACTGCAGCAAGGGCTCATTCTCGCCCAGCAGCCCGCTCAGCTCGTCCTGGCACTGTTTCAGCGCTGCGGCCTTGTCTTCGGCCTGCTTTTTGAGATCAGCGAGATCCTTGTTCACGGCATCGAACTTGGCCTTCAGGTCCGTGACCTTGGCGGTCAGTTCGGTGATCTGCTTCTGCCATTCTTCTTTCGTCATCTCCTGTTGTGCGAACGCCGGCACGAGCAGCGCTCCAAGCAGGAGGGCGATCACACTCAAGCGAAATACGTTTGTCATCGTCAGTGTCTCCTTGGATTTCGGTCGTGTCGGTTACTTTGCGCCAAGCTTCGCCTGAACGGCGGCTTTGTCTTTCAGACAGAGCGCAAGTTGGGCATCTTGTTCGCCAATCGCCTTCAAGAGAGCGTCCTTTTCGGCGCTTTTCGCTGCAATCTCTTTCTCAAGAGAAGCAACTTGCGCTTTGAGGTCGTCCAATTGCTTGAGTTCTTCTTCAGAAGGCGTATTGCTGCAGCCCGTGAGCACAACCGCCATCATCGCGAGGCCGATGACAGACAGAGTGAAGGCTTTCTTCATGCGAGGTCTCCTACGTATTGATACGACAGGTATCGGATTCCAGTTTGGTGAATACGATGAACGATGATACTCAGAAACTACTGGAATGTCAAGGCTGAAATCAGCCAATTTCGCCCCGTTCCGCCAGACTAGTGAATGCCGACCCTGAGATGATGACATGATCGTGCACCGGAATGCCCAACACTTTCCCCGCTTCCACGAGTTGCTTCGTGATGGCAAGATCCTCGGCACTCGGTTCCGCATTCCCGCTCGGATGGTTGTGGACGAAGACGACCGCGGCCGCTGCCCGTTCAATGGCGGGACGGAAGCACTCCCGCGGATGAACGAGAGACGCATTGAGCGTTCCCACTGTGACACGCGCGGGACGGAGCAATCGGTTTGCGGAGTTGAGCGGCAACACCCAGAATTCTTCCTGCGCGAGGTCCCGCAGTTTTGGACCAAAGATCTTCTCCACATCTTCCGGCCCATGAACGACGGCCTGATCGGGACCCGAAGCGGCGATTCTGCGGCCGATCTCGAATGCCGCCGCCAGGATGGCAGACCGGGTTTCACCGATGCCGAGATTGCGCAACGCGTGTGACGTCATTCGAGCAAGCTCATGAAGCGACCGACCGCCCCCCAGCACGTGCCTCGCGAGGTCCACGGCCGTCAATCCTTTCTTCCCGCTCCGCAGCAGGATCGCCAGCAGTTCCGCATCAGACAGCTGATCAGCCCCCATGCGAAGCAATCGTTCACGCGGCCGGTCATCTTCCGGCCATTCACTGATCGGACGACGGCAATGTCGCGGTTCTGCGACGGCAGAGCGCTCCGAGTTCCCCATGATGTCCCCCTTGTGATGGTAGTAGAGTGACGGTTCAGCGACCGCTCAGGTCAACCTCCCCGACTTTGCGAATGGCGCGATTCTTGAATTGCAGCATGGTAAGGTAGGAATTGACGCGTCCCGCGCTGAACGAGAGAATGGAATGAAGTCCCTCGAACCGGCGCACCTCCGGGAGTGCCGCAGCGATCTCTCGACGAAGCGTCGCACCCTGAGCGACGACCGAACATAGCACGCGGCACACGTCGTACCCGAACATCGTATTGAGGGACGGCGACCGTTGCCTTCCGCTCCGCTGCAGCTTCGCAGCGAATTCGCGTATCCCCTGCCCGGCCGGATCATAGTAGGAATCGGTCGCGAAGTAGACACCGTCAGCGTACTGTCTGTTCTCTTCCAGCTCGGTCAGGTCGTTCCAATCCCCGGACCCCACCAGGGATGATTGAAAATTCACGAACCGCACCTGCGAACTGACCACTGCGATCTCTTCCGGACTTGTGATGGGAAGAAAAAGCACATCGATATTCGGTACTGGATATGCCAGGCTGTCAACACGGAGGCTCGCCACCGAAACTGGAAGGCGTAACGAGTCGGCGATTCTCCTACCGTCTGCACCGAGGAGAGCTTCAACTTCGATCACAATGCCGCTTTGCATCAGGGAATCGAGCACCTTCTTGCTTATCCCCAAACGGAGCAGCTTGTTCAATTCCGTCTGCGGCGGTCTGGAACTGAAGTCCATCGTTACGATTTCGAGATGAGCGAACGCCTTTGTCCGTATCGCCATCAACTGGGAACGAATGTCGGTCGTTCCCGGAGGATACCACTGCACGTCGACGACTTCCACGCCGGCCGCGACGACCTCTTCGATGAACGCTTCGCTCGTTTGCCTGCCGATGGCATCGCCGGGCGAGAGGACGGCGACTCGGCGGGCCCGCAGCTGCTCAACCGAAAAGAGCGCCGCCGCCCTGCCACGCGTGCGATAGTCTGGATTCGCCTGGAAGACGAACGGTCCGATTGCGGCAATACCGTTCGATGTCGCTGTTGGCGTGATCAATGGCACGCCGCGTTCATTCGCGATCCCCGCACTCGCGAGCACTTCATTGCTCAATACTGGTCCGAGGATGGCGGCCACTTTTTCATCCCGCGCCAATTCGCCCACCAGCTGAGCCGCAACCGCCGCATCTCGTTCCGTATCCCGCACTTCCAGCGTCACCTTCGTGATCGCCGTCGCGTTGTGCTCTTCCGCGGCAAGCCGTATCCCATCGAGGAATTCCGCTCCCAATTCCTGCATCCCGGCCTTCTCTGACCGCATCATCAACGGAAGCACCACCCCGATCTTGATGCCCCCCCCCTTCCGTACATTCTCAAGGAATCGGAGCGCCTCCCCCACGTAGGGGATCGCGGGATTCATCGTGCTCACGGCAAGCAGCAGGTCTTGAGCCGCGCGGGCGTCGCCGTTACGGAACAGGATTTCGGCAAGACGAAGATTGAGCAATGCTTTCATCTCGGCCGTCTTCGCATCGTTCGCGAGCAACTGAAGCTCGCCGGCGGCCAGACGCTCAGCAGCCACATTCGCCAACAAACGCTCTGACCGGATCGACAGCCGGCGGTCCGATGTGGCTTCCCGGACGGTGAGGAATTCCTCAGCGGCATCCTCGTAGCGACGCAGCCGGAGGTAGTTCAATCCAAGCGTGTAGTGTGCATCATCCGCATAGGACGACTGGGGATAGATGTCGAGGAGATCTTTGAGGAACCGGATCGACTCACGGAATCCCCCCGCGCGATACAGCGCCTTCGCCCCCATGATATACGCCCCCGTCTCACGATGACTGCGGGGCATGTCCTTCACGATCGCATCGAACATCACCGCGGCGCTATCGAAGCGTTCAGCTTGGAAATGCCGCATCGCTTCAACAAACAGCCGTTCGACGTCAGGCCGAAACAGGATGCTGTCGGCGGCAGCCGGTTCGTCGCCTCCCGATGCGAAGGCCGGTGTCATCGCGCACAGGGTCGTCACAGCCAGAAGCAGGATCATCCGTGGTGCAGTTCTATTGTGCATTGCGAAGCCTGGTCAGTTCACGTTGACCGTCGCGAGCGCGACGGTTCCCGGGCTGGACGTTGAGCGCCCGGAGGAAATAGTCGCTCGCCTGTTTGAGGGCATTCGTGCGTAAGGACAAGAGCCCGAGGTCGACGAGCGCGTCGACGCACTTCGGGTCCAGGGCAACGGCCTTTCGCAGATATGGTTCGCTTTCTTCGAGTCGATGCATCGCTAGCAAGACGGAGCCGCATAGATGCCACCCGCGCGGTTCGTCCGGATCCAGTCCGATCGCCGTATTCAATGCTTCAAGCGCTTCTTCCCATTCACCCCGCTTCGCGTGGACCTGACCCAGCAGCACGTGCGCCGACCAATCGTGCGGTTCCGCTGCGATCGCCCGCCGGAGGAATTTCGTCGCATCGCTGAGCGCGCTCCGATGAACCAGTATCTCCGCGATCATGACCGCAACACGCGGATAGGTCGGATCGAGACGATGGAGGATCCGAAGATGGTGTTCCGCCATGCGGACGTTCTTCCGCTCTCGGTACAGCACGCCGAGGTCGTAATGGAGCTGGGCCCGGATATTCTTCGGCAAGGTTCGTTCCCGCAGCAGCAATCTCCGATAGTATCGCGTTGCCTCGTAGGCATTCCCCGATTCGCGATGAAGTGCTGCGAGGGAGTAAAGGATCTGCGTCGGATCGTCCGTCAATGCCAGCGCCTGCTGCAACGCCGCTTCGGCGGCATCGAGCCGGCGGAGATGCAGATACACATGCGCCAATTCCACCCAAGCCGCTTCGAGCGTCGGATCGGCTGCTGTCACGCGCCGATAGATCTGGACCGCGTGGAGGTGCTTTCCGCGCGATGCGTACGAGCGTGCTTCCTGAAGCCAGGACCGAATGGCAGTGTCGTCGTTCATGCGTGCCAAAGTACCATTGAGGAGAACGAGAATCAATCAGAAATCGCGCCGTGCGGCGCGCAGCCCGACAGCCAGGGCGAACACGCTGACAAGCATGGAAACGACCGCGAGCGCGGTGCCCGGCACAACGACCCGGGTAAGGTCGAAGCGCGTGAAGTGAAACAGCGATGTGAAGTAGTCGACCAACGGCAGGAGGACAATGCCGATATGCACAAGCAGGAAGAAGAGCGTGAACAGGAAGGTCAGCGTCGCCCCCTGCGATGACGCGGCCCGGATCGGGTTCTTCTCGTTGTAGTTCGCGAAGACCGCGCCGAAGCCAAGGTTCATGGAAACGACCGCAAGCGAGATCCAGAAGGCTTCATACACACCGAACCACAACAGCAGCGGTCGCCTCCCCGAGAACCGGACGAACGGGATATTGCTCGCGAACGCGATGCACTCCGCAATGAACAACACCACGACGAACCCGATCGCAAACTTCAGGAAATAGACCTTCCGCAGATCGACCGGGCCGCCGCGCAAAACCCAGAACTGTTTCCCTTCCAATCCGATCATTGGAAAAACGAACCGGAGCGCGAGGGAACAGGTCATGAAGCCGCCGAAGGCGAAGAGGACGAGATAGGTGAGGATCTGAACGTCGACCACGCGCAAACGGAGATTGAGATTGCTGACGCTGATGACGAACAACCCCGTCAACACGATCATCACGATGAAATGAATCCACTGGCTTGGTTCGCGGAGGAAGGAGAAGAGTTCCTTCTTCAACAGAACCTCGACTTGCGGCGCGAAGCCATGTCCCCGCCGGAAATCGATCAGATGCAGACGATGCGGATTGTACGGCGCCAGGGCAAGCGACTGCACCTGCAGCGAAACCATCCAGCTCCGATAGTAGAAGCGCTTCGCCACGAAGATCACGACCAGAAACACGGCGACGGCCGCTCCCAGGAGTATTCCCGCGGAGCCCAACGCGCGAGCCCCTTCTCCGCGCGCGAGCGCGTGCAGGAAATCCGCAACCCATTGGTTCGGAAGATAGGCCAGGAAACCGGGGAGCAGCTCGGCGATGTCCGTTTCCGCGGTCAGACGCGCATGCTGGACGCGTTCCACCAGCGCCACGGGATTCGAATATTGAAAGAAGACGCCGATGATCAGTGCGTACACGACGAATAGTCCCCCCATCACCGTGCGGAACCCGAATCGGCCGGCAGCCTTCATGATCGCCATCAGAACGAGCACCGCCAGCGACGCCGACAGGAACATGAACGGGACGAGGACGACGAGCATCACTGCTATGAAGAAATGCCACTCGTGGCGGAAGTAGGTCCCATACCCCAGCAGAACCATGAATCCTATGAGGAACAATGTCCCCGAACTGTACAGGAAGTTGTCGAGGAATTTCAGAAGAAAGACCTGAACGAACGGGACCGGCTTGGTCATCAGATAGGCAACCTCCGGCGACCGATACAAGGTCGAGTACGACACGATGATGTTCCCGAGATTGACGGCGACGAAGAAGACGAAGAGCATCATCGAGATGAACTGATGATAGAGGAAGAGTCCGGCGCGCGTCTGCTCGAGAATGAACTCCGTGAGAGTGAAGGAAAGCCGGAAAGCGCCGTAGGCGAATGCGCCGAAGACCAGCATGGAGCCGAGCCCGCGAATGAGCACAGCGGGACGAAGATCGAACGCGGACTTCACGAACGCGCGAAGTTTGTACGCAGCGATATGGAGCAGCGGATTCATCCGTGCTGCTTCGTCACTTCCAGGAATACCGACTCGAATTTTCCATCGTACTTCGCCTTGTCCGCCTGGAGTTGCTCCTGCGTGTCGCAGAACACCAGCCTCCCATCGTTGATGATCCCGATTCGGTCACACAATTCCTCTGCAACCGGAAGACTGTGGGTGGACATGAGAATGGTCGTGCCGCTCTTGACCTGTGAGCGCAATGTGTGCCGCACGATCTTTGCACTCCGCGGATCGAGTCCCACCATCGGCTCGTCGATCACGATGGTCTTCGGCCGATGGACCAGCGCCGCCGCGATCGAAATACGCTGCCGCATCCCCTGCGAATAATCCTCGGTCCGCCGGTCCACCCACGAACCGATCTCGAATTGGTCGATGATCTCCTTGATGCGTTCCTGCATGACCGTCTTGTCAACACGGTAGAGCCCGCCGACAAAGTACAGGAATTCCCGCCCGGACAGTTTGTCGTACAGGAACGGTTGGTCAGGAATATACGCCAGCCGTTTCTTCGCTTCGATCGGTTCAGCCTGGACATCGATGCCGTTCACGCGCACGGAGCCGGAGGTCGGCGCGAACAACCCGGTGATCATCTTGATCGTGGTCGTCTTGCCGGCGCCGTTCGGGCCGAGGAAACCAAAGAACTCCCCCGCCTTGACGGTCAGCGTCAGGTCGTCGACCGCGGTGAACGTGCCAAACTTCTTCGTCACATTGATCAACTCGATCATTCCCTACTCCCACTCGATCGTTGCTGGCGGCTTCGAACTGATATCATACACGACACGATTGATGCCGCGGAGTTCGTTGGTGATGCGCGTCGATATGCGCGCGAGCACCTCGGTCGGGATGCGCGCCCAGTCCGCGGTCATTCCGTCCATGCTGGTGACCGCCCGCAGTGCCGCCGTGTACTCGTACGTGCGGCTGTCGCCCATCACGCCGACCGAGCGCACGGACAAAAGCGCCACGAACGCCTGCCAGATCTGATCATACAGTCCGTTCGACCGCAGTTCCTGGATGAAGATATCATCGGCTTCGCGAAGCAGCGCGAGCTTCTCGCGGGTGATCTCTCCCAGCACGCGGACGGCGAGCCCCGGACCCGGGAACGGATGCCGGCCGATGAGATCTTCCGGAAGGCCGAGAAGCCGTCCGATCCGCCGCACCTCATCCTTGAACAATTCCCGGAATGGCTCGATGAGCTTGAACTTCATCCCCTTCGGCAACCCTCCCACATTGTGATGCGTCTTGATGGTCACGGACGGGCCTTTGAACGAGACCGACTCGATCACGTCCGGGTACAGCGTCCCCTGCGCAAGGAATTCGAATTCCCCCTCCAGTTTCCTCGCCTCCGCTTCGAACAATTCGATGAACGCCGCGCCGATGATCTTTCGCTTCTGTTCCGGGTCGGTCACTCCCTCCAGGCGTGCAAGGAAGAGATCTGTGCCGTCGACGTACGTGAGCGGAATGTGATAGCGGCCTCGAAAGGTCCCGACCACCTGTTCCGATTCGTTCTTCCGCATCAATCCGTTATTGATGTGGACGCAGTGGAGGCGTTCGCCGACGGCATGATGCAGGAGAACCGCGAGCACCGACGAATCCACTCCGCCGCTCAACGCGCACAGCACTTTTGAATTCCCGACGCGCGCGCGAATGTCCTCCGTCGCCGCCTCGACGAACGATGCCGGCGTCCAGTTTCCTTCCGCACCGCACACATGGAAGAGAAAGTTCGACAGGACCTTCTTTCCTTCCGGCGTGTGGACCACTTCCGGGTGGAACTGCACTCCGAAGATCTTTCGCTTCCGGTCCCGGATGGCGCAGATGGGGGCATTGTGGGTATGCGCGATCGGCTCGAATCCCGTCGGCATCGCGCTCAGTGCATCGCCGTGACTCATCCAGACGTTCGTATGCGCATCGAGTCCCGCGAAGAGGTCGTCGTGTGAATCGATCTGCAATTGCGCATGGCCGTACTCCCGGCGGGCGGCCTGGTCCACCTTGCCACCGAGGTGGTCGGCGATGATCTGCAAACCATAGCAGATACCCAGGATGGGGATCCCCAGCTCGAACAGCCTATCGTCCGGATGAGGCGCGCCATCCTCATAGACACTCGAGGGACCGCCTGAAAGAATGATCCCCTTCGGCGCGAGTCGACGGATCTCGTCCAGCGGCATCCGATAGGGATGGATCTCTGAATACACACCCAGTTCACGGACTCGGCGGCCGATGAGTTGCGTATACTGCGACCCGAAGTCAAGGACCAGCAGCAGTTCGGAATGTCTCATGACGCCTCTTTCACGGTATAGATGAGCGGGATGCTCAGCACAGTCATCGCATACTTCACGGCGACGTTGCTCAACACGATTCCCCATACGACAGCGACATCATACACGCCGCCGAAGGCCAGCCAGGCGAACAGCAAGCTATCGAAGGGCGTGCTCACTGCATTGCTCGCGACGACGCGCATCCATTGACGGCTCTCCCCCATGCGCTTGATCCAGACACGGTAGACCTCCGTATCGAGGAGCTCGGCGGCGACCTCAGCAACAATGGAGGCGGCTACGATTCGCCACACCGGGGAAAGAACCGCAGCAAAGGCGTCCTGCGGTCCCACGAGCGGGTCACCCGGAAGGATCGACACGATCCAGAAGAACACCGCCATAACGATGTTGATGCCCGCCGCGGTGATGATCAACATGCGTGCGGCACGGATTCCGAGCGACTTGTGCACCAGATCGCGAAGCGTGAAGGTGAGAGGATACACCAGCGTCCCCGCATCCATCGACACGCCCGCAACGGCAACGATCTTGAGGCTCGCGATATCCCCCAGCATCTGCGCGGCGAGATACGAAGCCAGGACGACGATCGACCGCGCGGTCAAGGACGAGGTCCTGGACTTTTCGGCGTCGGCGCAGTCCCCACGGCATGGATGGACAATTCGTCTCCCGATTCCTTCACGCGCACGTGCAGAACACGGGTTGCAGAGCTGTGATGCCACCCCTCCCCTGCTGGAAGAGCACGCATACGGAGAAGCTTCCTTTCCCCTAAAGAGACCATGCCGGGTGCACGCTCCACGCCAATGAGACGGATATCAACGAATCGGTTCGGCACGGGCAGCGCTCCGTTTGCGCGCCCCAACGTGAACCGCAGTTCCCCGGACTCCCGAAGTTGCGAAAGAGAGCGGAGCAAATACCCGCCACGCTCGTAATCGAAAGAGATGCCGTCGTCACCATAGTATTCGGAAGACGAGTTCGCAGCCGGGTAGACTGTCAGGGTGAGCGGATTCACTCCCGCTTGATCGACGTATTGCAGGATCTGTTGTGTCGGGATGATCGCTCCTTCTCGCACGAAGACTGGAATGCGTTCGAGCGGTGCCGTAACGCGGACATCCCGTCCCCCTTCATATCGTTCGTTCGTCCAGAAGTCGTACCAGATCCCTTTCGGGAGGTGGACATCCCGTTCCCGCTCGCCCAGCCACAAGACCGGGGCGACCAGCAGGTCGTCTCCAAACAGGAATTCCGTGTCATTCCAGACCGCCCCACTGTCGCTCGGGTACGAGAAGATCAACGGGCGCATCACGGGAATGCCCGTCTCGGATGCCTGTCGCATCGCGTTGTAGAGATACGGCAATAATCGATAGCGCAACTCGATCGTGGCGCGATTGATGGACTCGAAGCGGGCGCCGAACGACCACGGTTCCTGATCGGGACTGCCGATGACCGTATGCGTTCGCATAAGCGGGGTGAACACCGAAAATTGCAGCCAGCGCGCATACAATTCCCCATCCGGCGCGCCGATGAATCCTCCGATGTCGCTCCCGACGAACGGCTGTCCGGAGATGCTCATGCCGAGACACATCGGCACCGCGAGTTGGAGATGCTCCCAGGAAGAAACGTTGTCCCCCGTCCACGCGGCCGCGAAGCGGTGTCCTCCTGCGAATGAAGCGCGGGTCAGAATGAACGGCCGTTCGTTCGGACGGGCTTCGCGGGCGGCGGCGTACGTCGCCTCCGTCATCTGCATGCCGTAGACGTTGTGGTTCTTTGCATGGGTCGTTCGCTCGCCGCCGTCATCGTGGATGACCGACAGGTCGATGGTCTTCGTCGGAACGTCAAAGACCGATGGTTCATTCATGTCGGTCCAGAATCCCCGCACTCCCGTCTCACGCAGTTCGGCGATGGATCGACTCCACCACGCGCGAGTCGACGGCTTCGAGAAATCAGGAAATGCGCATGTCCCCGGCCATACGTTGCCGAGGAAGATATCGCCGCTCGGATACTTCAGAAACACGTCTTCCTGCATTCCCGTGCGATACGCCCGGTATGCGGTGTCCACCTTGATGCCCGGATCGATGATCGGAACGACCTTGAATCCGTCGCGTGCAAGGTCGGCCAGGAGTTCCGCAGGACGCGGGAAGTTCTGCTCATTCCACGTGAAGACGCGATACCCCTCCATGTAATCGATGTCCAGATAGATCACATCACACGGGATCCGCTTCTGCCGGAACGTGCGGGCGATCTGCCGCACCTTGGCATCCGGTGTGTAGCTCCACCGGCTTTGCTGATATCCCAGCGCCCATCGCGGCGGCAACGGCATCCGTCCCACGAGGTCCGTGTATTGCCGCAGGACATCCGCGGGTGTCGGCCCGGCAAAGACATAGTAGTCGATCTCCCCTCCGTTGGCTCCGAACGCGTATCGCGCATCGGACTCGACGCCGAAGTCAAATGAACTCCGATACGAATTGTCGAAGAAGATCCCCTGCGCGCGGCCGTCTCGGATGGTCATGATGAATGGAACGGACTGATACAACGGGTCCGTGTCCGCACGATATGCGGGAATGTCAGAATTCCAGAGTGAGTAGCTTTTCGATGTCCGGTTCAGGATCCCGGATTTCTCTCCGAGCCCGTAGAAATGCTCGTTGCTGATGCGCTGCTTCCACACGCGGACTTCCGCACCATCCCACGCCATCCCCCGCGCCGCATCCTGGTTCAGGATCGTTCCATCAGCCGCGTGAACCGAAATGCGGAGCGGATGCTTGCGGACGTTGACTGTCGTCCTTGCGGAGGAGAGGCGCACAAGGCTATCGTCTTCCGCCGCGACCATTTGCACCGCCGGACGATCCTTCGGGAGCACTGCGACAGATCGGGAAGAAGGAAATGCGCCTCGCGGCACGGCGCGAACCCGCACGATCTCCTCGGTGAGGAATGAGATACGGACCGCCGCCGAACCTGAATGGAATTCCGCAGCTGGTCCGCGGACAAAGCCGGTATCAACGCTCCCGACGGAGCGCCATTGGGCATGCGACTGAGGGGGGAGGAAAAACAGGACTGCGATCAGAGTGATCGTTGCGCGAGCCATCAACCGTTCACGTCCGCTTCGTCTTGCGTTCGGAGTGGATCTCCGTCAGGAGTTCCTCGATCCGTCGCCGGCGTTCATTTTCGTTGCGCATGTTCATCAACCGAGCGCGTTCGCGGCGGATCATTACCTGGGTCGCATCATCTGGTGCTTGAAGAAACTCCCGGACAAGCCAGTCGAACGTATCGAGAGCGGCCATGATCGCTGAGGGTGAGAGATGTCCAACCGATCACTGGATCGACGGATACGGCAGCGTAAAGACGACCGTTGCGGTATCGGAGTAGTCACTGCTGTTGTTCACAAGGACTGCGCGGACGCGATACGAGTACACGGAATCGACGAACAATCCGACGGAATCCACAGCGGATGTCACATTGCGCGTCGTCGCAAGCCGCACGAGGAACTGGCCATTGTTCACTTTTCGCTCGATCCAGAAGCTATCCTCCGTCTCCGAATTGTCGGCCCATGCAACCTGGACCGCTGTGCGGCCGACGCGGGTCAGACTGATGTTGGAGGGGGCGCTCAGGTCTTCCGATGGACCGGTTCCATCGTCATCTGTACCACAACTGATCGAGAGGAATGCAATAGCAAGGGCGGAAATGAGTGTCTTCTTCATTGGCTTTCGGGGGAATGGTGATGAAGAAAAATGGGGATTTTTATCACGCAAAGCAAGATATTCCCATGTCCATTCATCTGCACGGTTTGGCCATTTCGTTGGACGCACCAAGGCGAAATGGGGGCGATTTCCCCCCTCTCGCTGTGGCATGTCGCTTGCCTTCTTTCAGGGAAGCAATCGTAACGGAGGAAAACACCATGAGATTCTTCATCAGTATCTTCATCCTGGGTTTGGCGGTCAGTTCTCTCACACCGCAACCTGCCATCGCCGCCCCTTCTCCACATGCCCACGGTATCTCTTTCCACTTTGGCTATTTCTACAACAGCCTTCGTCCTCATGGTGAATGGATCGAACTGGAGGAAGGTTTCTACGTGTGGCGTCCCCTGCGCGTTCGCCATGGATGGCGTCCGTACATGTTCGGCCGCTGGGCGTGGACGAATCATGGTTGGTACTGGATCTCCCAGGAACGATTCGGCTGG
>Ga0209079_10000558_pt1 | contig 14834 bp, 17 predicted proteins | sample PPLLaktember2015_2_FD_187259 | JGI IMG/M metagenome (GOLD analysis project Ga0209079, IMG submission 187259) | Freshwater sediment microbial communities from Prairie Pothole Lake near Jamestown, North Dakota, USA - PPLs Lake P7 Core (6) Depth... | ecosystem: Environmental > Aquatic > Freshwater... | reverse complement strand
CAATTCGACCAACGTCGCCGGCACTGTCTTTCGATGCGCTTCCAGCATGGCCGCTGTGCCGGTCTCGACAATCTCTCGAATCTTCGCGGCCAGATCTTTGCCGATCCCCGGCAGTTCGGTCAGATCCTCCCCCTTTGCGAGCATCGCCGCAACATCCTGAGGCAGATCGCGCAGTGTACGCGCCGCGTTACGATAGGCGCGGATGCGGAACGGGTTGGCGCCTTCAATCTCGAGAAGGTCCGCCAACTCATCGAAGTCCGCGGCGATATCTGCATTGTGTACCGGCATAGGTGGTCTGGTCTCTCTCCTACGGCTGGCTGGAAGCGGGCTTCACGGCCTCGCCTTGTCGCTTCCTTTTTTCTGAGACCGTTTCCTGCTCGGTTTGACCGCTGCCCCCTTGGCCGCTTCCCGCTCTTTTTCCAACCTCAACTTCTTGAATCGCTTCGCCTGTATTTTCGGCAGATTCTTAAACGACAGGCGCTCCTTCATGAACGGTCCTCGCGATTCCCGAGGCGTCGGGCCGGACTCCGTCCCTTCTTCGCCAGGAGATTCTCGATGAGGTCCCGAAGCCGGCCGCCAATTTCCTCAAACTCATAGCTCACCAGACAGGCCGGATGCGTGAGCCTGATCAGCCGGCGCAGGTCCACCGGCGTGGCGATGAGCACAAGATCGCAGTCCACTGCGTTAATCGTCTGCTCTAATTCGCGGATTTGCTCCGGCCCGTAGCCCATGGCAGGCAACACACCGGCGAGGTGGGGATTCGACCGGAAGGTCTCGCGAAGGCTCCCCACCGCCGCCGGTCGTGGATCCACAATGGCCGCAGCCCCGTACCGCTTCGCCGCGAGGGTGCCGGCACCGTATGCCATTCCCCCGTGCGTCACCGTCGGACCGTCTTCGATCACCAGCACCCGCTTCCCTTGAATCAGCGACGGATCCTCGACGGTCACCGGCATAGCCGACTCAATCACGACCGCCGTCGGATTGACCGACCGGATCGTTGCCCGGACTGCCGCGAGCTTCTGAGGATCGGCTGTCTCCGTTTTCGTGATGATGATGACCCCGGCACGAAGCAGGTTCACTTCGCCGGGGAAATAACCTCTTTCGTCACCGGCCCGGTGGGGATCGACCAGCACGATCTCCAGATCGGACCTATAGAAGGAAAAGTCGTTATTGCCTCCATCCCAGACAATGACATCGGCTTCAGACTCGGCCTGACGAAGAATCCGCTCATAGTCGACGCCGGCAAAGATGAGATCGCCCTGCCTGAGATGGGGCTCATACTCTTCGCGCTCTTCAATCGTGCAGCGGGCCGTCTGGAGATCGTCAAGCGCGGCAAACCGTTGCACTGCCTGATCCGCCAGATTTCCATAGGGCATCGGATGGCGGACAACGGCAACGCGCAATCCCCGTTCTCTCACCAGCGCCGCTATCTGCCGGGCCACCGGACTCTTGCCGGCTCCCGTCCGTACTGCACAGATGGAAATCACGGGTTTCGTCGACCGGAGCATCGTGGCATGCGGCCCCAGCAGCCGGAAGTCCGCGCCTGCAGCCAGTGCACGCGACGCTTTATGCATGACCTCTTCATGCGAGACATCGCTGTACGCAAAGATCACTTGATCAACCGCCTGGTCTGCAATGAGGGTGTCCAGCGTTTCCTCCGGCACAATCTGGATGCCGTCCGGATACAGCGCTCCTGCCAGAGCGGGCGGATACGTCCGCCCCGCGATGTTGGGAATCTGGGCGGCCGTGAAAGCCACAACCCGGTAATCGGGGTCGGATCGAAACACTACATTGAAGTTGTGGAAGTCTCGGCCGGCCGCACCCATAATGACGACCTTGATGACCCGACTGACGCGATTTGCCACTGGACTTCTCCCGCTCTGGTGATTTTTGCGACAAACTCACACCATCTCTGACAACCTCGGCAGAAGTGAAATCCCTTGATTCACGAAAGGATCACCCTATTTGTCCTTCTGATATCCTGGTCTCTACCTTGCAGTTCTCATACTCACGGTCACAGACAGATCACTCACAGGAGGACGATTCCTATGAATGTTCGATCAGCCTCGATTTTGGGTGTCGCATGTCTCGGGATAGGGCTCTGGGCTGCACAACCGCTTCTCGCCGTTGCCAAAACCCAGGTCACAGCGAGCACGATTCAGGAGGTCGACCCACAAACGACAAAGGACTTGCTCGCCACCTTCGAGCAGGCCGAACAAGCGATGCAAGCCCAGGATCTGGATGGCATCATGGCGTTGTATGCGGATGACTATTACTACCATGGCCTCAAGAAGGCCGATATCCGGAAAGTCTGGGCACAACTCTTCGACCATTACAAAGATCTGGAGAGCTTCCACACGTTTTCCGTCATCAGGACGGTGGGGACCGGAAGCAAGCTCATTGCAGAAATGACCTGCACCGGCGTCGTCTGGGGTACCGCCAAGAACACCAAACTGAGAAGTCCGGTCGATAGCTGGTATGAAGAGGTCCACTTTCTGAAAAAGGAAAACGGCAGATGGCGTATTACGGGGAATGCCGGCGGTGAATCGGAGCCGATTCTTCCTTTTGGAACGGCACCGCATCCATTGTTCTGAGCATCATTCCTCCAACTCTGTTCCGGTTCTCTGGACTGGAGGCGAAGAACCCGCACCCGGGGCGGATACGAACGGCATCATTCACAGGAAACAATAAAACACCCGCTTCTGTGAGGAGCCCTCCGCTCCGACCTGCACTTCTGGAGTGAAACCGAGTGACCCGGCACCTCCAACCCTTTCCGATCACTCTGCGCCTCTCAGTCTTCGGGCTCTCTTCGGAGCCGTGCCTCCTACGGGCACCGCGATAGAAGCGCATCCCCTCAGACCCACTCCACTCCCGGCCTGGACCTAAGCCCCGAACCAACCGTCCAGCACAGAAGCGGGAACTTCCGATTATCCTGGTCTCACCTCCCCTCCTACTTTTCTGATAACGCAGAGCGGTGCGAGATCAATGGCGAACAACTCCCCAGCGGCACAATCGGCGCTGTCCTATAACGCAACAGTACCCGATTCATTCTCTCACGTCCGACTCCGGCTCCATGATCGAACCCGTTGAATCTCCACTGATCTCATTAAATTTTCCTGGACCTCTTTTCTTTGGCATCGTCGATGCTACTGCTCTTCTTAGCAATACACCGGTTGGTTGAGGTGCACCATGGCGACCGCTCAAGATCTCAGCACCATTCTCCTGGAAGTGGTCGAAGAGACTCCGGATTGCGACGTAGAAGAGCTAACGGCGCACTGCCCCCAGGCCACATGGAATCAGGTGTTTTTGGCTCTGGACAACTTGAGTCGTGCGGGGCGAGTGACGCTTCGGCAAGAGGGTCCAGGGCGTTACAAGGTCGGGTTGGCCTCACAGAGGTCAGTCAATAGTCAGGTTTCTCACAACATTATGCCTAACGCAGTATAGGCAAGGAGGAGTAGGTTATGAGTACTCTCACGAGATGGGAACCGATGAGCCGCTGGAGTCCCTTTAAGGAAGTGGAAGAACTGGAAAAGCGCCTCTCTCAGCTTCTGGGTCGAAGCGCACCGGCGGGGAACGGCGACAAGAACGAAGCGATCACCGTCGCCCAATGGTCGCCGGTGGTCGATATCAGCGAAGACGAGAAGGAGTATGCCATCAAGGCCGAGCTGCCGGAGGTGAAGAAGGAAGACATTAAGCTGAATGTGCACGACGATGTCCTGACGATCACCGGCGAACGGAAGTATGAAAAGGAAGAGAAGGGGAAAAAGTATCATCGGGTCGAACGCGCGTACGGAAGCTTTATGCGCAGCTTTACCCTGCCGGAGGATGCCGACGGGACGAAGGTGACGGCGGAGTATAAGGACGGTATGCTGAACGTCCGGTTGCCGAAATCGGAAAAGGCCAAGCCGAAATCGATCGAAGTGAAAGTAGCGTAAGTCGATACGTCGAGGCTTAGGCTGAGGTTAAGGCAAAGGGAATTTAATGCACTCTTTTCAGCCTGAACCTTAGCCTCAACCTGCTTCTGAAGGAGGTTGTTATGTTTCGCCATCCCCATTACTTAGACATTCCCTGGGATATCCACTGGCACACGGACGCACGCGTACGCCATCGGCACGTCTGGTGGCTGATCGGCGGTCTGGTGCTGATCGCCCTGCTCCTGGTCGGAGTGCGCGCCGTCGGCGGAGAGTTCTAGGCCGCAGGTATTGTTTGAATGACGTAGCAGCAAGGGAGGCGTCATGTTGTTTCGCGATCGTCGCCATGCCGGGAATCTGTTGGCCAATCATCTGCAGGCCTATCGGGGTAATCATCATGCGGTCGTACTCGCGCTTCCGCGCGGAGGGGTCGTGGTGGGACATGAGCTGAGCATGGCGCTCCATCTCCCGCTGGACGTCTTTATCACCCGCAAGATCGCGGCCCCCGAGTCGCCGGAATATGCCGTCGGAGCCGTGAGCGAAACGGGTGCCGTCTATCTCAACCAGGAAGCCGTGCGGGCCATGCAGCTGTCTCAAGAGGATCTCGACGGGCTGATCGCCGCGCAACGCCGTGAAATCGAGCGGCGGCGGGTGCTCTATCGCGAAGGGCGCGGGTTGCCGCAGCTCCACAATCGGACGGTGATTCTTGTCGATGACGGAGTCGCGACAGGGGCCACGTTGTTCGCCACGCTCGATGCGCTGTCCGCGCTGAATCCCTTGCGCGTGGTGGTGGCGATGCCGGTTGCGCCGCCCTCGACGGCCGAGCGCATACGGGGACTCGTCGATGAGTGCGTGATTCTCTCGACACCGGAGCCATTCGGAGCCGTCGGTTGTTTCTTCGAGGAGTTCGATCAAGTGACGGACGACGAAGTGATCCGCACCCTGCACCAGGCCAACGAGGCCTTCCAGGGCGAACCCAATGCCAGACGTACACGTTCAGCTATGCCTTCAACCAAGGGAGTATAATCGATGACCAACAGTCTCAATCCCGGAGGCCATGAGGCCCGCCGGGACCGTTTTGTTGAGGAATACCGACACGACTCGTACAAATTGCCCAGCAAGCTGGTAGAACCGACCGTGTGCCCAACATGCAGCGCCGTCTTTCACAAAGGACGCTGGAGTTGGGCCACTCCGCCGGCCGGCGCACATGAAACGATCTGTCCCGCCTGCCACCGGTTGCAGGACAAACGCCCGAAAGGCGTGCTCATGCTGAAAGGCACCTTTGCCTCCCAGCAGTCGGAACAGGTGATGGGGGTGATCAAGAACATCGAGACGAAAGAAAATAAAGAGCACCCGCTCGCCCGCATCATGAGCATCGAGACCACACCGGACGGCCTGGTAGTCTCGACCACGGATGCGCATTTACCCAGACAGATCGGTGAGGCACTGAAACATGCCTATCATGGTGAGCTGGACATTCACTATGGCGAAGGGGAAGATTCCGTCCGGGTCAACTGGACGAAGTCCTAAAGCCCGCCGCAAGGCCGGGAATGTAACACAGGGAGCAGCTATGAAGGTTGTCGCAGGTGTCGATTGGTCCGATGAAGCGTTTGCCGCGGTCGAGCAGCTCGGCCTCCTATACAAACCGGACGAAGTCCTGTTGGTCCACGGAGTGGACCTGGGGATGTTTCAGTCGCCGCTGGTGGCCGGAGCGGCCAATCTGCAAGGGTACGACGAGTTTCGCGGGGCGATGATCGACGCCGGACGCCAGGCCGTCGAACGCGGGCGAACCGTGTTACCAGCCGACATTCCTTCCGTGAAGACCAGGTCCGAGCCACACCATGCCGCGGCGTTCATCCTCGACAACGCCGATGCCCTCAAGGCCGACCTCATCGTTGTCGGCACCCATGACCACTCCCGCCTCGCAGAACTCCTCGTCGGCAGCGTGTCACATCATGTCCTGCTCCACTCACGCATCCCTACACTCATTGTCAAAGGCAAGGCCAAGCCCGTCGCTCGCGTGCTCCTGGCTATTGAGGGCGGCGACGATGCCGGCCGCGTGCGGTCCTGGCTCACCCAACACCCCTTCAGAAATCCCGTAGCCCTGACCATCCTGTCGATCGTGCCGTCACTCACCATGGTCCAGCCGGAAATCATGGCCGGCTATCAAACCTGGTCCGAGGAGCACAAACGCCAGGCCGAACACATCGTGGCCGAGATCGCCAAGACGTTGGCCGGCCCGCAATTCACCGTCACCACCCTGGTCCGCACAGGCGATCCGGTCAGCGCTGTGTGCGCGGCGGCTACCGGGCATGATTTGATCGTCGTCGGATCGCACGGCCGTACCGGAGTGGATCGGTTCCTTCTCGGCAGCGTATCGCATGGCATCGTTCACCGGGCCGGATGTTCCGTACTCGTGGTACGGTAGCCGGTTCTACAAAGGAGTTCACACCGCTATGAGAACATTATCCGTGATCTGTGCGCTCGGCATCGTCATCCTCGGATCATCCTGGGCGGCGGGACAGACCGCGCGTGGAAATCCCGAAGCCGGCCAGGCCGTCTACGAGAAGCAATGCCTGCGTTGCCATGGCAGCAAGCTGGATGGAAAGGGACCGGACAGCCGGGATCTCATCGTCAGTCCAGCCAACCTGCAGTCGCAGGCCTCTCGCACCAAGACCGATTGGGAATTACTCGTGACCATTTCCAACGGCGTGCTCTTCAGCCCGATGCATAGTTTTCGCGGCAAGTTAACGGATCAGCAGATGCTGGACGTGTTGTCCTACATCAGAACCGTCGTCCCGTCGGAAACCGTGAGTTAGAGCCGACGCTGTACCCTTCGGCATTCAGCGTTCCCTGGATTCGTATTGAAATTGGCGCGATTCTCTACTGTCAGCAGATAGATCTGGCGACTTCTGCCACAGACGGAGTGAATGTTCGGGTCGGGCTTATCCCCCGGACCGCTGGAATCTCAAGAACATTTCCTGTTTCCTGCTTAAGCCTCAATGGTCTACGCCTTGCACAACCCCTGCTGAGAGGGGGATCTCGTCTGTGCCTTGGACAACGATCATCAAATCACGCCGGGATTGGGACACCGCCCCGAATCTGCACGACTATGAAACCATCCGTGAACACTTCACATGGGAACAGGCCAGACAGGACCTGGACGGGCTTCCCGGAAACCAGGGCCTCAACATCGCACATGAGGCCGTCGACCGTCATGCCACTGGAGCGCGCGCGTCGCACCTGGCGATAAGGTGGCTGGGGAAGAACGGAACTGTCGAGAATTACTCCTACGGGCGGCTGAACGAACTGACGAACCGGTTTGCCAACGCGCTTCAGCGGTTGGGCGTCGGCAAGGGTGATCGCGTATTTGTTCTGGCGGGACGTATTCCGGAACTCTACATTGCCGCGCTCGGAACCCTCAAAAACCGCAGCGTGTTCTGCCCGCTGTTTTCCGCCTTCGGTCCTGAGCCGATCCGGGCACGACTCAATATCGGGCAGGCCAAAGTCCTCGTCACCACCGCCTCACTCTATCAACGAAAAGTGGCCGCCATTCGCGCGGCGATCCCGAGCCTTGAACAGGTCCTGCTCATCGGAGAGGACCAGGAGCCCACTGCCATCGCCGGCACGCTGGATTTGCGCACGCTCATGCAGCAGGCCGGTCCGGCCTTTACCATCGGCCCCACGGACCCGGAAGACATGGCCCTGCTCCATTTTACGAGCGGCACGACCGGCACTCCCAAAGGCGCCATGCATGTTCATCAGGCAGTGGTCGCTCACCACATGACCGGCAAATACGGGCTGGATTTTCACAAGGATGACGTGTTCTGGTGCACGGCAGATCCCGGTTGGGTCACCGGGACGTCGTACGGGATCATTGCGCCCCTGACGAACGGCATTACCAGCATCGTGGATGAGGCGGACTTCGAGGCCGAACGCTGGTACCGCATCCTGCAAGAAGAACGTGTCACGGTGTGGTATACAGCCCCGACCGCCATCCGCATGATGATGAAAGGCGGCGCGGCACTCGTCAGAAAATACGATCTCCGCCAGCTTCGTTTCCTGGCGAGCGTGGGAGAACCCCTCAACCCGGAAGCCGTCGTGTGGGGAGAAGAGGCCTTCGGCCGGCCGTTCCACGACAATTGGTGGCAGACCGAAACCGGCGGTATCATGATCGCCAACTATGCCGCCATGGACATTCGTCCCGGCTCAATGGGCCGCCCGCTCCCCGGTATAGAAGCCGCGATCGTGCGCAGAACAGAGGCCGGCACCGTCGAGGCGATCACGAAACCGGGCGAACAGGGAGAACTGGCCCTGCGTCCCGGTTGGCCCTCGATGTTCCGCGGCTATTGGAATGAACCGGAGCGATACAAGAAATGTTTCGCGGACGGCTGGTACCTGACCGGCGACCTGGCCAAAAAAGATGAAGACGGCTACTTCTGGTTCGTCGGCAGAGCAGACGACGTGATCAAGACCTCCGGCCACTTGATCGGCCCGTTCGAGGTGGAGAGCGTGTTGATCGAACACAAGGCGGTCGCGGAGGCCGGCGTCATCGGGAAGCCGGATCCCGTCGCTATGGAAGTGGTCAAAGCCTTCGTATCGCTCAAAGATGGCTATGAGCCCAGCGACGAGTTGCGCCGTGAATTGCTCGGCTTCGCGCGCGCGCGACTCGGCGCAGCCGTGGCCCCAAAGGAAATTGCGTTTCTCCCGACCCTGCCCAAAACAAGGAGCGGGAAAATCATGCGGCGCTTGCTCAAGGCCCGTGAACTGGGTTTGCCGGAAGGGGATACGTCGACGCTGGAGGGAGCATCGTGATTGGTCAACCGTCATTCGTCGATCACGGTCCGGGAGAACGCTTAGCTTTTCAGTTTGTTTGGTTCCTTCTCAGCAGAGAAACGAGACAAATCTGATGAATCAGAGAAACCTATGACCCGCATTGTTGACAGAGACCACGGCTTGGAGTTGCTCCGCCAGATGCTCCGCATCCGACGGTTTGAGGAGAAATGCGCGGAACTGTATAGCAGGGGTAAGATCCGCGGCTTCCTCCATCTCTACATCGGTGAGGAGGCGGTGGCGGCCGGCGCCATACCCTGTTTCGGGCCGGATGACGCGATCGTCGGCACCTACCGGGAGCACGGCCATGCGCTGATACGGGGCACTCCGATGGGATCACTGATGGCCGAACTCTACGGGAAAGCGAACGGCTGCGCGCGAGGGCGCGGTGGATCCATGCACTTCTTCGACGCCGCGCGCCGCTTCTATGGAGGCCTGGCGATTGTCGCCGGGGGGCTACCGCTCGCGGTCGGACTCGCGCTGGCGCAGAAGCTCACCCCCCCGTCTTCCCCCCTTAATAAGGGGGGGAACAAAGAAGGGGTGACCGCCTGCTTCTTCGGTGACGGCGCGGTGGCAGAAGGAGAGTTTCACGAATCCCTTAATCTCGCCGCGCTCTGGAAACTCCCGGTGCTGTTCCTCTGCGAAAACAATCTCTATGCGATGGGAACCGCGCTCGGACGGCACCAATCACAGACCGACATCGCCCGCAAGGCCGATGCCTATGCAATTCCGGCCGAGGCCGTGAACGGAATGGACGTCCTCGCGGTTGAGGCAGCCACAAGAAAAGCCGTCGATTTCGTTCGCGCAGGCAACGGGCCCTATCTCCTTGAGTACCGAACCTACCGGTTTCGCGCCCATTCGATGTACGATGCGGAGCTCTATCGGACAAAAGCCGAGGTCGCCCAATGGAAGCAACGTGACCCTATCGCCCTCTTCCAGCAACAACTCCGCGCAGGTGGTCTCCTGACCGACTCGGACCTCGACACCATGGGAACCGCTATTGCGACCGAGATTGCAGAAGCCGTGTCGTTTGCCGAAATGGGTCCGTGGGAACCGCTGGAGGATCTCACGAAGGACGTGTATACGCCGGCGAAGCCGGCAGGCTAGAAGTGCGAGGCGAGAGGCTTAGGGGCGGATTCCGTTTACAACCCTTGCCTCTGGCCAATAGGAACTTGATGGGGAAGATAACTTACAGAGAAGCTGTTCGCGCCGGATTGCGTGAGGCGCTGCAGAGCGATCCGCGCGTATTCCTGATGGGCGAGGATGTCGGCAAGTACGGCGGGACCTATGCCTGTAGCAAGGGGTTGCTGGATGAGTTCGGGCAGGAGCGCATCCGGGATACTCCCCTGTCCGAGAGCACCTTCGTCGGCGCCGGCATCGGAGCCGCTCTGGGCGGCATGCGACCGATCGTCGAAGTGATGACGGTGAATTTCAGCCTGCTCGCCCTCGATCAGATCGTCAACAATGCGGCTACGATCCGCCATATGTCCGGCGGACAGTTCAGCATTCCCCTCATCGTCCGGATGGCCACCGGCGCCGGCCGGCAGGTGGCGGCGCAGCATTCGCACAGCCTCGAAGGTTGGTATGCCCACATCCCCGGCATCACAGTGCTCGCGCCGGCAACCGTTACGGACGCCCGAGGCATGCTGCTCGCGGCACTCCGGGAACCGGACCCGGTCTTTATCTTCGAACATGCGTACTTGTATTCAATCGAAGGCGAGCACGACGAAAGCGCCCTCCCCGTCGATCTGACACAAGCGGCAATCCGGCGAACCGGGACAGACATCTCGCTGATTACGTTCGGGGGCTCTCTCTGGAAAGCGCTCGAGGCGGCAGACCGGCTCGCCCAGGAGGGCATCTCGGCCGAGGTCGTTGATCTCCGGATACTCCGGCCACTCGACATCTCGACGGTCTTGACCTCCGTGCGCAAGACGCACCGCGCGGTCGTGATCGACGAAGGATGGCGCACCGGCAGTTTTGCCGCCGAAGTATCCGCCCAGATCATGGAGGGCGCGTTTTATGATCTGGACGGCCCGGTCGGGCGGGTCTGTAGTGTCGAGGTGCCGATCCCCTATCCAAAGCACCTGGAAGATGCGGCCCTGCCGCAGCCGGAAAAGATCGTCCGCGCCGTTCACACACTTATGGGGTGAATATGGCTTACTCTCGTATTTCTCGCTCATCAGGTTTCACGCGTCACATTTCACGGAGTATGACCCATGGCTGATTTCGTCATGCCCACCCTCGGTTCAGATATGACCGAAGGAACGTTGGTCGAATGGAAAAAGAAGGTGGGCGACCGGGTGGTCAAAGGCGAGATCATCGCGGAAGTGGAAACGGAGAAGGCCGCGATTGAGGTCGAATCCTTCCACAGCGGGATTATCGAACAGCTCCTCGCGAAACCCGGCGAAACCGTGCCGGTCGGCACGGTCATGGCAATCATCCGGGAAGAGGGGGCTCAAACCAAACCTTCCGTTCAAGCGCCCGCCTCCCCTGCTCCCTTACAGACGGTTTCCCCGAAGGAACCGGTATCATCTCTCCCCCCTGCGCCTCCGCCGATGGCAGCACCGGCGACAGAACCGGGACGGCTGCGCATTTCGCCTGCGGCGCGAAAGCTCGCCGGTGAATTAGGGGTCGATCCCGCCTCTGTTCAGGGTACTGGTCCGGACGGTGCCATCAGCCTGGACGATATTCAACGCAGCGCGGCACAACGCGCACAACCCTCAGCGCCTCTTGCTGCAGCCGATAGAACGGGCGATCGCCAGGCCAGGATGCGACAAACGATTGCCGCCGCCATGGCGCGATCAAAGCGGGAAATCCCTCATTACTATCTAAGCACCACCATCGACATGGGCCGCGCTCTGACGTGGATCACAGAAGAAAACCTCAAACGGCCGGTGACAGACCGGTTGCTCTATGGCGTCTTGCTGATTAAGGCCGTGGCCCTGGCGCTGCGGGAGGTACCGGAGTTGAATGCACTGTGGAAGGAATCCACCGCCGTTCAGAACCCCGACATCCACGTCGGTGTGGCGGTGTCACTCCGGCAGGGAGGCCTCATCGCTCCGGCCATCCACAATACGGACAAGCAAAGCCTTGGGGAGCTCATGAGCCGCTTCCAGGATGTCGTGAAGCGGGCCCGTGCCGGGACGCTACGGAGCTCGGAATTGTCCGATCCGACCATCACGGTCACCAGCCTGGGCGAACAGGGAGTGGAAACCGTGTTCGGCGTCATCTACCCGCCGCAGGTCGCCTTAGTCGGTTTCGGGAAAGTGGTGGAACGCCCCTGGATCATCGAAGGCCGGGTGGTCTCAAGGCCGGTCGTAACCGCAAGCCTGTCCGCGGATCATCGCGTGACCGACGGCCACCGCGGCGGAGTCTTTCTTTCAACTGTTGACCGTTTCTTGCAGGAGCCCGGGCAGCTATGAACAACCCCCTCACGCCGGATGACATCAGACAGACGGTCCTTCGCCTCCTGGGCGAGATCGCACCGGAAGCGGATCTGACGGCCCTGAAGCCCGGCGTCAGCTTCCGTGATCAGCTGGACATTGACTCGATGGACTTTCTCAATTTTGTGATCATGATCCACAAGACCTTTGGCGTGGAGATCGCGGAAGCCGACTATCCGAAATACGGCACGCTCAATGGCTGTGTGGAGCAGTTGTCCGAACCCCAATGATAGAAGGGGACCCAGCATGAAACTCATGAGCCTCCTCAGTACCCTCTGTCTGATTCTCTTCGCCGGGTCCTGGGCGGCCGGGCAAACGCCTCGCGGCAATCCCAAAGCCGGGCAGACCATCTACGAACAGCAGTGCCTCCGCTGCCATGGCGAAAAGCTGGACGGTCACGGACCTGACGCCCAATACCTGATCGTCCGCCCAGCCAATCTTCAATCCAGTCTGATTCGCCACAAGACCGACTGGGAACTGCTCATTACGATTTCCAACGGCGTCCTGTTCAGCCCCATGCACGGCTTTCGCGGTAAGCTGACGGATCAACAGCTGTTGGATGTGCTGGCGTACATTCGCATGATCTCACCACCGGAATTTGTCAGTTAGTCTGAGCCATGGGGGGTCGGCGCAGAGGCCCGCAGGGCGTGATGTGGCTGTTCGGGCTGTTTCTTGTCTTCCGGCTCTTCTTCGGGGGAGCCCCGCTCTATGCCGAGGCCCCTGCTCCGGACATCGAAGTCTTTGTTCGCGCCGGCTGTCCTCACTGCGAAGCTGCGAAGGTCTTTCTGGATGAGCTTCGGCGGGAGCGTCCATCGCTTCGAATCGCCGTCCGCGACGTAGCCGAGGATTCAGCTGCACGGAAGCGGTTCGAGACATTGGTTGCAGAAAGGGGCATAACCAGGCTCGGCGTTCCCACGTTTCTTGTCGGCACAGAGCTGATTATCGGATTCCGCTCGGCCGACACGACCGGAGCAGAGATTCGCGCCAGGCTCGACCAACAAGCACCGGGTGTTTCGTCGCATCCGACGGTCGGGAGTATCAGGACAGCATGGTTCGGGGAACTCCGCGTTACGGACCTGGGCCTGCCGCTGTTCACCATCGCCATCGGGCTGCTGGACGGATTCAATCCCTGCGCGATGTGGGTGCTGCTGTTCCTGCTGTCGCTGCTCGTCAATCTTCAAGACCGGCGGAAGATGGCGCTCATCGCCGGAACGTTCGTCCTCGTCAGCGGCTTGGTGTATTTTGCCTTCATGGCGGCCTGGCTGAACATGTTCCTCTTGATCGGTCTCTCGCGCCCGGTTCAAATCGGGCTCGGCGGCATCGCTGTCCTGGTAGGAGCAGTCAACGTGAAGGATTTCTTTGCGCTGCGTCGCGGCATCTCGCTCAGCATTCCGGAGACCGTCAAGCCGGGCCTGTATGCCAGGATCAGGGGCATACTCCAAGCCGAGCATTTCGCCGGCGCGATCACCGGCGTCGTGGTCCTGGCAGGACTCGTGAATCTGGTCGAACTACTTTGCACCGCCGGATTCCCGGCCCTCTACACGCAGATTTTGACTCTTCAACAGATGCCCGCTTGGGAATACTATAGCTACCTCGGCCTCTATAACCTGGCCTACATCTTCGACGACGGTCTAATGGTCACGATCGCGGTGGTCACGCTGAGCCGCAGAAAATTGCAGGAGCGTGCCGGGCGCTGGCTGAAATTGGTGAGCGGGACCGTGATGGTAGGCCTGGGCGTCTTGTTACTGATGAAACCCGAATGGCTGCTGTGACCATTCCGCCACTGCCAAGAGAAGGAATGCCCCATGCTGGATGATTTCAAACGATTGCGGCTCGCCGGACTTGCCTCAACCAGCAACCAGGGCCATTCTCCGGCGAGTCCTGGGAAGGCCGCAGGCCCGGGAATGCACGAACCAAACGAAATGAGCCACGGAACCGCGACATTGCCCGCAATAGTTCCAGCATGGGATCGGGCATGAAACAGATCCGCCCGTTATTCCAACCGCCTCCGGTTTCCGGAAATCCGGAGTCGGGATCAGTCATATTGCGCGACGGCACGACCGCGTCCCTCCGCCCCGCCAATGCGGAAGACCAGCCGGTGATGCAATCGTTCATCAACCGGTTGTCACCGGCATCCAGACGCCATCGGTTCTTTTCAGAAACTGCGCCCCCTGCCGACACTGTTGCGTCGCTCTGCGATTCCTCAAACCCGTTCAAGCAACTCACCATCGTAGTCACGAGGACCATCGACGGCCGACCGCGCATCATCGCCGCCGGTTCCTATTGGGCCAGGACAGCCGACGAGGCCGAGGTGGCCATGGCAGTTGACGACGACTTTCATGGAAAAGGCCTGGGAACGATCCTGCTCGAACGGCTGGCGATGCTGGCCATCCACCGGGGATTCACGAGATTGTGGGCGGTCACCCACACTGACAATGTGGCCATGCGGGAAGTTTTCCGGGAATCCGGGTATCCGGTCCATGAAACCTATGCAGGCGGAGACATGCAAGTCGGGCTCTCACTCCACCCGACCGAAGGCACGACGACCCGCCTGGAGTTGCGCGAGCGGATCGCGACGACCGCGTCGCTCCGTCCATTCTTCCATCCCCGTTCCGTAGCCGTGATCGGAGCGTCCCGCGATCCCAAG
>Ga0209079_10000557_pt1 | contig 14854 bp, 13 predicted proteins | sample PPLLaktember2015_2_FD_187259 | JGI IMG/M metagenome (GOLD analysis project Ga0209079, IMG submission 187259) | Freshwater sediment microbial communities from Prairie Pothole Lake near Jamestown, North Dakota, USA - PPLs Lake P7 Core (6) Depth... | ecosystem: Environmental > Aquatic > Freshwater... | reverse complement strand
CCTCCTGGGCGACATCTACGTGTCGCTCGGCGAGCCGGTGGGCGGCAGTGCATGGGTCATCCGCGTCTACTACAAGCCGTTCGTCACGTGGATCTGGGGCGGCTGCGTGCTGATGGCCATCGGCGGCCTGTTCGCGATCTCGGATCGCCGCTACCGCCTGCTGGCGCGGCGCGACGAGGCGGCACTCGCCGGGAAGACGGCAACCACATGAGTTCGAACAGGTGCCCCGCGGGCAGGTCCCGGGGGCAGCGCACGAGGCAAGCGACATGAGCGAAGCATTGAACCCGGACGGCGTTCCGCAAGCGGCGGAACCGAAGTCCAAGCTGCGGTACCTGATCCCGCTGGCGATCTTCGTCGTGCTGGCGGGTTTCCTGTTCAGGGGCCTGTTCCTCAATCCGCGCGAGGTGCCGTCGCCGTTCATCGGCAAGCCGGCGCCGCAGTTCTCGCTGGCCAAGCTTGCGCAGCCCGACCAGAGCTTCGATCCGCAGCAGATGCAGGGCCAGGTGTGGCTGCTGAACGTGTGGGCTTCGTGGTGCGTCGCCTGCCGGCAGGAGCACCCGCTCCTCGTCGAGCTGGCCAAGCGCAAGGCGGTGCCGATCGTCGGCCTGAACTACAAGGACAAGCCCGACGCGGCGATGGGCTGGCTTGCCCAGTGGGGCGACCCGTACGACCTGTCGGTGAAGGACCTCGACGGCCGCGTCGGCATTGAGTACGGCGTGTACGGCGTGCCCGAGACGTTCCTGATCGACAAGAACGGCGTGATCCGCTTCAAGCAGATCGGCCCGATCACCGAAGAGGTGTGGACGAAAAAGATGCAGCCGTTGATCGAGGAGCTGAGGAAATCATGAAGCGGCTCCTGGCCATCCTGATGCTGGCACTGCCGCTGGCGGCACTCGCCGCCGACGCCACGCCGACGGATACCGACCCCGTGTCGGCCAAGCGCGCGGTGGACATTTCCGCGCAATTGCGCTGCCTCGTCTGCCAGAACCAGTCGATCGCCGAGTCGGACGCCGAACTGGCCGTCGACCTGCGCCGGCAGGTGAACGAGCAGATCAAGGCGGGCAAGTCCGATCGCGAGATCATCAACTTCATGGTCGACCGCTATGGCGACTTCGTGCTCTACAAGCCACCGTTCAACCTGACGACGCTGCTGCTGTGGCTGGGGCCGCTGGCGCTCGGCGTGCTGGCCGTCGTCGCCTTCCTGCGCACGCTGCGCGCGCGCAACCGCGCCATCGTCGACCGCCCGCTGACCGACGCCGAGCGCGCCGAAGCCGAGCGCCTGCTGTCGCAGGTCTCCAAGGAACAAAGGTAACCAAGTGACCACCTTCATCATCGTCGCCATCCTGATGGTGGCGGCCGCTCTCGCGTGGGTTCTGTGGCCGCTGCTGCGCCCGTCGAGCCGCAAGTCGATCGAGCAGCGCGTCGCGAACCTGACCGTCTTCAAGGACCAGTTCGCCGACCTCGACGCCGACCTCAGGCGCGGCAGCATCTCGCAGGACCAGTACGGCGAGGCCAAGGCCGAGCTCGAGCGCCGCATGCTCGACGAGGCGCGCGCCGAGACGACAGTGCAGGCGCCCGCGCCGGCAGCCCGCTTAAAGACGGCGCTCGTGCTCGCCGGGGCAATCCCGATCGTCGCCGGCCTGCTGTACGCGCAGCTCGGGGCCCCCGATGCGTTCTCGCCGCTCGCGACCGCGATGCAGGATCCGCATCAGATGACGGGCGCGCAGGTCGAGGAGATGACGGCGAAGCTGGCGGCGCGGCTCGAGAAGGAGCCGGACAACGTCGACGGCTGGGTGATGCTCGCGCGCACCTACTATTCGCAGCGCCGGTTCGAAGAGGCCGCCCGCGCGTACGAGAAGCTCACCGGGCTGCTGCCGGGCGAGCCGGCGCTGTACGCCGACTACGCCGACGCGCTCGCGATGGCGCAGGGACGCCAGATCGCAGGCAAGCCGCTGGAGCTCGTGAAGAAGGCGCTCGAGCTCGATCCGAACCAGTGGAAGGCGCTCGCGATGGCGGGCACCGAGGCGTTCGACCGCAAGGACTTCAAGGGCGCCGTCGAGTACTGGGAGCGCCTGAAAGCCTCCTCGGCCGGCGAGCCGATCGCCCAGCAGATCCAGGGCAGCATCGACGAGGCGCGCCGGCAGGGAGGACTTCCGCCGTCGCCGGACGCAGGCACCGCTCCGTTGGCCGCGGCGAAGGGCATGCCGGCTCCGGCTGCCGCAGCGAAGGCGACGCCGGCACCGGAGGCCGCGACGAAGCCGGCCGCCGCCGCGGGCGCCGGAACGAACGTGTCGGGCACCGTGACGCTGTCCGCCGAGATGAAGGCCAAGGTCGGCCCGAACGACGCGGTGTACGTGTTCGCGCGCCCGGCCGACGGCAGCAAGATGCCGATCGCGATCACGCGCGCGCAGGTGAAGGATCTTCCGCTGCAGTTCACGCTCGACGACAGCACGTCGATGTCGAAGGACATCAAGATCTCCGGCTTCCAGGAAGTGATCGTCGCCGCGCGCGTGTCGAAGTCCGGCAGCGCGATGCCCGCGAGCGGTGACCTGGAAGGCATCACCAAGCCGGTGAAGGTCGGATCGCGCGGGCTCGCCGTGACGATCGACCGCGTCCTGCCCTGACGACGCAGCACGATTTCGCTGAAACGGCCCGCGTAACAGCGGGCCGTTTTGCTTCTACTCCCTTGGGGGTAAGCGGTTGACCGTAGTCAATCGCGCTTTCCGAACCGCGGGAAGACCCGAACGCGCGCTGATAGCCTGCGCGCAGTTTCAAGAAGCCCAACGAGGGAGGTTCAATGCTGAAGCGGATGTTCCGCGGAGCCGCGCGCGTTGCCGCGCTGCTCGCTTTCACGATGCCGCTCGCGTACGCGCAGCCGGCGCCCGCCGCAAAAGCGGCTGCACCCGCCGCCAAGGCGGCCACGCCCGCCAAGAAACAGGCGAGCTTCGACGCCAGCGGCTGCTTCGGCTGCCACGCGCCGGTCAAGGAGTTCCACGACGCCGGCAAGCACAAGGGGCTCGCCTGCACGAGCTGCCATACCGGCATCGAGGCGCACGTCGGCAACCCGTCCGCGCGGCCGAAGACGATCATGGATCCGGCCAACTGCGGCACGTGCCACCAGAACCAGTTCAAGACGATGTACAACATGAACTGGGAGAAGACGGCGCGCAAAGAAAAGAGCCTGGCGACCGGGCCGTCGCCCAACCCCGCGTTCGACAAGCTGATGATGCCGCACGGCTTCACGAAGGAGCACAACGAGCCGCGCTCGCACGCCTTCGCGCTGTACGACCAGCTGGTGATCGACCGCGCCTTCGGCGGCCGCTTCCAGAACAAGGAAGGCTGGAAGTTCCTGACGAAGGACGGCGGCAACTTCAAGATCTGGGATTACCTCGAGGACCAGTACCCCGGCCAGGACCACAAGGCGTTCAAGCCCGGCACGGCCGCGGCGGCGAACCCGGTCTGCATGTCGTGCAAGACGTCGGACCACATCCTCGACTGGGCATACCTCGGTGATCCGGTCCCGGGCGCGAAGTGGAGCCGCACGTCGAAGGTCAACGAGTTCGTCAAGGACGTGAACCACGCGCTGAACTGCAATTTCTGTCACGACCCGCACTCGGCCAAGCCGCGCGTGATCCGTGACGGGCTGATCCAGGCGCTGACACGGCCCGAGAAGGACACGCTGTGGCACAAGGATGCGCGCGGCGCCAAGATCGAGGTCAAGGACCTCGGCGTGCGCGGCTACACCCGCAAGATCGCCACGCTGTCGCGCTACGACACCAACCTGCAGTGCGGCCAGTGCCACGTCGAGTACAACTGCAACCCGGGCACGGACCCGACGACCGGCAAGCCGATCGGCATGACCGACGCGCGCACCAACCACTTCCCGTTCAAGCCCGTCACCGAGATCGGCAAGCACTACACCGACCTCAAGTTCCGCGACTTCAAGCACGGGATCACCGGCGCGATGCTGTGGAAGGCCCAGCACCCGGACGTCGAGAACTACTACAACTCGAAGCACCAGGCGGCCGGCGTCGAGTGCTCGCAATGCCACATGCCGAAGGTCAAGGACCCGAAGACCGGCAAGACCTTCACGTCCCACTGGCAGACGAGCCCGAAGCACTACATCAAGGAGACCTGCCTGACCTGCCACAAGGACTGGAGCGAGAAGCAGGCCAACTATGCGATCGACTCGCTGAAGAACCGCTTCTTCGGCAAGGCCCGCAAGGCCGAGTTCTGGCTGACGCGGTTCGTCGACAAGTTCGAGGAGGCGCAGAACCTCGGCGTGGACGCCAAGGCGCTCGATGCGGCGCGCGAGAAGCATTTCGACGCGCACATCAACTGGGAATGGTGGACCGCCTCCAACGGCGCGCACTTCCACAACCCGGAGGCTGCGACCGAGTCGCTGAACAAGTCGATGACCATCTCGCAAGAGGGCATCAAGCTGCTTGACGAGGCGATGGCCGCGAAGCGCAAGGCCACGACGACCACCGCAGCGGCGCCGGCACCGGCGCCGGCGCCGGCACCGGCAGCAGCGTCCAAGTAGGGCTTGCCGGACCGGATGAGGGGGCGGTCTTCCGCCCCCTCTTTTCGTGTGGGGAACCGCCGCTCGCCCGCCGTGGCGGGATAATCCAATGTCCATGTCCTCCGTGCTTCTCTTCGTCCTGGTCGCCGTGGCGCTGGTGGCCGCCGCGCTGGCTTTCATCCTCCCCACGCTGCTGAAGGCGCGCGCGCGTGGCGACGAGACATCGCGCGCGACCATCAATGCCCAGATCTACCGGCAGGAGGTCGACGAGCTGCAGCAGGAAGTGGCGCGCGGCGATCTTCCGGCGGGCGAGGCGCAGTCGATGCGCCAGGAGATGCACCGGCGGTTGGTGGACGACGCGCGTGAAGCGGGCGCTTCGCCGGCGTCGACACCGCGGGCGCGCAAGGTGGCGCTGTTCGTCGCGGTGGCGCTGCCAGTGGTCGCCGTCGTCCTGTACTTCACCGTCGGCAAGCCGGATGCATTGACCGATGATCCGCCGGCCCCGGTCGGCGAGGCGGCCAAGGGCGATTTCATCGAGCAGCTGCAGTCGCACCTGTCGCGGCAGCCGCGCGATGGCCGCGGGTGGGTGCTGCTCGCGCGTGCGCAGGCCGATCGCAACGAGTTCAAGGCCGCCGCCGACGCCTACCAGAAGGCGCTGACCGTGTCGGAGCGAGTGTCGAAGGATCCGGGCGTGCTGTGCGAGTACGCGGACGCGCTCGGCATGACGCAGGGCGGGAGCCTGGCAGGGCGGCCGGCCGAGCTGATCGCCAAGGCGCTGTCGATCAATCCGGCCCATCCGGCCGGGCTCGAGATGGCAGGCAGCCTCGCGTACGAGGAGGGCCGCTACGCGGATGCCGTGCGCTACTGGAAGGAACTGCTGGCCGACCTCACGCCGGGCAGCGAGCGGCACAGCGAGCTGTCGACCGCCGTGGCGCGCGCAGAGCGCAAGGCGGCGGTGGCGCTGCCGCGCTGAGCGCCGGCTCCTTACGCGAGCCGGGCGAGCGTCCTCGTCAGCCGCTGCACGCGCTGCGCGTCGTCCTCGCCGGTCTCCGAGAACTCGGGATGTTCGATGGCGCACGCCATCAGCTCGAAGAACGCCTTGTCGAGCGCCTTGCGCGCGGCGGCCAGTTGCTGCGCGATCGGGTCGCAGTCGAAGCCTTCCTCGATCATGCGCTGCACCGCGCGCAGCTGGCCTTCGACGCGCTTCAGCCGCAGCACCAGCTCGCGTCGCGCATCGGCGACTTCGGGCTGGTCATCGGCCGGCAGCGGCGCCGCCTTGGTCCTACGCGCAGGCAACTTTGCTCTCCGGCACGCCGGCCTTCTTCAGGATCCAGCCCAGCGGGCAGACATTGGTGAAGCCGTACTGGAGCAGGTTGAGGCCGACGAAGGCGGTGAAGGCCAGCCACCACTTCGACAGGAAGATCGGGCTCGCCTCGACGCCGAGCGCGAGGGACAGCAGGATGAAGGTGCCGGCGAAGATGCGGATCAGGCGGTCGATGGTCACGGAAAGGCTCCTGGGTTGAAGTGGATCAGGCGGGTTGGACGTCGGGTTGGGCGGCCGGCGCGGCCGCGATGCGGCGGTAGTTGGCGGCGTAGTACAGCACCGGTATCACCAGCAGCGTCAGCACCGTCGACACGAAGATGCCGAACAGCAGCGAGATGGCGAGGCCGTTGAAGATCGGGTCGTCGAGGATGAACACGGCGCCGAGCATGGCGGCCACCGCCGTCAGCACGATCGGCTTGGCGCGCGTCGAGGCCGCGTCGATCACGGCCTGCTGGAAATCCACGCCGGCGTCGAGCTGCTGGTGGATGAAGTCGACCAGCAGGATCGAATTGCGCACGATGATGCCCGCGAGCGCGATCATCCCGATCATCGACGTCGCGGTGAACTGCGCGCCGAACAGCGCGTGGCCCGGCATCACGCCGATGATCGTCAGCGGAATCGGCGCCATGATGATCAGCGGCGTCAGGTACGAGCGGAACTGCGCGACGACCAGCAGGTAGATCAGGATCAGGCCCACGCCGTACGCGATGCCCATGTCGCGGAACGTCTCGTACGTGATCTGCCACTCGCCGTCCCACTTCAGCGAGAACTTCGAGTAGCGGTCCGATGGCGCGGAGATCCAGTACTCGTCCACCGCGAGGTTGCCCGGCGCCTTGATCTGCGCGAGCGCGGCGCGCGCGCCGAACACGCCGTACAGCGGCGAGTCGGTCTTGCCGGGGCCGCCGGCGACGTCGGCCATCACGTAGACGACCGGCTGCAGGTCCTTGCGGTGGATGACGCGCTCGCGCGCCAGCGTTTGCGGCACGACGAGTTCCGCCAGCGCCACTTCGTAGGTCTGGCCCTGCTCGTCCTGGCCGCGCACCTTGAGCTTCAGCATCGCGTCGAGCGAGCCGCGCGCGGAAGCGGCCAGGCCGACGCGCACCGGCACGGTGTACTTGCTGTGGCCGTCGTGGATCGGCGTGATGTCCTCGCCGGCGAGCGCGAGCCGGGCGACGCGCGCGACCTCGGCCACCGGAATGCCGTTCAGCGCTGCCTTGGCAGTGTCGACGCGCAGGACGATCCGTTGCGCCGGATCGAGGACCGTGTCGTCGATCGCGGTCAGGTCCGGCGTCTGCTCGAAGACGCCGCGCACTTGTTTCGCCAGCGCCATCTGGGCGTCGTAGTCGGGCCCGTAGATCTCGGCGACGATCGGCGACAGCACCGGTGGGCCGGGCGGCACCTCGACCACCTTGATGTCGGCGCCGCGCGCCTTGGCGATCTTCTCCAGCGCCGGACGCACCGCCTGCGCGATCTCGTGGCTCTTGCGGTCGCGCTCCGACTTGTCGACGAGGTTGACCTGCAGGTCGCCGACTTCACCGCCGGTGCGCAGGTAGTACTGGCGCACCAGTCCGTTGAAGCTGATCGGCGCGGCGAGCCCGGCGTAGGCCTGGTAGTGCGTGACTTCCGGCAGCTTCGCCACTTCCGCGGCGAGTTCGCGCAGCAGCGCCGCGGTGTCCTCGACCGGCGTGCCGGTGGGCATGTCGACGACGACCTGGAACTCCGACTTGTTGTCGAACGGCAGCATCTTCATGACGACCGCGTTCAGCGGCACCAGCAGCACCGACAGCAGGATCGCCACCGCGATGGCGCCCCAGAGCTTCCAGCGGTTGCCCTTGCCGCGCCCGGCGTTCAGGAACGGCGTCATCACCCGGTGGAAGAACCGGTCGAGGCGGCCGGCCAGCTTGTCGCCGGACGACGGCGTGCCGTGCGCGGCGGGCAGCAGGCGCAGCGCGAGCCAGGGCGTCACCGTGAACGCGATCGCGAGCGACAGCAGCATCCCCATCGACGAGTTGATCGGGATCGGCGCCATGTACGGCCCCATCAGCCCGCTGACGAAGGCCATCGGCAGCAGCGCGGCGATCACGGTCAGGGTCGCGAGGATGGTCGGCCCTCCGACTTCGTCGACCGCGCCCGGGATCACGGACGCGAGCGGCGCATGGTCGATCTGCGAGCGGCGGTGGATGTTCTCCACCACCACGATGGCGTCGTCGACCAGGATGCCGATCGAGAAGATCAGCGCGAACAGCGACACCCGGTTCAGGGTGAAGCCCCAGGCCCACGAGGCGAACAGCGTGGTGGCTAGCGTCAGCACCACCGCGAGCCCGACGATGATCGCTTCGCGGCGGCCCAGCGTCGCCCACACCAGCGCGACGACGGAGAGCGTCGCGAAGATGAGCTTCTTGATCAGCTGATTCGCCTTGTCGCTGGCCGTCGCGCCGTAGTTGCGCGTCTCGGTGACGCGCACGTCGGACGGGATCAGCTGGCCCTGCAGTTGCGCGACCCGCGCCATCACGGCGTTGGCCACGGCCGGCGCGTTCTCGCCTTCCTTCTTCGAGACCTGGATCGTGACCGCGGGGCGCTCGACGAAGGCGCGCTGGCCGTCGGCCCCGGCTTCCGCCTCGCCGTGCCAGACGTAGCGCGACGGCGTATCGGCGCCCGTGGCCACCTGCGCGACGTCGGCGAGCATGACCGGCCGGCGCTCGGTCACGCCGACGATCAGCTGCCCGACGTCGCGCGCGTCGGCGAGGAACTGCCCGGTGCGGACTTCGACCGTGCGGCTGCCGCTCGTCAGGTCGCCGGCCGGCATCGAGGTGTTGGTCGCCTTCAGCGCGCGCTCGATGTCGGTCGCCGTCACGCGGTGCGCGTTCATCCGCTCGGGATCGAGCGTCACGCGGACGACCTCGTCCGGCCCGCCGAGCGTGCTCACTTCGCGCGTGCCCGGCACGCGCTTCAGTTCGATCTCGAGGGCGTGCGCGACCTTCTGCAGGTCGGACGCGCTCATGTCTTCGCGGGTGCTCGTGAGCGTCAGGGCGACGATGGGCACGTCGTCGATGCCCTTGGGCTTCACGACCGGCTCGCGCACGCCGAGGTGGGTCGGCAGCCAGTCGCGGTTGGACAGCAGCGTGTCGTGCAGCTTCACCAGCGAGTCGATGCGCGGCTGCCCGACCTTGAACTGGACCGTCAGCACCGCCATGCCCGGCTGCGTCACCGAGTAGACGTGCTCGATGCCGGTGACCTGCGAGACGACCTGCTCGGCCGGCACCGTCACCAGGTTGTGCACGTCTTCGCTGGAGGCGCCGGGGAACGCGATCATCACGTTCGCCATCGTCACGTTGATCTGCGGCTCCTCTTCCTTCGGCGTGACCATGACCGCGAACACGCCGAGCAGGAAGCCGACCAGCGCCAGCAGCGGCGTGATCTGCGAGGTGAGGAAGGCGCGGGCGATGCGTCCCGAGAGACCGAGCGGGGCGGGCGTGTGTCCGGCGTTCATCGGCTACTTCGCCAGCGGGTTCAGCAGGACCTGCTCGCCGTCCGCGAGACCGGCGAGGATCTCGACGAACTTCTGGCCGTCGGCGGTGCGCACGCTCGGGCCGACGCGCACCTGCCGCAGCTGCGGCGGGCCCTGCGGCGTCGCGACGTTGACGGCGACGAGCTCGCCGCGGCGCACGAGCGCCGCCTCGGGGATGACGCGCTTGCTCGCTCTTCCGATCGGGATCAGCACCTTGGCGGCGACGCCGGGCGCCAGGCCGGGGACCGGGGCGCTCGGCAGGTCGGCGCGCACCTGCGTCGACAGCAGGCGCGGGTCCGCCGAGGGCAGGACGGTGACGCGCGTGGCGATGAAGGTCCTGCCCAGCGAGGGAATGTCGATCGTGGCGCGGTCGACGCTCGCCGTGGCCGGCAGCACGAACTGCGGCAGGCTGCCGACCGCGCGCAGCGCGGCCGGGTCGTGCACGGCGATCACCGCGCGGCCGGGGTTCGCGAACTCACCGATCTCCATCAGGCGGCGTGTCACGATGCCGTCGAAGGGCGCCCGGATCTCGGCGAAGTCGCGGGCCGTGTTCGCCTGCACGGAGCCTGCGCGAGCGGTTTCGACGGTGGCCAGCGCCACCTTGTATTCGGACTCGGCCTTGTCGAGCGCGGCCTGGCTGATGAACTTCTGCTCGACCAGGCTCTTCGTGCGTTCGTAGTTCGACTTCGCGGCCGCGAGCGCCGCCTCGGCCTGCGCGATGCCGGCGCGGCCGGCGGCCACCTGGGCATCCGAGTTGCGCGTGTCGAGGCGGGCAAGGACCTGGCCCTTCTTCACGCGATCGCCGGCGTCGACGTAGTAGGCCGTGACGCTGCCGTTGATCTGGGCGGCGAGGGTGGCCTGCTGCACGGATTCAACGATCGCGTCGGCGGCGTAGACCTCTTCGAGTTCGCGCGTTTCGACGCGGACGGTCTGGGCCGCAAGCCCGTTGTCGGCGTGAGCGGGGGGCAGGGCGGCGGCGAGGAACACGAAGGCCAGCGGCCCAAGGCTTCGGAAAAGGAGATCGTTTCGCATGGCCTCGACTGTATACCCGTAGGGGTATGGGTAATGTGACGGCCGTCACCCGTGGCGGGCGCAAGGCATCGCGGCGGCGGCCCCGCGCCGGCGAGGGGGTGGGGCGTCGGCTGTTAGCGCCTCCAGACCGTCACCTTCCAGTTGTCGATGCCCTGCACGACCGTGCCGGCGGAAGATCCGGTGGCGAGACCCAGGTTCGTGACGAAGCCGAAGCGAAGGGGCGCTGCAGTCGCCGCAAAGTCCGGGCAGCTCTCGGCAGCACCGCAGGCCGGCCCCGAAAACTGGAATTCGTCCGCCTTGAGGCTCCAGACGCGCATGCCGCTCCAGGCGAACACGCAGGCGCTGTGCCAATCCCGCGGCTGATATGTCCGACCGGCCTGCTCGAACACGGGCGACAGGGTCAGCCCGGTGAATATCAGTCCGCTGGAGAAGCTGCGTCGGCTGCACTCACCCGCGAGGTCGATCGTATAGATCGCTCCCTGCGTAGCCGGGTCGTAGCTCGCCCCGACCGCGAGGTGACTCAGACGAAGCGAACTGGGGCCCGGTGTCATCTGGTAGGCGATGTTCCGGTAGGCACCCGGATTGCCCCCGTCGGTGGCCTGTGTCTCCGTGTGTGTCGGCCCGCTGTCCGCTGGCTGTGCGGTGGCGGTCACGGTCCAGTTCGAGACCGGGAAGTCGGCATCCTGGAAAACAACCCCTGGCAGCGGCGAGACCAGCAAGACCGTGCCCCCGGTCGAGGCGCCGTTGGCTGCGCTCACCGTCACCGTGAACCGGGCACCGTCATCGCCCAGCTGCGCACCCCCCAGCGTGTAGGTGGGTCCGGTGGCGCCCGTGATGTCGACTCCGTTGCGGCGCCACTGGTAAGAAGCCGGCGGCGTGGCATTGATTACCTCCGCCTCGAATCGCACGATCGTGCCCGCCTGGACCGTTGGCCTGAACGGGAGCACGTTCACGTAGGGAACAAGCGGAACGGAGCCGCCGCCGCCCCCGTAGTCGATGTCGGGGAAACCAATCGCCCCGCCGCCGCTGCCGACGATGGCCAGCACACCGAGCGCAGCGATCGCTCCATGGGTCAGAACCCTTCGAATCGAGCGGCCGATCGGTTCAGCGCGCATCGCGGGCCTCCCGCAGGTGGGTGAAGCGGAGTACGGCCGCGGCGGCGGCCGCCCCCGCCGTCGTGGCGACGAGATCGGCGACCGTGCAGGTGCCTCGCAGCAGGTAATCCGAGAGCGCGGCCGCCAGCCAGGTCGGCCCGAGAACACGCGGCAGCAGGTCGGCCACGCCCGCGCTCACGCTCGGCGCCTGGCCGATCTCGAAAGCGACGTTGATCGCCCACCACAGTGCGCACGCCCAGTACGCCGGCGGCCGGCGTGCGGGCTGGAGGGCCGCGGTGAACAGGCTGAACGCGAACGGATGCACGAAGCTCGGCAACCACAGGCCGACGGCGCCGAAGAGATGGCTTTGCGAGAGTGCGGCGATCGCGGGAACCAGCGCGGCGCGCGAAGGATCGCGATCGGTGAGGTAGACGAGCACGCCGACGCCCAGCGCGAGGCACCCGAGCGCGAACAGTCGCGCAGGCGCGCCATGAAGGGGTTCCGGGATACGAACCGCGCGTGCCATCGAAGCCTCGACACGGAACATCGCTTTGTCCATTAAAGGCGGCCCGCCGCCACGCCCATTGACTTGCCGCACAGGAGGCGAGGCAACAGCGTCCGGTGCGCTGTCCCGGCCCGGACTCCGGCTTCGCCTGGCGGAGCTTCGCCTGCCTCGGCACCGATTGACCCAAGGCAACGTTCACCTTGGCGGCGCTGCGCCGCGCCGAGCACCGGCTATGGTGAATCGTGTAAGGCCTGTCGGTTGCACCGTGTCGATGCGGGTCGGGGTGGATTGCCCGCGCTACGAGCGCGATCGGCTCGAAGGACTTCGGCATGACGCATGACACCCGTGACGCGTGGCCAGCGGTGTTCCGCCTCCCGAGCGAGCACCTCGACCGGATGGCGATGTTCCCCGGCGACGCACCGAGATGAAACGGGTCACGCTCCGCTGGTCCTGATCCGCGGAAAGTGGACGATGGCAAGCCAAGGCCCGGACAAGTACCACTTGCCGCAATGGCTTCGGGCGAAGGGGCGCCGCCGCTTCCATGTGATGGCGAAGCCCGCCGGCGCGTCCTGCAACCTCGAATGCGGCTACTGCTTCTATCTCAGCAAGGACACGCTGGCCGGTGGCCTCGGCCGGGGCCGGATGAACGATGAGCAGCTCGAACTTCTGATCCGGCAGTACATCGAGGGCGTCACGGCAGACGAGGTCGTCTTCTCGTGGCAGGGAGGTGAGCCGACGCTGCGTGGGCTCGACTTCTTCCGCAAGGTCGTCGTACTGCAGGCGAAGCACGCGCGGCCCGGGCAGCGGATCGAGAACGACCTGCAGACCAACGGCACGCTGCTCGACGCGGAGTGGGTGCAGTTCCTGAAGGAGCATCGCTTCCTCGTCGGCCTGAGCATCGACGGCCCGAGGGAGTTGCATGATCGCTTTCGCATCACCAGGCAGGGCGCCCCGACGTTCGACGGCGTCATGGCCGCCGTTGAATTGCTGCGGCAATTCGATGTCCCTTTCAACACGCTGACCTGCGTACACCGGTTCAACGCGGCGCGTCCGCTCGACGTCTACCGCTTCCTTCGCCGCGAGGTTGGCTCGACGTATCTGCAGTTCATTCCGATCGTGCAGGCGCGCGGCTTCGAGTCGACTGCACCCGGCGCGCTCGGCGCTTCTCGGTTGCCGATGCTTGGGGCGCCGCGCGCGCGGCCGGACCATCCCGCATCGGTGGCGACCGAGTGGTCGGTCGATCCCGACGAGTACGGCCAGTTCCTGTGCGCGATCTGGGACGAGTGGCGGCGTAACGACCTTGGCAAGGTGCTCGTCAATTTTGCCGAGACACTGGTCGCGCAGCATCTCGGCCTGCCGTCGCAGCTGTGCGTGCACAGCCAGTTGTGCGGCAAGGGCGTGGCGGTGGAGCACGACGGCACCGTGTACGCCTGCGATCACTACGTCTATCCGGAATACGGTCGCGGCCGCCTCGGCGACGAACGCTCGCTCGCCGACATGGTGTTCTCGCCTGAGCAGGTTCGCTTCGGCTATGCGAAGTCGGAAACGCTGCCGCAGTTCTGCCGCCAATGTAGCTTTCTGACCGACTGCTGGGGCGAGTGCCCGAAGAACCGGCTGCTGCGCACGCCGGACGGCGAGCCCGGACTCAACTACTTGTGCGCGGGGCTGAAGCGTTTCTTCGCGCACGCGGGGCCACAGGCCGACGAGATCGCAGCGCAATTGCGCTCGACGGCACCGCAGCCGATGCCCAGGATGTGAGGGAGATGCCATGACCAACGACTCGACGCTCGCCGAACTCTGTGTTGCGCCGGTCGCCGCTTCAGTGCTGTTGGGGCTCGCTGCGCCGTCGAATGCGCAGCCGCTCGCGTCCTGGAACGACGGCCCGGCGAAAGAGGCCATCGTCCGGTTCGTGACCGATGTCACCACGAGGGGTACTGCGCGGTACGTCGCTCCGGACGATCGCATCGCCGTGTTCGACAACGACGGAACGCTGTGGCCCGAGCAGCCCATTCCGTTCCAGCTCGCCTTCGCGCTCGACCGGGTCAAGGCGCTCGCGCCGCAGCACCCCGAATGGAAGGATCGCGAGCCCTACAAGTCGCTCCTTGAGGGCGACCTGCGAAGCGCGCTCGCCGGCGGGGAGAAGGCGGTCGCCGAACTGATGGCGGCGACGCACTCGGGGATGACGACCGACGAGTTCGCCGCGCAGGTCCGCGCGTGGATCGCGACGGCGCGGCATCCGCGGTTCGGGCGGCTGTACACCGAGCTGGCGTACCGGCCGATGCTCGAGCTACTCGCCTACCTGCGCGACAGCGGCTTCACGACGTACATCGTTTCCGGCGGCGGAATCGAGTTCATGCGGGCCTGGGCGCGCGACGTGTACGGAGTTCCGCCCGAGCGGGTGATCGGAAGCCAGGGCAAGGTCGCATTCGAAATGCGCGGCGACGTGCCGGTCCTGGTGAAGCTGCCGCAGATCGAACTCCTCGACGACGCGGCGGGCAAGCCGGTCGGCATCCACAAGCACATCGGCCGCCGGCCGATCGCGGCGTTCGGCAATTCCGATGGCGATCTGCAAATGCTGCAGTGGACGACGGCCGGTCCCGGCCCGCGCTTCGGCCTGATCGTCCGTCACACCGATGGCGAGCGCGAGTGGGCGTACGACCGCGCACCGCCGATCGTGCTCGACAAGGCGCTGGGTGCGGCGAAGGCCGTGGGCTGGACCGTCGTCGACATGAAGCGCGACTGGAAGAGGGTGTACGCATTCGAGTAGCCGGTCATGCAGGACTTCATCGACTTCGTCATGCGCCTTTGGGCCGATCTCCTCGCGCGACCGCGCGGCCCGTTCGCGTTCCGCCTCGCGGTGCAGCCGATG